>Ga0208510_100072_pt1 | contig 59522 bp, 62 predicted proteins | sample LakWasMet33_HOW6_2_FD_183875 | JGI IMG/M metagenome (GOLD analysis project Ga0208510, IMG submission 183875) | Freshwater sediment methanotrophic microbial communities from Lake Washington under simulated oxygen tension - Sediment Metagenome... | ecosystem: Environmental > Aquatic > Freshwater >...
AGACGTAAGCACCATATGAAGCAAATGGGGCATCGTCAGTACTATACAGAAGTCCAGATTACTGGCATTTCTGCTTAAGATATTAGGAGTTACAGATGGCTCATAAGAAAGCTGGTGGTAGTACCCGGAACGGTCGCGACTCTAATGCGAAAAGACTAGGCGTTAAGCGTTACGGCGGCGAGAGCGTAACGGCAGGCAATATCATCGTTCGTCAACGTGGAACCCAGTTTCACGCGGGTGATAACGTAGGTTGCGGAAAAGATCATACTTTGTTTGCAACGGCTGACGGCAAAGTGGTTTTTCAGGTCAAAGGACCTAATAGCCGCAAGTTTATCAGTATTGTTGCTGCATAAGACATACGGCTGTATCGCGCTATAGTATGGCGCGACAGTTAGGCCGGGGTTTTGTAACCCGGCAACTTTAAAAAAGCTCCGCCGTTCATGGTGGGGCTTTTTTTGTTTTTATCGGTTGAGTTTGAAGTTTGGCGGCATGTGATTTATGAGATTTGTTGACGAGGCGGAAGTTCGCGTAGAAGCGGGCGATGGCGGTAATGGTACTATCGGCTTTCGGCGCGAGAAATATATTCCGATGGGCGGTCCGGATGGCGGCGATGGCGGCGATGGCGGCAGTGTTTATCTGATTGCCGCGGAGAATGTAAATACCCTGGTGGATTTTCGCTATCATGCGGTACACCGGGCGCAACGCGGGCAGAACGGCATGAGCCGTAATTGCACCGGCCGAAAAGGCGATGATTGCTATGTGCCGGTGCCGCTCGGCACATTGGTTTCCGATGCGGAAACCGGCGAGGTTATCGGCGATTTAACCGAAATCGGTCAGACTTTGCTGGTCGCTCAGGGCGGTTTTCATGGTCTGGGCAATACCCGCTTTAAAAGCAGTGTTAACAGGGCGCCGCAGAAAGCCAGCAAGGGCAGTGAAGGCGAGCATCGCAGGCTGAACCTGGAGCTGACGCTGATTGCCGATGTCGGTCTGCTGGGGATGCCTAATGCCGGAAAATCCAGCTTGATTCGCTCGGTATCTGCTGCAACGCCCAAGGTTGCCGATTATCCGTTTACGACTTTGCATCCCAATCTGGGCGTGGTTAGCGTCGATGATTTGCGCAGTTTTGTGATTGCCGATATTCCCGGCGTGATTGAGGGCGCGGCTGAAGGTGCGGGGCTTGGGTTGCAATTTTTGAAGCACTTGCTGCGTACCGGTTTGCTGTTGCATGTAATTGATGTCGAGCCTTACGAAAGCGCCGAGTCGCCGGTGCAGGCGGCTAGAAAAATTATTCATGAGGTCGAAAAATGGAGCGATGAGCTGGCTGCCAAGCCGCGCTGGCTGGTATTGAATAAAATAGACCGCTTGCTTGAAGAAGAGGTTGATGCGCATTGCCGGGTGATTGTCGATGAGCTGGAATGGACAGGGCCGGTTTTTAAGATTTCGGCAATTAATGGCGGTGGCACAAGAGAATTGATGTTCGCTATCATGAACTTTTTGGAACAGCAACGGCAGGAAAAAAGTGAACAGGACTGATTTTGCCAAAGTTAAGCGGGTTGTCGTCAAGATAGGCAGTTCTTTATTAACCAAAGGCGGGCAGGGGCTTGATAAGATCGCCATTGCTGCCTGGGTTGAGCAGATGGCCAGCTTGAGGCGGCAATCTATCGACGTGATACTGGTTTCTTCGGGATCTGTGGCAGAAGGCATGTGTCGTTTGGGCATGAAAGCTCGGCCGAAGACATTACATGAGCTACAGGCGGCGGCATCTGTCGGTCAAATGGGCTTGGTGCGCGTATTTGACGATAATTTTCAGCAGCATCGCTTGCATGCGGCGCAGGTGTTATTGACGCATGATGATTTGTCGGACCGGCAGCGCTATTTAAATGCCAGAAGCACCTTGCTGACCTTGCTCAAGTTTGGCGTGGTGCCGGTCATTAATGAAAACGATGCGGTGGCGACCGAGGAAATTCGCTTTGGTGATAACGATACCCTGGCGGCGTTGGTTGCCAATCTGGTCGAGGCTGACTTGCTGATCATTTTGACCGATCAGCAGGGGTTGTTTACGGGAGATCCCGGATTGCATCCCGATGCGGAATTAATTTCCGAGATTAGTGTCAACGACGAACGGTTGGATGTAATGGCCGGCGATAGTCGTAGCGGCTTGGGTCGAGGCGGCATGTGTACCAAGGTGCGGGCGGCGCGATTGGCCTCCAGGTCCGGTGCTGCCACAGTGATTGCGGCGGGTGCCGCCGACAATGCTATCGTGGCGGTAATCGCCGGGGCTAATTTGGGTACCCATTTATTGCCGGACATAGAGCCGTTGGTGGCCAGAAAACGCTGGCTCGCCGGGCAGTTGCAGGTTAAAGGGCAATTGGTTTTGGATGCGGGTGCGGTCAGGATGTTGCAGAATGAGGGCAAAAGCCTTTTGGCTGTCGGCGTTAAGTCGGCATCGGGCAGATTTGAGCGTGGCGAGTTGGTTTCCTGCGTTGATGAAAGCGGTTTGGAAATTGCGCGGGGCTTGATTAATTACGGCAATGCAGATGCTCAGTTAATAGTGGGCAAGAGTAGTTTGGAATTTGAGAGCATCCTGGGTTACTTCGACGATTCGGAGCTGATTCATCGGGATAATCTGGTTGTAATTTAGTTGGTTTTGCAAATGGAACGCGGATTGAGCGGATTCTCTTAAGTCGTCATTTCGGTGCTTGCTAGTAAAATCCGCGTTCTATTCTTGTAAAAACGACAGGCAATAAAAAAGGCCGTAACTCAAAGAGCACGGCCTTTTTTATTGAGTAAGGCTAAAGCGTTAAGCGATAGCTTTTACTTTTGCATTCAGTCTGCTTTTACCGCGTGCGGCTTTATTCTTGTGAATAATGCCTTTGGTAACTGCTGAATCGATAATCGGAACGGCAGTGTTGTAGGCTGCTTGCGCTTTTTCTTTGTCGCCAAGCTTCACTGCGGCAATGATTTTTTTGATGAAGGTGCGTAAGTTGCTACGTTGTCCTGCGTTGCGAATACGGCTTTTTTCCGCTTGTCGCGCACGCTTTTTAGCTTGTGCTGTATTAGCCATAGTTTCTCGATTCTTGGTGTAAGTTAATTAAGCCGTGTATTATCTTTTTAAATGATATTATTGTCAAACTTTTTGACGCATCATAACAGGAGCGGCGTTGAGCAGGCAGCTTTTTAAGTCGACCTTGGTGGTCGGCAGCATGACCTTGATTTCACGGATTCTCGGCTTTGTTCGGGATATGTTGATTGCGCATATTTTCGGTGTGAATGCGGCAACCGATGCATTTTTTGTCGCATTTAAAATTCCTAACTTTTTGCGTCGTCTATTTGCAGAGGGCGCTTTTGCACACGCCTTTGTTCCGGTACTGTCCGATTACAAAGAGCGCGGCAGCAAGGCCGCGTTAAAACAGTTTATCGATAAAACAGCCGGAACCCTGTCCGTATTCTTACTGCTGATTACTGCGGTCGGCGTCGTGGCCGCTCCGGTGCTTATCATGCTGCTGGCTCCCGGCTTTATGTGGCAGGGAAGCCAATATGAGTTGTCCGTGCAACTGTTGCAGATTACCTTCCCCTACTTGTTTTTTATTGCACTGGTGGCATTTGCCGGTGGCATTTTAAATGCGCACGGACAATTTGCCATTCCCGCTTTAACGCCGGTTTTCCTGAACATCTGCATGATAGCCGCCGCGATCCGGCTTGCGCCGTTGATGGACGAGCCGGTCACAGCTTTAGCGTGGGGCGTTTTTGCGGCGGGCATTGTGCAGTTGCTGTTCCAGTTTCCTTCGTTGATACGATTGGGGCTGATGCCAAGACCGAGATTAGGCTTTGATGACTCAGGCGTTAAGCGGATTATCAGCTTGATGCTGCCGGCTATTTTCAGCGTTTCAGTGACGCAGATTAATTTGTTGCTGGATACCTTGATTGCCTCGTTTTTAACCGTCGGCAGCGTGTCCTGGCTGTATTATTCCGACCGGCTGGTGGAGTTTCCGTTAGGCATTTTGGGGCTTGCGCTGGGGACGGTCATTTTACCGAATTTAGCCAAAAGCCATGCTGCGGAAGACACCGCCGCTTTTTCAAATGCGCTGGATTGGGGTTTGCGACTGGTTGTTTTGGTAGGATTGCCCGCCACCATCGGTTTGGTATTGCTGGCCGAACCGATGCTGTCGACGCTGTTTCAATATAATGAATTCGGCGTCAGCGATGTGCATTTTGCAGGATTGAGCTTGAAGGCGTATTCGCTGGGCTTGCTGGGTTTTATCTTGATTAAAGTGTTGGTGCCGGGCTTCACCTCGCGCGGCGACATGAAAACGCCGGTTCGTTACGGGGTTTACGCGATGATCGTCAGCCTAGGCCTGAATCTGGCGCTGGTTTTCCCGCTGGCGCATGCGGGGCTGGCTTTGGCGACATCCTTGGGCGCTTTTTTTAACGCCGCCTTGTTATTGAGAAAATTGCACAAGGACAAGGTATATCAACCGGCCAGCGGCTGGTGGCTGTTTTTTGCCAGGGTATCGCTGGCTGCCGGGGCAATGTCGGCAGGATTGTATTATTTTGTCGATCCGGCTTGGTGGAATGACTGGAATTCCACGATGCGTGTCATTAACCTGATGAAATGGATAGGAATAGGCTTGGTGATTTATGCGGCAATGTTGCTGGTAACGGGGTTGAGATTAAAGCATTTGACTGGCCAGAGGCACGGGTAAAGCAGAATAGTTTTGATTTAATTTGGTATGGTAGATTCCTGGTTCAGCATATCGGAAACTATAAATTGTCAGCTATCGGCCATCGAGAGCCAGTCACGGCAGGCAGTTTTATGGTGATGAATAGGGCAGAATGAAGCTGGGCAAGTGCTTTTATTTAAATGATAGTCTCCTTTTGTCTAGTGTTTTTAACTACTTTTTGATACTTACACTTTTTAAGGTTATAGTTTATTAATCAAAGTATAGTGATTATTTATTAGTGAGTTGTGAAATGCAGCACCCATCCATAAAATACTATGTAACTCGCCCTAACGAGTCACCAAACTCCTATATTCCTACACTGGGGCATATTGCTAGTAATTTTGATGCCTACCGTACTATTGAGATCGCGGAGATCGAAAATCGCCCAGAGTCTTGGTGCTTTACTGACACCGATGCAGCGGGAGCACTAGGACGTTTGATTGATGGCCCTATTAAGTCGGGGGACATTGAGAAAGCAGAGTCTGCGTTGAGAGCAATACTGCTCCATGATGTCGTTGAGATTATTGTGCCTTGCGCAAAAGCAATACACGATACGGGTCTTGTATCCTATCAAAGATTCGATAATGGACAGCGAAATGAAGCGTCATTCGCTGGGCTAAATGTTGCCCCATGCAAGGATTTACTCATGGCATTTGAGCTTATTAATATCAGTAATGGCGAGATAACTGCAAGTTCAAACCTCAATAGCAAATTAGTGGGATATTCAATTGAAGATCAAGAGGCTATCTACAATAAATTAACAAATTCATGTGCTGAAGTTGCAAATGCGTATCCGATAGAAGTTGGTGCCTCTGCGTATTTTGCAAAAAAGGAGTTTCAATACCCCTTACGGAGAGGATCTGCTAGCTTTATTACTGAGCTTTATCAGCGAATTCATAAACCATGGATAAATGTTGCACAATCTGAGCCTGCATTATTTGTTGATGTAAGGTTGCCTCCTCTTGTGGCTATCATTTTATCCCGAGCACAATCTCGAGAAAACATCCCATCTGTGCTTACAGAATTAAGAGGGGAGCTCTCCTCAGTCCGAGTCGACCTTAACCGCCTCAATCGAATGCTTGACAGCACCGCTACCCAAGCAGACATTAATGCTCAGGTTCGGAGTGTTAATGAAAGTTTTGATGCAATTGTTCCAGAAGCTTTATTGACTGATGTCGAGAGACGAAAACGCCGAATTACTTCTGTATTTAATTTTTTAACTCCAATGAGACAGCTGTATAGTATTGCGGTTGACCCTTTATCTGCTGACCCAGAAAAATTCATTGAATTATTCAATTCAACTCACTCGGCGGTAGCTAAAAATAGTCGGATTGTCTCGCGCTCTGTAACAGCTGCGAAATTTTCTGAACTACTAAGAGTAGAGTCCGTTCGAGGATGGTCACTACGCATTTCACTAAAATAGAGATAAAACTCCTAGAAAAAGATGGCACTGAATAGCTCGTAAGGGCGAATGAGGGTGGCGTTTCCGCCGTATGCAAATGCAGCCCATTGGGGGGATATACGAACCCTAACCGAGCTACATTAGACAAAACGGCACGGACTGTCTAATGTTTTATTGGACAGTCATGTTGAGTAGAATGAACCGGATAAATTTAAGCGATGAAGAGTGGGTGAGTATATTGGCGAACTTAAGGAAATTGACAGGAATTCGTGTCGGGCAACCAGGGCCATAGGATGCGCTGAGGCACGAAGCGCATCAATCGCGAGCGATGCGTCTCCTTCGGTGGCACATTCTATTCGATTTATAAATTTGCCTGACATAACGATCAAAGGGATGCGTCGCTCGTTGGCGGTTTTAAAGGTTTGCTTTTTAATCGGGGTCGGTTGCTTCGTTTGGCTTCTTTCAGCGGTGTGCTACTTAGGCATTGCTTGACATACGAACCTTTGTACATACAATGTAACCATGATTAAGTTTGAATGGGATGCAACAAAGGCTGCCGACAATCAGAAAAAACATGGCGTTTCTTTCGAAGAAGCCAAGTCTGTTTTCTATGACGAATTTGCAGTGCAATTTTATGATGACGGGCATTCGGAAGTAGAACACCGCTTCTTGATGCTTGGCTTTAGTTGTGAATCCAGAATGCTTCTTGTCTGTCACTGCGAGCGCGAATCAGGCAATACAATCAGGATAATATCGGCCCGCAAAGCAACTAAACGCGAATGTAGCCATTATAAAGGTAACGTGCCATGAAAGCAGAATACGATCTTTCCCAAATGAAATCGCGAAAAAACCCCTATGCTTCCAAACTTAAGAAATCGGTTACTATCCGGTTGGGCGAGGATGTGGTCGGCTATTTCAAAGAAATGGCTGAAAGTACTGGTGTTCCTTATCAAAGCCTGATCAATTTGTATCTTCGGGACTGTGTGCGCCAGCACCGGACAATTGATATTTCTTGGCAGTCAAATTCAAAAATAGTTTCGAGCCAATAAAAATCCGCTGTGGTTTTTTCCCGTACTCAGGTAAAAAAACATTTTGGTTGTTGGAAATTAGCCCAGTAGGCCGTAATAAACCAGTTTGAGCGACAACGAGAACAGGCGTTTCCGGCAAACACCACGCAGATTCGCCGGAAACGCCACCTCACGCTACGCGCTTGGATGGCCTTATTCCGGCCTACGACTTACAAGCTTTGTGAGTCCTGGAGGGGCAGGCCCTGTATTGACATTAATAATTGGGCTTAGAGGATCGCATGATGCGTTGAGGTACGAAGCGCATCAATCGCGTCGGCCTCTTTTTGAGTTAAGCGCAAAGCTGTAAGACGCGTTAGAATTGCCACATGAAATCTGATTAGGACTCGACTATGAACACGCAACTCTTACAACAAGCAAGTGTACTCGATATTGACGAGCAGATCGAATTGGTCGAGGCTATATGGGATGGCATCGTCAGCCGCGGCGCGGCGCCAGCACTGACAGAAGCGCAGGCAACGGAACTCGACTGCCGCCTCGCCGACTATCTGGCAAACCCAAATGATGTTATTTCATGGGATGAGGTAAAAGCTGCTGCTGTTGCCAAAATCAGGCAATGAGCCTACCCATTACGTTTTATCGCACAGCAAGTGCGGAATTTATTGAAGCGAGTGCATGGTATGAAGGTAAACGACTTGGCCTTGGCCTTGAGTTCATTGCCGAAATTGATCGTTGTATATCGCTGGCATCAAAAAATCCTTTTCAGTTTTCCGTTGTTCGCGAAGACATTCGGCGCGTTGTCGCCAATCGTTTTCCATACAGTATTTATTTTCGCGCGGAGAAACATCGCATCGTTGTCTTGGCTGTATTCCATGGTAGCAGAGATCCCGCCATTTGGTTGTCCAGAGCTTAACATTGCGCGCTCAATCGGTGTTTACGGCAAACACGCCCCTGTTGTTGGGCGTGTTTATTCCGGCCTGCATCTTGCAACTTTGAATATTTTCGTGCTTTTTGTGTTTTTCGTAGATTAAATCAACCTTGCGTTAACCTAATTTCCGCCTCGCGGTATTTTTCCGCGCAATATTCAGCCACTTCAGCAGGCAAATGCGGCCCCGGCGCGGTTTTATCCCAGTCCAGCGTTTCCAGGTAATCCCGGACATATTGCTTGTCGAAACTCGGCGGACTGATGCCGACCTGATATTGGTCGACCGGCCAGAACCGTGAGGAATCGGGAGTTAACGCCTCATCGATCAAATATAAAACGCCATCATCGTCGATCCCGAATTCAAATTTGGTATCGGCAATGATGATGCCCCGTTCTTTGGCGTAGGCGGCGGCTTCTTTGTACAGTTTCAGGCTGGCGTCGCGCACTTTTTCGGCCAAATCCCGTCCCATCAATTCAACGGTACGATCAAAAGACACGTTCTCGTCATGGTCGCCCATTTCGGCTTTGGTGGACGGCGTATAAATAGGTTCGGGCAATTGCTGCGCCTGCTGCAAGCCTTCGGGCAATTTAATGCCGCAGACCGCGCCGGATGTTTGGTAATCTTTCCAGCCGGAGCCGATCAGGTAACCGCGCACGATGGCTTCAACCGGCAGCGGTTTCAATAACTTGACGACGATAGCGCGGCCCTCAATCTGCGCGCGTTCGGCGGCATCGGGCACGACTTGTTCCAGCGGAATGTCGGACAGGTGATTGGGCATCACGTGCTGCATTTTTTCAAACCAGAAGTTGGACACGCTGGTCAAAACACGGCCCTTGCCGGGAATCGGATCGGGTAGAATCACGTCGAATGCAGACAGTCGGTCGGTGGTTACAATCAGCATGTGCTTGTCGTCAATGTCGTAAATATCGCGCACTTTGCCGCGGGCGCGGAGCTTTAAAGACGACAGTGTTGATTGGTATAGCGCTTCTGGTGCGGTCATAAGTTCTCGCTGGGGGTCAAATAGGGTGATTTTACCAGTTATTAATCTTGGAGTCCGTATCATTCCATAAACCGCAGGTGGATGGCGTGGAAGCCCTCCACCTGCGGTTTTCAGGATGAATATCGCTAGCGGAACATATCCTTATTGACCGCTTTTTCCATAGCTGATTTTGAGGTAATCAGCCCTTTTTCAACCAGCTCTTTCATATTCTGGTCCAGCGTCTGCATGCCGTCCTTGCGTCCGGTTTGAATCGCCGAATACATTTGCGCTACTTTGGCTTCACGAATCAGGTTCCTGATAGCGGCGGTGCCGACCATGATTTCATGAGCGGCAACGCGGCCGCCGCCGATTTTCTTCAGCAAGGTTTGCGAAATAACCGCCTGCAACGATTCGGAAAGCATGGCCCGGATCATGTCTTTTTCGGCGGCAGGAAATACGTCGATAATACGGTCGATGGTTTTAGCCGCGGAGGTCGTATGCAAGGTGCCGAATACAAGGTGGCCTGTTTCAGCGGCCGTCATTGCCAAGCGTATGGTTTCCAGGTCGCGCATTTCGCCGACCAGGATGACATCGGGATCTTCCCGTAGCGCCGAGCGCAACGCTTCGTTAAAACCGTGGGTATCGCGTTTGATTTCGCGTTGGTTAATCAACGACTTCTGGCTCTCATGAACAAACTCGATAGGGTCTTCCACGGTGAGGATGTGCGCGTAATCATTGGTATTAATATGATTAATCATCGCGGCCAGCGTAGTTGACTTGCCGGAACCGGTAGGGCCGGTCACCAGAACCATGCCGCGCGGCTTCTGGCATAATTCTTCAAAAAACTTGGGGGCTTTTAACTCTTCAAGGCTCAATATTACCGAGGGAATCGTCCTGAATACCGCGGCGGCGCCACGCTCCTGATTAAACGCGTTAACACGAAACCGGGCGACGCCGGGCAATTCAAACGAAAAATCGGTTTCCAAAAATTCCTCATAATCTTTGCGTTGCTTGTCGTTCATGATGTCATAAATCAGCGCATGTACTTCCTTATGATCCAAGGCGGGAATATTGATTCGCCGAATATCGCCGTCAACCCTGATCATAGGCGGCAGCCCCGCCGACAAATGTAAATCCGACGCTTTGTTTTTAGCTGAAAAAGCCAGTAATTCGGCAATATCCATAACATCCTCATGAAGACAAAAGTAAAATTGACCTTATACCATAGATCATATTTTCATTTTTTAAATGTGTGTTGTCTAATAACCGTCAACTCACTGACAACGGACAAGCGATGACAAGCATAACTGAAAGACTCAAACAAATACGCGAGCAAATCGGCGATGCGGAACATACCTGCAACCGCCGGCCGGGTTCGGTGCTGTTATTAGCGGTCAGCAAAACCAAGCCGAGCGAAGATATTGCCGCCGCTTATCAATCCGGGCAACGTCATTTCGGTGAAAACTATCTACAGGAAGCCTTGAGAAAACAGCAGGAATTGGGGAGCTACGCTATTACCTGGCACTTTATCGGCCCCATCCAATCCAATAAAACCAAGCCGTTGGCGACGCATTTCGATTGGGTACACAGCGTGGACAGTTTAAAAATAGCCAAACGCCTGAGTGAACAGCGCCCGGCCCATTTGCCGCCGTTAAATATTTGCCTGCAAGTCAATATCAGCGACGAACCGAGCAAGTCCGGCATTACCTTGGCCGAATTGCCGGAGCTGTGCGAACAGATCGCCCAGCTGCCTAACCTGAAATTACGTGGCGTCATGGCCATTCCCGCACCGCAACAGGATTTTGATTTGCAGCGCCAGCCTTATAGAGCGCTTTACCAAGCCGTCGCAAAACTAGACCGTCCTGAGTTGGACACCTTTTCTTTCGGCATGACCGGAGATTTAAAAGCCGCGATTGCCGAAGGCTCCACTATCGTCAGAATCGGCACCGCGTTGTTTGGCGAACGGGATTACGGCTGACAAAATTTTCTCCGCGCAAGCGTTTTATCGGCCGTTGTAAGACATAAATGACGCTTGTCGGTCCATTTTCAGCTTTAGCTTACATACGCCTGCAATGTTTTACGCCACAATTGCGCGCGGTCAAATCGCTAGCGGCAGCTAAAATCGGTGAAAAGGCATTGTCGTAATAACGCTTGTAATAAATGACTGGCGGAGCAAAGCAGGGGAAATCCTGCCGGATAAAAAAAGAAACAATCGAATCCATGAACCTATAACTCGGGCCAAGTTCCGGGAAATAAATTAAAAGGGAGAAAAACCATGTTTAACAGTACCACCCTGGAAGTCGCAATCGGTCTCGTCTTCTGCTACGCCTCCGTAGCGCTTATTGTCAGTTCAATTAACGAAGCCATTGCGTCAGTCCTTAAACTACGCTCCAGCTCGCTGTTGGAGGGGGTCAAAGCCCTGCTTAACGATCCAAAGTTTGCAGGGCTTGCGCTCAACTTATACAACCATGCCTTAGTGGGGCACCAAGACCAGGGGAATGCTAACAGCGCGCAAGAGATTACCAACAAGCCCTCGTATATCGATCCAACGCATTTTGCTATCGCCCTGATAGACAACATACAGACCATGCCCGGCGATTTCGCCCAACTGGGCAAGGACATCGACGCAATGCAGGATCCCCAGTTAAAACAACTGCTGCAAGGGATATATGGGCGAGCTTCGGGACAGATTGAAAATGTCCATGCTGACGTGGCTGCATGGTTTGATGCCGGCATGGACCGGTTATCGGGCAATTACAAGCGTCGCTCGCAGCTGTATTGTTTCATCATCGCTTTAGTCATTGCAGGCCTTTTTAATATCGATAGCTTTCACCTCTTTACGACACTTTGGCAACACCCGGCAATTGCAGCCGGGATAAGCGCCACGGCCCCTCCGGCAGATATTTCATGGAAACAATTCATGTCCCTGCCTATCGGCTGGACAGTCGACACGCCGGCGCTCAGCCCCAGCCAATTCGCGGGTTGGCTGGTGACCGCATCGGCAACTCTTTTCGGAGCGCCGTTTTGGTTCGATCTTTTGCAAACGCTGGTTCGTTTGCGCGGTACCGGCAACAAACCGGGAGCCGACGGAAAATAAACTGCACATGAGTGGTATGTGTGGGAGCGGCTTTAGCCGCGATTGTCGCGGCTAAAGCCGCTCCCACACATGCCAAAACTTTTGCTCAACTACTTAACAACAAAGCCTGAGTTAACGCAGAAACCAACATTTAAACAAAAGGGAAAAATAATGTCGTATACAAAAACAATCGGCAAAGCGGCCTTGGCATTGATGCTGAGCTTGAGTCTTCCGGCTTATGCGGACGGACGGCCAGGGCAATTCGACTATTACCTGCTGACCCTGTCCTGGTCGCCGGAGCATTGCGCCGAAGCGCCGAGCGACAAGCTCCAGTGCGGAGGGGCAAAGCAATACGGCTTCGTCGTGCATGGATTATGGCCGCAATATACTAAAGGTTACCCCGATTCCTGCTCCACGACTCCCGCCGTTCCCGAAACGGTCGTGCAGGAAATGCTTCCGATCATGCCCAGCGAAAAGCTGATCCAGCACGAATGGGAAAAACACGGCACATGCAGCGGCGAAAAGGTCGGCAATTATTTCGGCCTGATCAAGAGCGCTTTCCAGACTATCAAAATCCCGGAAGCTTTCGCCAATCCCGGCCGTCAGGTCAATACGTCGGCTGCCCAAATTCGCAAACAGTTCAAGGATTCGAATCCAAATGTGCAGCTGGCCGTTGCCTGCAAAGGCGAATATCTGCAAGAAGTTCGTCTCTGTTTCGACAAAACCATGCATCCCAAGACATGCAGCTCGGGCGTTAGAGACCGTTGCCCCGCTTCGGCCGTGATTATGCGGCCGGCCAACTAACCGATCAAGAACAAGGAGACTGACATGAAAGCGAAAAAAATAATGATCGTACGCCACGCCGAAAAACCGGCTGATTCCGGCGCGCCTTACGGAGTGGACATCAACGGTAACCAAGACCCGGAATCCCTGATTCCGCAAGGCTGGCAAAGGGCAGGGGCGCTGGCGGTATTTTTCGATCCGGCCGACGGCAAGTTGCAGGCTCCCGGCATCGCCATTCCCCAGCATCTTTACGCATCAGGCGTCGGCAAGCACAGCAACAGCTTTCGCCCGCAGGAGACGATCACCCCGCTGTCCGAAAAACTCGGCATCAAGATCAACGGCAAATACAAGAAAGGGGACGAAGCCGACATGATCAAGGATGCCATGGAATGCGACGGCATAGTGCTGATTGCCTGGGAGCATCAGGACATTCCCGGAATTGCCAACCTGATTCTCGGCAACAGCACGACCGCCCCGCAAACATGGCCCGGCGACCGCTTCGACATCGTGTGGATTTTCGATTGGCAAAATGGCGCTTATTTGTTCAGCCAAGTTCCCCAGCGCCTACTGGCGGGAGATGGCGATACTGTCATTTCGTCTGATTGAAGAGGAAAACGGCATTAAGTGCAATTGACGATAACGGCAAGCCGGTTGGCTGGTGGTTTGCCTACAAAATTCCCAAGTTCAGCCAAGACTAAAAACGGCGAGCTTTTAGAGGGAACACTGCCTAATAAAGCTATTAAATTTGGTGCATGAATGGGTGAAAGAACATCAGCAAGAATTATTGACTGCTATTGAATTAAAACCATTACAACGTATTGCGGGAACCGATAATTCATGGGGAGATTATGATTTGCAAGCTCTGATTGACCGGCAAACGGAATTAGTTAAGCCTTTAAATGATGAAACGTACTTTAAGCAATTTTTTCTGGAATTGGGTGCGTTATGTTGGCGCAACGGTCTGGAATTAAGTCCCGGCAGCATTCATAAAAAACTGACATATCAGCAGCAACTGCATTTTGAGAATAAAGTAGCCTGATTGCTTTGGTAATAAATATAACGCCGCATTTATTTATTATGGGTATCGATCGGATTGTCAGTGAAGCTTTAAGGTTAAGTCCGCGTGACCGGGCGATGCTTGCCCAAACCCTATGGGAAAGTCTTGACGCCCCCTATATTGTTTCTGCTGAACTGTCGGATGATGAAGCGACAGCGTTAGCGAAACGGCGTGATGCGGAGATTGAAAGCGGTGAGGTTGAGTCCTTGTCGCATCCGCAATTAATGTCCAAGCTGCGAGATGCGTTATGAACAAACTTATCACGATTAACAAAACAGCTATTTTAAATTTAGCCAAACAGCATGGCGTTAAATCTATTTGCCTGTTTGGTTCAATGGCGAGAGACGATGCAGGCGATAACAGCGATGTGGATTTTTTGGTTGAGCTGGAACAAGGACGGGATTTGTTCGATTTAGGTGAGTTGCTAATCGATTTGCAAACTCTGTTGCAGCGAAAAGTGGATTTAGTGACCAAAAACGCTTTGCATCCCCGTATTTATGCCCAAGTGATGGGAGAAACGCAGCCATTATGAAAGATGACCGTATTTATCTTGAACATATCATTGATTGTATTGACCGAATTAATGATTACACAGAATACGATCAGTTTGTTTTTATGAATTCGCAAATGGTGCAGGATGCGGTTATTCGTAATTTGCAAACGTTGTCGGAATCAACGCAAAAATTGTCGGATGAATTAAAATCGCAACATCCTGAGATTAATTGGAAGGCGATTTCAGGATTTAGAAATATTTTGGTCTGCAATTATTAGAAGTTTCTTTATAAAGAAGGCAAACGTGTCCAAAACGCATATATCCAAGACTAATATCAGATTCTTATTGACTGCTCTGTTGCTCGTTATATCGATTAACGCCAATGCAATAACCTCAGGGCAAGCCACCGATGAAGCTTTCGCTGCACTGCTTTCCATGCCGGGGGCAGAACCACAAGAGGGTTCGTGGATTTTTGAAACGCCGCCTGAATTTGAACCCAGAACCGAAGACAATTTAATTCTCTGGCTGAAAAAAAAGAAAAAACAGGGAGCTGACTTTAATGCCCAGCGGCATTTTGGCACGCTGCTCGACCACGCCTTGCGCAGTAAACTCGAACGCACCGCTTTATGGTTGTTGGATAACGGCGGAACTTCGATCCGTGCCGCTTCGCTGATGCCGGGCGCAACATCTAGCCAAAACGCGTTATTAGGCTTTGCTAAACAGTATGGGAACAATAAAGTAGCGGAGACGCTGCTCCAGCGCGGAGCAATGCCTTACCTTAACCGAGACTCCAATCTGTTAATCCCCTTAACCGATCTACAAATCGAACAGCGCGATGCCACTTCGGTGCAACCAATATTTCTCGACTTGCTTTTAACCTGCAAGGATGAGGTATGTGTTACGCGCTTGTTTAAATTGAATATTCGCAGACCGTTTGACGATGCAAAATTCACGCTGAGCACCATAACAAAACTTAATGAAGACAGGCCATACGCGCTAACGCAGCAGATATTGGACGCGCAACTCAGTGCGCTAGACCGCATTCCTACTCCCGCGCTGCAAAAGGTGTTGGACGATCCAAAATTGGTTCGTCAGATCATTCAAATTTTTTACGCATCTACGCATCGTCCTGAAATTTCGGAAGAGTATTTTAATGAGCATCAAAACAATCTGTCGCAAAAAGTAGCCCTCTCCTTACTCAATAAAATTTCTGATGCCGTATTAAATCAGGCTTTGGATGACGACGAAACATTACGCCAATGGCTGGCTTGGGTGAGTCCTAACCCCATCGAATTATTTGATCGGCCTTGGTTTAGCGAAGAGTTCAAGCCGTATTTGCAACGGGTGAATGATGCTACGTTGCATGCGCATATTCCCGCCGCGATCAAGGGCATGGCAACAAGGGCTAGAGTGAATTTCACTAGAGGAAATAATGGGAGTGGCAACCATGTTAGCCAAGCAAACTGGTTGCAGCTTTTTGCTCGCTTGTCCCAAACGATTGATTTCACGCAATTGCCACTTTTGCTCAATAAAACCACCCCTGAACTTTGGCCTAAATTGTTTGCTATGGGTTATCAACTGCGCGATCTCGATGCAGACTTGGGCGCATGGTTGTCCGGTAGCAGTGCCCAGCAACTCAAGCAGCATTGGGATATGTTACTGCTGGCGAATCCGGCATTGAAGGAAGAGGCGATGCGTTTGGCACTAAAGCGAGATATGGTAGGAGGTGGGGGAATAGAGCGTGAAGACCTTGAAAAAGTGCAATTCATGTTAAAGCAAGGAGCGGTTGCCCCTCGCCTCACTTTGCATCCAACAATTATGAGGGAAAGCGATAAAGCCATTATTCAGCAGTTACTTGCTTTACAAGTGATTGTGCCACTACCGATACCCGCTACTTCCCGCTTAGTCCCCGCCCGCCTAAATTGCCAATTCACACTTAATGAGGTTTGGTATCGCGCCTTGACCAACAACTCAGTCATTCATGGAGAAGAGGTGTTCGAAACAGTTTTCATCGATCAGCTTCACTTTGTAGAAATACCCGAACAAAATAATTGTGGAATGTTGGTGAGCGGTACGCAGCAGGTTAATGAATATCAAAGTGGAGAACAGGATAATTTTGACGGCCCTACCGATGAGCCTAGAATTGGTTGCGCAGATCCTACTGATCGCAGTGAATTATGGAGGGAAGTTGGGGGAAAAATAGAAGCTCTTCCACTCTATACAAAAGATGGGGATTGGCGGGTTTATATAAAGAACGGCGGTTTGCAGGGTTTGCGCAATAGCAACGACGGTCATTTATATTATTTAAATTGGGGGAGCGGTGATCGTTGTTCCAGCTCATGGACAACTTTAATGGATTGGCAGCAAGTTGATTCTCAATGGGTTCTGAAGCCATTAGACGAAAAGCACCCCGCTCAGCAAGCTTTTTTACTACAATGCGACCCGGAAAAAATAGAGGAATGTCTGGGCATAAAATCGAATGAATATTTGTATGGAAAAGAACGCGAAAATTTTCTGCATGAAAATCCGTATAGTTCACAAACACCCATTGAATTAATAAATAACTACAAAACGCAGGAACACGAGGCTTATCTGGCTGCCATCTTGGAATTGAACAAGCCCAAGCTGGAAGCCTTGCAAGCCCATGGCATTCCGCCACAATGGACAGAGGAAGCGTTGCAAGCCGTAAATAAATCAGCGTTACCGCTTGCCGATAAACGCCAGCGCACCGCCTGGATATTCCGCGACCATGAGCAACTGGCGTCGGCTTTACGTACTGACATTGTGGAAAATTTTATTGATTGGTTACCGCGAGAAGACTGGCGACCTGTTTTAAAAGCGCTGAAGGGCAATGCTTATCTTCTGAGTAATCTTGCAGAAAAAGCTAGAACTAAAGGATTAGACGACTTGGCCTGTGATTTTGACCATGCGAGGAGTTTGATGTGTGGCGAAACGTGGCGTGTTGAAAAAGTGGAGGCTCAATAAGGAAACGATGAAACGCGAATTAGTCCAGTAGGCCGGAGGAATAAGCCGGTTTGAGCGATAGCGAGAACCGGCGTTTCCGGCAAGCACCTGCAAAACCTAAGGAATAATTTATGAGACATTCAACAAAATTATGGCTGTTAATCAGCGCTGCTCTTGTTTTGCTTTCGGTTTCGGCTTATGCCGATGACAGCCAACTGCGCGGGGTATGGAAGGGCAGTCTGGGCAAGCAGGACATCATGGTTTGCTTCGATAACGGAGAAAGCGGTGAATATTACTATCTCCACTATTTATCGCCCTTACAACTTGGCAAGAAGAAGGGCGAGCTCCAGTGGGAAGAGATGGGCAAGACTGTCACCGGAATCTGGTCACAATTAAAAGCAGAAAATAATGAGCTTACCGGGCTATGGCAAAAGCCGGGCGATCCCAAGACCGTGCCCATACGACTAAGTCGCGTCGTGCAAACAACGCAAAAAGAAACTGAAGCAGAAGGCTATCTTGAGCCTGCTTGCGAGAGTGATGCTTATTTTGCAAAATTACAGGAAGTGCAGCAAAAAGTGGTGGTCGGCAAGCGTCAAAATTATCACGGCATCCCGTATCAGCATCTTAGTGCTAATTTGCTTGGCACTGATAGGGTGGAATCCATAGAGATTCTGGAAGACTCCGAGCCAACGCTGGCCATTAACAAGCTGTTGCATGATGCTTTTCAAAAAAATATTGATAGCTATTTTGAATGCAAGGGCATAAGCCGATTTTTTTCTTATAGTTCGTCCGTGGACATTGTGTTTATGGATAAAAATTGGCTTTCGGTCCGAGAATGGTCTGGCGGTGATTGCGGTGGGGCGCACCCGTTTGCCGATTCGAGTTATCGAAACTTTGACCGGATTCAAGGCAAGGAAGTCAAGGTGTGGACCTTCTTTAAAAACGCCAGAAATTCCGAAGAAAGCTTGAACAAAACCATCCTCTCCTATTACAAACCCAGGAAGTCTCCAAATCCCAGTGACATCGAGGGTGACAAAGAATGTCAGGAAGCAGTTGAAACAAACAAAAGCTATAAATTGGCGCTAAGCAAGAATGGAATTATGTTTTCCACTTCATTTCCACATGTAATCCAAGCCTGTGATGAAGATATTGAGGTGCCTTATAAAAAATTATTGCCGTTTATGACTGAAGCGGGCAAAAAGGCCATCAAGCTGCTTATGGAAGTAAAGTAGACTGTGCATCAGTATATCCAGACGTTACCTCATTCCCATGCGCTACGTTACTGCGAAGGTGCAAGCGAAGCTTGCACTCCGGGATGACTCGTTATGTAAGCACCGTGGCATTGAAAATATCAATAAATAGCAAACTTCTCCCCAAGCCTGATACGATGAGCCCCGCATCAAACAACCCACCGGCAATAGAGTCACACAATGGACTGGCAAACCTTTCAAAACAGCTGCTGTAGCCTGGATTTAGAGACCAACGAAAACGGCGAGATCTTTGCGATAGGCGCGGTCTTTAACGACCTTACCTTCCAGCGCAAAGCCCCGTTCAACATCCAAAAAATGCTGGCCGAGTTTGACGATTTTGCCGGTGATGCCGCTTATTTGTTAGGCCATAACATCCTTGAGCATGACCTGCCGGTTTGCCGGGCCATTTCTCCGCAGCTTAAATTCTTACAAAAGCCGGTTGTCGATACCTTATTGCTGTCGCCGCTGGCGTTTCCCGAAAATCCTTATCACCGGCTGGTTAAAGACTACAAGCTGGTGCGCGACAGTTTGAACGATCCGTTGGCGGATGCGCGTTTGGCGGTGTCGCTGTTCCATGATGAATGGGTGGCCTTGCAACAGCAACAGGCTGAGTGCGGGTTACTGGATTTTTACCATTATGCTTTTTCAGGCGATTCGCAGTTTGCGGGTGTGCAGGGGGCGTTGTCGGCAATGGGCGCGAAAGCCGTCGATGCGTCAGGGGCATTTAATTTATTCGAGCGCTTAACGCTGGATAAGGCATGCACTTCGGCTATCAGCCAAATGAGGAACTTTTTTAGAATCTCGCCAAAAATAGTTTCCGATTATGGTTCCCATGCTCTGCGTGGTAACCCAGCCAGGGACGCTGAAGCGTCCCGAACCGCAGAGCGGTTCACACTGCATTCCCACGCGGAGCATGGGAACGATAAGTCCACGTTTCGGAACGACCATACCCATAGCGAATTTGCTCCTATTACGGCTTTAGCCTATTGCTTGGCGTGGCTGCGGGTGGCGGGCGGCAATTCGGTGTTGCCGCCGTGGGTGCGCTTGCGCTTTGACGATGTCGCGCCGACGCTGAACCGGTTAAGGGATGTTCCCTGCAATGATCCGGCTTGCGCGTATTGCGCGCAAATGCATGACCCGGTTATCTGGCTGGAACGCTATTTCGGCTTTCCCGGATTCAGGCCGGAACCGGCTGCGGCTGACGGCGGCAGTTTGCAGGAACAGATCGTCAAGGCCGCGATGTGCGGCAAACCGCTGTTTGCGATATTGCCGACCGGCGGCGGCAAGTCGCTGTGTTTTCAGCTTCCGGCGTTGGCGCGCTACCAGCGGCGCGGCGCGCTGACTGTCATCGTGTCGCCGTTGCAGGCCTTGATGAAAGACCAGGTGGACAATCTGCGCAACAAAACCGGTGCGCCGAACGCCGCCGCTTTATATGGCATGCTGACCGCGCCGGAGCGCGGCGAGGTGTTGCAGGGCATACAAAACGGCGATATTGCGCTGCTGTATGTGTCGCCGGAGCAGTTGCGCAACCTGAGCTTCCAAAAAGCCATTGAATACCGGGAGATCGGCTGCTGGGTGTTCGACGAGGCGCATTGCTTGTCCAAATGGGGGCATGATTTCAGGCCGGATTATCTGTATGCCGCGCGTTTTATCAAGGAGTTCGCGCTCAGGCAAAAAGCCGTATTGCCGCCGGTGCAGTGTTTTACCGCCACCGCGAAACAGGATGTGAAGGATGAAATCATCGATTATTTCAAGGCCGAACTGGCGCAGGACTTGGTTGTTTTCGAAGGCGGCGTGGAGCGGAATAATTTGAGTTTTGAAGTGCAGACTGTCACCGTCGCCGATAAATATCCGCGTATCAATGCCTTGTTGAAAGAGCGCCTGGCTGCTGAAGCCGACGGCGGCAGCGGGATCATTTATTGCGCAAAACAAAAGCAAACTGAAGCGATAGCCGATTATTTACAGGAGCAAGGCTGGCAGGTCGAAGCCTTCCACGCGGGCAAGGACGCCGCCGAGAAAAAACACATCCAGGAAAACTTCATCACCGGCGCGACCCGCATCATCACCGCGACCAACGCGTTCGGCATGGGCATCGACAAGGACGACGTGCGGCTGGTGATCCACGCGGACATCCCCGGTTCCATCGAAAATTACCTCCAGGAAGCGGGCCGCGCCGGGCGCGACCAAAAAGACGCGGAATGCGTGTTGCTGTTCGATGAAAACGACATCGAAACCCAGTTTAAATTATCGGCTTCCTCGCAAATCAGCCAGCGCGACATTCAGCAGATTTTAAGAGGCCTGCGCAAAAGCAAAAAAGACAAATCCGGCAACGTGGTGCTGACCACCGGCGAATTGCTGATGGACGACGACGTGCAGACTTCGTTCGATAATGAAGACCGTAACGCCGACACCAAGGTCAAAACGGCGGTGTCGTGGCTGGAGCGCGGCGGCTTTATCCGACGCAACGAGAACAAGACCCAGGTGTTCCAGGGCCGTCCCAAGGTCAAAAATATGGACGAGGCCAAACGCAAAGTCGAACAGTTGGGTTTGTCGCAGCGCCAGCAACAGCGCTGGTTGGCAATATTGGAAACGCTGTTTAACGCGGAAAGCGACGAGGGTTTCAGCGCTGACGAACTGGCTTTGCTGGGCGCGTTTAGCGCTGACGATGACGACAAGAAACTCGGCAAGAGAAACGAAACCGCGGGCCAGCGGGTGATCAGAACCTTATACGACATGTCCAGTGCCGGGCTGATTCAAAAAAGCCTGCTGATGACCGCATTCGTCCGCTACAAAGTCGGCGACTCGTCCTACGCCAGACTGGAAAAAGTCTGCGTGTTGGAGCGTGCCATGCTGGGCGCGTTGCAAGAACAAGCGCCCGACGCCGGGGACGGGCAATGGCAAACCTTGTCGCTGCGGCATTTGAACCAAAATCTGTTGGACAACGGACACGGCGACAGCAATCCCGAGATTTTGCGCCTGTTGCTGGTCAGTCTGGCTAAAGACGGCAAGGGGCTGGCCGGGAAAAAAGGCAGCCTGACGCTCAAATACCAAGGCCTGGATCAGTACAGGGTCAAGCTTAACCGGGATTGGGCGGCGCTGACCGCCACGGCGGAAATACGCTTGTCGGTCGCCAAGGTGGTGCTGGACGGCATCATCCAGCGCATCCCCGACCACGCCAAGCCATCCGGCGAATTGCTGGTCGAGTTTTCCGTTGAGGATTTGCTGGCCGCGTTAAAACAGGACTTGGTCGCGTCATCGGAAGTCAAAGACCCGCTGGCCGCCGTCGAACGGGCGTTGAATTTCCTGCACGAACAAAACATCATCACCCTGCAACAAGGCCTGGCGGTGTTCAGGTCGGCGATGACTATCGAAGTGCTGCCCGAAGCCAAAGGCCGCAAATACAACAAAGGCGATTTTGAGCCCTTGTCCCAGCATTACAGCGAGCGCATTTTCCAGGTGCATGTGATCAACGAATACGCCAAATACGGGCTGGAAAAAATAGGCCATGCGCTGGCCTTTGTGCTCGCCTATTTCTCAAGCGACAAGGCCGAATTTGTGAAACGCTATTTTGCCGACCGCAAGGACATCCTGGAACGCGCCACCAGCCAGCAATCGTTCCAGCGCATCGTCAGCGACCTGCAAAATCCCGAGCAAATGGCGCTGGTCGCCGGCGACGAAAACGACAACCTGTTGATTCTGGCCGGGCCCGGTTCCGGCAAAACCCGCGTGGTGGTGCATCGCTGCGCTTATTTATTGCGGGTCAAGCGCGTCCCGGCCAGAGGCATCCTGGTGCTGTGTTTTAACCGCAACGCCGTGACCCAATTGCGGCGGCGCTTGCTGGATTTGGTCGGCGACGATGCCAAAGGCGTGACTATCCAGACCTATCACGGCTTGGCTTTGCGCCTGACCGGTCACGCGATAACCAGTCAACGCGACGACAACCGGCAGTTTGCCGAAATCATCAACGAAGCGACCGCCTTATTGCGCGGCGACAAACCGTTGCTGGGCGTTGATGCGGACGAAACGCGGGAGCGCTTGCTGGCCGGTTACCGCCATATCCTGGTCGATGAATACCAGGACATCGACGCCGATCAATACCAGTTGATTTCAGCTATCGCCGGGCGCACGCAGGATGAAGACCGCAAGCTGGGCATTCTGGCGGTGGGCGACGACGACCAGAATATTTACCAGTTTCGCGGCGCTAACGTCGAGTTTATCCGCCGGTTTAAAGACGATTACCAAGCCAAGGTGCATTATCTGGTGGAAAACTACCGCTCCAGTGCGCAGATCATCGCCGCGTCCAATCAGTTGATCCAACATAACCGGGACCGGATGAAACAGCAGCAGCCGATCCGCATCAACCGAGGCAGGAAAACCCTGGATGCAGGAGGCCGCTGGCAAAAACTCGATCCGGTCGGAAAAGGCCGTGTGCAGCAACTGATTGCCGCCGATGAATACAGCCAAGCGGTTGCCGTGGTTGACGAATTGCTACGCTTGCGGCAACTCGACAGCCGGTTGGACTGGCCGCAATGCGCGGTGCTGGCGACCGCATGGCGCTTACTCGATCCGGTCCGGACCTTGCTGGAGTTGCATGGCATTCCTGTCAGCTTCATGCTGCCCGCCGATAAACAGCCGCCGTTATCCCGCATCAGGGAAAACGCCGATTTGCTGGATGCGATCAAGCAATCGCCGGAACCGTTGAGCAAGGCGAGTGATTGGCTGCGCTATCTGGACGACAGCTACGGCAACGAAGCGGCCAATATCTGGCTGAACCAGCTCAGAGCCATGTTGCAGGACTGGCTGGATGAAACCGGCGACGGCCCGGCGCCCAAACAGCAAACGCTGGAATTTCTTTATGAGGTTTTTGCTGAGCAACGCCGCGAACGCTGTCTGGGGCAGGGCGTTTTTTTGAGTACCGTGCATTCGGTAAAGGGCATGGAATTTTCGCATTTGGCGATACTGGACGGCGGTTGGGCGACGCCTGCCACCGAAGAACAGCGGCGCTTGTTTTATGTCGCGATGACACGGGCCAAGGAAACGTTGTGTTTGATGCAGCGGTCGGACCTGCGCAATCCTTTTTTGGCGGAAATCACCGGTGACCCTCTGCTGGCAAGAACCGTTAATCCGCTGGCGCAAGCCGACGTTCTTACCAGGCAATACACTATTTTAGGCATGAAGGATGTCGATTTGAGTTATGCCGGGCGTTTTGATGAATCGCATCCGATACATCGGCACCTGGCCCGCTTGAACACCGGCTCCAAGCTGAGTATGGACAATCACAACGGCAAGGTGGTGTTAAAAGACAAGGATAGCGTTGTCGCCGCGTTATCGAAACAAGGCGCTCAGTATTGGTCGGCTAAAATCAATACCATTGAGTCGGTCACGGTATTGGCGATGATCAGGCGTTACCGGGATGACAGTGAAGAAAGCTACCGGTCGCGGTGCAAGGTGGAGCAATGGGAGTTGCCGCTGGTTGAGGTGGTTTTTAATGAACGCCCGTAAGGTCATTCATCATCGAATAATTCAAACACCTCGCTTAAATCAATAGACAACTCGGGAAACAAATGCGGTACCGCCATGTCGTCATCCGCGTACATGTGCTTGAGTTCATAGCTCCCGCTTTCATTTAATACAAATTGATGTACCGATTGTTCATACGGATAAACCAGCCAATATTCACTGACGCCGCTTTCGGCATACAACGCATATTTAAGTTGCAGTTCTTTTTTTAAATTGCCTTTCGATAAAATTTCAATGATCCAGTCGGGCGCGCCGTTACAGCCTTGGGCATCTAATTTGACGGGGTCGCAAATCACGCATAAATCCGGCTGTACTACAGTATGAATTTCTTTATTAGCCAAGATGGATTTTTTACGATCATATAAGCGCACATCAAACGGGGCGGCGAAAACCTGGCATTTTTGGCGTAGGAAAAAGTTGGCTAGTACACGGCTAAGATTCATTGATGCGCGCTGATGCTTCACATTCGGCGCAGGCGACATCAACATGATTTTGCCTTTGATTAATTCAACCGTCTCGTTAAATTGCCAAGTTAAATAATCGGCATAACTATAGGATTGGTTTAAGTCCAATTGGGAAAGTTGGGTGATTTTTGCCATGGCGGATAAGCTCAAAGTAAATTTAATACCGTGCTCAGGATAATAACATGCTAAAGCGGAGCCTAGGCAAAATCGAGCGGAGGAAGATCGTGCGAGTTGTAACGCGTTGAAATACAATGCGCCTGCGTTTGTTAATAAGTTACATTGCTTATCTTTGTTAAGTTATTGTTGAATTTATATTTTTTTATGGAAGAATAGCGGAAAATTTGCTTTAAAGCCTCCACCCCATTTAAAACAAAAGGGACAACAATGAAAGAGTTAACGTTCTCAGAAATAAGCTTAGATGATTTCTCTAAAATCTATGAAGAAATGACCAACCTGGTGCGCAAAGACTTGGAAGGAGAAACGTTCTTTTCAGGCAGTCATGCTAAGTTTGGTGAAATTACTTTGCATCAGATTAAAGGCAGTCATAAGGCGATTATGCTCCAGCATAATAAACCGATTAGCGAAACCCGCTTTGACGTTCGCGAATTTTGCATTTCCCTTTCCGCTTAAAACGCAAACGTTTTACTTCTTCCGGGCTTGGAACCTTAAACCTAAAAACGGCAGCTAGCCCGCGAAAAGCACGAAAGAAATCAATATGTTCTGTTGATTGAGTCATTCACCCTTTGGGTGGCGATATGCAACACGGCATCTCGTTGAATATTTTCGCGTTTCATCGTTCCCATGCTCTGCGATCATCGTTATTCACAAGTGTCTGCGGTAGATCGACATTCCGGCATTCTCTTACCTGGCGTTAGGCGGGAAACATGTCGATAGGCAGACCTTCCAGGTTTTAAAAACCTGGAAGGTCTATATTAAAGCTGCCTTTGTCGCGGCTCCATTAACTTCAGCCGCTGAATCCATACTTAGCAAAATCAGTCACCATCAAGCTGATTAGATATAATGCTATAGTACAGAAAAATAATGTTTTTTGAGGGGGGATGACAATGACTGATAAGAATAATGAAAAACACAAGATAGTGATTGTTGGCGGAGGGGCTGCGGGTCTTGAGCTTGCCAGCAGTCTGGGTAAAAAATTAGGCAAAAAAGGCGTGGCGGAAGTCATGTTGCTGGACGCTTCGCCGACGCATATCTGGAAGCCGTTGTTGCATGAGGTTGCGGCGGGTACCTTGGATGAAGCCGAGCAGATTGAATATCTGGCTCAGGCGCATCGCAATCATTTTCGCTACCGGCTGGGTAAGATGGAAGGCCTGAATAGGCAGAAAAAAGAGATTTATGTTAGCCCGACGCTGAGCGACAGCGGCGAGGAATTAATCCCCAGGCGCACGTTCAGTTACGATACGCTGGTGATGTCGGTCGGTAGTATCAGCAACACGTTCAATATTAAAGGCGTGGCGGAACACTGCCTGTTCCTGGACACCACCGCGCAGGCGTTCAAGTTTCAAAAGCAGCTGGTTGAGTCGTACATCAAAAGCCATGCCGGTAAAGCCGCCGACAAAACCTTGTCTATCGTTATCATCGGCGCGGGAGCTACCGGCGTCGAGTTGTCGGCGCAATTGCACGAGGTGACCGATCTGCTGGCGGTTTACGGCCTGGATGAATCCAGCGATGTGAAACTGACTATTATTGAAGCGGCTAATCAATTGCTGCCCGCTTTGCCGGTAAGATTAGCCAACGCGACACAGCAGCAGCTGGTCAAGCTGGGCATCGATCTTAAACTTGGGCGTCGTGTAACCGAAGTGACCAAGGAAGGCGTTCATACCCACGATGGCGAGGTGATACCGGCGGATCTTAAAGTCTGGTCGGCGGGCATTAAAGCGCCGGATTGGATGAAGGACCTGGACGGCCTGGAAGTTAACCGGATCAATCAATTGGTGGTCGATGAAACGTTAAAAACCAGTGACGATGACATTTTTGCGATAGGCGATTGTGCGGCCTGTCCCTGGCCGGGGCATGACGGCAATGTACCGCCGCGCGCCCAGGCTGCGCATCAGCAGGCATCGACGTTAAGCAAGTCGATAGTCAACCGCTTGCAGGGCGGCAAGTTGGTTAAATACGCTTATCTGGATTACGGATCGCTGGTTGCGCTCGGCAAGTACACTACGGTCGGCAACCTGATGGGCAATTTGATGGGTTCGGTCAGCATCGGCGGTTTTATCGCCAGAGTGGTATATCTGTCCCTGTATAAAATGCACCAAGTGGCTATTCACGGTTATTTCAGGACGGCCATGTTGACGCTTTCCAATCTGTTCAGACGTAGCGCTCATGCAAAAATAAAAATGCATTAGACTTTTTTATGTATCTACAACGATGTAGCTACTTTTTATAATTATTTACAAAGATCAAAAACATGTTTGAAATTGAATACGAATTCCGCGAAGAAGATTTAATCCATTTTAATGAAATCCAGTTCATGAGAAATGAAGATATACAAAATAATATAAGAAAAAACCGCTGGATAGTGCCGGGCATCATGGGGCTTATCGGTTCGTTTTATTACTTCTATTACGGCGATATGAAGTCGTCGGGCTATATCGTCGTTATTGCGATACTTTGGGCGTTGTTGTCGCCCAAAATTATGATGCTGGATTTGCGCAGGCAGATCCTTAAAAGTTACACCCCTAAAGAGAAGATCAATATGTTCGGCACCTACACGTTGAGCATCGATCCCGCCAATCCCAATTACCTGCTGGAAAAATCGCCCAGCGGCAAACATAAAATGGCCTGGAGCGAGCTGGTCAGGGTGGAATACGGCAAACGCTATGTTTATATTTACATTAGTTTGAATACCGCATTGGTTATTCCGGTAGAAACGGTAAAAAAAGGCAATCTTGAGCAATTTTCCGAACAGGCGGAAAAGATGATTGAGCGCTTTGCTTAGGCGTAAGTCATTGGCCGGCAAGGTGATGGATTTTCATCCTGCTGAAATTTATCGAGTCTTCCTTAGGGGTAAAAAACCATGGCTACGTCAATATATGCAGCACTCTTGGCCTTGTTAATAGCGAAGCTTTCTCTTGCGGTCATTAAACTTCGTAGAAAAAACCGGGTCAGCGTGGGTGACGGCGGCTATGAAGAGTTGCAATTGGCAATCCGCACCCATGCCAATGCAGTGGAATACATTCCGATAGCACTGATGCTGTTATTAACGTTGGAATTAAACGGAGCGCCGAAAATACTGATCCATATACTTGGCGTCACGCTGCTGGTTGGACGCATACTTCATGCTATGGGGCTTTCGTCCAAGGATTTGAGGAAAAGAGTATTGGGCATGCAGATAACGATTTATTTGTTAATCGGCTTGGCAATATTGAACATATCCTTTCTGGCGTTTGCCGGATCGCTCAAACTTTAGCGCTGTGGAGGCGGCATGTATTCAATCGCACTTAAAGAAGCCAAAAACCAGCTTGAAGAACTAAGGGCTCCATCAATAATAACGTCCGCTTAGGGTTCCCACGCTCTGTCCTCGTCTTTATACACAAATGTTCAAGCACACCTCATTCCCACGTGCTACGTGGGAATGAGAATTCCGGCATCCCAGCCAGAATCTCGTAAACACTTGTGTATAAAGACGAGCGCTCTGCGTGGGAGCGATGAGTTTATGTTTCGGGAAAGTTATTGTCGGCCATATCCTAAGCGTAAAGGTAGTAGCCGGGTGGGTCGGGTTAGCGACAGCGTAACCCGACATTTTTGCGCGAATGCGTTGGGTTACGGCTAACGCCCAACCGACGAAACTACGAATTAAAATAAATTTTTGATCTTGAACCTTAATGCTAAATTTTAGAAATATAACCCTACGCCGTGGCGCGCGGATATTGTTCGCCAACTCTTCTTTCACTATTCACAAAGGCCAAAAAGCAGGTTTTACCGGCGCAAATGGTGCGGGCAAGTCCAGTTTTTTTGCCTTGGTCAGAGGCGAGCTGCATTTGGATGAGGGCGATTTTTCGATGCCGCCGGGGCTTGAAATCGCTCATGTGGCCCAGGAAACTCCGGCTGTTGTCCGCTCTGCGATTGATTACGTCATCGACGGCGATCGGCAATTAAGACAATTGCAGAATCAATTGCTTGCCGCCGAGCAGGCGGATGACGGCTTGAAGCAGGCCGAATTGCATGCCGCCCTGGATACCATCGGCGGCTATACCGCGCAAGCCAGAGCCTCGCGATTAATGAACGGTTTGGGTTTTAGCGCCGATCAGGAAAACAACGCGGTCAATTCGTTTTCCGGCGGCTGGCGGATGCGGCTTAATCTGGCTCAGGCCTTAATGTGCCGTTCGGACGTATTATTGCTTGACGAGCCTACCAACCATTTGGATTTGGATGCGGTGATCTGGTTACAGGATTGGTTATGCAAGTATCCCGGCACCTTGTTGCTGATTTCCCATGATCGGGATTTTCTGGACACCATTACCGATCATATCGTGCATATCGAGCAGAATAAGGCCGAAATTTATACCGGCAATTATTCGGCTTTTGAACGGATGCGCGCAGAAAAGCTCGCGCAACAACAATCATCTTATTTAAAGCAGCAACGCGAAATCGCCCATATGCAAAGCTTTGTCGACCGCTTTAAGGCGCAAGCCACTAAAGCGAGACAAGCGCAGAGCCGGATTAAAGCATTGGAGCGCATGGAGTTGATTGCGCAGGCGCATGTCGATTCGCCGTTCGATTTCAGTTTTGCCAAGCCGGGAAAAATGCCCAATCCGCTGTTAACGCTGGATAAAGTCGATATTGGCTACGGGCAAAGCTGCGTGATCAAACAGGCCGGGCTGTCCATATCGCCGGGCGACCGTATCGGTTTGCTCGGGCCGAACGGCGCGGGAAAGTCCAGCTTGATTAAGGTGCTGGCAGGCGATATGCAGCCGTTGTCAGGACAAAGAAACGAAGCGGAAGCGTTAAAAATCGGCTATTTCGCCCAGCATCAACTGGAGCAGCTGCGTGTTGATGAAAGCCCTTTGTGGCATTTGCAGCAGCTGGATAAGCAGGCGACCGAAAAGGATCTGCGCAATTTTCTGGGCGGTTTCGATTTTTGCGGCGACAAGGTGTTGGAGGCCGTCAAACCCTTTTCCGGCGGCGAAAAAGCGCGGCTGGTTTTGGCGCTGCTGGTTTATCAAAACCCTAATCTTTTATTATTGGATGAGCCGACCAACCACTTGGACCTGGAAATGCGCCATGCCTTGAGCGTGGCCTTGCAGGATTATCAAGGCGCGATAGTGGTGGTCTCGCATGACCGGCATTTATTGCGCTCGGTGACCGATCAGTTATTATTGGTGTCGGGCGGCAAGGTCCAGCCCTTCGACGGCGACCTCGACGATTACCGGCTGTGGCTGGCCGAACAGAAAAAAGGCGAAGAAAAAACCGTTGTTGACAGTGTGCAGACCGTATCGCGGAAAGATCAAAGAAAGTTGGATGCCGAGCGCAGACAAAAACATAAGCCCTTATTCGACGCGCTGAAAAAAGCTGAAATCGCTGTCGAAAAATACCATAATGAACAGCGGCAACTGGAGCATCAATTGGCCGATCCCGCCATTTATGCGGAATCGGAAAAGGAACAGTTAAAAAAGCTGATGGAACGGAAAGTAAAGGTCGACAAGGCGCTGGATGACGCCGAAGCCGCCTGGATGGAAGCCGAGGAAAAGATCGAAGCGGCTAAATAATGAGTTGTAGCCGCCACCTTATAGGTTGATGCATAACAGGAAAAATCATGTTTGAAGTCGTAACACTATTATTTGATATATGCCTGTTTAAAAAAGGGCCGCAGGATTTACCGCCTTCCGCATGGTTGTTGCGGCTGTTGGTCGTCATTGATGTTCTTGTCAGTTTTTTAATGGTAAGTATCCGCACCGACTGGTTTAACGCGCTGTTGCAGGCTATTGTCGGCGCTTTGTTGATCGTCGGGTTCTGCTGGTTGATGTTATATCTGGCTCGAAAGCCGGAGCGGTTTTATCAAACGGGCGGCGCTTTATTGGGCGCCGATGCGATGATTAGTTTTTTGGCTCTGCCGGGCATGGCCTCAATGATGATCGGAAGAGGCGCTCTACTGGCCTTTATTTTAACGATAGCGTTAATGATTTGGCATTGGGCGGTTACCGGACATATTTTTCGCAATGCACTGGGACAAACCTGGACTTTTAGTTTAGGCTTGGCGTTTTTATACGTACTGGGATCTTATCAGGTGATGGCTTTATTGTTTCCTGAAGTTGCCGGTGTTAAATAGGAGGCATTATGGAAAGCTATAAACATATATTACTGGCGGCTGACTTTTCCGAACACGGTGAGGCCGTTGCCGATAGAGCGAAAGATTTGGCCGAGAGGTATCAGGCAAAACTGAGCATTGTGCATGTGATGGACAATTTGCTGATTACCGATGCGGCTTACGGATCGACGATTCCTTTTGATCTCGATTTAACGGCTGAATTAATGGCGGTGGCAAAAAAGAGACTGGCCCATTTGGCCGACAAACTCAATATTGCTGAAGACTGCCGGTGGATGGAAACGGGTAGCCCTAAATTGGAAATCATCAGGGTTGCCGAGGAAAACGAGGCGGATTTAATCGTAGTCGGCTCCCATGGCCGGCATGGATTCGCCCTGTTGCTGGGTTCGACCGCAAACGGCGTGTTGCATCACGCGCTGTGCGATGTTTTAGCGGTACGTTTGCATGATGAGTGATCTGTAGTGTTTTCAGGGTACTTGTGATCCTGGCGGTTATAAATGGCGGCCAATAGGGCGTCCTAATTTTAAAGGTAGATGGTAAATGATTGGACAGATTGAAAGTTATGATCCCGATTCGCAAACCGGGGTGATAAAAGCCGAGGGAGCGTTGTTTACGTTTCATTTAGAGGGCTGGGTTGCGGACGTGTCGCCGGATGAAGGCGATGACGTTAACTTTGACGCCGAAGGCACCATTGCAAGCAACATAAATTTGGTGGGCGCGTATTTGGAGCCGCCTAAAGCCGTTAAATATAAATATCTGGCGGCTGTGCTGGCGTTATTTTTAGGGTGGACAGGGGCGCATAGGTTTTACCTGGGCTTTTACCGGTTGGGCTTTATACAGTTAACGCTGACGGTGGTGCTATACGTGACCGGACTGCCCGGATTTGCGGCGCTCTGGGGATTTGTAGAAGGCGTTTTGCTGTTTGGCGGACAGATCAACCAAGATGCTAAAGGTCGTCCGTTTAAATAACTAATGTTACGCAGTTGGTCGAATTTAGACTGCATTAACATTTTTTTTATTAAAAGTGTCGCTACCGCGACGATTATTTGGATCGGGTTCTCGCACCCGAAGGCGAGTTACTTTCTTTTGCTTCGCCTCGGCAACTGCTCCTGCGTTGCTCTACCTCCTGCATCCATGCAGTCGAAAAGAAAGTAACCAAAGAAAAGGCGACCCGGTTACCGCTTCTTCCTGTGCTCCTCTGCTGACGTGCGGCATCCCTGCCGCACCCCTACCGGGCTGTTCTCGATAAAAGCTCCGGTGCTCGGCGCGGCAAACGGGGGAAGTACCACCCGTGCGTAACATCAGTAAATGATTTTTAAAAACAGCAGGACAAAAAAAAGCCCTTGCGATTCGCATCGCAAGGGCTTTTTTTAAAACTGCTTATTCCTTATTTGGAATAAACATTAGCAGCAGTTAAGCCTTTTGGACCTGATTCGATGTCAAAAGTGACCGTGTCGCCTTCAGTCAAAGTTTTGAAGCCTTCGCCCTGAATAACTGAATGGTGAACAAAAACGTCTTCGCCGCCATCAGCAGGTGCAATAAAACCAAAACCCTTCGTGTTGTTAAACCACTTTACAGTGCCTGTTGCCATTTTGAAACTCCTAAAATAAAAACTTACGGTTAACACAGAACTACAACATTGATAACCGGACAACCTAACAATTTAGGAATCCCTTAACTCAACATCTGTTTTCTGACGCAGGGTATTGTACTGTTTTTTTGATGATACTGTCATCAGCAGATTGTATAAAAAGCGGCCCGGCGTTAAAGATTCGGGCCTGTTTGGCAGGCGATTGTTACTTGTCGGTGCAATACTGTTATTTTAAAACCGGCAACAATGCAAGCATGGGTTGAACGCCTGAGTCTGCAAATTTTTCCAGGCGCTTACGGCCTCGGCAGGCATCTTAATTACTCGTCTTCTTGCCGTTCAATTTTATCCGGACGGGCTTCCATTTCGGCGCCATAGGGTGCGTGATAATCGCTATCAGGCTTGGGTACGAAAAGCCGGGAACAGACCAAGCCCAGCTCAAACAGCATCCACATCGGCACCGCTAACAATGTTTGCGAGACGGCATCGGGAGGCGTTAAAACAGCCCCTACGATAAACGCGCCGACGATCACATAAGGGCGTTTGTCGGCGAGGTCGGCAGGCGATACCAGTCCGGTCCAGACCAAAAGAATAGTGAATACCGGCACTTCAAAACAAACGCCGAACGCAAAAAACAGGGCCAGAACAAAATCGAGATACTTGGCAATATCGGTCATTACCGCCACGCCTTCGGGCGCTGCGGCGGTTAAAAAACCGAAAACCAGCGGAAAAACCACGAAGTAGGCAAAGGCCACGCCCATATAAAATAACAGGGTGCTGGCAATCAGCAACGGCAAAATCATGCGTCGCTCCCGCTTGTACAAGCCTGGCGCGACGAAGGCCCAGAATTGGTAAAGGATATAGGGAACGGAAATAAAGATCGAGACTACCAGCGCCAGTTTAAACGGCGTGAAAAACGGCGAGGCCACATCAATAGCGATCATGGTGCTATTTTTCGGCATGTGCTGTAGCAGGGGGCCGGCCAGGAAGCTGTAGATTTCATTGGAGAATGAAGCCAGCCCCAAAAATACGATTAATACGCACAAAACCATTCGCAACAAGCGGTTGCGCAATTCAATCAGATGGCTGATAAAAGGCTGTTCCCCCGTATCATTAAAATTATTGTGGCTCATGCGGCTCGGTTTTATCGGTTGGAAGCGGCGCTTTGTGTGGCTCTGGTTCGGGAACAGCTACGGCATCGAGGTCGGTATCAGTCTTTGGCAAGGGCTCAATCGCGGACTTAAGCGTGTTGGAGGTTTCATCAAGTATGTGTTGAACATCTTGCAGGCCGGACTGTTCTTTAAAAATTTGGCGCAACTCTTCGGCTTGCAGTTCCAGCTTGATTTCTTCCTTGACGGAAGCCACCATGCTGCGCGTTTTACCGAGCCAGAACCCTGCAAGCCTGGCTACTTTGGGCAATCTTTCAGGCCCTATCACCAATAAGCTGACTAGGGCGATCAGACAAAGTTCCGAAAATCCTACATCAAACATAGGTCTTAATCTTTATCGGTTTTTTTTGAAGTGACTTCGCCCTCAATGGCTTCATCTTTATCGGCGGCAGGCTTGTCTTCCTCGCCTTCTTTCATGGCGGTGCGAAAACCTTTGATGGCTCCGCCCAGATCGGCGCCGATATTGCGCAGGCGTTTGGTGCCGAACACAACAATGACGATGGCTAATACGACTAATAAGTGAGTAACGCTGAGACCCATTTCTAACTCCAATGGAGACGTTGCAAGGCAACGCCTTATTTGCTGGAGACCTTGCAAGGCAAAGTCTTTACTTGTTACGTTGCGCCTTTTCTTCCAGACCGGACAAGCCGAAACGACGTTGCAGTTCCTGCAATACATCATTCGGCCCCAGCCCCTGATCGGCCAGCAACACCATGCAATGAAACCACAAATCGGCAGTTTCATAAATAATCTGTTTTTTATCGCCGCCTTTGGCTGCAATGACGGTTTCGGTCGCTTCTTCGCCGATTTTTTTCAGGATGCTGTCCAGGCCTTTGGCATACAAACCGGCGACGTAGGATTTATCGGCAGATTCCTGTTTGCGCTGTTCGAGAATTTGCGCCAGTTGTTCTAATACGTCGTTCATGATTTTCTATACATAGCTTCAGGATCTTTCAAAACCGGCTCGACGGCTTGCCATTGCCCGTCAACCAGGCTGCGGTAAAAACAGCTTTCCCGGCCGGTGTGGCAGGCAATGCCGCCTTCTTGTTCAATTTTAAGCAGAATGACATCTTCGTCGCAATCCTGGAATATACCTAGGATTTTCTGCCTGTTCCCGGATTCTTCGCCTTTGCGCCATAATCTGCCGCGCGACCTCGACCAGTAAACTGCATAACCTTCGGCGACGGTTAGCGCTAATGACTCGCGATTCATCCAGGCGAACATCAATACTTTTCCGGTTTCCGCCTGTTGCGCAATAACCGGCACCAGACCGTCTTCGGTCCAGCGTATTTCATCCAGCCAGGATGCGCTCACAAGCGTACCTCTATGCCGCGCGAGGCCATGTGTTGCTTGGCTTGCTCAATGGTGTATTCGGCAAAATGAAAAATGCTGGCGGCCAACACCGCGTCGGCCTTGCCGTCAATAATGCCGTCGGCCAGATGATCCAGGTTGCCGACGCCGCCGGAGGCAATCACCGGCACCGTTACCGCTTCGCTGATGGCGCGGGTTAACGGCAAGTCGAAACCTTCGCGCGTGCCGTCCCTGTCCATGCTGGTCAGCAGGATTTCACCGGCGCCGTAGTCGACCATTTTTTTGGCCCAGGCAATCGCGTCGATACCGGTCGGTTTGCGGCCGCCGTGGGTAAATATCTCCCACCGGCTGGCTTCGCCTGCCTGACTGGTTTTTTTTGCGTCGATGGCGACCACGATGCACTGCGAGCCGAAACGCTCCGCCGCCTCGCGAACAAATTCAGGATTTGAAACCGCCGCGCTGTTAATGCCGACCTTGTCGGCCCCGGCATTCAGCATGCGGCGAATATCGTCCAATGTTCTGATGCCGCCGCCGACCGTCAGCGGAATGAAAACTTCGCCGGCGACCTGCTCAACGACATGGACAATGGTGTCCCGATTGTCATGGGTGGCGGTAATGTCCAGAAAAGTGATTTCATCGGCGCCTTCGCGGTCGTAGCGTCTAGCGATTTCTACCGGGTCGCCGGCATCGCGAATATCGACAAATTTTACGCCTTTAACGACGCGGCCATTATCGACATCCAGACAGGGGATAATGCGTTTGGCTAAGCTCATGGTTATTCAAATGATTCCGCTAATTTTTCGGCCGCTTCAAAATCCAGCGTGCCTTCGTAAATCGCCCGTCCGGTAATCGCACCCATAATGCCGTCGCCTGCGACAGCGCCCAAAGCTTTGATGTCATCCATATTAGTGATGCCGCCGGAGGCAATAACCGGAATCCGGATCGCGCGCGCCAATTTCGCAGTCGCCTCGACATTAACGCCGGACATCATGCCGTCCCTGGAAATATCGGTGTAGATAATGGCTTCGACGCCGTCTTCTTCAAAATGCTGGGCCAGGTCGATCACGTCATGCTTGGACAGCTTGGACCAGCCGTCAATAGCCACTTTGCCGTCTTTTGCATCCAGTCCGACGATGATGTGGCGCGGATATTCCAGCGCCATATCCCTGACAAAATGCGGTTCATTAACCGCTTTGGTGCCGATAATGACGTACTCCACACCGGCGTTCAGATAAGCCTGAATCGTTTCTTCATCGCGAATACCGCCGCCTATCTGTATCGGCACATTGGGGTAGGCTTCGACGATGGCATGAATGACTTCGGCATTTCTCGGTTTTCCGGCAAACGCGCCATCCAGGTCAACCAAATGGATTCTTTTCGCGCCCGCGGCAACCCACTTGCCTGCTACGGCGACCGGGTCATCGGAAAAAATCGTATTATCATCCATTCGTCCCTGACGCAAACGAACACATTTTCCTTCTTTTAAATCGATTGCAGGTATTAACAACATAACTTATAAAATCCTCAGCGGCGTGTAATTATTATAGGGGCGATTTATCTGCCCGAAGACGAAATACCCAGCGGGTACACGTGGATTCATCCCTATGCTTGCCCATCCCAATGCATAAAATTCTCCAACAGTTGCAAACCAACTGCCTGGCTTTTTTCGGGGTGAAATTGTACGGCAAAAACATTATCGTGCGCCAAAGCGCAGGTAAATGCATCCGGGTATTGCGCAGTCGCCGCCATTATCGCGGCATCATCGGGCTGCGCATAATAACTATGCACAAAATAAAAGCGGCTGTCTTGGGGAATATTTTTCCAGAGCGGATGTTGGTGCAGCTGATGAACCTCATTCCAGCCCATGTGCGGGATTTTGAGGGAATTGCCGTCGCTGTCTGTTAACGATTCGGGAAAATGTACGACGTGCCCGGAAAAAATATCCAGACAAGGCGTGCCGCCGTTTTCTTCGCTGTCGGTCAATAAGGCCTGCATGCCCAGGCAAATGCCCAGTAAAGGCTTGCTTTGGGCAACCTGCCGGATAACATCGGCTAAGCCCGATTGATTGAGCGCCAGCATGCAATCCCGTATCGCGCCGACACCGGGGAAAACCACCCGGTCGGCACCGAGGATCGAAGCGGCATCGGACACGCAAATGACGTCCACTTCAGGCGCTGCATGTTGCAGGGCCTTTACGATTGAATGCAGATTACCCATTCCATAATCAATTACAGCGACAGAAGACATAAGAAATACAGACTAAAGGTTAAGGGGCAAAATTAAAGTTAAAGGCTGCCCTTGGTTGACGGCATCATGCCCGCCATGCGCGGGTCGAGGGTAATCGCCATGCGGATGGCCCTGCCCATGGCTTTAAAAATGGTTTCGGCGACATGGTGGGCGTTTGCGCCTTTCAGGTTGTCGATATGCAACGTTACGCCGGCATGGTTGACGAAGCCTTGAAAAAATTCGCGGAATAAATCAACGTCAAAGCGGCCGATCATAGCTTTCGGGTATTTAACCTCATAAAACAAGCCGGGACGTCCGGAAAAATCAATCACGACTCGCGACAATGCTTCATCCAACGGTACGTAGGCGTGCCCGTAGCGATAAATGCCTTTTTTGTCGTGCATGGCTTTGGCAAAAGCCTGGCCTAAGGTAATGCCGATGTCTTCAACCGTGTGGTGATCATCAATAGCCAAATCGCCTTTGGCAACAATGTCCATGTCAATCAAACCGTGTCTGGCAATCTGATCGAGCATGTGTTCAAGAAAAGGTACGCCGGTCGAAAATGAGGATTTACCCGACCCATCCAGATTAATTTTAATGTTGATTTGAGTTTCAAGCGTATTTCGCTCTACTTCCGCAGTACGTTGATCCATGATGACATGATTTATATTGGAGATTGGCGGCATTCTACTATGACAAGCAAGATTTTGCAGTGTTTGTTATTCATTGTAAACGATGGGAATGCGCCGTTTATAAAATATAGATGCCGACTTTGTAGGCATAGATCAAGTTATGAGAAGGCGATGTTTTTGATAGGTAATTGAACATACCCGGCGTAATGGCGAGTCTGCTCAGCAATGTAGTTCTGCACGTACAATATGTTCAGCTTTAGCTGGCTTTTTTTATGGCTATTATTTGAGACAATGCCTCATCGCCAAAAGGGGAAGACGGATTTTAAGAAAGCCCAATATGATATTGCCAAGGATGGAACGAAATGCCAACCAAGCCGGCGATCTTTAGTCCCAGCGCATTCAGTGTTCTGGGACTTTTTTTTGACATCAGCAACCTGCGCCCGCCGCGTGATCGATCATTCGCGCGCCCCAATACGGATAAACGGTCTATCATTAAAAGTGCTTTCCTTATAATGTGCTACCCTTCAAACCGGTTATCTTGTTAATTTAAACATTGCTGCCGTTTTTCGCCCATTGCGGCTGACATCTCAATATTTATATTCTTGACAGGCCGCAATAATTCTTCAAGGAGCAAGCTGTGAATGAAGCGCCACCTACAGATGTACTGACATTTAAGCTGAGCGATGACGGCAGGTTGCTGGCAACATTCGAAGCGAGTGAATGCAAGCCCCCGCTGGATGAAGCGGGGATTAAAGGCGCGCTGGCCGAGCAAGGCCTGTCCGGTCTGTTTCTATATGAAAACGCGCTCTCAACGTTGCTAAAAAAGTACAGCAGTCCCTGCGAGAGCTTTGTATCGGAAATTGGCGAACGCCGGGATGGCGGATGTACGATCAAAATCGATGACGAGAAAATGACCGCCCGGCTTACTTTAACCCCTCCCTATGGCGGCGCTCCGGTTACGCTATTGCAAATCCAGCTGGCTTTGCAGGAAAGGGGGGTAGTCAAAGGCATCATGACCAATGAAATCGAAACCGCCTTAACAGAAGGCTACGCCAAGGAACGCATCATCGCTCAAGGGCAGCGTCCTGTGAAGGGTATCGATGCGCGTTTTCAAAGCCTGATACCGCAAATAAGAGAACGGAAACCCCAGATAGATAAGCGAGGTATCGCCAACTACCGCGATCTTGGGCAGCTTATTGTGGTAAGGCCCGGCGATCCGCTGATGTGCCGCACGCCGCCCACCGCAGGCAAACAAGGCTGGGATATTACCGGGCGGGCGATTATGCCTCAACCGGGGCAGGATATACAGTTTGCTTCGGGGCTGCAAGGCGTGGAACTGGATCCGGAGGCCGAGCTGGACCCGGATAATAACAGCCTACTGCTGGCTGCGATCACCGGCCAGCCCAAGTTGGTGCCTAATGGCGTTGTGGTGGAACCCACCCTCGCGCTGCCGCAGGTGGATATGTCAACCGGAAATATGAGTTTCGACGGCACCATTAATATTAAAGGCGACGTCAAGGACGGGATGAAAATTCGCGTGACCGGCGATGTGTTCGTAGGGGGGACGGTCGAAGCGGCGGAAATTGAAGCGGATGGGAATATCGTTATAAAAGGCGGCGTGATCGGTCATAGCGAACACAGCGGCGATCCAAACGAAGTGCCTACCTTTAACGCGATCATTATCAGCAAAGGTTCAATCAGCGCGCACTTTGCCGAAAATGCTTCTATGGAGGCCGGGATAGATATCATTATTGAAGAATTCTCCATGCATAACCATTTGACCGCGCTCAATCGGGTATTAGTGGGCAAATCCGGCGGAAGAAAAGGCCGCATTATCGGCGGAATGACTAGCGCATCGGTTCTGGTAAAAACAGCCGTCATCGGTTCCAGCGCCGGATTTATAACCAAGATCAGAGCCGGTTTCAACCCTTACCTTCAGGCGGAGCAGGACCGGCTTAAGCTTGAGATCGACGCCCTTGAAAAGGAGCAGGAAGATCTCAAGAAGATTATTGCCTTTGTCCTGGCGCATCCTGAAAAAGACAAAAACGCTTTGCTAAACAAAGCGCTCCATACCAGGGCTCAAATTGAAATTGATTGCACCCGGCTTCATGCCGAACGAACCCACCTGCTGTCGGAAATGACCCTTGCCGAGCATGTCCAGGTGATTGTGGAACACGCCATCCATGCAGGCGCCGAAATCCAGATTGGAAATGCCGTTTGGAAAAATAATGAAGAACGGGGTAAAGGTGTTTTTCAACTCGTCGAAAATGAAGTTGTTTTTGGAAACATCATGTTGAGCGTCAATTAAACGCGCTGGAACAGAAAACGCCGGTTCCCGGTTTGCTTATCGACCAGGATAGATGTGCTAAAATCCCCGACGGAATAACGCTATTGCCCGCTATCTTCGGCTAGGTCAAAACTTCCGCTCATTGTAGTCGCTTTAAAAATGAACCAGACTTTAAAGAACATTAAATAAACACCGAGAAAACATTATGAAATTTAATCCATGTACTGATAACTGCACTTACGAAGGCGCTCGTTGCGAAGGCTGCGGCCGAACGCACGGAGAAATAGCCGAAACTAAAAAGCTGGTCATGGCGGCAGTGGATTTTGCCCAGACGCAGGGCTATGAAAATATTGAAGAGTTTGCAAGCGCTATCGGACAGAGCATACTTAAAAAACTAAAGAAATCTGCGGCAAAAAAATAGTGGATTTAGCCAAAACGCCTATGACAATCGCTCCTGAAATTATCGGCTATATAGCCGCGACACTCACTACCGCCTCATTTGTACCCCAGGCAATACTGACCATAAAAACCAGGGACACCGAATCCCTTTCGTTGGGCATGTACGGCGCCTTTACCCTGGGTGTGTTGTGCTGGCTTATTTACGGGATTTATCTTGACGATAAGGCCATTATTTTTGCCAACGCAATAACACTGCTGCTGGCTGCATCGATACTTTGCTTTAAGGTCTACAACTTAGTACATAACAAAAAAGCATAAGCGGATTTATGCGCGCTGGAGAATCTCCAGCGCATTGCCGTCCGGATCACGGCAAAACAGCGCTTGCCTCCCGGATTTACTTAAGCTGTAGGTAATGCTGTTTTTATCCAGCACCTCCCGAACCGGCGCCAGATCCTGCACGCTTAAGGCGATATGCCGATCGCGCCCGCCATGGTCGGGGCGGCCGGTGACCGGGTCGGGGTTTGCCAGTTCCAGCAAATGAATCTGCTGCGCGCCCAACTGCAACCATGCGCCCGGAAAGCCCAGATCGGGCCGGTCGGTTTGTTGCATGCCGAGCACATCGCAATAAAATGCCAGCGAAGCGACGGTATCGGAAACAATAAGGCTGGCATGATGCAGGGTGAAATTAAAGTTTGGCATTAGGCTATCTGCATTACAAATGGGTTACTTTGTCTAATACGTCCTGAGCATGCCCCTCGGGCGTGACGCCATAAGCGGCCTCGACCAATACGCCTTGCTTATCAATAATGAAGGTGGAACGAAGAATAGCCATGCTTTTAACGCCGTTTTTTTCGCGTTCCTGCCAGACGCCGTAGCTTTCGCAGAGTTCGCCATCGACATCGGCCAGTAAATCCACTTTCAAGTCGAACTTGTTAATGAAATCGACATGGCTGGCGCAAGAATCCTTGCTCACACCGATAACCACGGTATCGGCCTTGGCAAATTCCCCTGCCAGCTGAGTGAACTGGTTTGCTTCGATAGTGCAGCCCGGCGTGTCGTCCTTGGGATAAAAATACAATACGACATTCTTTTTCCCTAAGTAGTCGGACAAATTAACCGTTTCATTAAATTGATTTTTTGAGCTAAACAGGGGGGCTTTTTGGTGTTTTTCTAACATGGGAATCTCCTTGAGAGTTCACGGATTGTTAAAACCTGAAACCGCAGTGTAAGCGCAATCAAAGTTTCGCTGCAAGCCCTATAAAACCTGGAGATATGTGCGTTAATTGGTCTGGGACGTGAAAAAAACTTTTTTTATTCACCACGAACGACTGCAAGGACAGATATTTGCTCCTGCAATATCTGCATTCGCCACTTCCATGTGGGTTATTCAGGAGGTAGAGCAATGCAGGAGCAATTGCCGAGGCACGAAGGACACGAAGAAATAAAACTTCGTGTCTTCGTGGTGATAATCTTTTAATTGTTAATCGGAAATTACGATTACGCCTTATTCTCGCCGCCGAACAGCTCCAGCAAACGCGGCAGGAAATTGGCCAGTTCCAGCGACATAATCGAAAAATCCACATCGAACTGTTCCGCTTCAGAATCGGTATCAATATCGGACACCTGGTCCTGAATCAGATCAAGAAACTTAAGGCGTTTAACGGCCAGATTTTCATCGATAATGAAAGCAATACGATCCGCCCAATTCACCGCCAGCTTGATGACTTCTTTGCCGGTATCCAGATGGTTTTTGATTTCCGGCAGGCTCAGATCATGGCGTTTGCAACGGATAATGCCGCCTTCCTCTTCAGGCGCGCGCAGTTCGCATTCGTCTTCAATGGTGATGTCGTCCGGCGGCTGATTGTTGACCAGCCACTCGGTCATGACTTTGACCGGTTTCTCGATGGTATTGAGCGGAACGGCCGGTAGCGATCCCAGGCATTTGCGCAAACTGCTCAGCAAATCCTCGGCTTTTTTGGCCGAAGCCGCATCGACAACCAGAAAACCGCCTTTAGGGTCGATATAAGCGTAAGTCTTGTTCGAGAAGGTGAAGGCTCTGGGCAGCAATTCAAAGATCAGCTCATCCTTGATTGCAGTGCGTTCTTTTTTGGATAACTTGCGGCCTTGCTGTTCCTCGGTTTCAAGAATCTTTTCCTGCATCATTTCATTGACTACGGATGCGGGCAGGACGCGTTCCTCTTTCTTTCCGCAGACCATCAAAAAGCCGTTCGCGCTATGCACCAGCTGTTCGGACGATTTGCCCACCGGCGAGGTCCAACCGAAAGTGAATTCCTCATGACTGCCGCAAGGGCGGAACGCCATTTGTTGAAGTTTTTCTTCCAGCTCCGCCGGAGTCAAAGTGAAATCTTCAGTAAGACGAAAAATGCTCAGATTTTTAAACCACATGTGCAACGGAACCCTTGTAAATAAAATGACTGAGCATTATCGCAAATTTGGCGACGTAAAAATAAATTTTGTAACTGTATCAGTAGATGCCGGCTTTAATAACAGAACTCGGATGCCACGGATTAGACGGATTTTTTAAAAACTTAAATCCATAGCAGCTAACCTTTTTCTTTTCCGATTAATGTTGATTGAACAGCGGACGGGGTCAGGTCTTGGTTGCGGCAGGGCAATGCTGCAAATTCTAGCGGGAGTGAATCCCGCCCCGGTAACCGCTAGCCACGGGCCGGGTATCGAGCCTTGTAGGCGAACTGGTAACAGTGCGCTTGATGCGTAGGTACGAAAGCAGGCGAGGAGCAATGGTAACAGATAATGCTGACCGTGAAGGTGTAGAGTCCCGAAATGACCGCTTTGGAAAGGGCCGATGGTATCAAGACGCCAGCAGGCAACAGCGCGACATTGGTTATGGTGAGAATGTCGCACCCACCCGGGATCGTAGGCCGCTTCGAGCCTGACATTGAGAATGGGCAGTAACCCAGGAGATCCCATCGTCGGCGCATAGCATACGCACTTCCCGACAAGCCTGAACAGCGAGGACGGAAACAGTGGCGGTGGGAAGTCGGAGGCGCCCATAGTAGCGATGAACGCGGGTAATGCTGCGGGAGCAAAGGGGCGCCGGTTTGAGATAACGAATAGGGGAAACAGGCCCCGACACCGAGCGGACTCTGCGCATGACAACCGAACTTATTCATTTCACACAGTGGGCGCAGCATCAGCCGCAAGCACAGTACAACGCATTGATGGGACTGCTAAGCAATCCCGAAGGCCTGATGGACAGCTTCGAAGCCCAACCGGGCAATAAGGCCGCGGGAATCGACAAGGTCAGTAAAGCAGAATACGGACAGGGTCTGGAAGAGCGAGTTAAAGCGCTTTCAACCGGGTTGCGTAGTCTAAGTTACCGACCTCAACCGGTTCGGCGCGTCTATATTCCCAAAGGCAATGGACGGCAACGGCCATTGGGCATTCCTTGCTTTGAAGACCGGATCGTGCAGCATCGCCTGTCCGGGATACTACAAGCGATCTGGGAGCCTGAATTTCGCAACTGTTCGTATGGGTTTCGCCCGTATCGCAACGCGCATCAAGCGTTAGTGAGGCTAGGAGAGATCGTCACGCATCACAACACCCAGTGGATAGTGGAGGCCGACATCAAAGGATTCTTTGACAATGTCAGTCACGACGGGTTGATGCGTTTTCTGGCGCATCGAATCAAAGACCCGGTGTTATTGCGGATTATCAGGCGCTTCCTCAAAGCGGGAGTGTTGGAATCGGGGGTATTCACCGCCAGCGAGACCGGGACGCCGCAAGGCGGACTCGTATCGCCAGTGCCGGCAAATATCTACCTGCACTACGTGCTGGATGTGTGGTTTGAGAAACGCTATGTCCGTACCTGCAAGGGGCGGGCTTATTTGGTTCGCTATGCAGATGATTATGTGGCTTGCTTTACGAGTGAAGACGATGCGCGGCGATTCATGGATGCGATGTCGGAACGACTGGCCGAATTTGGGCTGGAGGTTGAGTCGAGTAAAACCTGTCTGCTACGCTTTGGCAACAGGGCTGCGGTTGACTGCCATAAAGATGGCTTGAAACGACCGCCGACGTTTAACTTTCTGGGCTTTACGCACTACGCAGGCAAAAGTCGCAAGGGACGCTTTGTGCTCGGGCGCAAAAGCCAACGGGAGCGGGTTGCCAAGAAGTTGAAGGAAGTGGCTGATCGGCTATCGGCGCTACGCATTCAAGGAGGCCAAGCCATGATGGATTATGCCAAGCGACACCTGCAAGGGCATGTTGGGTATTATGGCGTTAGTGGTAATGCCCGCCAAGTTGGTACCTATGCCTACCGGGTCAGCCGTTTGCTGTTTAAATGGCTAAACCGGCGCAGTCAGAGGCGAGGTGTAACTTGGGATCGGTTTAGCAAAGTTCTGTCAGGCTGGAGGCCCTCGTTGCGAATCTGGCACAATCTCTACCCCAAACCACTGTGGATGACTCAACCTGGGAGCCGGATGGTGTAACGCTCCAAGTCCGGTTCTGCGAGGGCTGCGAGACGTACTGGTTCTGCCGGGATTCTCGCGGCTACTCTCTCAAAGATATATTGGCGTGCTATTAATGCTATTAATGCTATTAATGCTATTAATGCTATTAATGCTATTAATGCTATTAATGTGATCTTGCAAGACCTGACCCTATTCTTCTCTGTGGATGACTCAAACTGGGAGCCGGATGGTGTAACGCTCCAAGTCCGGTTCTGCGAGGGCTGCGAGACGTACTGGTTCTGCCGGGATTCTCGCGGCTACTCTCCCAGACACATTGGCGTGCTATTAATGTGATCTTGCAAGACCTGACCCTATTCTTCCCGTTCGTGACCCTATTCTTCCACGTCCCGCGTTCGGTAGCTCCGGGAACGCCAAGCCCCAGCTTGGCGCGAATAACCTAAAAGACGACGGCGGTTGCAGTGCCGAGCTGGGACTCGGCGCTCCCAGACCAATCCATCAAACCGTCCGATTATCCTTCCGAAACTCCCGCCGTATCCCCGCCATAATCTCATCATGGCTAACCCTACGGCTCCCCCGGCTAACCGCCGCCAACGCGCAATAGCGCAACACATTAATAATCGCCCCGCCCGCCAGTTCATAAGCTTCGGCAATCTTTGCCAAATCGACATCCTCTTCCAACTCGCAACTGCCGTGAAAAGCGTTTTGCCACAACGCCAAGCGTTGCGCCGCCGCTGGCATGGTGAAATGGATCATCGCCTGGAAGCGCCGGGTAAACGCCTCGTCCATATTAGCCTTCAAGTTAGTCGCCAAAATCACCACGCCCGGAAAGTCTTCAATACGCTGCAACAAATACCCGGTCTGCTGGTTGGCGTGGCGATCGTTGGAATTACTGGCCTCGGTGCGCTTGCCGAACAGTGCGTCGGCTTCGTCGAAAAACAAAATCCAGTCTTTGTAGGCGGCGACGTCGAATACCTTGGACAGGTTTTTTTCGGTCTCACCGATGTATTTGGACACGATCATCGACAAGTCCACCCGGTAAATTTCGCGGCCGGTGGATTTGGCCAGCAACGCTGCGCTCAGGGTTTTGCCGGTGCCGGGCGGGCCGAAAAACAACGCGCGGTAACCCGGCTTGATTTTTTTCGCCAGGCCCCAGTCGTTCATCAGGGTATCGCCATGGGTTAGCCAAGTTTTGATTTCCTGGATTTGCGTCATCACCGGGTATTCCAGCACTAAATCGGCCCAGTCCAGCGGCGTGCCGATCGGGTGCGCCGGAAACGCCGCGCTCAGTTCCGGCCTGACTTTTTCGCCGGTCATAAAATAATGCAGCCATTGATTGGACAGGGACAGTACGCCGCTGATGCCCGGCAGCGTGTCATCCGGGCTTGCCAGCGCTAACACCTGTTCGCGAATCAAGCGGTTGCCGGGGTCGAGGATCGCCATCGCCGAGGTTCGCCAGTGCGGGTCGTTGGCGCTGATCAGGAAGTTCAGGGTTTGCCCGGTCGGTAAAAAACCGCTGTAGTTTTTGTCGGCGACTCCGCCGAACTCGGTAAAGCCCCGGTTATAAGCGCCGTTGATGCCGAAAAACACGTCCAGCAGGTGCGGCCTTAGGTGCGGCGCCATAGTCAGCGCCAAGGCCAGTCGTTCATGGTCGTTCAGCGACCAGTCGCGCACCAGTCCGGCATAGATGCCTTCGCCCTGGCTTAAGTCAGGCAAGGCTATATCGCTCCAGTGGGCTTCATGGCCTTCCTGTTTCAGGTAGGAGCGGAGCACTTGCTCGATCACTTGCTCCAGCCAATCGAGTTCGGCATGCAATTCGGCCAAGTTAAGCTGTTGCGCCGCTAATGTTTCGCTTTGGCTTAGCTTCAGCACAGCTTTTCGACATCGTCCAGCGACACATCCGCCCAGTCGAAGTAGTCCAGGCAATTGGCCGCGTTCAATTCGTTTAAGCGCACCCGGTTTAGCAGGTCGGCAGCCAACCAATTAGCCAATGGCTCCGTTGCAATCGGTTCGTCCGCTTGCAGCATTTGATCCATTAATTGATCCTTTTTTTTATCGGACAACACCAGTTTTTTCGCTTTAAAAAAATAACCGGGTTGCGCGGCGCTCTTTTCGAAGATGGCAATGTGCCGACTATGCCGGGCAATGGCGGTGTGATGGCTGAGCGCGGCAAAATAGTCGGTTTCGTCGGTTTGTGCGGCAAACTCCAGCTGGGCGCCGTCCGCCCCGGCAATCGCCAAGCCCCAATGCTCGACGGTGGCGATGGCGGTGACCACGTAAACCTCGCGGAAGCTATAGTCGGCCTGGGTCAGTTTTAGGGTGATGTCCGGTTTAAACTCGCTCCAGTTGGCGATAAACCGCGCCTTGGGCTTGGCGCCGTGAAAAACAAAGTCGCCTTTGCGGCCGAACGCCAATACTTGATTGTGCCAGGTGCTCTGCTTGTTTTGGGCCTCGGTCTGGGCTTGGCTATTGCCTAAGAGCTTTTCCACCCCGGTTTCAAGTTGCCAGTCATCGGCATTGAGCAGGATGCTCCCGGTGTTTTTTATGTCATAGACCAGTCTGAGCTTAGTAATGTTGCCCAACGGCGTCAGTCGGCCCTGCCGGATTTGGCCGAAATCGCCCAGCTCAAGCTTGCGGGCTAACGGCTGCATCGGTATCCAGCCGCCGTTGTTGAGGTAACAGTGCCGATAAAACGGCCGGTACAGTTGTTGTGTTGCCATGAATCATCATCTCCCTTTATTAGGTGTTTAGGAACGCATCTACATGAACCGCAACTATTCAGCGTATGACCCATAGAACACGGAGGCTCCCCCAGGTTAGGGAATGCCATTAAGTTAAGCCCGGTAGGGGCGGGCCATGCCAGCGATGATTACGGGTATGGCCTGTAATGCGCCGTATATCATCGCGGGCGCGGCCCCCGCTCCTACGAGTTTGTAGGCTTAACTTAACGGTATTGCGGATTAAGGGAGCCGTGTACCATGGTTTTATAGGCTGAATGGTTGCTGCAAAATGTGTTCAAGTTATCTCGTGCCTGTTCCGTAGTTAAGCCGCCATCGCCGCGGCCTTTGCTGCGGTTAAACCGGCTTGATACGCGTTGATCATCACGGTGGCGCTGGTCAACTTCGCCTGGGCTTGGTTCAATTCTTTTTTGACCAGAGACAATAGGGGACGGAGCCCGATATTCTGTTCGACGTTCCTGTTCATCATTATACTCATTTCCTCATCAAGTTAAAATCACGCTGTATCGTTATCTCATCGCCCCCTTTTTTCCTTGGACGCCCCACTAGAGGTGCCAACCGTAAGGCCTGACCCTATGCTTCTGCTATGCTTCTAGGCTGGTCGGGTGACTCGGCAAATCCTGCCGGACAACCGCGAAATCCTGTTCAGCTACGATGCGAACGGCAACCTTGCATCGCTGTTGCCGCCCGGTAGCCCCGGACACAGCTTCACCTACACCTACACCTACACCTACACCTGCACCTACACCTACACCTACACCTACACCTACACACCGGTGAACCTGACCGAATCCACCGTGCCGCCGGATCTGGGAGCAGGCAGCAACAGTACCCTGTACCGTTACAATCTCGACAAACAGCTGACCCAAATACAGCGTCCGGACGGCCAGACGGTAGACTACAGCTACGACAGCGCCGGACGCACCGGCAGCGTCACCGTTCCCGAAGGCAATTACAGTTATAGCTACGACTCCTCCACCGGCAAACTCGCCGGCATCACCACGCCGGATGGATTGGCATTGAACTACACCTTCAGCGGAGCCTTACCGACCCAAACCAGCTGGTCGGGAGCCGTAACCGGCAACGTCGGCAAAACCTACGACAACGACTTCCGCGTCAGCACCGTCAGCGTTAACGGCGCCAACCCGTTCACCTACCAGTACGACAACGACAGTTTGCTGACGGCCGTTAAAAGCATCGCCTTGGGCATCAACCTGACCCTGGCACGCAACGCCCAGAACGGCCTGTTGACCGGCACCGCGCTGGGCAGCTTGACCGATAATACCTACAACGGCTTCGGCGAAGTCAGCCAATATCTGGCGAAGTTCGGAACGGCAGACTTGTACAAGACCGACGTCAGCCGCGACAAACTGGGCCGGATTACCTAGAAAATAGAAACCGTAGGCGGCAGTACCCGCACCATCGATTACGCTTACGATGTGGCAGGGCGGTTAGTTGAAGTGCAGCTCAATGGCACCGTACAGTCCAGCTACGGCTACGACGAAAACGGCAACCGTACCGACCTGAACGGCGCACCCATTGCCCATTACGATGCCCAGGACCGACTGCTCGACTACAACAACGCGACCTATGACTACACCGCCAATGGCGAACTCAGAACCAAAACAGTAGGCACCCAGGCGACCAGCTACACCTACGATGTGTTGGGCAATCTGAGACATGTCATCCTGCCCGACGGCACCGCCATTGATTATGTGATTGACGGCCAGAACCGCCGGATCGGCAAAAAGCGCAATAACGTGCTGGAGCAAGGCTTTTTGTATCTGGATCAACTCAAACCCGTTGCCGAATTCGACGGCAATGGCGCTGTCGTCAGCCGCTTCGTTTACGCCACCGGGGCCAACGTGCCGGACTTCATGATCAAAGGCGGCGTCACCTACCGTATCCTCAAAGATCATCTTGGTTCGCCCAGGCTCGTTGTTGACATTGCCTCTAACACCGTCATTCAACAAATGAGTTATGATGTTTGGGGTAAGGTCATTCAGGATAGCAATCCGGGCTTCCAGCCGTTCGGCTTTGCTGGAGGGCTCTACGACAGAGATACTCAGTTTGTGCGTTTTGGAGCGCGGGATTATGATGCGGAAACCGGAAGATGGACGGCCAAAGATCCGATCCTTTTTGCTGGGGGTGACACGAATCTTTATGGGTATGTGGTGGATGATCCGGTTAATCTGATCGATCCTACAGGGGAAAATGCCTTAAAAAACATTCAAAAATACTAAATAAAATCGGTATTGATATTGAAGGACTGAAGCCAAATAGAAAAGGTGATGGAGGCCAATTGTGTCAAGTCCTCTATAAACGACAGCCTATATTCAGAGTCGAAGTACATCCATTTCCAGGAACAAATGGCCTGCCGAAGGCTCATTATCACATTTTTCCGGATATGAAAGACCATAAAGAATTTCCAAGTGTTGTTTCAGAATTCCTTGAAGATTTAATTAAGAAATAATTTAGAAAATGAATAATATATTGGTGTGTAACAAAAAAATTTTAAAATTATTAGGCGAAAAAGTTCGCGATTATCTAGAAGGAAAAAATGATTTTGAAGTCCTAGACAAATTTATTTTAGAGATTGAACTCCAAGGTGCATTTGAGGATAAATTAACTCGACAAATCGCCCATGCACTATATCATTATGACCAAGACATATTTACGCATAAAAATAACCTAATTTATTTAAGCGGTATGAAGAATTTGATGAGCAAAATTTCAGACATGATGACCCAATATAATAGGGATGGCATTTCTGTCCTATTAGATAAGTTTTATAACTTACCTATAGACAAATGAATGAACTTTATATGAAGCATTTTAAAGTAACTGTAATAACTGGGGGGCAGAGTAAATTTAAATTCTGCTAAATGGGGCGGCCCGTTGGCTGGAGGAAGAAAAAGGCAGATGAATGACTTAAATTTACTCTGACCCCAGTTATTACCAGTTATTATTTCCAGTTATTTCAGTTATTTCTTTTCTTTCAGCAAATCCCAGTACGGTTGCAATTTTTTTGCGGTGTGAATAGAGGCGTTATCCAAAATCACCACCATCGGTTTCTTGACCCGCTCGATTAAGCTCATAAGAAAGGCGAAGAACCACAAGCCATTCACGCTCTGCCATAATTTAGTCATCACTAACTGTCCCGATGAAAGGAGTGCGCCGATTACATTCAGTCGCTTTGCTCTCTTTGCTGTGACTGCGTGGGTTTCGCCGCGCTTTGTCCAAGCCGAACGATTTGGTGGTTGCGGGGCAAAACCGGCTTCATCAACATATGCCAACTCAATGTCGCCTGCTTGCGCTTGCCGGATCAATTCGGCGATTTCGTGCTGGGCTTGTTCGAAACGCTCGGCATCACGCTTTTTTTTAAACTATAGCGGGTACGTTTCCACACGTAACCCAGCTTTTTGAGCTCGGTGCGCAGCGTGGTAGCTCCAATGTATACTTGGCTTTCCTTTTCCAATCGAGTCAGCAGTTCCCGAGAAGACGGCGCTTCGGCCTCAACCCATTGTCCAAGTAGTTGACGGTGCTCATCAGTCAGTTTACTCGGAGCCCCGCAACGCGGCTGATCTGGCAAGCTCGCCAATCCAGATTTTAACCATTTTCGACGCCGAATCCGTACCGCCTCAAGGCATAGGTTCTGCTGGTTTGCCACGTCTTGAATCTTCTGTCCTGAAGCCAACAACAAAATTGTCTGTGCCCGATCTCTTTCCCGCCAATCTGTGCCTTTCTTAAAAATCGCCTGTAGGCAATCTCGATCACTTTCTGTTAATTCAATGCGTACAACCCGTGCCACTTATTTCTACCGTCCTTACTTTAAAAGGCGGACAGTCTATAACAAATCAATTTATTGCGAAGAACTTATTCATTTCCCGTTAGAAATACGAGTTGCTTCAGACTCATTTAGTATTGGAAGAGGCTGGCTTTGGACAAAAATGGCAGGTGCTGGCATACTCGCGTTCCAAATCCTCACTTTATCAGGGGCATTCATTGAAAAACGTACTGCTGTCGGCGATCTTGCTGTTGCTAGTCAGTATAAGCATTATTGCCGGCATTGAGCATTACGATCAATATCGTTTGGAACAAGCCTCTCTACGGGATATTGAGGATCAACTGGAACTCCACAGTGGCCGCCTGGAAGCAACGCTTGACTCTATTGTGAGGCTAAACCGTCAGCTTAGTACCGAGACCGCAGCGAATCCAATGCTTGCCGGCAACCAACTACAGCGGTTTGCCGAAAAGCTGATTTCGGAACAACCCCGCATTGCCAGCGTCGTGATAACCCGAAAATTGAAGGTCATCTTTGTTCATCCTACCAAGGGGAACGAGACAGTCATTGGAATGGACTACGGCCTCCACCCGGAATTCATGAGTGGCATCAAGCGCGCGCTTGAGTCCCGAAGCACGGTCGTAGACGCTTCGGCCAAGCTCTTGCAAACCGGGAAGCCTGGGCTGATTGTTCGGACTCCGGTGTTCATTCCGACAGCATCTGAGCCGATGGACGAGCTGTGGGGCTTGGTATCGATGGGCGTCGATCTTGAAGGGCTTCTCATCGAGGCCGGATTTCTTGATCCTGCGCAGACCTTTGCCTTGGCGATCCGGAGTCGAGTGGATGGGCAAATCAATAGTGAAATATGGGGTGATCCCCTGGTCTTCCAACGAGCCCATGTAACCACGAATGTCATCTTGCCAGATGGCCAGTGGGAACTTGGCGCCGCGCCAAAACTCGAGGCCGGCTACAGCGCGACCAGATCCCGGTTGATTCGCGGCATCGGCATCCTCGTTACTTTTGTCCTGATGTTGACCGTTTTACAACGCAAGGGACTCATAAACAATAACCCGCGATCTTCGATGGCTGGAAGCCTTGCCGAAGCACAATCGACGGCCTCCAGCCGGATACCCTTACACGTGATCGTGCTGCTAGCACTGCTGCTACCCGCCCCGCTAATGGTTGGTATCTCAGGATGGTTTTCATACAAAACCTCGATGCGGGCTGCCGAACAGCTTGAGCAGCAGCAAGTTGTTGAACTCGGCAATCAGATCCGTGACAAGGTCACGTCGTTTTTCGAAGTGCCGAGACGGGTTGCCACCTTCAACGCGGAACAATTTCGGGCCGGTTTCCTTGAGCCGCAAAAACAGAAGCACTTGCTGCGTAACTTTCTGCTGCAGTTGCGCCAGCAGCCGTTGCTGACATTTCTTTCAATGGGTACAGCGGAAGGTGAGTATTTTGCGGCCAGTCGGCCGCCACTTGGCGACGAAAGAGCTTTGCGTGTGTTGCAGGCCACCATTGCGCAAAATCGGGTAATGAACATCTATCGGGCTGATGATGCGAGTCGGCCTAGCACCTTACTTGCCGTAGGTAACGCTTATTTCGATGCAAGAACCCGACCATGGTTCAAGGTAGCCGTTGCCGCAGATAGCATCAAGTGGTACCCCGCCTATCGTTACGTCATCCAGGACGGCCCGGGTGTTTATGACGCAATGGGAATGGGAATGTCGGCACCACTCTACGATGCCAACCACCGATTCATTGGCGTTGTCACGGCGGATGTTGCGCTCTCTCAGCTCAGCGCCTTTCTGAAGGCGCAAATGTCCAGCATCGGTGGGGTCGCCTTTCTGGCCGAAGCGGGCGGGGAGTTGCTCGCCAGTTCGGGAACAGAACCCATTTATCGCTTGGATGGTGATAAAACCATCCGAATCAGGGCCTCGGAAAGCGATACCCCGGCTATCCGTATGGTGGGTTCTGTTATCAAAAAATCGACCGATTCTGCAGGAAATCAGTTTGTCGAGGTAAACGGCGAACGCTATTTGGTCGATTGGCAAACGATTCAGCTTCCCGATGGTCCCGCACTTACGATTGGCCTTGCATTGCCTGAAAGTCGTTTTGCCGGCCCGGCGGAGGAAGCGTTTCTCAGTATCGGATATTTGACCCTGGCATTTTGGGGGCTGGGTATTGTTGCCGCGCTATTCGCCACAAATTGGTTCGCCCGGCCATTGGTCTCGTTAAGTCACTGGGCCAAACAACTCGCGGGAGGAGATTGGCAGGCAAAGCCACCGATGTTGAGCCCGATACATGAAATTGCCAGTTTGACATGCACGCTTGGCTATATGGCGGATAATCTGAAGCTTCATACCGAAGAGCTGGAAAGACGTGTTGTCGAGCGCACAGAGGAATTGGAAAACGCCAACCGACAGTTGGCTAAGTTATCTGTCACGGACGGTTTGACGGGCATTGCCAACCGAAGGCACTTTGACGAAGTTTATGCGGATGAATTCTCGCGCGCAGCGAGAAATGGTCAGCCCCTGACATTAATGATGCTGGATGTCGACCTGTTCAAGAAGTACAACGATCACTACGGCCACCAAGCCGGTGACGAGGCATTGAAGCGCGTTGCCGCTGTGCTCAGTGACAATGCTCGCCGACCTGCTGACTTGGCTGCCCGGTATGGCGGCGAGGAGTTCAGCATCATTGCCGCGAACACCGACCGGTCAAATGCAAAACAGATAGCGGAAACCATCCGTAGCGCCATCGAAGCGTTGGCGATCCCTCATGAGCAATCCGCCCACGGAAAAGTCACCGTCAGCATCGGCGTCGCCGTGTTGAGTAGTGAAAGTCGCGTTTCCTTGGAACAACTACTGACGATGGCGGATGAAGCACTGTACCGCGCAAAGGCGGCTGGCCGGAATCGGGCGGAAATTGCCAAAGTTTATAAGTTGGGTTAGCCGTCAATGCTGTTGACTTAAGCAGAGCAACGCATGGAGCAGTTGCCGAGGGGAAATCAAAATAAGGAAAAAAGCTTATTTAATCCCCCTCATCCCAACCTTCTCCCTCAGGGAGAAGGGGTACGTACTCTTAAGTCAACAGCATTGGGTTAGCCGTAGCCCAACATCTACAAGCAATATGTCGAGATATAGTTGAGACAAAAAAAGCATTAATTCGCGATTTATTTGATTTCGATATGGCCGAGCATTGGCGCGATGATGAAGTGGCAATTCTTATTATGGGAACACAAATAAAATAATTTATATCAACTATGACGCCGTCTTTATCAAAGCTGATACTAATCGAGAATCGCGCCTACAGAACCTGATTTTGAGCAACATAACGCACCACACGGTCTCGCCCTCCCTCTTTGGCCTGATACAGCGCCTTGTCTGCGAGCTCTAAACAGCCGGCAAGGCTGTCGGCATCATCAGGAAACATGGCGATCCCGATAGAGACGGTCTTGCTGAATTCATCGGATGCCGCGTGAAATACCTGTCTTGCAAGCATTTGGCGGATCCGCTCAGCCGTGAGCTGCGCCACTTCGTTGGAGGGTTCCTGAATAAGGATAGCGAACTCTTCGCCTCCGATACGGATCACGTAGTCGGATTCCCGTACGCACTTCATCATGATGGCAGCCACTTCCTTCAACACCATGTCACCCACAGCGTGACCATAAGTATCGTTGGTTGACTTAAAATGGTCCACATCGCAAGCGAGAACAGCGGTCTTCTTTTCAAAGCTTAGATTGCGCTGGAATTCGTCAAAAAAGCGACGGTTATAGAGACCTGTCATCGGGTCCTTAAGCGAGGCATCGCGAGCCTCATGGAGGTCCTGCTCCCGAACCATCATCCGCCGCCTTAGCAGGGTCTCGACGAAAGACAGGGAGAGAAGCTCGATGCACTTCACGTCCTCTTCGTCATAACCGCCCTCCTTATTGGCAAGCGCAAACATCCCGATAACCTGACCATTGTGCTTCATCGGAACGCCGAGAAAAGCCGTTAACGGCGGGTGGCCTTCCGGCCGTCCAACGCTCTGTGGGTGTTGATCCGGCGCATTGACGATAATCGATTCTCCGGTAGTGACCGGCAGACCCCAAAACCCCCGAAAGACCATGTTCATGATAAGCTTGGTCTTATTGGTGCCGGGGATCCTGCAAGCGTCCCAGCCGGGATCGCTTAGCGCCAGGGCATCGTACTTTCCTTCTTCGTTGATCTCTCCGACAAAGCCATACTTGCTACCCGTCATGTCCTCGGCCATCTTGAGCCATAGCTCGCCAATCTCGTTGTCCGTCTGAGGGTTGATCGTGTCTTGCAATACCTGATTGATGGCATTAGCCACCAGGGTCTTGCGATTATCGGCAGTCTCGACGTTGGGCCGTTTTAAAAGGCGGGAGGCCATGATCAGAGCAAACGTCCCGATCTCGTGCTCGACCAGGGTTATCCGCCACTCCGCCAAGTAGTCGTTCCCGTCCGCGCCTCGGCGTTGGGCCTCCAGGCGCACAAAACCTACTCGAACAAGATCTGTCCAAAGAGGAGTCCAGTCCACAGGTGCGGCGTTCGCTTTCAGATTTGCAATTTGCTGGCCTACAAGCTGCGTCTCATTAAAGCCCATGGACGACACTGCGGCGTTGTTGGCATAGTGAATAAAGCCATGCTGATCAACAAGATATATTTCATCGCTAGCGCCATCTAAAGCGCTTTTCCAGAGACTTGCAGGGAGTTGAACCATAGGGATGGGAGATCGTAGTCGTGTGTCAAATCGCGCTACTATAGCAAATCAGGCCGCGTTTTGCAGTGGCTACAATCCGCCAACGGCGGTTAGAGCCTTTTCGATCCCGGCTTGCTGCATGCTTAAGCCACCTCCGACAAAGCGGGCAACAACTGCGGAGCGATTTGCGCCAACCAGATTTTAAGCCGCTCTTCGGTTAAAAATGGCTGCGTACGCTGATCCAGCACCAAGCCGACAAACCGGTTATCGATGATCGCGTCGGAGTGTTCAAACTGATAACCATCGGTGCTCCAAGGCCCGATAATGTCGGCGCCGTAACCGTAAAATACCCGGTAAAGCTGGATCAACGAACTGGCGAAGCGCGAGGCGTAACGTTCCTGGTTACCCAATCCGAACAAAGCTACCCGTTTACCGGTCAAGTCAACACCGTCGAGATGAGGCACGAACTCTTGCCAATTGCTTTCTATACAGCCGACCGCCAGTCCCGGCAAATCGCCGACGCCGTAACTCGGCGTGCCGAGTATCAACGCATCGTACTGCAACAATTCAGCCACAGGGGTGCGGTTGATGTTTTTGGGTTTGTCGGCCAGTTCCTCGCCCAATAAACTGTAAATCTTTTTAGCCACCAAACGGGTGCTACCGGTATCGGTTCCGAAAAAAATGCCTATTTTGCTCATAAATCACCTGTGCTTGAGATTGCGGGATGCTATTACGCAACATAAGCAAATTTCGCTCCAGCTTTAGGCGGGATATTTTTTGTTGAATATTAGATAGATAGCTTGGCTGATCCTAAAGCCGGATGTGGATTAATGCAATCATTCCGACAATCGTGGCATAGGCTGGGGAATTTGCGACATGGGCGTGGGTGGTTTTTCGTTGTTTGGGCGTTTTTCCTCGTTCCCACGGGCTCCGTGGGAATGCAGTCAAGGCGCGCTGCGCCTCGAGTCGCGATCAGCGTCTGGCGTATACGGGACGCAGCGCGTCCTGTACTGCATTCCCACGCGACGCGTGGGAACGAGTGAACCGAATTTTGACGTGCAAACGGTATACTTGATTTTTATTGTATATCTTCATAATATACGTCTATGATTGATTTTACTAAAATTACAGAATTCGATTGGGATGAAGGAAACGCTCGCAAGAACGACAAGCACGGCGTTTCAATGGCTGAAGCAGAGCAGGTTTTCTTCAATGAACCACTACTTGTAATTGACGATACTAAACACAGTCAAGGCGAGTGCCGCTTTCACGCACTAGGTAAGACAAACGAAGTTCGGATGTTGCATATCACATTCACCCTGCGTAATGCTGGCGAGAGTATACGCGTTATATCAGCCAGAGACATGCACAGAAAGGAGCGCAAAATTTATGAGCAAACAACTTAAAACAATTCCAAAATTCGCCAATGAAGCCGAAGAGCAGGCGTTTTGGGAAACGCATGATTCCACAGACTATATGGATTGGACGAAAGCCCAGCGGATAGTGCTCCCTAACTTAAAGCCAACGACAAAAACGATTTCACTGAGACTTCCTCAGCACCTTCTTGATTCGATCAAAGCCGCCGCAAATTCGCGGGATGTACCCTACCAGTCACTTATAAAAGTATGGTTGCAGGAAAAGTTGCATAGCCAGTGATAGAGTGAGACCGTCGCTTTCAACCAGAAATGGTCATTGGTGAGCCGTTTTTAATCTTCCGGGCGATTGCAGGCCGATGGCAATGATGGCCGTCGGCTATCAAGCCGATGCGGATGTGCTTGATGACGATTTTAAGGAAACCGAATTAGCCGCTCGTTCCAGGGCCGCACTAAATGAACGCTTTTATGCGGGGCAATGGGGCAGGGGAGTTGAATGAATTTGTAAAACACTGGACTTGATCTGACAATTGCCAAAATTAGCCTCAACTGCATCAGACATTGACTGTCTCGGTTCGACCCAAAGCAGACCTTAATAAGATAAAGAGCCAAATTGTTTGTTGTGTTGGTGCATAAATTTTATTATTTTTGCTTTTTAGGTTTCTTTTTATCAAAACTTTCAATTGCAAAATAATCATCAGATGAATGCACGGTAATATTTCTGAGCCAAGGGCGTTTTTCTTCTTCGGGTAATACGTCATCAACTATTTTGATTATTGCCCGTTTTTCCCATAAGTCTGCTCTTGAATAATATTGCCTTATTTCTAATACATCAGTTCTGCTAACATTTGACTTCAATGCGTCAAGAACAGCCCGCCCAACATACGCTCCTGAATTTCTTTTAAGATTTCGGAAAAATTCCATTAATGCATCCCGATTTATATACCCTTCCGATCCGAGTAATCTAACTACTGACACCAACATGTATTCTGGATATTTGATACCTTGTGATAACAATTCGGAAAAGTATGTTTTTATATCTGCCTTTAATGCTTTCGGAATAAGGTTTTCCTTTTTTATCATAAGGTCGATAAGTAGCGGTGTGAACTGTGGGAATTTTTCTACAAGCAATTTAAACAAACTTAACTTAGAGTAATCCCCACTTGCAACGATAATTCTTAGGAACTTTCGCACATCATTCGGATGTAAAATTTCATTTGATGTTATTTTTGTTTCAAGCTCTTCAGTGGCAACATCTTTTAGATCTTCGATATCTTTTTCAGATAACTCACGAAATTTTGTTGGGATTGTTCCGGTATAACCAACAATAATTCTTGGTTGTCTTAACTCCGAACTTGTCCCTTTGAATCTTTCTGTAATACCTGCTGTATTTGTTTTGCTAGAAATGTCCTCAATAACTGTTTTTGATGGATTAATTGTGAGACCTTCAAGGTATAGCCGCTCAACTAACAAAGTAAGCCAAGCATGTGCTGTTTTAGCATCTGGGGCAAACAAACGATAATCATCAACAAATCTACAAAAATTTACCTTTAGTGATGTTAGATAGTCGTCCACTGAGATCAATGCAGCTTCGGCCAGTATTCTGCTTGCATTACCCCCTATTGGTAAACTATATGAGTCCCTGTTTGCCCAAAACAGTAATAGTTCATTAGTTAGTTTTATATATTTTTTGTCAATTGGAAGACTAAGAAGAGTTGATTCTAAACGATGGATGTTTAAGCGGTCGTAGAAATTCGAAATATCACACTTAACAAGAACCTTTATCCCTCACCACCTATCAGTTTACTTGTGCGCTACCTAAGAATTTAATATGAATATTATTACCATATTAAAATCAATGTGTTAAATTTAAGCCTTGGTTTTTGGCTAGTTTATAGTTGATGAGGTATTGGT
>Ga0208510_100079_pt1 | contig 57310 bp, 77 predicted proteins | sample LakWasMet33_HOW6_2_FD_183875 | JGI IMG/M metagenome (GOLD analysis project Ga0208510, IMG submission 183875) | Freshwater sediment methanotrophic microbial communities from Lake Washington under simulated oxygen tension - Sediment Metagenome... | ecosystem: Environmental > Aquatic > Freshwater >...
CGCACTTGATGAATGTCAGAGTGACATACCCCGCAGAAGAGAATCTCAATCTGGACATCGGTTGGCGTAAGATCACGTCGTTCAAAACTAAACGGTACCAGTGGAGAGTTGTGATTATGGGCAGCATAACCAATAGTCTTTTGCATAATAGGCTCCTGGAATGTGAAACAGCGACCAATAGTTACTATTCAGCAGCTATTAGCAGTTTAAATGTAATTGTCTTTTATGGAGTGTCCTGTTCCATGCCGGTGGGCAGCTAAAACAATAGTTGATCTCTATATTTAGATACCTTTAAGAAACCATTAATGAAACGCTTTTAAGATAGAATCTGCTCGCTTGAAGCTGTCGAGAATAAACGGACTAATAAAAGTTCAACTCGAAACAATTTAAGTCATCATATTACCGGATTAATATCATGAAGCGTCACCACATTTTCAATCGGACTCATCAAGAAGTATATAGGAAAGTTGCTATTCATGAAGCTGGACATGCAGCGGCTATTTACCTAGGCAACAAACAAAAAAGACTGCCTCCGGTTTTTTTTCAGATTTTTATAACTCCGGTGAATGATGACATTCAATCATCCCGGTTTTTAAATAAGCCTAATACTAAATATATTGTAAACATAGACGGTGGCCGCTTAATTCATACGCTACCCTCATCAATTAAAGAAGCAACAGACGGGTTTTCTCCAGCCCAGATAATTGCTTATCGATGCGCTTTTGAAGCTGATATGATTAACATACTGGTCGGATCTTTGGCTGAAGCAAAATATATTATGCACCGAGGCGTAGAGCTTATTAACCCTCGTCTGGTACATTTAAATACCGAATATTACTTTAATGGTACTTCCGAATTAGAGAGTATCAATGAGTATCTTGAATGCTTTCTTGAAAATTCAGCGCTTAGGAAACAAAAAATCACAGAGCTATTTTTTGCGGCACTCAGTTTCGTTAATGAAAGATCAAATTGGCATGCAATTACTGCCTTGGCGGACTATATTGTAAGTGCGGATAAAAGTGTCATGGAATGTAATGAGATTATCAGCGTTCTGGAGGCCGCTAATATAAACCCGGTTTTTGTACAAAACGATACATCGATGTTGTCATAATAAAGTCCATGTCAATTATGAATCGTGTCTTATTCTACAGATAGGGCAGATATGTTGACCATCCGGCGTGCAAAGCCAACCATTTTCAACGGCATCGGTAACGTCACCCTCTATCCATGCGCGACTTTCAGTAATACGTCGGCCGGTAGATTCATTTTCCCTGTAAGCACGGCGAAACTCTACCGTTTTTAGTCCTCGCTGGTTGCAGATGTCGCAAAAGATAATTTTTCGTATGCTCATAGCGTTTTTAAAATGAGTCAGGAATCGAATTAATCGCCACTAACGAACCGCCCATTTTGGTGAGTTGAGCGGCTCATTCTTTTGCGCCAAATAATGCGGGTTAGTGTGAGTAATTATTAGAAGTGCTTTTAAAATATCAGTATTCGAACTAAGTATACAACTCGTATGAACACTTATCTGTAATAGGCCCTGTTGGTGTTCGTTAGTTAAATATAATTAAATCGACAACTTAAAAGTAAGCGGGCATTAGAAATGCCATCAAAGGAAGCGGAAGCTGTCGCGTCTGGTGATGCAGGAAGCCCGAGAATCGGTAACAGTGGGCTGGTTGAATATATCGCCGCACGAAAGCCTCATTAGTCTGAGAGTAAACGCCACTGCAACAGCAAAAGAAACGGTCAGCGGGTCATTGGTTCGTGAGCGCTCCACAAATTGAGGAACGAGGGTCGGTCAACACCGATTTTTTTTTATGCCTAAAATTCAGCCAAGCATTGCGGTTATTGTGCATCAGCTAAATATTGATGCTATTGAGTAAATGCGGTTATAAACGGATTACATTTCAGAGAAAACAAAAAAGGCCTTACAAATATAAATCTGTAAGGCCTTGATATTAGTGGTGGGACGTCAGGGATTCGAACCCTGGACCCATGGATTAAGAGTTCTATTAATACCCTATTTACCAAGTTTTACCAAAATACATAAATCCCTATTTTATTATATTAACCAGCCTGTTATAGTTATATCAAGTGTTATGAAAATACCTTGTCTTATACCTACTCGGTAGCACCGTGGTAGCACCGTTTTATCCTTCTGAGAGGCTATAACATGAACCAAAAGATAGAATTTAAGAAAACCGTATTAAGAGACTTGCCTGCACCGGCAACAGGTCGGGCCTATTACCACGATACAAAACAACAAGGCCTTTTACTGCAAGTTACATCAGCAGGCACCAAGAGCTTTCAAGCTTATAAGAAAGTGAACAATACACCTGTCAGAGTCACTCTTGGTAAATTCCCGGAAATGTCAGTAGAGGCCGCTCGAAAAGCTGCACTTAATCGGCTTAGTGAGATGGTCAATGGTGTAAATCCGAATACTAAAAAAAAGGATGATGCCAAAGTCAACATTACACTAAGAGCAATTTTTGCGGATTATCTTGCAGCACGAAAATCATTAAAACCTGGCACGATAAAGGACTACACACGCTTGCTAGAGATAGAGGCCTTTGCGGATTGGCTGGATTTGCCGTTTAGGAATCTCACAAGGGATAAAGTACAGAAGCGGCATACTGAATTAGGAGAGCGGTCGGAAGCGCGCGCTAACAATGCTATGCGAGTGTTGAGAGCTTTGTCTAACTTTGCTATCGGGCAGTATGAGGATGGCAAAGGGGATGCTATCTTCACAGATAACCCAGTGCGTAAAATCAGCCATGCTAAAAGCTGGTATACAGTGGACAGGAGAACGTCTGTTATCAAAGTTTCTGAGTTAGCACCATGGTTCCATGCAGTACAGGCGTTGACTGCACAAGACGGGGCACAAGCATTAACTGTTAAGGATTATTTACTATTGCTTCTATTTACCGGACTACGAAGGGAAGAGGCCGCACGACTAGAGTGGAGCGATATTGATTTTATAGAGAAGACCTTGCTGGTACGAGACACCAAGAACAAGATCCCGTTAACATTGCCGTTATCTGATTTTCTGTTTGATTTGTTAAAACAGCGGGAACCTCTAGCGGTTAATCAATTTGTATTCGGCAATCTGAAAACGAAATCGGGACGGATTGAAGACCCGAAAAAGCTTATCTATAAACTGAGGGAGAGCACAGGCGTATTCTTTAACCCTCATGACCTACGCCGGACATTTGCGACACTGGTTGAGCGATTGGATGTCCCAGCTTATGCAATTAAACGGCTATTGAATCACAAGATGAGCGGAGATGTGACTGCCGGATATATCATTATGGATGTGGAAAGGCTAAGAAAACCTATGCAACAGGTCGCTGACTTTATTTTGAAGGAAGTCGGCATTAAGGAATCGGCAGAAGTGATTGAGTTAGTGAAGAAAAATAACAGTTGATTTAACTTGGTAATGCTGGTTACAATGCAAGCTCTTAATTTTTTACAAGGAATGTAAAAATGTCAAAGCAAGCAATATCAACAGAAATTCTTCACGATACAACATCCGCCGCTAAGTATTTAGGTATTGAACCTGGAACTTTAAATGTTTGGCGATCAACGGGACGTTACGGCCTACCTTTTATTAAAGTTGGTCGCCTAGTTAAATATCGTCAATCCATCCTAGATGCGTTTTTGCAGGATAGGACTAGAACCCAAACCGCTTAACAAAAGGAACGCCATGTGTCCACATGGCTTGAAGTGATCTCATAGAAGGCTAGGAAGCTTTCAAGGAAAATTGTATATGGAATATTCAGTATTTACAAAGGATTACGGCATCTTAACCAAGGAAATACGGTTAGAAGATGGCGAGATAGTTAAGGATGGATCACAATGCCGTATGGCGAGCGGGTCAGTCAAAATTGTATCCGCAATTAACCTACTGGAATTCAGTGAGCAGCTCAAAGGATTGCAGCAAAATCAAGCTATTGGGTTGAGCGTTACGGCTAACGAAAAAGAAATAGCCATACGTATCAAGGTTAAAAAGGCTCTTAAAGATGCTCCAGATCCTGATGCAGTAGCCAGAACTAAAGATTACTTCACATTCAAAACTCAACCTACCATAATGCTGCTGGACTATGATCCAGAAAAAGGGAAGCCCTCTTTATCAGTTGATGAAGTTTACGTCCTTCTGCTCCAGCTTGTACCTGAGTTGATTGGATGCGAAGTGCTTGCATTAGGTTCGACATCGTCAGGCCTGTATCGCGAGGGAGAAGCCCCCCCGGAGGTTTCAACCGGCGGCATTCACTTCTATATCATCGTTGATGATGGAAATAAAATTCTGGATTTGGGCAAGATCATTTTGAAAAGGTGCTGGCTTATGGGGTTAGGTCGCTATGACATCTCAAAGGATGGAAAATTATTACCTAGAACTCTGTTTGATGAAGCTGTTTATAGTTCTGAGCGGTTGATATTCGAGGCCGCGCCAGTTTTAGGGGCTGGCATAAAACAGTTACCCCGTATGGTTCGGTATTGGGGTGCAGCATGTTAAGGGTTGAGGATGTTCGAGGATTGACTGCCGCTGATGAAGCAAAAGTCGAAGCTTTAATGGTTGCGGCAAAGACAGCAAGACAACCCGAAGCTGATGTTATCAAGGGTGTTCAAAATAAGGCCGAATTGGTGCGTCTGGTCAGCACTGGCGTTAGTAAAAGTGCGGCGCGTGAACAGGTCGAGAGATCCAGCAACGGAATTCTTACCGGTAGTCATCCTTTACAATTTTCAGGGTTGCCGGTCATTACTGTGGCTGATGTGTTACGAGATTCTGCACGTTACCATGAGTGGGAGTGTCTTGATCCTGATGAATCGTTGAACCCAGACGCACACTATCGGGCTATGTGTTTTAAAAACGAACACACCATTTTAGTACATACCAAGCGGCATGAGGGCGGTAATTTCACTTTAGATAAAATTGAAATCAGGCACGATCAGGATAACCCAATTAATGTGATGGATCAGATCGAAACCGCGCTAAGTACAGGCTGCCTACCGGACATTTTTAATTGGGGCGGCGTGTTGTCTTATATTGGGCGAGATGGAGCTGTGAGAAGCCTCACTGCAGCAACTGCGCCGGTAATCATAGGTCGTCTGGTTAGGCTTTACAGCATGAAACTTATTAAAGATGAATGGGTGAGAGTTCGGATTGATTTATCAGATAAGTTCTGGCGGGCATTTCTTGAAAAAGGTAGCTGGAATGTACCGAAACTGGAAGGCATTGTTCATGCCCCATATTTTTATGATGACGGTGTGGTGCAGACGCAAGGGTATAACCCCAAATCTGGTCTATACCTAACTAAAGACTTCGAGTTTCGTGGAATAAAAAATGCGACGCCGGAAATGGGCGAGGAAGCCCTGACTCATTTACGCGGCTTATTATCAACATTTCCATTTGAAAGCCCTACAGATGAAGCGGTGGCGGTGGTTATGATGCTTACCGCAATTCAACGCGCCAGGCTAGAAACTGCGCCAGGTTTTTTTGTAAGCGCGAACACCCCTGCCAGCGGCAAAACTCAATTGTTAACGGGTATTGCATCTTTAATGACTGGGACTGCGCCAGCAGTACATGGATTTCGGGATAATGAGCAGGAATTCGCTAAAATGTTGTTCGCGGCTTTGATACAAGGGGCATCAAGTATCCTTATTGATAATGTAAAACCGGGGGTCGCACTGGGCGGAGATGCCTTTTGTGCGATATTGACTGCGCCGGTTTATGTTGACCGTGAATTAGGTCACTCACGAAACCGGGTAGTACCAACGAGGTCATTAGTGGGGGCGACAGGACAAAATATTAAACCCGCTGCGGATGCAACCAGGCGGGTGATGATGCTTCGACTAGATCCCCAATGCGAAAGACCAGAGTTGCGGAAGTTTGAAATAAACTTTGTTCAACTTTGCCGGGAGCAGCGCGAACCTATTATCAAAAGCGTTCTAACTATCCTGAGTGCTTACCACGCAGCGAAATGCCCGAAGGTTGATAACATAAGGCTTGGGACGTTTGAACAGTGGAGTGATGAGGTTTGCGCCCCGTTGGTATGGCTGGGAATGGTTGATCCGGCGTTAGGACAAGCTCGGGCTGATGCGGATGAAGGGATTGCGGGATTGGGTGAACTTCTTGCAGTCTGGCGTCATGAGATAAATTACCAAAGGCTTACAACCGCTGAAGTTCTGCACCATGCAGGAGTTGCTGAGTGGTTCAGAAACGAATTTGATGATAAAGGTGGCGTGAGCGTCCGTAAGGTTGGTCGATTATTAGCCAAGTATGCCGGCAGGATTATCGATGGTTGCCGAATAGTCAGCGATGGAACTTTGCATAGGGCTGTTGTTTGGAAATTTGAAGATGTGAGTTGAATGTGAGTTGATATGAGTTTGTTATGTGACAAACTCACATGCCTTTAGAGCACGAATAATAAGGGCTGTAGCGTTTCAATGTGAGTATGTGAGTTATGTTTAATTTAATTAGAAATAAATTTGAATAATATATAGTGCATATAATGTAAGGGTGGCTGAGCCACTCACTAAACACACAAACTCACATTTTACATTTAACTTGTTGTTTTTAATTTATATTTATAGTGTGAGTTTGTAGTAAAAAATTCGAAGCAAGGGGGCTCTAAAATGGATAAAATAACCCAGAATATTATTATCGACTTGGTTAAATCAGGTCATTGTGTCGATATGGTTTCATTTGAGCTGGGTATTTCTCACGATGACATTAAGGAGGCGATGCGTAACGCAAAACCCAACACGGTTTCAAACATTCTTACCGAACAATTAGCAAGCCGTCTACCTATCTTGCTTGAACTTTCGTTCAAGCAACTCGAAAACACCATCATCAACACTGACATCGACAGGAGGCTCAAAGCAATCAATATCATTATGAAAGCGGCAACAGCGCTCGCAAAATTGAAACCACTATAGATTTTTATTTACGTTCCACGGATGGTAAAAAATGATAAATACAGAAAAAACTTTCGTACTTCAATACGCAACCTATGAAGAAATCGACGCTTGGGCAAAGAAGCATCGACTATCAAACAATGAGGTAACCGTACTTCACGCCTTGGAAAGTGTTTGGCTATTTCTGAACAAAAAAGACATTTATTACATGCGAAGGAATCTTGAGGATGCTAAGTCATTCGCGACGCCTCGCCTGCGGGGAATGACTCGTTCAATTAACAAACATCTTAATGATTTTGATGATATACGCAGTTATGGCGAGCATCACTTACTTTGGCACAAGCACTTTGATGCATTCCGCAGGGCTATAAAAGCTTAATTAAAGCGTCGGCGATGCCTTCGGCAGTATTGCGGGGGTGTCGCCTCCCCACCTTTCCGATACCTGACATCGAAGGCGTCCCCCTAAGATCCAAAATTCCAAAAATTTTCTTAGATGAGTCTATATACGCCGCTTACATTGACGGCTAGATAAGTACGGCCGGGGTCTGTAAGCTATCTACCATGTTCTGGAAATCTCCAGAACAAAAGTCTGGCGGTTTGTTTTTATCAACAAGTCACCATTCGTCCTGATCCTATCGAAGGATTTAATTAGAGATTCTTTTATAACTACTTGCATACAATAAGCGGCTTCTAGTATTTTCATTTGAATGCACGGCTAATTAACTAAAAACAGGACTTAAGAAAATGGTTATAAAAAAAAATATATATGCGTTTTTATTTTTCTTATCTCATTAACGTGTAGTGCTGATAGGAGTGTTCAAAAAAACACAGAATTTACTGAAATAACCACAACAGTATTAGATGAGACAAGTGGTTTTGCATATTTACCTAATGTAATTGAACCTTTCACAGGTAAATATATGAAATATTATTCAAGTGGAAAGAAAGAATCTGAATCAAGTTACAAAGACGGGAAAAAAAATGGATTAATGATAGGGTGGTTTGAAAACGGGCAGAAAAAGTTTGTAATGAAATTCAAAGACGGGAAAGAGGTAAGTGGATCAACTACAGAGTGGCTTAAAAACGAACAAGAAGTATATGAAGTAATAAACAACATGAATGAAAGAACTGCTACAGTCATTGCAGAGACAAATAAAATTGTTCATTTACCTAATGAACCTGAGCCGTTCACAGGTAAATATGACGGGTATTATTCGAGTGGAAAGAAAAAGTTTGAAACAAACTATAAAGATGGAAAAAAAAATGGATTAGATGCATCTTGGCATGAAAATAGGCAGAAATATGCTGAAACTGATTCTTCAGCTAAGAATCGCAACGTACCAATGGAGAGCCTTGGTTTATCGCTTGGCGCGCCATTCACCCTGACTGAATGTCCGTTCGATTCCCCGAATTCTACTGATTATAAATCCCGATATGATCTAATCAAAGAAAATAAGACCCCATGTTGGGAGCACTATTCATATTCATCGCAACCTGGTCCGCTCAGTGCCGAGGCTGAAACGGTCTGGCTAGTTGTTAGCGAAGTGCCTCTAGGGATAAATAAAGAGTCCATTCTAGCTACAGTGTTGAAGGGTAATCTTGAAAAATTGGTAATCTCGACGTTTGGATTCGATGCTCAGGAGGTTGTCCTCAGTAAGCTGGTATCGAAATATGGAAAGCCGAGCGAAATAAGCGCGTCAAAGGAACAAAACCGCATTGGGGCAAGTTTTGAAAACATCACTGCTATATGGAATTTTCCGAATCTGTCTGTTGCATTCTTTGGTATGGATATAAACACCGTCCATGGGAATATAGACATTCAAACTCCTCAAGCAACTGCTTACATTGAGCAACTTAATCGTCAAAAGACAGCGATGGAACCCAAGCTTTAAATGGGAGTATTTAACCGCGGGTTAACCGACAAAGATACCAAAACGACTTTGATACAAATGGTAACCAGAAAAAGGTACAAAGTGCCTTGTTTTTTCTTGATTGGTAGCGCCGGCGTAGCACCGATATTTTTACCAATCCTTGGTTTCATTATAAATCATTGAATTTATTGGTGGGACGTCAGGGATTCGAACCCTGGACCCATGGATTAAGAGTCTAGTTTTAATAAAAAACCACAAAACAATACAACAAGCAGTAATAAATAATTCAATTACTTAGATGTTTTTTATTGTTGTCCCTTACTGCTATTTATTGCCCTTTTTTATACCTAATTGCGCCAAAAGTGCGCCATGAGTTTATAATAAAACCCTGGAAACAAAGCGGCCTTGAGGGTGTAACCAGCACCGACAAGGCCTTACCAATAACTTAATTCAGGGTTAAGCAATGGCTGAGAGCATCATATCAAAATGCCGGTTGCAATCCCATAGGGGCAATCATGGCAACCATCACAGAACGCACAGCTAAAGACGGAACTAAACGCTATAAGGTGGAAGTTCGTCTAAAAGGCCGACCAACACAAACCGCAACCTTTAAACGTCTCACTGATGCAAAAAAATGGGTTTCAAATACAGAAAGCGCAATCAGGGAAGGCAGGCACTTTAAAACCACAGAAGCCAAAAAGCACACGCTAGGCGATTTGGTAGACCGATACATTAAAGACGTATTACCCACCAAGCCAAAACAAGCACCCGCACAGCGACCACAGTTGGAACGTTGGAAAGCTGAACTTGGAAGCTATCTGTTATCGGATATAACACCGGCCTTAATTGTTGAGTGCCGGGATAAGCTACTAACCGAAGCAGCGCCACGCGGCAACATAAGAAGCCCCGCCACAGTGGTTCGATACATGGCGGCTTTATCTCATGCTTTCACTGTTGCGGTTAATGAATGGCAATGGCTGGAAGATTCACCGATGCGTAAGGTTAAAAAGCCGAAAGAGTCTAAAGGCCGTGTTCGTTGGTTAGATGATGAGGAGCGCACCAAACTCTTAACCGCTTGCAAAGAATCACCAAACCCTTTGCTTTATCCGTGCGTGATTCTGGCATTGTCCACCGGCATGAGACAGGCCGAGCAAATGGAGCTTATCTGGCCGGATGTTAATTTAAGGGACGGTTTTTTAATTCTGCACGAAACCAAGAACGGCGAACGGCGGCGCGTTACATTGGCAGGGCATAGCCTGGAGTTGCTGCGAGAACATGCAAAAGTAAGGCGGATTGATACACAACTATTATTCCCAAGCGACAGAAACCCACAAAAGCCGATTGATTTACGCAAAGCATTTATGCACGCAATGGAACGCGCACAGATTACCGACTTTCATTGGCATGACCTAAGACACTGCACAGCGTCCTATCTAGCCATGAATGGGGCTTCACTGGCTGAAATTGCCGAAGTTTTGGGGCACAAGACCTTAAGTATGGTGAAAAGATATGCCCACCTTTCAGACGGCCATGTTTCAAATGTGGTGGCTTCGATGAATGAAAAGATTTTCGGGGGCGTGTGATGGTCGACGTATTTTTTAAAGGTCTTGGCAGTTGGTTCGCATGGGGGGAAGAAGGCGCAAGCGTCATTGTGCCGAGTTATGTTGCAAATGGCGTTTTTAGCCTAAATGTAAGCGATGAAATCACATACAACCACACAGGCAACCTGCCTTTAAATGTTAGCACGCTACACCCTACCAACCACCCAGATTCAGAATTTTCAAGACTGGAGAATCTTGGAAAGACATTAAAAATTGGAGGGCTTGGAGATATAGGCGGCAAATATACGGAGAATAATTGCTTTTTTGTGATAGATGAAGGGCAGCCAAGAGACAAGATTCTGGTTATTGCGAGTCCATATCAGGCAATACCGGAAGCCGAAGCCGTCGGAAACAATATTTTAAGTAAGCAACCAGCATACCTTAAAAACTGGATAAATAAAGGCTTAGATAAGCACCTCACTCATTTTGAAATTGCTGAATTATGGGCAACCCCAGAAAGAAAGCATAATGACGTTAAACATTATGAGGCACTGATAAATCAAGCTGTTGAGGATGGCGACTTGTTGGCAGAAGTGTCTATACGTAACCCAAAGGCGTTAGGTGGCTTTGAAGTCATTGATTATTCACCTACAACACTTAGGCAGGCACATAATGGCTTTTTAAATGGTGGCTATTTGCAATTCACTATTCACCGCGATACATTTCGAGAGTGGCTTATAAAATCTAATCAATGGCCGATTGCTGATGATTGTTTACTGGCTAAGTGGTGGCCTCAAATTGAACAGCAAACCGAAGTCGTAGGAGTTAGTGACGTTAGCCATGCAGCCAACGAACCATCAAGCAAAAAGGTTGCTCCTGTTTTTTCCGAGTTCAAAAACCTGAGAGCTAATGAAATCAAATTAGTCATGATGGAAAATGAGACGGCAAAAATAGTTATTCGAGGAAAAACAATTAAGGTTAATCCTGACGAGTTAAGCTTAAAAGCTGGCTCGCAGGGTTGGAAATTACTTGAAGGCGCGGCAGTTAATCAGGGTGATTTGGCAAGCGCTTTGAAAAGGTTAAATTCAAGCAGTAACTTGGAAGCAGAAAAGGGGAAAATTAAAACGGCGGTTAATCGCCTAAGAACAAGCCTTGTAGGCGCAATGGGCTTAGAGGATAACCCTATAAATTATACGAAAGACAATGGTTACAAATTCACTTTTAAGACCATGACTCATGAAATATTAAAAGACGATAATGTTTCAAAAGGTTCTGATGCAATGGATTATGTTGATAGTGAAAGTTTTGATGATAATCAGCATGGCAATAATGATTTTTGGAGGGATGACGAATAAGCTACCGATTAATAATTTGAAATTAATCAATAGAACCCGCTTAAAGCGGGTTTTTTTATGCCTGTTGGTTACATAAAGTTACATTCGGTTACCTATGGTTACAAGAAAATAGTTATAACATATTGATTATTAATGGCTGTGTAATGCTATTGGGGCTTGTGACCTATTGAGAATGACGGTGATGTTTCACCATTTATTCACAAATCAATAAATAGGTTAAAAATGACAGCTCTAATTTATTTAACAGTAAATCAATTCACAGAAAAGCACCCCGCCTTTACGACGGGCGGCCTTCGCGCTCTTATATTCAACGAGAAATCAAACGGCCTTGCCAAGAGTGCGGCAATAGTTCGCATTGGCAGAAAAGTTTTGATTGATGAAACCAAATTCTTCGGATGGGTTGAATCACAAAACGGGGGCGCAAAATGAGAACCCCAACATTTCCAAGAACCGACACACTCACAGCCCGCGCCCTTATGCGCCTTTTAACCGGCCAACAATTCACCCACCGCGACTTCCAGAACGAGACTGCAAGTTACCGCTTGTCCGGGTATATCGAGCCGCTACGCAACCGGCACGGCTGGCCTATTGAAACCAAGGAAGAAACAGCACCCACAAATGACCCTACGGGACGAGCGGCAACCTACGGGCGGTATCTAATCGAACCGGAAATTTTAAAGGCGCTACGGGCTGAACTGGGCGAGCGGCTGACGAAATTTATTGAAGCGGTCAAGCGCTTCGAGTCAAAGGAGGGATGATGACAAACTATAGCAAAGCCGCCCGGTACAGCCATACCAAGGCGGCTAATTTGAAGAAACTGACGGCGGATTATATCAAACGATCACTTAACCCGATGGACTTTTACCACCATGAACTACCCAACGCGCCATTTAAAAAGCACGGCTGGAATGATGGCGGACTTTGCCCTTTCCACAGCGACAATAAGCCCGGCTCTTTCCGCGTTAATCTGACTACAGGCGCGTATAAGTGTTTTAGTTGTGGAATGGCTGGCGGTGATATTGTCGCCTTTGTGATGGCCTTATATGGCCTTGAGTTTGTCGAAGCATTGGCAAAACTGGCTGATGATTGGGGGCTTATATGGTAGACGTTCCCCAAAGTTACCACGGCAAACCTTTAATTCATGCGTGGACTTATTGCGCTACGGATGGCGCGCCCTTCGGGGCTGTTGCAAGGTATCAGGACGGGGACGGCAAAAAGGATATTGTGCCTTTCTTCAAGCGCAATGGCACAACCTGGGCGGCTGGTATCGAATTAAACCCACGGCCATTATTCGGGCTTGATAAGCTGGCAGCGCACCCAAAGGATAAGGCGGTTTTTATCGTTGAGGGTGAAAAGTCGGCGGCACCCTTGCAAAGCATAGGTATTACAGCCGTTAGCAGTCTTGGAGGCTCACAGGCGGCAAAACAGGCAGACTGGACACCGTTGAGCGGCTACAAGCTGGCCTACTTGCTACCTGATGCAGATGAACCGGGCGAACATTATATGCAGGATGTTTACCGGGCATTATCGGCCTTGGAATCGCCGCCACTGTGCAAGGTGGTTGTATTGTCTGGCTTACCTGTTGCCGGTGATGTGGTGGACTGGATTCAAAGCCTGATAAATGATTGGGACGGCTACGCGCCTATTAATGAAGCCTTGCATGAAGCATTAAGGGAAGAATTACGGGCAGAGCTAAAAAACGCCGAGCCTGTACCGAGTGATTGGACTTTAGCGGGTTTAGCTGGTTCATGCTCTAGCGTTTTTGAATGGGAAAAACCTAACAAAATCGAAACCAAAACGCCCCCCGTTCAAGCCTTACCCCCTGAACTGATGCCCGAACCTTTCCGGCATTGGTTGGCTGATGTAAGCCACCGGATGCAGACCCCCCCAGATTTTGCGGCAATATCGAGTATTGTTATTGTTGGTTCAATCATTGGGGCGGGGTGCAGTATCAAGCCTAAAAAGCTGGATGACTGGGAGATTATTCCTAATGTATGGGGAGCAGCCATCGGGCGGCCTTCGGTTGTTCTTAAAAGTCCAAGCATGAAAGAACCAATGAACCTACTTGAACGCCTGCAAGCTGAATACGGTGAAAAGTTCGAGCAGGACAAAGCCGGGGCTGAGTTCGACAGTCTGGCAAACAAAGCCATGATTGACGATGTAAAAGGGCAGCTATCGAAGGCGGCAAAGGGTAAGGGTAAAGATGGCGTAGTCAAAGGTGATGACTTACAAAAGTTAAAAGCCGATTACATGGAGCTGTCAGAGAACGCCGAACCCGAAGCCACCCGGCGGCTATTCAAGACGAATGAAACCAGCGTACAGAGTATGACGGTTTTGCAGAACCAGAACCCGCGCGGCCTTTTAACATTCAGGGATGAATTAACCGCCTTGCTTGTGAAGTGGGACAGTGAGCAGGGAGCAGACGAACGCGCCTATTTTCTGGAAGGCTGGAACGGTAATGGCTCTTATACTGACTTCAAGATAGGCAGAGGCTTAACCGAAGCACCTAATATTTGTATCAGTCTATTGGGGGGCATCCAGCCGGACAAGTTAAGGCGGTATCTATACCAAGCACAGAACGGGGCTAATGATGGCCTGATGCAACGCCTACAGCTTGCCGTGTGGCCTGATGAGCCGGAACGCTGGCAATTAATCGACACCGTACCGAACAAGGCCGAAAAACGCCGGGCTTTCGATATTATGAAGGCATTGGCTGAACTGGATTTTATCGGATGTGGCGCGGTTCAATCTGAATATGATGACAGGCCTTACTTTCGTTTTGATGATGCAGGACAGGCGGTATTCAATGAATGGCTGACGGCATTGCAAACGGTCAAGATTCAGCAGGAATCTAACCCCTTGATGGTTGAACACTTCGGGAAATTCCGTTCACTGATGCCAAGCCTTGCGCTGATATTTCACTGTATCGACATTGCAGACGGTAAGGCGCGGGGCAATGTATCGGCACAGGCGGCAATGTTAGCGGTTGAGTGGTGCGATTATCTGGAATCCCACGCTAGGCGTATTTATGCAATGGCCGAGAGTCCAGAGCATGAAGCTGCGGTAAGGCTGGCCGATAAGATAAAAGCCGGAGTGGTATCCAGTCCATTCACGACTAAAGCCATTTATGACAAGGGCTGGCATGGGTTAAAGGATAAGGAAGAAGTCGAGGCGGCCTGTAGTGTCCTGATTGAGGAAAACTGGCTAATGATGCAGCGAAAACCAAAACCCCCTACCGGGCGGCCACCTTTACCAGAGTATTACATAAACCCCGTTTTTCTATGAAAACACGCCTACCTTGAACCCGCTAAACCAGCTAAACCCCCTTTTAGATACTTTAGCGGGTTTAGCGGGTGTGGGGTATGGGCATTTACAAGAAAAATACACTAATTTTAAGGATTCCAAAAAATGAATTTAGAACAAAAAGCACACGAGTTAATGATGAGTCCAACACTTGAGCGCCTGCACCAAATGGCGATAGGCATACCGTTTAATGTAAACAAGCCAGACGAGTTAAAAACAATGTTGGCAACATGCGGCGCTGATGTTATTAACGCATTGGATAACGGGCGTATTCACTTTGACAAAATGGAAGATAAAGCCGCCTTTTATGGATTGCTAACTGTAACCACCGATTATGTAATGGATGGCAAGATTAGGACAGCGTTCACCAAAGCAACAATGAATTAAGTGGTTTTTAACTGAATCTAGCAGATAGAGAACAGATATGAAAGAGCATTTATTTAAACCGGGCGTGTCCGGTAATCCCAAAGGCAAGCCCAAGGATAAAACCCCGGCAACCTTATTAAGAAAATCCATAGCCGAAGCGATGCCGGATATTATCTTAAACCTTATTGAACAGGCTAAAGGTGGTGATGTGGCGGCGGCAAAGTGTTTGCTTGACAGAGTATGCCCAACGCTCAAACCCCAAGCGATGCCGATATGCTTACCCGTTAATGGTTCATTGGTTGAGCAGGGCGGCGAAGTTATCCGGGCAACGCTGGCGGGGCAGATACCGCCGGATATAGGCAGCCAGTTAATAACCGCATTATCTAATCAAGGGAAATTGGTTGAGCTGCAAGAATTAACAGAACGCCTACAGCGTATTGAAAAACAACTGGAGTCGAGAGAATGAAGCCCGAACAAGTTAATAAGCTTTACAACAAACTAACCCCCCAAGAGCAAGCCGCGCTTTGTTTTGATGCAGCAATACGGCAAGATAAAAACGAGCTGGATAGTATTGTTGCCAGTGTTGAGCAGCAAACTTATAAAAGCTTGGATTACAGATATAGAAAACGTGTAATGGGCTTGTATATGTTGGGTTTGTTTTATGGCGGCATGTATTGGAAAACCAGAACATTAATGACCGCGGCGGCTTTTGTACAGGACTACCGGCAGGAAGCACACCTATTCTTAAACAATCTATCATCAATGGATGTTGCTTTGATTGCCGTATGTGAGCAAATCAAAGTCGATATAACAGCAGTCAAGAAGCTGGCCGGATGTGACGGTGAACCTTCATTTAGTCAATGGGCTGAACCCGAACAGGTGGCGGAATATATCGAGATGCTTTTAAGCGTGGTTGATTGATTGCTAGGGCAGTCCTCTATGTAAAGGTTTTAAGTTGACACTAACATTTAAAACAAGTGACAATCGAGCCGCCTTGGTATTGTTTATGAATAATGTTGAGCTTACAAATATCCGAAGGAGATAATTTGTTTAGTAAAGCGGCCTGGACTGAAAGAAACGTAATCCAAAGCTTTTTGGTTTCACTATATACGGGCTAAATGCTAACCCCCCACTGCTTAGACTTAGAGGCTTTATAATAAGGTAAGAGAATGAAAAAATTACTACTGCTGGTCGTTGTGATGTTATCAGGGTGCGGAACAATTATAACTGTTCCTATTGATTCAACGCCTCTTTCAAAGGATAAGGCGACTTTGATTTTATATAACGAGCAAGGGTTTCCAGATGACTTTCAGCTTGTAGTTGATAAGGAAGTGGTTGGGCATATTTCACCTGAAACGCCGCTGAAGGTAGAGATAGAGCCGGGAAGCCGTGAGATGTACATAGAAGTTTCTATGTTGATAAGACGAATTACTGTAAAAACCTTTGAAGCTGGAAAGGTTTATTACATGAAACTAATCTGTAGAATTATTCCATTTGCAAGTGACGTAAGTATTGAACCGTCCGAAAAAATAACCAACTACAAAGTGAGAAGCCATAAATCATAACTTGTAAGATTCTATAGCGATATTGCGGCGAAAATACAATTTTCCATTTCAACTTTTGCATTAACGTATGACTAAATGAAAATCAATATGTTTGAAGGTGCGCGCAGGATTACAAAATTAATTGCGGTTATATGGGTTGTGAGTGTATGTGTCATGCAATATGGCAACAAGGAAGATATTCATTGCCTATTTTAATGCGGATTCGAGCAGCATTGATGGTGTGATGGTATAAATTACAGCATATTTTTAAAACAAAATCACAAAACCTGGGAAGCTGATTATGAAACGTATGTTGGTGCTTTGTATTGGCATAATACTGACCCTAATAAGTTGCATGGGATTTGCTAAAGAGACTAAATCCTTACAACAGCTGGAACAAATTGAGAAATGGAATGAAGTTGAACAGGTGCTCAACAAGCTAGATGCCAGTTTAGATGCTCATATTAAACAGCGGGCTTTAGATTGCGAAAAGGCTGTAGGATATGAGCCGTTTTGCGGCTGTATTCTCGAACCCCTCCCAGTTGCATGGACTTTTGAAGACTACGTAGCAATAACAACCAAGTCAAAAGAACAAAACCAATACAATAAAATGGATAAAGATTACCAGAAGGCTTATGACTCGGTTGGGCAGATTAGAGATAGTTGTGTTGCTAAAATCAACAAGAAGCCTTAAAAGGTATTTTCAGTAAGTTAAAAATGAAGTCAATTAAGCTGGGTAACGCCGGCTTTTTTATGCCTGAATTGTTGGCAAGTGTTGCGGTTTATTGCGGGTGTTTTTTTAGAAGTGTGTAACGCCGTGCGATTTTTGGCGAAGTTTTGCGCGATTTTTGGCGTTAATATTTCTCAAAAAATACGGCGGTTTCCGTTAATAACAGCTATCAATTAACGCCCTTATCAAAGGCGTAGAAATGCTACCAAACTGAGATCGAAACTTTAACACCACCCAAGAAAATACTCAGATCATAAAGACATAAAAAGTCGAATTTGTGTGCATTAGGGAAACCCACTGAGTCAAGGGATCGCCTCGCTGCAAAAGCGCCTGACCGGCTCGTCCTTAATAACAGGCAGAACGACCGAGGTTAAACCGCGTACATCACAAGGTTCACTGCTGTGATCGACAAACCACCGCCCCCAACCTAACTGCATCGAAACACAGAACATTCAGTGCGTCCTGACGCCGAGCGCGATATTTAGATAGTAAAAAATGCGATATTTGCCGGAAAACTAAATATCGCATTATGTAAGTAATTATCAGTAAAAGAAATAAGTCGCCGTCACCAAACAATTAACCCAATTGAACTGGAATCAGCACCCGCAATCTCAGTCAGCTTTTGCTCATACTTTTCCTGCTGGGTTTTAACATGGTCTAACACCGCCTTTCCGACAGACCAGATCTGTAGTTTAGTATGAATACGCCTAGCCCAAACGCCTTCTGCATCCGCGCACCAGAATTTATATTCGTCACCGCTATCAGGTAATAACGATTCAGTAACCAGTCCATTCAGATTATGCTGGTCATCACGAGTAGTAGGATAGAAATGAGGCTGACCAAGCGCATCATGCGTAATGCCCGATATAACAGCTATTCCAACTGCCTCTTTAATTTCTGCCGTTTTGTCGAGTTGATTTTTAGCAAACAATTCAGAAACAGTAACCACAGGATACATAGCTGGAGTCGAGAACACCACACCATCATAGTTATCACCGATATTAGCATGATCAGTCTGTACATAATTTGCTAATAATTCTTCAGCCATAACGATATTTACAACAATGCCGTCTTCAATAATAGCAACTCTCATTACGCAACCCACCTTACTTCTAACTTACCCGCCGCACCTTTTTTACCGGCCTTACTAGTTGTAATTACGCCAGCTCCACCACCGCCAACACCAAATCCAACTCCATCCGTTTCTGCGGCAATCAGGCTGGTTCCCAACCCAGCTATACCAAATGGCAAACTAGCGCCATTAGAGCCCGTAATCACAGGAACTGACGATATAACCGACGCAGCAGCACTAGGTTGCTGATATATGATTTCATGAGGCAATGCCAAGATCGACGCAGAAACAGTACCTTGAGCGGAGCAAACAGCCTGTGAATTAACCGTAGTACCGACACCACCAATGCCGCCCGTACAGGAATACACGGTACCATTTATTGTAATCTGGGTAGTGCCACCGTCACTACCATTGGTAGGCACGGCAGTTCCTCCAAGTCCAAAAGCACCAATTAATACGGCATATGCTGTATTCGGCAAAAGGCCTGAAATTAAAAACCGTACCGCAGCACCTGCCCCGCCGCCTCCAGCAACGCATGTACCATTTGCGCCGCCGCCTCCGGCCCCACCGGCAACCAGTGTAAATTCAAATACCGTAGCCGTAGTGATATTGGCTGGAGTTGTGAAATTACCGCTCGAAGTAATCGCAACAAAATTTAGCTGCTTAGCCGCTTTTATAACTCCAAAGAATTGCGAATTATTAGCAGCATCCAGTACGCCGCCATACCCCTCGATTGTATTAGCCAACTCTTCCTGAACCGAGTTGGCCCACGCCGCATTAAATGCCGTAGCGGCAATCACTAGCGCTTTATTACCATCCCGGAAGCCGTGTTTACCCGCTCCAAACAGATCGGTAAACTTAGTGGTAGTATCTATTCTATGCACGATGTCCCCTTATAAATACGCGAATAACACGCTCGTATGAGCGGGTTTAAATTTATTGATACGGCATTCCAGCGCCTCATCGCCCCAGCTTTGCAGAGCGCTGTTGCAATCGCTGTTGCAGTCCATATAAAAAACCCCGCCAGTTGATGCCGGAAGATTCAACTGCCACGCAAACAAATCCGCCTCACTATTCAGCGCCGCATTACAATCGCTGTTGCAGGTCATAAGCGCGAATTCGTCAATTGTCGTACCTGGATAACCCATTGATTCGGCAATACCGATAAAATACGCGCGGCTTTGTCCGCCGGTCATAGTCAACTTAGACACCAATGCAGACCGGCGCTGCTCAATAGTCTGATCGATAGTGACGCAGGGATCAGGCAGGCCCGCAACACGCTCCCACTCCGGCAGCATTTCAGTTGTCGTACGCGGATCGGCTTCGTTGATCAGATCCTCGCAACGCAGATCGATGCGCGCGAATTCATCCGCCCAGGCCAACAATAACAACGCCAGGGTACTGGATTGCGATTTAGCCCAAGCTAAGCCGCGCGGCAATAGTGCCTGTAACTGGCTCTGGTAATCACCAGCTGTCATAGCCATGTGATTACCCCCAGCGTAGTCATATAACCGGTTGCATTCATCACATCGGCAACCGGTGCAGTCATGGTGTAATTAGTTTCGCCAGCGGCCGCGCTGATGGCCGCGCGTTGGTGCGATAACAGCAGCGTTCCGCCGGGTATTGACTCGCGACTAATCAGATCGGCCAGTTCAGCCGTCACCGCCGCTTTCACGGCTGCGGTATTAGGGACTACAGCAATAGAGTAATTTAATGGAGCAGCGATCGGAGCAGCAACCGTTACCGATGCGGTTACAGGTCTCAGGTTATCAATATAGGACTGAACGGTAACCACCTCACCAGCATCAGGAATCGGACTGGCGTCGTTATCGCGTACAAACCTGACAGTTACCGACCCCGGACCTAACTCCTGCGGATAAACCCACGCACGGGTAACACCTGCCACTTCCAGCGCCCACGCCTCATAATCATGTTTCGCTCCGCCATGTGGCGGTTGCTGGATACGGGCAATAAATCGCGCTCTTAATGAGTCATCCAGTTCGGCATCAGAACCGCCTGACAATACTCCGGCCGTAGCCGTAGCGGTTACCCCTCCAATAGGCGTAGTCAGCATTAATGCATACCCGGCGACGGCATTGCCCACCTGTCCGGTCTCAACCGCAGTGACAGCCACAACAGCAGTTCCGGCCGCAATAACCACATCGGCATCGACGGTATATAAAACACCATCCGCGCGTTGCAGCTCGGTCAGCGCAGGAATGGTTACACCATTGGTGCCGGTCAACGTAACGGAGCCAGTAGCAAAACTGGCCGGGATACGGTAGACCTTCCAGATCCCCGCCCAACGCTCCAGATATTCCGCCTCCGCCGTATCATAGATAATCTGGCTAGCCAGCCAGGAAATGAACCCATACAAACCGTGAATGGCTGCCGAATGCACCCGCGACAACACATTAAGATTCGAGCGCCGCAACGTTGCATCCGTACCCGGCAGACGTGATTGGATGTCCGCGAATGCGCGGACAATTAAATCGGATAATGTCGGTCTGCTAAATGCCATTTTCTATGCGCTCCAAAACGATTCAAATCTAAATTGCTTAACCGGCTGACCGGGCCGGGTAATCGCTACCAGCAAACCTAAAATACCCATGCGCGGATTGCTAGCCACCACATCAACGGACTCGGCTACACCGTCGTCGACCATCCACATCAGCGCTTCGTCGGCATATTGTTTAGCGCGGATAAGAACTGCCGTTAATTGTTTCTCGCGGCTCAACAACCACAGCCGTGAGCCGAACTGATCATTGTTGATATCGGCGAACTGATCAGCCCACCAGCCGCGACGGTCATTCGAGCCATCCGGAATAACGTCATCCGCATTAGCGCGACGGTCGGTGAATAAACTCAGAATTACTGACGTTTCCAGGCCGTCGTCTTCAACTAGACCCAGCGAATTCATCACATAATCGGCGCCCTGGTCGAAACCGATAAATACTGTTTTTATGTCGCTCATACCGGCACATCCGTTTGGGCCGTACCGTACTGAACGCCGCCGTGCTTATGTGTTTTTAGCGAAATCCCATCGGCAATCACGTCGCCGTCGGTCACAATAACCTGAGGGCAGTTAACTATATTGAGAGGGTGAGTTGCGCCGTCGATGACAATGCCTGTCCGGGTTAATGTAATTCGGTGCCCCAGATCGTCATAAATGCCGACCTCACCACCCTGCAAACCCTTAACCCGATAGCGCCGATCGTCAACAGCCAGGACTAAGCCATGATCCCGATTACCGCCGACAAATACTACCGCTACTTCAGCACCGGCATGAGGATGACTGGTGAATCCGTAATTCTGGACGCGCTCCATATCGCGGACCTCGCCGGACAGCAGCTTGACTTGTACGCCTTGCATCTTGGCGGCATCATTAACCAGCGCCAACACGCCGCGAGACACCATCAAATTGACACGCCTAGCCAGCGGTGCAGTCATCTTGTTGATAGTCCTAATCATTGTTCAAACTCCCACTCAGGCTGCGTAATCTTCTTCTCTTTGCTGCCCTGTTTTTTGCGCATCTTTTTGTCCAGACGGGTCTGTTTAACGCCCTCGATCGTGTCGAACGCATGAGGCAACGCCAGCTGCACGGTAGTCAATGTACCTGAGTCATTCTCCGAGTAACTGACCGATGCAATCAGCATATCCATATCCGCATACAGCAACGGCGAATACAAATGTGTGATCGCGTTTGGCATCCATAAATTCCCGCCAACGTCCCAACCCTGCACGGTAACAGTGGCACGAGCACCACGTCCGGCCCGAACATTCCGCTCCCATTCGGCACGCTGTTTCAGCGTGGCATTGCTGCCCTGGTCCTCGGCTATGATAATCAGCGGCCGGTATCGGGTTATAGAACTATCCTGAACGCCGCCGCTTAGCTGCGCCACAGTTTCGCCATAATTCTCGTCATCGCCTTGCGCCTGGCCTTTCACGATGTAATCGCTAAACCTATCCTTCCAGCTGAACGTGGCCTCAGCAGTCAGAATATTCTCACCTTCCGTCAATCCGGCCGGAGCTCGAACAGTACCGGCGCGAGTAATCAGCAGATTACCCAGACCGTCCGACATCAGCAGTACTGCGCGCATCCTAGCCGCGCGTTCCAGCGTTTCAAACACGCTCTCGCCCTCCTGGATACTGAATGACCCGAACGCCTCTCCGGTATCGGTATTAGTAATCACCCTGATACCAAAAGGCGCACACAAATCAGCGGCGATCTGCTCCAGCTTTTTATTGCTCCACTGCCCACTCTTATATATAGCCGAGCAATCGACCAGATCCGCAGTGCGATCGCGCCCGGTGACACTGATGCTATGCGCCTGTTTATCGTAGCTTGGGCCGGTATCGTCTACATATCCGGTAATCACTACTGCACCGTGCACCAATAACTCACACGCTTGGCCAGGCTTAATCTGCATAGCCTGCTGGCCTTGATTCGTATTCCAGCGATCGGTAACCGTCAGCTCAAACGTACCGGCAAGCTGCTCGATCCCAAGATCGATCTTTCTCGACTGCCAGCCGCCGAAATAATTACCGTTAACCCTTAATTCAACCGTCATGGCGTTAATATCTCAATAGGCCGGCCACCGGGTACAAAACCAGGGTGACGGATATGGTTACGGGCAACAATGCTGTCGGCCTGGTCGATATTGCCATACAGACCGTACGCTATGACCAGCACAGGCAGCGTCGTCGGAACCGTATAGCTGACCGTCCTGGATAAATCGGCGGCGCGAGCAGTAATGTCCTGAATCACCGCAATACGCAACGTGGTCAATGCCATATAAACTGCATCAGGCGCAGTTTCCGCCAACGCTTCCAATTTATCGGCTATCTCGTCGCGCAATACAATCGCCTCGCCATAACTGGTCGGGGTAATTTGGGTCGATACCCTGGCCGCTTCTATCACCGCCGCCCGCTGCACTAAGACAGCAACAGCGGCCTGATTAACTGCTTGCTGCTGCCTACTGGGCGTAACCAACGGATTAATGACGGACGGAACACCTGTCTGACCGATATAGATAGGCGTACCGGCTTTATTAATATAAGGCGCACCGCCTACAGAATTAGGCACCGGCTTGGCATTGCTGCCGAAACTGAATAGCGATCGCAATGATGACAGCGCGCTAAACGGGTTCGAGGCGATACCTGATAACGATTTGATTTGACCGATCAGTCCGCCCGCCAAATTGGCAGGAAAACGCATCAAGTTCGAAACGGTGCTGGACATGCTAAACAGCTGCTGGGTAAACTCAGGTAACAGGCCGCCAGACATTAGCCCATTAGCGGCCTGCATAACACCGTTCAATGAATCATTGATCGTAGTCAGCGCCTCAGTAGGCACAAAGTCTTGAAGTCCGTCCACATTGAAATCGTCAAAAAATCCCTTTTCCGCTTCGACTTGCGCCTCATCGGCAGCAGTCTCGACCGCGGCGGCAGTATCGGTGCGCGGAGCTGGGTTAACAGCCTCGCCCGACTCGGTAAATGTCAGCGCAAAACGAGCCATGCCGCCCTCGGCAGTAGACTCGGAAACGCGGGCGGGCGAACTAACCACAACCTGCATGCGGCCGCGATACGGATGCACCAGCTCGCCGGAACCGTACGCTTCCAACGCGGCAATTAGACGGTCGCGGCCGTCCATATAATTGTCACCGACGATGCAGGCCTCAAACGTAAATTCGCGCGCCTTGCGGCCCAAATCCTCAGCCAGCGGCAAATCCCGTTGCGGGAACTCATGCACCACGTTGCGGCGGCCGACCTGACCGTCGGTAGAAATATAGCTGAACGGCACGCCACGAAACGACGCCGGTAACAGCTTATCGCGCCATGTTTGGGGAGCGGCTTCGGCCATTATCGAGTTCCTGCCATAGTGGGGCCCGCATCGACATTAATCGTTTGGCGCGGATCGTTGGATTTCATTGACGCGACTTTAACCGGCGTGGGTGAGTCGATCTTGATATGCAACTCGCCGCCGGTATCGATTTTCGATTTATGTAACATATCGTAAATAGCCGTTCCTAATGTGGCGCTTTCCTGACCCGTGACCGCCTGGATCGTAGAGTCGATCAATTCCTTGGCGACACCGCCTATTGCTTGGCCTATTTCCCAACCGGAAAAAGCTGCTCCGGCAGCCCCCAGCGCCGTAGCCGCTTTACCCATTCCGCTGCTCCGGGCTGGCGGTTCATTACCTGTATTACCGACCGGAGCGCCTCCCGCCCCGGCTCTATTACTCGGACCGCCGCCCATCCTTTCGCCGACTGAAAGCATACCCGCGGGCCAGTTGGTGACTAATACGCTTTGCACTGCCGCCGATCTTGCAGCCCCGGCCAGTGATTGCGCCTCGCCTGCCAGACGGGTTTTCCGATTTGAATTAAAACGGCTCAGCAGCGCGAGACCCGCCGCCGCTGTAACACCCTTAGCCATATCCGGCAACTTACCGTTATCTACCAACTTAGTTGCCGAATCAACCCCTCTTGTCATAACGTCCCGCTCTGGAGCGAATTGAGTATCCAATTTTGAAAATGTCGTATTTTTTAACCGCTCAAAAGCGGAGCTCAGACCTTTATTTTGTATATTCAGTTTATCAATAGCACCAGTGGAACTAATCACGCTTTGCTCAAACTGGTCAAAGGTCTGTTTTTTAGACGATAACAACAGCACAGCCCGCTCGCCCTCCTCGCCAAACAGTTTTTTCGATAATTCCATTTTTTCCGGCGTACTTTTCATGCTCGAAAACTTTTTGCGGATAATCTCCAGCACCGTTCCGATGTCCTTTAATACGACAGTACCGTCCTTGTTCTCTTGCCAAAAATCCATACCCGATTTCGCCATCGCCTTGCGCTTTTGTTTGGTACCGGGCGATAAATTCCCCAGCAGTCGATTAACACTGGTTCCCGCCTCATTACCTAACGCATCGAGGTAGGCGATCAGCGAGACGATGCGTTTCGGGTCGATCTTTAGAGCCGCAGCACTCGCAGCGGTCTGTTGCATGTTGTACATGATATTGCCGCTATTCATGGCGCTGGCATCATCCGCCTTGACGATATGATTACCGAGCCCCATGTACTGCTCTTTTTTATCAAATGAAAATGCATTACCCAGAGCGCCCATATATCCCGCTGACTGCTCGGGCGATAAACCGCCGAGTTGTGCGAGCGCCGCAGTACTGAGGGCCGCGCCATCTTTGCCATTGACGAATTCGGCCTTAACACCGGATTTTAGTAGCTGATTAGTCAGCACTACCATCTCGGCATCGCTAAAAATAGTCATGCCCGATATTTGCCGTGCGGTATCGCGGACGGCAGCCAGTTGCGCCTGCAAATCGGCAGCGGATTTAGCCCCGCCAACCAGATTAGATTCAACAGCCAGCATGGCTTTTTCAAGCTCATTCATTCCGGTCAGCAATTGCCGAGCTGCTAATGTACCCCCGGCCGCCGCAATCAGTTTTGATGCAGCAGAAAATCCTGAAAAATCCTTTTGCAATTGCCGGGCGCGACGCGACAACTGACCTAAATTATTTCCCGCCGAATTAGTAAAGCGCCGCATATCCGCAGCGGCTCTATCTACACCCAGTCTAATGTTTAATAATAGGTCTCTGCTCATCGTAGCTGTTACCGTTAGGTTTTACTTTACTTCTGCCGACATCATCGCCAGCAGCCATAACCATTGCCCAGTGGTTAAATCCCTGGAATGTACACCAAAGCAGTAATAAGCCTTTTCAGCGTTTCTGAATTTAAACCGCTCAAATTCACTGTCTCTGGCGTTTTTTTTAGCGTTTCAAACAGCGTGATAAATTCTGCATCCGGCATCTTGTAGCCTGCCATAGGCGAAAACTCTTTTTCGAATTCCAGGTACTGATCGATTAAAAAGGCCTTATCTTCACGATTCAGCGATTTGCGCAATTGCAGCGGAGAATTAGCGACCGGATCATTGCTGCCGGGGATAACCAATGCCCTAAGCAATAGCTGTATCGCCTTCTCATCCTCAAACAGTTCGGCATTTGCTACATTGATATCGTCGATTTTCCGGCTCTTAAAAAAATCGATAACCGCCAGACCGGCTTCCTGATAGTCGTTTTCAGACAATAGCTGCAATCCCAGTTCGACACCGCCTAATGAAACCGTTTTAGTGGCCGATTTACCGGCCTTTAATTTAGCTAATAAATCCATCAGACCTCCTTACAATCCAGAGCGCCGAACGTTGCTTTAACCTCACCGTCGGCCATGGCTAGCGCATCCAGGCAACACATGCCGGACAACACAAAACTTTTTCCGCTATCGGTGTCGAATGATCCGCTAGCCGCAACAATAGCCTGTATCTCGGTCAGCGATGTATCCGCCGTATGGATCAGAGTACATTCCACGCCTGGTGCTTCAGTCGCCTCTTTGTAACCAACCACGCCATTATCGGCCGGTACCATTTCGCGTTTCACATTCCCGAACTTAATCGTTGCGCCGGATTTTGACGTCAGCCGTTTACCCGCAACCGTGATAAAAACTCTTCCCGTAACTTGTGCCATATGTCCCCCTTATAAAATGAATTGAACAGCGGCCGCGAACACATCAAACTGGTTGACGGTGTTCGGTGGGATGATCGCGTTGACGCGGTTAACGTCAGACGTTGAGCGCACCACAATCAGATCCTTGATGAACTGGTCGATGTCTTCCAGCAGACCCACTTTTTCCAGTTCCATCGCCTCAGCGATCAAGGTGTTCCGGATCAGCTTCGGCGTGGCGATCGGTTGTCCCGGCTGGATCTTACCCAGCACATCGTCACCGGCCAGCTTGTGCCGTGGATAGTCGCGTAGCACCGCAAACCTGAATGCATAGCGCATGTAATCCACTGTCCACTTGGTGTTTACCTTCAGCAGGCTCACATCCTCCATGCCAAAGCTGTTTTGCTGGTAGCTGGTAACGACGTATTCGATCATCGCCGCACCGGACTGGTCGAAGATGATGGTGCTGATGCCGTCATGCAGCAGCAGGTTGCGCTCAGGATCGGTAAAGCGATCGGCCTCGGCCGGCGCCATGACGTCCGGCAGGCGAATCGAGCGGAATGGAACCGCCGGATCATTAGCGCCGGAAAATTCCACCGCAGCGCCGAATTGCGCGGATATAACCCACGGCAAAGTAGGAGACTTGTTAAGCCCGCTGAAGGTGCTGTGCGCACTGTTGCGTGCTGCGCCATAGGCTGCCAGCGATGCATAGGTGCCGTTTTTGTGCGCGAACACATGGCCGGTACGCATATCCATGCCGCCCCAACGGCTTTGCAGCTCGTTTTCCAGCAGTGTTATATTGGCCGTGTCTTGCCAGCCGCACAGAATGGTATAGGGGTTCATCGTAGACATTGCGACAATCGCCGCCGTCACATCCGGGTTTCCTGATCCGGTCGCGCCGGTCGCAAACGCCACCGACAGCCCTTTGGGCAGGAATTCGCCGCTGTAATAATTGACGCGAAAATCAATGTCGTTACCTTCGACGCCTTTATGTCTCGCCGTTGCAGTAACCACACCCAATGCGCTGGTAGCTGTAACCGCACCATCCAGATCGGCATTGATCGCCGCCGCGACTGCGGTCGCAATGTCGGTGACAGTCGCTGCCGCCAACACGCCGACCGTCAAGCGCCGTCCGCCGATATATAAGTAAATCGTGCCCGCTTCGGTTGGCTCGCCGGTAAAAGTGATCGTTTTGGTAGCTGCAACGCCTGCGACCAGATCGTCCAGTGCCAGTGCGTAACACTCGGTGTACGGGTTGACCTTCATCGCAGCGGCAATCTGCTGCGCCAGCATCGAGCCGCGACCGAAATAGTTCACGCCGTCTTCCTTGCGGCTGACGCGGGTCAATACGCCCGCCGCCACGGTTCCGGCTGCCAGGCGCTGGCCTAATATCAGCATCTTGTGACTCATCACCGGCAAACCGCGCACGGCCCTGGTGTGGTCGATCTCGATATAAGCGCCGGGCACCCGCCAATCGAGCGGGATCGTTAAAAATGGAATGTTATCTGGCATGGCTTAACCCTTGGTTTTTGGTATGGATGGCTCGGCGATATCGGCGGCTTGTTCCTGCACGGCGGCTCGCTCAATGTCGCCGTCGTTCGAACGTCTCAGCCAATAACTGGTGATGACAACGGTTTCCCCCTCTGCCGCCAAAAACTGGCCGTCCGGCTTTCGTATCTGGATGCCGTTGCTCGGCTTAATTTTTACTTTTTCACCTAATTTCATCGGTAACTCCTTATTGCGGTAATGTGGTCGTGTCGGTCAGTTCCGGCCTGCTGGTCGTATAATCCGGCGGCTCTTCCGCCCATTTCACATGCTCAGCCTGCGCCTGGTGCGGATCGGCGTCATAGTCAGCGTGGAACGTGACAAAAGCGTCCAAGGTCGTTAAGTCGATCCCCGCCTGCATCACCGTGGTTTCCAGCTGCAAGCTGCCGACCGTTAAGCCTTGCTCGCGCCAGGCGGGAGCCTTGGCGAATTCAAAGCTTTTGGCATACCAGGCCGCGCCGGTGGTTTTGTGTCCGTCCAGGAACGCAATCAAGGCGTCCCGCATCTGGTACAGGCCGATGGTCTGGCCGTCGCCATGCCGGGCGGCATCGTTTCCGCGCGAATTGGTGGCCACGCACACCAGGTCAAAGCGCAGCTTCTCCTTTTGATCGCCAATAATCCCGGTACCGGCGACGACATAAACCGCCGGTGCCATCGCCGCGAACTTTTTTATCAGCGTCTCGGGCTTGTCGTCCGGCATCGCCGCGACTTCCCGCAGGTTGGCGAAAATCGGCGACGCCTTGACCGCCGCTATCAGCTCAAGTTCCAGTTCAGAAAGCATTACTGCGTCCGAACACAGAAGCGCTGGATTCAAATTGCGCGCTGTCTGTTGAAACCGCTGCTACCTCTCCTGACGTATCTGGCCCGAGGCTGATCGTGCCCTTGGCGACCTGCATCAGATACTTGATCGCATCGTTATAGCGGGTCTGCACCTGCTCGATCACCCGGTCTTCATACAGGTAATAACGGGTGATATCGCAGGCAATGCGCACCAGGTTAGCCGGTACGGTTGCCAGCGGCAGCGTGTAGCCCGTTAAATAACTGTTAATCTCCGCCTCCGCGTCCGCGATGGCCTGATTCATCACCGTGGTGTTGATCGTGCCGGAGGGCGGGGTTGAGCGGTCAGTGAGCTGGATAATCTCCCGCTCACTGAAACGATCGGTCAGGTTCGGTTGGGTGCAGTAGCTCATCTCACCACGGCTTTTTGCCGACTCCCGTGTATGGCCGCGCCAAGCCTTCTTCGAGCAGCGTTTTCGATACGGGCACGCCGTCCGAATAAATCTCCGCATCCAGCCTGAAATATTTGTCCCGGCCAATGATCTGCATCTCCACCTTATGAGCGGGTGAGGTCAAATCGATCAGCCGTGACCTGGCCTTTTGGGCCAATAGCTTCATGTCTGGACGCGGATCTTTAATTTCCGGCGTATCAATGCCGTTGATCCTGACCGAAACCTTGCTACACACTGCCGCCAACTCGCAGGGCAGGTTGATGGTCAGCGTGTCACCGTCATGGACGGACAACACGGCAATAGTCAGCAAGGCCGTAATCAGCATTACTTATCCGCCTGCTTTTCTTTAGCAGTGGCAGCCTTGCCAGGCTTGTCCGCCAACACTTCAACAAACAGCATCGGCTCATCCAGCAGACGCTCTAATTCGTCGGCGGTAAAGCGGTCATCGGGGTGCTCGGTAGGCGTGGATGAATGCGCGATGCCGCAGCGTCTAAAACCTTCTCTTTTCGATGTAATACGAAGCATGATTGATTACCCCAGTGCCGGAATGACTTTGATTTCTACGTTGTTGTACCAGGGGTTAGTCGCCCCATTAGCCAACTGTTGCACACCGATGACGGCGCGGGCCGCTGCCTCATTGCTGGGGCCAACCAGCAAATGGGTCGGCATCACGTTCATGCTGCTTCCATCTGGTCTGCGCTGTGTTCCCATCGCCGTTTTTGCTGCTACAAAAGCGGCTGCGTCCAGAGTTGCTTTGCTGCCATAAGCCAGCTGATGAAAGCCCAAGCCGACGTTATAGCGAGCATCCGCACCGTAGATAAACTGGCGTTTCATGACTACGTTCTCATCGGTATCCTTATCCAGCGCCGCAAAACGCACTTCCTGACGTTGTTGCATCACCAGCGGTTTCATGTAAGTGCGCGACAAATCCATCAGGAACCACGGCGCACTGGAGCCGCCACCGGTATTGCTGTAGGCGATTTCATTACCCGACGCGTCATAGCCGACATGGTCGGTATCGAAAAAATACTGGCCATCCAGACCGAGCGTTGCGAATGCCGCTAACAGTACCTGCCAAACCAGCGAATCCTTATGCTGCGCGGCGACTTCGCCCTGCATGGAAAACCGGTTGCGGTAGATACCCAATGCATCATCTTCGATATCATCGCGGTCTACGCCGATGGTGTTTTCAAAATGCTTGTTGACCAGCTGGTAATTGGTCGCTTCCAGATTATTGATGATCCGGTCGCCAATCCACTCGCGCATGCCGGGCAGGTCTTTCATCCAGGCATAGTTTTCGATCTTGGTCTTGGATTGAACTTCCATCGCCACCAGATTCCGTTGCGACGCAACAGCGCCTATTCCGGCTAAGAATGCGGCCTGAAAGCCTTGTGATAATGCCCTCAAGGCACTGGGTGTAATTTGCATGTGTATTCCCCGTTAAATAATTAGTGATTACAAGCCAAGTCCGATCTGAACCCAGACGCCTGCCGTTTCGACCGCGACGATATGGCCAGCGCGTGAACGCGATCCGGCACCATCGGTTTTGGCGACCGTTTGATCGTCTACGATGTAGCAAGCCGCGCCGACATCGGCCTGGGCGATCGCATCGCCTGCCGCAGAATTGGCGAACAGGAACTTGCCGCGTTTGACTCGCGCCTTGATCGCGCCGGCTGCACCGGCTGAGTTGTCGGCCGTCTCTTCAAAACGGCCGATGGCAACTAGGCCCGTTGCGGCTGTTCCTGGAGCGGCATAACCGGCGTTTAATACCGCCATACCGCCCTGGTAACAGGTTGTTGCTGCCTTGACGGGATACTCTTCAATATCGCCAAGGCGTTCTTTGGTATTTCTTGCTGCTGATAAAGGCATTATTTAGCTCCCCGTTGTTGGATCATTTGTTCGTGACTGAGGCCTAATTGATCGGCGACCACTATCTCTTCCGCCGACAGTGCGGCGATACTGGTGCCGTCGTCTACAGGTTTCTTGCCGCCGGATTGCATGCGGGTTAAGGCGGCGATAGGTTGGGCGGATTCCAGATAAGAGGACAATGCGCCCAGGTCTTTTTTGCCCATGTCGGTCAGCCAGGCCTTTGCGGGCTCGCCGATGATGCGACCGTCGGCCACGCCTTGCTCGATCAGCTTTTCCACGCGGTCATCGATCGCACCGATGGATAAGGCCGCCAATTGGCCGCGCAGTTCATTAACGACAGCAATCGGGGCGTATTGAGTGGGATCGACGACGGAGGCGGTACCGACTTGCACGGACAATGCCGCAATCTCGGCGTTTTTGGCGGACAGTACATCCAGCAAGCTGGTTGCCGCAGCGTCCGGGCTTGAGATCAATGCCTTGGCCTTGTCCAGTTCCGCCAGGATGTCGGCATCTGTCGCCAAGGTCGGCAGGTTAAACAGCCATAACAGCCGTTCTCTTAATTCTTCATCCATAGCGGACTCCGTTGAGTTGGTTAAAGGGGCAGATGCCAGCAGACTGGCGGCAGCGACGGTTACGGCTTGCATGCCGTCAATCGCGGGGCTATTGGTTAAAGCAACATTGATAATATCCAGCACTACGCCGGTTTTAGGGTCATAGCTAAACACCGGAGAGACGTAGCGAATTTCATCAGCGGCAATATGAGCTGACGCGGCGGCGGTATATTTCGGGCTGACTGCAAATAGACCGGGATGTGCGGCCGGAGGCTCACGCCACTCCAGCGTTTGCGGACCTATCCAGGCGGCAGCGATAACTGGCTGACCGTTTTGCGCTGTCAATAATGATTGATGCTCATAATCGACAACGATATCGTTCTTTCGTTGCGAGACGATGCCGATCAAGCGCCTGGCCGAATCGGCATCCAACCGCCAAGGGCCTTTGCCGCGTAATGCGCCGCGCGGCGCGTCAAAAGTACCGGCAGGAAATAATTGCATTGAGCCGTCACTGGAACCGCCGAGCGCGAACGTACAGGCGGCGATACCGACTTGGGCAGGTGGATGATTAGAGTTAATGGATGTTTTTTTGCTCATGGGTTGCATGATAGGCAACCGGGAGCGGGGCAGGAACGTGAAGCGGTTCGTAACGGGGTTTTAGGTTATGCAGTCGGTTTTCTGTGTTTTACATGCTGGCTAGTGATTCATAATAGCCATAAAACTCAATTTAACGGGTATTTAACGGGGGTAAAATCTAAAATACATAGATTGGCGTAGGTTAATTGTATAAAGCACTTTAAATCGCTTTATTTTAGTTTTGCAGGTATTGGGTGAGACTGTCGAGAATGTCGCTACGGTCTTCTGAGGAAATGCCCAGGAACGGACGAGCCGGAATGTCGCCCCATAAGAACGGGAATTCAGCCTTGGTGCCGCCGAACTGCTGCATCGCGGCATATTCCATCGGGCTGCCGATTAACAGCGCGTCTGCGCCCTGGAGTTGATAATCGATGGTATCGCCCAGCGGGCCTTCATCAGTCAACGGGCGGCTTCCCCGTTTTCGATCCAGCGTGCTCGGCGGGTTTGGAGCCCATTGCTGACCGTCGGGGCCGGTGGTGGAGGCAAAACGCTGTTTGGTGGATTCGGTCAGGATATCGCCAATCTCACGCAGGGCAGGGGACAGGTTGCCTGATCTTTGCAGCAGCCGATTTAATTCGGCGCTGATCTGGCTAGTATCTATTTCGACGTTAATCATGGGCGTCCCAATGGCTCAAATACGATATCGTTGTCCTGATCGGCCAGCGGCTCGCTGTGGTCGTTTTTGTCAGTCAGTATTTCCTCGGGAATCTGCTTGAATGCCTGGCATGACAAATCGCCAAAGTAATTTTTGCAGGCTATGCAGCGCGTACTGATCATGGTTTTATCCTCTCAAATAGTGCCAGCAAATCGGCTGGAACGCCGTCTGTGCCGCGTAACCTATAGCTGGCGAACCACTCGGCAAAATATTCGTTCCTGTTTGTTCGCCCGTATTCGGAAACGCTATTGGCTTTATTGAAAACAAAATGAACCTGCTCCCCGACCGTTTTAAAATGCCTAAAGTGCCCGAGTTCATGAGTTATCCGGGATTTCAGCACTTCCGGCACAGTGTCATACATTGAAGACGTAGACCAAGGGCGGGCCGTTTCATTGGCTTTTATCTTTTGCTTAATAGCATAAACGCGGTTATTAACCGAGTTAAGCCGGGCCATGATGGTGGACTGTTTGTATTTTACATTCCCCAGGTAGTTAGCGCGCAAATCTTCGGCAAAGTTCTCCAGATCGACCAGCTGTTCCTCATAGCTCATTAGCTTGTGGTTCTCGATGGTGCGTACATGCGACAGATTCAATGATATGGCGTTATTGCTCGGCGAATACAACGCTCCGGCTCTTGCCCCGCTTGATCTGTAGGTGGTCAGTTTGTCCAGGCTAAAGCCGCCGAAAGCGCTTTCCTCTTCGACCGCCTGCACTACCGCATTGAATTCGGCAGGTTTCAATCCTTTAAGGCTGACCTCGCCAACACCGGCCGCCTTGATTCTGTCCTCGGCTTCGGCCAAATTCGGCGTGGACACAAACTCCAGCGGCTTGGGCTTGATGCTGCCCACATCCTCTTTGAACGCTTTGCCCAGCTTGGGCGGAAGGCTTTTGGCCTTAGCGTCGATAAAGCCGTTTTGCTGCACGACCGATGCGCCCGGCGCATAGTCCCAGCCGTAATCGACGCCTTTGGGCAGGGTATGGATCTCGCCATTGCGGTCGATCTTTTCATAGGTGCCGTCATCCGGCGCGGGGTGTCCATGGTAATCGCTGGCCGGTACCGCCGCGATCCGGCAGCGGCAGCCCCAGCCGTTTGGCGGGAAATGCGTCTGCCAGAACGGGTCGTCATAGCGCAGCACCGTGCCCGACCAGCTTTGATGCAGCGGGCGCGGGTGGGATACCGTGTCATTGTGGATATATTTCCAGTACGGACGGCTTTGCAGCAAGTCGGGATGGGTCAATTGCGAGTACCGGCCTGCCGCGTAGCTGGTGGACAGGTTGGTGCTGTAGATCACCCGCGTGCGCCAGTCGCGCCCGGCCTTGGTGTCGGAGCCCGTCCAGCCTTCCCAGCCATGCTGCTGCACGATGCCGTCAAAATTCTTTCTGAACCATTGGATGCTCTTACCCTCAGCGATCGCTTTATCGACGGCTCCGCGCAGATCGTTCAGCAGGGCGGCCTTAGCCGCGCCCGCCACCACGAAGGCGCGATCATGCGCGATATTCAATATGTCGTCATAATGCTCGGTTGGCAGGTTCAGCTTTTGCCGAAAAAAACCGACCTGTTCCTGGAACGGAAGGCTGAACTTGCCATCGCCGCGCGCGGCACTGGGGTTGCTCCCGGCAACCCCAGCACTTCCCCCGTCCTTGGGGGGCGTAAATGCGGTTTGGGTGGGGGACAGTTTTAACGGCATAATTTAGATGTAACTTCGCCCGTATTAAACGTAGATCTAATCTTCATCTGCTTATTCCGAAAAATGCATAAATGGGCTAGGTGAAAAGACGAATTGCGACGATCCTGTTCCGATTCCCGTCCAACTCCACAGTTTCCAGCCCGCATTAATGCGAAGGCACTTATCTGGCCAGCATTTGAACTGGCGGATGTAATACCACTGAAAAGCAATCAGTTTTCCATTTTGGTACAGATACCGCTGCACAAAGCCAGACTTTCCAGGAGGACCATTACCAACTAAAGGATCACCAATAACAAATAAGCTCTGACATAAAACCAAGTATTTGACCCCCAGTACTTGCTCGGAAAAACCGTAAAGCGCATTACGATGCAGCCAGCTAAACCGATTAACCCAGCGTTGGTATCGGTTTGATTCTTTCAAGTACGGCATATTCTCAGTCCGCCAGCCATGATCCCCATCAAGACTATTGTCAGGCGTTTGGAACCAGTACAACCAGCTCGGCAGCCAACCCTTGTCATCGGCAAACAAAACTACTAAGGGGGCCAACGGGTAATTAATCAAATAATTGGCAAACAAATTAACAATTAGCAATAAAAACCATTTGATATAGATCATAAACTTTCCTCTTTCACATCAAACCGACCCGACAAATCGGCGGCCGCAAACGCCAGCGTCATAACGCTGGTCAAACTTCCGCTATCCAGATCCCCGTAACTATCCAATAGCTGGTCGCGTAAGGCTTCCAGAGATTCTGCTTTAGCCGCCAGCGCGGCCACCTGATCCACCATCGCCTTGACCGATGCCCCAGCCTCTTCGGTCAGCTGCTCGGTCAAGGATGTAACCGGCGTAGGGTCTATATCGGGCTGATCGGACAGAGCGGACAATGCCGCTGTCGCTGTCGCGGCATTTGGCAATGCCGGGGGCGGTTGGGTGGCGGGTATGCCCAGTATTTCCTCGCCTTCTTCCGGCTCCGGGATTTTCAGCTTCAGGTTCACATAGCGCGTCGGTATCCTCGCCCCGACGGCTGCCAGCTTGGGCAGGGCTTCGGCATACAGCGACAGATCGTCCGGCTCCTGCGTGTCGCTGACAAACGACGGGCAGCGGTTATCGGCAAACAATCCATTCAGCATGGCGATCGGATAGACCAGATGACTGCTCAAAGTCTGATCCAGCTGGGTGGCGTCGTCGTCGCGGATGTCCAGCCTGACCTCGTTATGCACATCGCCCAGGCTGCGGTTGCCGTTGGCCCCGGTGGAGCTGGTCAGCGTGCCGCCCAGAATGGCCTTGCTCTGGCTGGCTTCGCACCAGTCGATCATGACCTTGAACGATTCAGCGCTGCCCGTTGCCATAACCTGCTGCAATTCCAGCTTCATCGATTCGGGGATGATGCCGGCGGCATTGTGGCCGATGCTCAGCACCGTACGCATCAAGTCGGCCTTTTCCTTATCGCTGGCGCCTGGGGCATATTTGCCAACCCGGATCGGCAGACCGTAAATCTCCAAAAACTCGGCCAGGTCGCGCACCGAATAGTTCTTGTACAGGTACGGCCAGGCTAAAACCCGGTGCAGGCCGGAGCGGGCCAGATAGCCGGATCTGGACTTATGCTGATGCACGATCCAGCCGAACGGCTGCAACGGTACGCCATAGGCGGTGCCGGAATCGCGCAGGTGCAGCGTGTTGCGGTCATCGGGCGGGCAGGTGAACCAGCTCGGCGGACGATGCTCGACCTGACCCGGCACCCATAGACCTTGCTTGTTGCGTGACCAGCCCAGTTCGATGCAGGCATAGCCGTGGCCGATCGCATCGAGCATATCCATGCGGATCGCGCCCAGGTCCAGATCGTCGCGGATCAGGTTCTCTAAAGGCTTGGTGTTGTTTTTCTCGGCGTCGGTGGCATCGCGCGGCGGAGCCAGTGCCCAGTCGAGTTTCTTGACCGCCATCTTGCGCTTGCTGAGTTCAGCGGCGATATGCGCGTCCTTTTCTTCCATATCCATGAACAGCTCGGCCTGGGCTATCATGCTGCCCTGTTCGGCTTCCAGCAGGATGCTGGCGAGCCTAGCCGGTGTCAGGCCGCGAGACGGGTGTTCGGCGAACTCGCGGTGCAGGATTGCCGTCTTGGGCGAATCCGTCTGTCTTTCCTTAACGTCAGCCGGGGTTAATTTGGTTTTAAACCAGTCCATCAATGCCATTACCAGCCTCCTTTGTGTGCGGGTGTCAGTTCGTCGTCACGATCCCAGCGCTCTTGCTTGCTGGGGACGGGGTTATATTCAATGATGTGCGCGTCTTGCAGGCTGGCAAAATAGGCAAGGGCTTTCGAGATCGCGCTGTCGCCGTGGCGTTGGTTGCTGCCGGTTTCGGTCTTGGCCTTAGGCAGCCTGATAATGCCGTTAACGACCTGCAAGGCCCGCAAGTCGTTCAGCTGGTCGTTATCCGCCGGGATGGTCAACTTGGCGTCTTCAAAAGCCGCCTTAAACTTGCTCATGTTTTCCAGATACCAGCTTTCAGACAGTTTGATCTCCCTGATCCTGCCTGAACCGTAGCGGTGCCGCGCCTGCTCGGCCAGATACATACCGTTGCCGCCCGCATCCAGCGCCCCGCCGACCAGTTTTGGTAGGCGATCGACGATGTAAAACAGCACCTGTTCCTGCTGCTTGAAGGGGATATTGCGCAGCTCGACCGAAAACGGCACGGTCCGGTCCAGGTTCTGCTCGATGGTCATCGGGTCTATTACCGTCAAATCGCCCCACCGCCCAAAATCCTCACCGAAGGCATGCTGCAAATTCTGATCCAGCTTGCTTAACTCCGGCAGCAGGTACTCCTCGCACCAGTCCTTGATCTCGGCCTGGCGCAGATGCTCCGGCCATTCGTTAAAACTGTTGTCTTTGCTCAGCCTGATAACGGGGTAACGCTGATCCATCCGCGCCTCGATCAGCACCCGGCTCAAGGCCGCGCCGCCGGACTGGCTGGGGATGCAAAAATATTCCTCGTCCGCCGCTTCTTTGCTGGGGGCGTTGGCGATAGTCTTGTTGCGCCAGGCAAGCTCGGCCTCCGGGCTCCATTTCTGGCCGGTGACGTAGCAGATGCGCCGAAATACGCCGTCTTTCAGCGCGTCATCCAGGGTGATGCGGTGGATGCTATAGGGCTTGCGGCCTGCGCGCGCGTCTTCCACATAGTGGTTGTATTCGTTATCGACGCCGTTATGGGTGCTGATGATGCGCACCCGTGCGCCCCACATCGTCAACGCCATCGCGGCCTTTAACAGCTCGTGCAGCGAATCGTGGAACGCCGCCTCGTCAATGACTACGTCGCCCTGCATGCCGCGCAGGTTGGACGGGCGCGACGATAGCGCGGCAATCTTGAAGCCGGAGTTCGGGAAGCGGATGGTATAGGTCAGGATCTCCTTGCTGCCGTCCTCATCCTTGAACATCGACTCGGACACGGTGCCCGCCATCTGGTTGAACGCCTTGGCGAACAGTGCGCAGGCGGCGATGTATTCCAGCGCCATTTCCTGCCGACTGCCTACGTAAAAGACATTACGGCCGCCGCGCCGTTTCGGCTTGGAGGCCGTAATGACGTTACAGGCCGCTTCTGCCCAAGTCAGGCCGGTACGGCGCGACTTTTCGGCGATCTTTACTTCGGATTCGTCTTCAAACCAGCGCGCCTGGTAGCCCAGCAGAACGGGCTCGTTCTCGGGGAAATAGTCGGCGGTTTGCAGTTCCTGTAGGTCGGCGTCCATCACTTGCCTATCAGGATGCGTTTAATGGAGGCTTCCAGCTCGGCGCTGATACCGTCGTTCTTGAGTTCTTGGGTCAGTTCTTCGGCGGCTTCTTCGCGGGCCTGCTTGCGTATCTCGGCCTCAAACTCCCGCTTCCACTTGGCGCTGCCGATCGCCGACCGGTTTAGATCCGCGATCGCGCGCACCAGCTTGGGCACAGCGGACATGCGTCCGGCTGCATTCAGGTCGGATACCGCCTCGAACATATCCATCAGCTGATCCAGTGCCACCATTTCGGTGGCTTCCATCAGCGCCGACTTTTCGTCATCGCTGGCCCCGCCCAGGGCTTTGGCAATTTCCATGCGCTCGCGGGCCTTGCCCATCGATTTTTCCATCTTGGCTTGCAGGTCCGAGCCGTGCCGCCAGACGGCGGTCTTGCTGATCTCGAAGCCCTGATCTTTTAGCCAGGCGGCCAGGCCGACATAATCGCTAAACGCCTGGTCGATCAGGCGCGAGTTCAACGCCTCCAGCACAGCGGCGGGTAACAGCTCGACGGCGGAACGCGGTGCCACTAGATTGGCTCCGGTCTGGCAACGCCAGGCACCGTGGACAAACCCTGCTGCACGTCGCCGCCTCTTGCGGTCAGCGTGGCGAACCAGACGCCATCCGGCTGCTTGGCGAGCACCAGGCCCTGCTCATGCAACCATTGCAGATCCGAGCGTAGCTGGTCGGTCGATGCGACCTGGCCGTGTGCAGCCAGCACGTTTTTTAAGTCCAGCTCATGCAGCGTGTAGGCGCTGGCGGCGTTCAACAGCTGCAAAATAGTCAGCCGCCGGTGGGCGGTCATAAAGGCGTTGTAGTCCATCTCATTTCCTCTTAGTGGTTATTGTTGCGCCAGAAGGTGTCCATTCTGTCTGTCATTTTTTCCACGCGGATAAGCGTTGCATCTAGCGCCGATATGGTGCTGTTTATGCCGGATACTGCATCCGATACCTTGCGGATTTCATCATAAACTTTGGCAAGATGGTCGTGGGTCGGCTGCTTGGTCATCTCCGTTTCCACGCGTGTCAGCCGGTCGGTGTGCGTGTCCAGACGCTCATCGATCCGCGTTTCCAGTTGGCTGATGCGCAGATTCGTCCGGTCATTGCGCCGATCCAGATACAGCCAGATTCCGAACACCGCCATCGCTATCTTGTAAATCACATCCAGCCATTCTCCAAACATCCCTATATTCATCGGTACAACCTATCTTTACGTTCGTTTTCGCGTTTGCAGTCCACACACAGCGTCACGCCTGGTATGCTCTTTCGGCGCTGTTCCGGGATCTCATTGCCGCAGGATTCACACCATTCCGCCGATACGGCGTCAGGGGCGATGGCCGTTTTCTGCTGGTGTTGCAGCAGAGACAGATCCTGATGGAACTGCTCGGCATGATCGACCAGCTCGTCATCGTTCATGTGCTCGCCTGAATTATGCAACACGGCTAGTCCTTTCATTGTCCCGTCTCCCTGGTCGATTTAATAATCAGCTCCAAATCCTCGGCATACTGCCGTTGCAGCCGGTTGCGCGTGGCGATAAGCTCATAGGTGCCGTCGCTCAAACATTGCAAATCGGCCGATTTAATCGCTGGAAGAATCGGCCGCACCGGTAATGGAAGCGCCATCTGAATGATTTGCGGAGGATTGCTCGCCGGACAGCCGGTCAGACCAGTCGTTATCAAGATCAGAGCGAGCAGCAAGGTGTTCTGGTTGGGTTTCATCGACAGTCTCCGCGCGGTGTTTTTGGTGTAATTGTTCAATGGACGTATCCAGCGCTCGCCGTATTTTGCCACTGGCTTCGGCTTGCGTGGCGCGCAGCTCCTGCCGTTTGGCTTCGGCCTTATGCGCTATGGCCTGGCTTCGGTAAAACCATGCCGTTAAGCCCAGCGCCAGTATGATTGCGGCTATGACTATCAATGCGGTCATACATACCACCAATAAATCAATGCGCTACCGGACAACACGACGGAGCCAATGATGACCGGCGATTTTATGAATCCAGCCGCCTTTTCCAGCAGCGCGGCCTTATCAGGCAAACCCACTTTTTCCGTGGTGGCGACCGTTAAATATCCGTTGATAGTGCCGCCCAATAACGACAGGCCGCTGGCGATCGCGTTAATGTCATCGGGAGCCAGCGGAACCGGCATGAACGTCACCAGCAGATACAGGATCGCCAGTATCGCAGTAGAGAGCAGCTGACGGTTTTTCCAGGTTGCCGGGTCGGCCAGCGATTCACCGGCGCGCAGCGCTCGGCATAACAAAATAAGTTTATCCATGGTTTAGCTCCTTGATGAATTTCATAAACTGCCGGTGCGATATGCCGCTAATCAGCAGGTCGAACACCGCCTCGCGGCCATCCCGCTTGAGCGCGTTAAGCTCTGCGTCAAAGGCGTCCAGGACAAGCGGATTAGCGAGCCCGGCGGCTACGTAATAGCCCCGTTGGCTTTGGCTAAACAGCACCAGCGCATACAGTGCATTAATGCGGGTTTTTAATTGTTCTACTCTGTTCATGGCGACTCACCTGTACCGCTCCCAGCGGTACCGGCACTTCCGCCATCCATGGCAGTCGCGAATAAGTCGCGCTCGGCGGCGCGCCGGGTAATCAATCCGTTTAGTTTCTGTTTCTTGCCGTCCACGGTGCCGTATATCCAGCGGTCAAACTCGGCGGCGGCACCGGAAAAATCCCCGGCTTTCAGTTTTTGTCTAAGGGTTGATTCGGCGTAATTGGCCTGGCCGATGTTGAATACCAGGCTGCACAGCGCATCGAACTGGTTCTGCGTAAATTCGACCGGAGTCACGGAATTGATGAACAGCGCAGTCTGGCTGGCATCTTGGGTGAGTAGTGTTTCGGCCTGTTTTTGGTTGATATACAGCAGCGACCTGGCTTCATTGGTGAGGGTCTTGCGCTTCCCGCATTCGGCGATGATGCGGGTTAACGCCTCGGGCGATATGTTCTTGAACAGCCCGGCGTCGAATTTTGGCAGTAGCACATGGCCCCAGCCGATGGTCAGGCGGTTGGCTGGGCATAGGTACGCCTGCAATTTCAGCTTTTCGCTGGTTTTGATCAGGTCTAAGCCTGCTTTGCCGATGGTCGGTTGGGTGTTTTTATTCATGGGGCTAGTGTAAGCACTGGCCCCGATGCAGCGGATAAGAGGGGGTTCGTAACGCCCTCTTAACAAAGAAGGTGGTAGTTAGTTGAAGATGTCTAGCTGGCGGTCAAACGCGACCGCATTGCAGATTTTGTTGACCTGGCGCTGGGTCATGCCGTATTTCAGCGCGATGGCCGCCTGCGTCTGTCCCTCGGCAAAATCATGGAGGATCTGCTGGTTACGGATAGCGCGGATTGCCTTAGCCGCCCTGGGTATTGAAACGATCTCGTCGCCGTAGATCGAGCACAGCTTGCCGAACGCTATCATGCCCAGCAATTCAGCGAGTTTGTGGCCGTGGTTCGGATTTTTGGGGATGCGCACATGCACGCCGGGAAAATTCAGCAGCAGCACCAGCGCGGTCTGTTGGCCGCAATGGCTGGATATCTGCTGTAATCGATCGGGGATTAATGCGGGCGGCAAATCGAATAGATGAGTATTCATGGCAGGGTGCATTGAAAGTTTATAATGCGGCTCATTGTAAACTCAAAGTTTATTGAGTGCATAAAAAAACCCGCCGGAGCGGGTTTGGTTGGGATCTATGCTTAGTTAATGAACAGGCATGGCAATAACGCCCTTTTTTTCGTCAAACCAGACATTAACTGATTTGCCTTTTTTTTCGCTAACGTACTGTTCAAGCTTGCCGTTAATGGCGTCCGATAAAGCCAATGCGCCTATTGATCCCTCTGCGGCGCGGAAGCGCTCGGTTTTGATATGCTTGCCCTGATAAAAAACCATCGCTTTCATGAATTCGCAGGGCTTTTCGCATTCAAGTGTTGATATGGGGCCATCCGTTTCTGTGAAGACTTGAAAGGTTCCGTCGCGGGAACCCGAGAACTTAAACATCATCAACTGCTCGGCCACTTGTCCGTTGTTGGCTTCTTCCGCACTGATGGCCCGAGCATAGCCATATTGATTGCCGTCTTTCATGGCATAGTTATGATCCAAAAGCGGAGACTGATTTACCGTTTCCGCCTGCGGAATTGATTCGGCCTGCACTTGCTGTTCCTGCGGCACGTTTTCTTTAGACGGTTGCAAGGCGATGGCGGCAATTCCGCACCATACGATCATCGAGGCGATAAATCCGCCTCCCCATTGAATGATTTTTGATTGTCCAATGTGGCGCATAAAAACAACCCAAACCGCATAGAACACCACGAATAACGCTATAGAGCCATATACCCAGTCCACTGCCTTCTCCTAAGTTAAAAACGGGTAATCTTAGCCGTAAGACTGCATTATCGCTCGATTTATTTTTATGTTGCCGCTGTCTTGGTCTAAGGTGATAACCATTGAGTAGGCATAAAAAAACCCGGACTAAGCCGGGTTTGGTTGAGTATGCGAATCGTTTTTGGTGTCTATTTACGTTATGCACCAACAGGTCTAATCGACGGTTCGATGACCCTGTCTCGCTTATCCGATTTATTCAGACTGCCGTCTCTATTAAATTTGTACAAATTGCATGACGAAATTCGAATAGCCTTTGTGGTAACTTCAACAATTCTTTGTTGGCTTTCCTCGCCAAGGCTATTTTTTAAAATTACGCGTTGCCCAAGGACTGGGTTATTAAATAGCTGTTTCATTTAAAGCCTCTGTAATAAGCATAACGAGTCGGTCAAGGCGAACCGCCGCCCTAAGCGCGGTTCGCGGTTGGTGTTTTTCAAAGTTATTCATTCTTTTTGGCTTCCTCTGTCGGCGGTTGCCTTACCGTGGCATTATACACCACGAGCCCACTTATTTAGCAGTTCGTAAGCGGTCTTGTGCTTTTGTTCATGCTCGCGAATTGCCGAATAAATATCGTTCGGCTGTGAGGATTCAATTTTTAATCGAAATTCGTTTGCCTCATTCAAGGCGTCTTCAATATTTTTTGGCATAATGTATAACTCTCTGGTCAAATGGGACGCGCTTTAGCAGCAGCGCGTTGTTCATAATCCATCGTGCGCGCCCTTTGCCACGGCGTTATACATCTTCAATGTAGTGCTTAAGCGCGGCCTTAAAGTGCTCGGTCGGGTCGCCATAACCAAACCCAATATAAGCGCCTACCACGTCATTTAATGCTGCCCAGTTTGTGGCCCTAGATTCAAGGCCTTTAAGCAGAGACTCAAGCTTACGTTTTTCGGCCTTATGTTTTTTGTCTAATGTCATCGCAATTGTTTTCCCTCCCATATCATGTTCTTTCATGCTGTTTTCCTTGCCTCTCTAAGTTGGTTTTCAAGTTTTTGGATCTCCGGCAGCAGGGCCTCATCACCTCCTGCCTCGTACAGGGTCTTAACGCCATTCAGCTGGCTGGTCAGTTTCTGCATCAGCTGGCCTTTTTGGGCGTCTTTGTTGGCTGTCGTGGGCTGGTAGTCGTTATAGCGTTGCTCATGCAGCCAGCCCTGGGCCATCTTGCGTACCTGGCCGGGCTGGATCTGCTTTGAGGCTTCCTTTCTGGCCGCGTCGATGATGAACTGATAAAACTCGTCTGTCGGATCGACCAGCTGGCCCCAGCGCATCGCCGCTTCATTGCGGCCCTGCTTGTGGTTGTACGTGCCCCAGAATTTATCGAAGTAATAAGACTGCCGTGAATCCAGGGCGCGGTAATAATCCATGCCCTGGCGTGGCTGGCTGGGTTCGGCATTGCCGTAGCCCTTGGTAGTCAGCCAGTCCCATAAGCCCTCTGCATAATCCAGAGCCGCCTGCCGCTTGTCATGGGTCGGCAGGCTGCGGGCGATAACGGCTTGGACAAAGCGCTTTTTGCTCATTCGTCATCTTCCTCATCGCCTCGCTTTAATGTCGTGCCAACAAGCGACTTTAAAGCGCCCGTGGCATCGTTTTCGGATGCCTCGGGCTTTTCGGTGACGTTATCTATCGGCAAGGCGTTCAGCGCCTCTTTATAGGTTTCATAATCCAGTACTTCGATGGACTCGTTATGCTTTTTGATGTGGGCGATAAAGGCTCCCGGTGTGCTGAAATACGGATGGGCATAGTAAAATCTTTCGTGCCATCGGCGCTCTTTACAAAACCTGGCCCCGAACACCTTTTTTTCCCTAGCGATGGTCTTGGCAGACGGCCCCTTGCTTTTCAGGCAAAAAAACTTCCTCGCAATGTCGCCTATCTTGTCCAGGTCGCTCTCCTTGCCGTGCCACATGTCTTTTCCTTTGATCCAGCCATTGACATAAACGGTGATCACCAGCTTCATTTTATCGCGCTGGATAACGGCAGTGATCAGGTAGCCGTCGCAGCGTAAATAGACGCTACCATACACGCCTGATAGGCTGTTCTTTACTTCTTCCCATTGTTGTTTGGTTTGTTTCATCGTTTACCCCTTCGCCATTTCTACGGCGATATAAGCAGCTTCCCAACCGCTAAAAAAATACCAGATACCCCCGCCGTCTTTATATGCTTGGTACGTAGTCCATGCTAAAAACCCGACCATAAAAAACACCTTCATACCTTGATCCTCGTCATCTGTCCGCAATGCTGGCACTTGCAGCGGGTTCGTGTTTCCAGCGTCTTTTTAATGCCCTGGAGTCGTTTGTACTCTTCCGCCCAGCGGGATTCCTCGCGCCCCATACGACTGAGCATCATCACCGGGTTCAGTTTCTCGCCGCAGTCGCCGCACTCAACGGTGCTTAATTGCACATCGACTAAGATTGCCCTATGAGCGCAGGGTTTCACGAGTCTCTTGCTTCTAACATCTGAGATGTTTATCACCTTGGCAAGCATTGGCTTTGTCTCTATTGGCATCATTGGCTTGCCTCCTCGAGCTTTTTCGCATCTTTGACCAAGGCGGCAATAATCCCCGCAAGCTCTGTACCATCACAAAACTCCAGCGCGTCTTTCTTGTACATGCGCTTTGCCATGCTGGCCGCATACGCCCAAGGCCTGCCTGCATCGGCCAGCAGCGCCTCGATCTTGCTCAGCTGCTTGGCGTTACCTGCCTTGGTGTCGATGTTATGCGGACGGCCTTTGTGCTTGACGGGTTTGAAGCCGACTTTTTTCAGGTGATCCAGCACTTTTGCGCGTGTTTTTTCCGTTAATTCGCTGGCGCTGTTAACACCGGCTACCTGTTTCAGCATGGCGCGATAGGTATCGTCATCCATGCCCAGCTGTTTTTTAGCGATGTGGATCTTCGCCAGTTCGCTTTTTTTGTTCTTATCCATTTTGCTCCTCCACTTTTTTAAGGTGACGCTCGACGGCATCCAGATCGCGGCAGTACACGCCCTCATTGCTATAGCCATGATGCGAGACAAAATAACCGCGTATCGGCCTGACTTTCAGGAATTGACATTCCAGCCGTTCTTTCAGCTCGTCCAGTTTTGACTTAGCCATGCGCGGCCCCCTTGTGCTGTTGGCTTGACCGTCTAAACTCGGCCATCCGGGTTTTGTAATATTCCCGCTCGTTGGCTTCGGCTTCCAGCGCCTGCGCCCGTTGCATCAAGCGGTGGTAGGTGTCGCCGGTTGTGCCCGCCGCCTTCCGGTGGCGGGCTGCGGCTTTGCTGCGTAGCTCTTCGATGGTCATAGCGCCGCCCCTCCGCGTCTGCGGATAACGGAACGCGCCGCAATGCGTCGCCGCATGTTGTCCAGCTGGCGCTCCTCCGGGTCATAGCGTCCGGTAATGAACGCCATAGCCAGAAGGGGATCAAGCCCTATGATCGGCTTTTCGACCTTTTCCGATTGCGTCCATAGGATCTTGTCGATAGGGTTAAGCGCCACCCATGCCTGCACCGCATGCCAGTCGTAAATCAGCGTGCCGCCATGCCCCCGCTTAATAGGGGTAGGGAATTTCAGATGCGGATAGTTGCCGACGATATCGACGATCTTACCCAGGCTGATTTCCAGCTTGGCGCAAATATCTTTGCGGGTGACTTCCTCGACCAGTGGCGGGTTTAAATCAAGCACCCGGTCAAGCTGCTGCTCAGGTGTTTCTCTTTGCGCTGTCTGCATCTCACACCCCCGCCAGATCAATCGGCATCTGTTCTAACTTGCCTTGTTTGTTGCGCACATAGATCCGCAGGTAAGACTTGGTGCTGACCACCTGCATCGAATCGCGCAACGCCTGCATGGCCTGTTGCCATTCCTCATCATCGATATCCAGCTGCATCAATGTGTAGATCCGGCCCAGGCTGATCTTACCTTCGCGGTCGGTCTGGAAAGCGTGCTCGACCAAGGCTTTGATCTCGATGCGGCTGCCTTCCGTCCACCGATGAATACACGAATCGACCAGCACCTTAGCGGCTTGCAGGCGCTCGTCGAAAATCTTCACGTCGGCCTGCGACAGCTTGACCTGATAGCGCCCGTCAAAGCTGCTCAGGGTGATATTGCCCTTGATGCCGCCCAGCTTGACCTGGTATCTCTCGGCGGACAGTTCGGTAAACGCCTGGATGTCGCCGAACACGTCGGCCTTGAAGTCGCCCAGCAGGCCGCGCAGGTCGTTGGCCTTGCTGACGATCTCCATCACCAGGTTATTGCGGGTCTTGTCGATGTCGCTGACCAGCTCCGCAGGCACCAAGTGGCCGCTGCCGTTTTGCAAATAGCCGTCGGGGATATTGCTCTCTCTTAAGTTGCTCATGTTCAATCCGTTTTTTAATAAGGTTGCAGGGTGCGGATGCCGCACCCCTTTGTTGTTATTTACCAGTGCCTATGACTAACGGCAGCGCCGCCACTACTATGAACAGCAGTAACAGCCCGTGCGACTGCCAGGGATGGCGGAAGTGTCGCAATCGGTAGGGAACCGATGCGACCATCAGTGCATTGCCAGCATCGGTTTTAGCCTGTGCCAGATGACCTTGACCCCATCGACACCGGCTGCGTAAGTCCGGTACATCTTGCCGTCCTTGTCGCTGTGCTGGCCGATATAGACCGATTCCAGCTGCCGGGTGGCGATCGTCGCCTTGACGGTGATCGCCGGATTGTCGCCGAACTGGCCGGTGACGATCTCGAAGCCCATGTCCTTGAGCTTGTTGGCGACCTGGGCGACCTGGGCGACCAGCTGCACCGGCGCGGACTTTAGGGGCGCGTTAATCAGCTCGTAGCTTTTCATGGTGCCGATGGCTGATGAATCTGGAGCTGTAGCCTTATTTTGCTCTATCATTTTCTCTCTCCTCGGTGTTCACAAGTCTGGCAGGCATCCCACCAGGCTTGCTTGGATTGGCCCCCGAAAGGGCGTGTAGATGTCGATCGGTTGTTGCACTCGTCGCGCTCGATGGTTCGCCCTGCGTAGGGGCAGGACACCACATCGATATACAGCTTGGCGAACTTCTCCAGAATCCCTTTCGGGTTTGGATAATGCCCGGTGCAAACCATCCGCACCGCGCTGTCCTTGATGCCCAGCGCATCGGCCAGCACCTGGGTGCCGATCTCGTCGCGCTTGGCCTTGAAAGCCGTTAATAGCTCATCCATCAGCCCCTGCCTTAACGACGATCTTGCCGCTGTTCGGGTCGAATACCTGTCCGGTTTTCGCCCTGACGATAGGAGCCTTCGGCCCCAAGTTCTCCCTGACTGTGTAGCGATAGCTGCCGTTGCTGGTCGATTTTCCGTCATCGACCCGCTCAGCCTCCATCACTCCCGCATCGACTAGTTTGTTCAGCCACTTGCGCAGATTGGCGACGGGGTTTTTCTCGACGCCGGTGCAGATCGTGGTCTGTATTTCAACTATGGTCATGCTTCTGTTTTTGCGCAGTACCCACCAGGCGCGGGCGCGTAGTCCGCCGGTTCTGGTGCGTGGTGCTCTTTGCCCTTGTCGCATTAGTTCTCTCCTACTAATGTGACAGTTATTTAGAGCCTTTACGCAATGCCTTCATGGCATCTTCGCAAAGCATCATGCCCTTGACGTCATCCGCCGTTAGTGCGGTCTTGCCCATCGCTGTGGCGAAGTCCTCCAGCGTCCGGCAGGCGTTGGACAGCAATCTGTAGCGGCCTCTGGATTGGGTCAGCGCCAGCTGTGCCACTCCGGCATCGATCTCAACCTCGCACAACTCGCCCAGATACATGATGCAATCGGCCAGTGTTGCCGGGGTAAACTCCACCACCGCGCTGATCCGAGTTGAGATGTGAGCCAGCTTATGCTCGCCGAATCGGTGCTTCTCGCTGGTATGGCAAACCAGTACCAACACACTGCCGACCTGCTCGCAGGTGCGGCGCAAGAACTCGATGCACTCGGCTTTTTTGTTCAGGCCGTGCTGAGCCTCGTCCAAGATGACCATCGGTTTGCGATCGGAAAATGCTTTATTGATGGCCTGTTGCTGCCTGAACATGGTTCCGCCGCTGCAATTCAGCTCATGAGCCAGCAGCTCGCGCAAATAGGTTACGGTCATGCCGGGCATGCCCTCTATATAGATGGCGTTGCGGTCAGCGCCGACATGATCCATCGCGCGGCTTTTGCCGCTGCCGGGCTCCCCGTTGACGTTGATGATGCGGCCCTCCTTGGGGGCCTGGCCCTCGACCGCTGCCAGCATGGTCATGAACTGGTTGTAATTACTGGTTTTTACAAAATGTGCTTTCATTGTTATTATTCCTTTCGGTTGGTTGTAAAAATCCGACTGTTACCAGTCAGATGGGGGGTAGGGCGGGGCTAGCCGCCCTTATTCTTTGCTTCCAGAAGCTTCTGGATCATTTCGGCGGTTTCCTGCCGGGTCATGGTCTTTTCTTCTGGTTCCTGCCTGTTAAATCCACCCTCTATAACCGGGCTTTTTAACGGTTCATCTGCTTCCCTTGGTATCGGTTGAACTCGTACCAATGGCTCGATGACTTCCTGCGGTATGGCTGGGATGCGTTCCAGCACTTCACCGTCAATGATGCCGTAGCGTTCAGCGCGGGCCGCCTCGGCCTTTTCAAGCGCGAGCTTTTCAATGCCGTCGATGCGTTGGTCTTTCAGCTTCTCAACAAACGATTTTTGAAAGCCATCGACCTTGTTGCCATCCCATACCGCCACGCAAATAAACCGACCTTGTAGGTCGCTGATCCAGACGTGATTAGCATGGTGCATGTCATAAGCCACGAGCACCTTGGTCTTCTCGGGCAGTTCAACCAGTTTTTGATTGAAGTAGATGTTATTGATCCAGGTTACTTCGCCTCGCCTTGGCATCCGTTCTACAAAAGGTCGGTACAGGTTAAGTGTCTCGTCCTCAGTTAGCGGGCAGGACCAACTCTCGTCAAAGTTGGCGAAATACACCTCGGCGGGGGTCTTCCCACCCAAGCTGCTATGCTTATGCTCGTTGTTGTAAGTATCAAAACGCTCCTCGCAGGCGGCCATAAATTCTTGCCATGACGGTACAAAAGTCGGCACTTCTCCCTTGCGCTTGGCGCTGTTAATCGCCGCTGTAACCTTGCGCAATGCGCCGTCATCCATGCCCGTGCCTTGAAAGGTCGGGAACGTCTTGGCTACCGCAATCGCGGTAATGTCCCAAAGCCCCTCGATCAAGCCGCGCCCTTGCGGATTTCCGGGTATGCCGGTTTGGTGCCGAACCCCAAGCCTTGCCAACATTCCGCCCGCTGGGCAGTCGATGGTTTTTGCGGTCTGGCCGGAACCGTTATCCGAGTAATAAATTAACGGTTTGCCATGTTTCAGCATGGCTTGGCCTAGCGCCTCTGATACGGCGATCTGGTTTTCCGACAGGCTGAACGCCCAGCCCACAATGAAGCGGCTAGCCGCGTCGATAATCACCGTGACCTCCGGCGCAAACGCCCGTCCTGTCTCTGGGTGGCGTACCTTGGCTTTAAAAGTATGCCCATCGCCGACCCATACCTCGTTGCTCGATCCAGACCAGTCCCTGCGCACAAATGACTTGAGCGCCGCCATTTCCGAACCCGTACAACGGCCCGTCTCCCTGATGATAGGGGGCACTGTCGAAAGCAGTCGGTTAACCGTGTGATAGCTGGGAAACTCGTCCAGCGACAGACTCTGTTCGAGCCAGTTCTTTTTGAACTCCGCATGGGCCTCGGTCAGCTTCGGCTTTTGCGGCTTGCGGTAGCAGGACAAGAACAGATGGAACCACCACACGCTTTGCCAGTCGATCTTGATCCGGGTCTTGGACGGTAAACAGTGGCCGGTTTTGTTCTTCAGTTGCCGCCATTTGCCAACGGTGCTGGCAGAGACCTTGCCGATCCTGTTTGCGTTCAGCTTGTCATTGCAGTGCTGAATCGCATACGCCAGGTCGGGCGCTAAGCTGCCTGCGGCATAGCCGTGTGTTAAATACTCGCAAGCCGCCTCGACAGATCCGGGATAGCTTTCGACAAACTGTAAAATGACTTGCCGGGAGCCGTCTTTTAGGCGCTGTCGGTCGTCGATCCGTGATTCATCTGTGCTTGATAGTCCGCCGCCACTCGCATGTGCCAGATCACTACTAGTCGCCCCCTTGCGGTCAGCTGCCAGCACTCGTTTTTTAGGGTCAGTTGCTGGTGTCTGATCAGTTTCATTCGCTCCAGCACCTTGAGTTGCAGGAACTGCCTCAGTTCTTCCTCCTCCAGCAGTGCCGGGGCATAATAAAGTGGCGCTGCCTGTATTTTTGCCCAGTCTTCCCGCTTTTGATGCCCCCATAGTGGCAGTCTTAATCCCGGTTTTGTTACCGCTTCCATCATGAATTCGACCTGGAACATCGTTAATTTCGTTTCCAGATCCATGATTTCGTTGATCTGCCCCTGGCTCATTTCCTCGGCTATTGCTGGCAGTTGAAGCTGGCGAACTTTCTCCGCTGGTTTGGTGTTGTCCATGATTAACTCCTAAGTTAAATCGGTGTGAAAAAATGGCTTGCTGGATGTCTTTGGGTAAATTTTTCAAGGCGTATAAGCGTTTTTTGTTTTTCCCTGATCCGTTTTCTTCGGTGTATTCCCACCCGCCTTTCTTTGCGGATACTTCGACAGTCCGCTTTGATTTCCCAAGCGCCATCCTTATTTCTTCAAGCGTGGTTGGCCTTTTTATATTGTTCATACGCTGCTCCTAGCCCTTATTGGGTTATGCTTCAGCTCTTTTTTTCTTCGATGCTACCGTCTTCGCTGCCAGTTCTTGCGGCTTCGGCGGCCTTGGCTTGAGCGTTGGCGGTTCTTCGGGTAGACTCTAACGCTCGAAAGCCTTGCGGCTTGCGGGTGCCGTCTTCGTTATAGCGGCTTGGCCAGATCACTTTCGGGTGTACGCCAATGGCATCGGCGATACGCTGCTCGGCAATAGGAAAGCTTGATGTCAGTGCCTTTGACAATGTGCCACCGGCTTTTAAGCCGTGCTCTTCGGCTAATGAGGCAAGGGTATAACCGGCTTTGTTTAAAGCGGCTTTAATATCGGCAGGGTGCCAGTCTTGCGCGGGTGCTTCCGCAGCAACACTGGCATTTTTTTGGTCTTTGTCGTTCATGTCTTGTATATCCTGTCTAGTTAGTAACGAATGAATAGATTAGGATGAAATTTGATACTTGTCAAGACATGATAAGTATTAAATTTCATTTCGCACCGAATGAAATTAGATATTACTATGAAAGCAAATAATTATTATAAATATCATATAGTTAATGGTGCGCAATGTTTCGCATCGTATTTTTCAGGAGTTGCGCACCGGTGCGCAATCGGTGCGCAATGAAAATAAATGAAAGACTTCATCTATTAAGGATGGAATTAGATTTGACTCAACCTGAGGCAGCGGCCAAATTTCATATTCCGTTACCATCTTGGAAGAATTATGAAAAAGGCCCTAGCGAACCGGGATCTGGTGCTTTAACGGGAATGGTGGAGGCTGGAGTCAACATCAACTGGGTGCTGACGGGCGAAGGGGACATGCTGCTGCACGGCGGGTTTAGTCGGCAGGATACGGAAGAAAAGACCATGACGCGGCAGGAAACTCTGGAGATGATCAATCGGCTTAAGGAAGAAAGTGGCGGGGTGCTGAATAGAGACAAGGTACAGCGTCCGCAACGGTCTGGACTGGATATATTTGATGTTGAAGAGAGAAAACCTGCCTACCTAGGGCATTCACAACAGGCTTGTAACGATAGGATGGGGATGAGTGCGGCTAACCTGGGCGATTTCGCCCTAGTGCCGTTTTATGATGTGGAAGCTTCGGCGGGGAATGGCAGTCTTGTCGATCAAGAGCTGCAAAAAAGTGAAATGGCGTTTAGAAAGGATTGGTTGAGTCAAAGAGGCCTGCAAATCAGCAAATGCGTACTGATCAAGGCGAGGGGGGACAGCATGGAGCCGACTATTTTTCACGGTGACATACTTTTAGTAGACACCAGCATCGAATCTATTAAAGACGATGCCATATATATAGTCCAATCGGATCATCACCTGATCGTCAAACGCATCCAGCAGTCCCTGGACGGATCATTGACCATCATTAGCGACAACGAGAGATATAAAGAGCAAACAATCAGCCCTGATCAGGCCAAAGAAATAAAAATCGCTGGTCGTGTCCGATGGTACGGCCACGAAATTTGAATGGGTGTTATTTCGGCAAAAATTTAACGCCAAATATCTTGCAAATTTTTCTGTTATTTTGAATTTGACGCCAAATATCCCGTAAAACTAAAAAAACGCAAAAATACCTTTGAACCCTTGTTCCGTCTGGTTCCGCGTCATTCCGCCTTATTCCGGCTCCGCCTCCAAATATCCCGCTTCTTCACAAGTGCGCCAAAATTGCGCTATTTTGAAATACAAGCAATAAAAAAGGCCTTCGATTTCTCGTAAGGCCTTGATATTATTGGTGGGACGTCAGGGATTCGAACCCTGGACCCATGGATTAAGAGTCCACTGCTCTACCAACTGAGCTAACATCCCAATATTTATCTGGTAATTCTAAAGGATTTCTTGAGTAAATCCAAGAACAAAATACCTCGGCTTTACTCACAGAGCCAATTTTTCAAGGTTTTTACTTTATTTTACCCAGCGCTTGGGATAATTCCTGACTGAATTCGCTAAGTACTTTGTTCAGCGCTTTGACAGCAGCCGGGTAGGACGGGTCATTTAATGGATGCTCAATTTTGGAGCGACCATGGCTTAACAAGGTATGGCTTTTTTCATTCATTATCGCCCAGTTGGCTTCAAAGTCTACGGTCTGCTCCGGGCGGGTATCGAATCTGATAATGTCTACTATGATGCGATAATCGATCGTTCCGTATGCGCTCCAGGGATAGGCTCTAATCAGGTCGCCTGTTTGCAGCGTCGCCAGATTGTGGGTTAGCACCTGTGCGACGTTATCTTTTAAAGGCGATGCCCATTGATGAAACTCGGCGATTTTTACGCTGTTATCCGGTAACCGGGTGACAATTTGCTTTCGCTCAAGTAAGGTCGGTATGGAGACGGGGCCTACGCCGATCTGGCGTTTTTTTTCCGCTGTCGTCGTTGATGATGGCGGCGGTTCGCTCAGCGGTTCCAATACATAAAATTGGGTGGGCGGAGTCGATATGCATGCCGAGAGCAGGGTAACAGTCGATAGTGCTATTAACCATTTTGAGAGTCGATTTGCCATAGTTACTGATCTTTTTTGCCGCGAATTAATGAGTTGGGGTTTTGTTCCAGATAGTCGGTCAGTTGCTTGACCGAGCTTGCTGCTTGGGTAAGCTCCTGTAGCAATTGCTCCAGTTCGTAGTGGGTGGTGGAACCGGGTTCCATAATGCTTAACACCTGGTGTGCCGAAGCCATGGTTTTGTCGGCGGTATCCAGGGTGCCTTGGGCGGTGACCAGCATGCCGGTTGCCGCTTTTGACGTACCTTGTAAGGATTGCAGGGTTTTATTGGCTTCGGCCGTCAAGTCTTCCAGCGGCAATTTGGCTACTTTATCCATGATAATGTTCGCGGAATGGGTAAATTGATCCAGGGAGCTGGCGGTGGTGGGGAATTCAGGATAAACGCTTTTATTGTCGCTTAACACAATCTTGCTTTTCGGGTGAAAATCAAGATCAACCAACAATTGTCCGGTCAGTAGGCTGCCGGTTTGCAATTGTGCGCGCAGGCCTTTGTTGATCAGTTGGGCCATAACATCCTTATCGCTGATGTTGTTGTCGTTATTGATTTCCTTGATGCGGTCCGGTTCCAGTTCCACGGTGACCGGAATGTGAATTTCAGCGGTCTTCTTGTCCAATTCCAGATTGATCTCGGTGACCTTGCCGATCGGAATGCCGCGTATTTGCACCGGTGCGCCTACGGTCAAGCCGCGCACCGAGCCGTTAAAATACATGACGTATTTTAAGGTGTTTTGATAAACAATCTGGGTCGATAGAGTATAGGTATCGTACAGTGGAAAAAGGCTGTATTCAGGCTGGATATTTTCAATGGTGTCTTCGGCAGCGGCGCGAAAGGCGATGCCGCCGCTTAATAAGGAAATCAAGGGCCCGGTCCTAACTTTAAAACCGTCGGCGCCGGCGGATAAATCGATGCCGCTGTCTATCCAGAAGCGGGTGTTTTTTCTGACGAACTGGTCGTAGGGTTTGTTGATAAAAATAGTTAAACGTATGGCATTGGCTTCGTCAGATAACTTGTGGCTGAGGACTTCGCCTACGGTTATGCCATGGAAATTGATCGGCGTTCCCGGTTTCATAGAACCCAGATTATTGGTTTCCAGAATGAAGTGCGTACCGTCGGCGTTATTTTTTAACAAGGGCGGGGTGGTCAGTCCGGTAAAATGGCTTTCTTTGGAACCGTCGCCCGGTTTGATGGCGATATAAGGCCCGGAGAGCAGTGTGCCCAGCCCGGAAATTCCGCCCAGACCCACCTGGGGTCGCACCACCCAGAAACTGGTGTTCTGGTTCAAATAACCGGCCGCAGTGCTGTTCATTTGCGCGGTAATCACAATGGTTTTTAAATCGTCACTGATGGAGATAGCCGTGACTTTGCCGATTTCCACATTCAGGTATTTAATCTTGGTCTTATCCACTTCCAGGCCTTCAGCGGTAGGGAAGCTGATCGTGATAACCGGGCCTTTTTCATTGTAGGATTTGGCGATTAGCCAGCCGCTGACCAGCAAGGCGATTAAGGGTAAAAACCACACCAGCGGCAATTCGGTTTTTTTATTGATGGTTACTTCCGAGGCATCAGGGTCGATAAAGTCATTCATGTTAGCGCTGGTTATCCCATATTAATCGTGGATCGAAATTTTTGGCGGCAAGCATGGTCAATACCACCACCGCAGCAAAGGCCGTTGCCGCAGGTCCTGCGATAACCTGGGCCACACTGCCCATGTCAACCAAAGACACAAGAATTGAAATCATAAAAATATCCAGCATCGACCAGCGGCCTACAAAAGCGATAATGCGGTATAGGATAGTCCATTTCTTGGCATGGGACTGCCAGCGATAATGAACGTTGAGCAATAACAGGCTGATGCCCAACAATTTTAACAAAGGAACCAAAATACTGGCGACCAGAACCAGCATGGCTATGGGCACCATGTTACCGTTAATTAACGCAATGATGCCGCCGATAATGGTGTGCGGTTCGCCGACGCCCAAGCGGGTGACGGTCATGATCGGAAAAATATTGGCAGGAATATACAAACAGAAGGCACTCAACAGCAATGCGGCGGTGCGTTGAAAGCTATTGGGCAGCCGCGGATGCAAGAGGCCGCCGCATAATGGGCAAGATCTGTTTTTGTCAGCCCGTTTCGATAAACAGCCGCAATCATGACAACGGATAAAGCCTTGGGCCAGGGCGGTATTTTTGATTTTCATAGCAGAGAATGGAACGCAGATGACGCGGATTGAGCTGATAAACACTGATTAAAAACACATAACAGACTTGATTTTGCTTTGAGGAAATCCGTTTGAATTCGCCCACTCCGCGTTCTATTGAGGTTAGGGTGAATAGTTATGTTATCTGTTCTTATCATATTAATCTGCGTCATCTGCGGTCTATTTCTTTTTTCTCAAATACCCGATTTGCCGCCAGAATAGAACCTTATCCAGACTGCTCGCCAGCATGCCGGTTACGATTAGCAAGGCCACGAATGCGTATAGCCCAAAACCGAATTTAAGTTCAGATGTGGCGGCAAGTTTAACGCAGGCGACAATAACTCCCAGCATATAAACTTCCAGCATCGCCCATTCATCCATGTGTTGCAACCAGCGCATCCAGCGGGCC
>Ga0208510_100093_pt1 | contig 54005 bp, 38 predicted proteins | sample LakWasMet33_HOW6_2_FD_183875 | JGI IMG/M metagenome (GOLD analysis project Ga0208510, IMG submission 183875) | Freshwater sediment methanotrophic microbial communities from Lake Washington under simulated oxygen tension - Sediment Metagenome... | ecosystem: Environmental > Aquatic > Freshwater >...
CCGGTCGCCTCGGTTATACACTTTGACCAGCGCTTGTTCTTTGTAGTCTTCGGTATACTGGTTTTTTGCTTTCATGTCTTCTCTCAAATTTTACGGGTTATGAAAATTTGAGGCGACAACTATTCTGACGCAGAGGGCACCTGGCTCATTTAAGTCCTTTACCCTTGTACAGCGCTTTTGTATCGATGCATTGAAAGAAGGTAGAGTAGTCGTCACCAACATCCGTGGCCTAACCTCACTTGACCGCATACTTGACCAGTTTCCCGAATATCAATTCCCTGAAACAGCCGACCTGATTCATATCAATACAGAAATAGCAGAAGGTCGTAAAGTTATGGCCGGCTGGTTCCATTGGGTGCCCTTTGGCGCCTTGATACTGATGGATGAAGGCCAGCGTATCTACCCTGATCGTCGGGACTTCAAGCTAGAATCGCTTGATAAACATGTACATCCGGACGGTTATCATATCAATGATATTCATGTCACAATCACTGATGACTACACTGGCGAAACCTATGCCATTGGCAGGCCGGAAGACATATTTACCGCGTTTGATATGCAGCGTCATTATCAATGGGATATTTTTATCTCGACGACTCACATCAATAAAATACAGAAGCCCATAAAAGAAGCCTCCCAAACCGCTTACCTTCATAAATCCCTCAGCGGCAAGTTGCCGTTTTTATTCAAGGACACTTGGTATGAATTCCAACATGACCCCGAAACCACCGGTAAACTCCCAGCGCACCGCATCGGCAAACCTCGTAAATATAAAGCCGATACCCGGATTTACAAATGCTACCAGTCCACCGTTACCGGCGAACACACCGAAAGTAAAGCCGATCAGTCCGTCTTGGGTGACTCAGGTGTACGCTTTAAGCTCTTTGCTATTTTTTTATCTATCGGAATTGGCATCTATATGCTTATTCGTTTTTCAGCAGCTCATGAAGCCGTTGACCTCTCTGCTCGCAAGGCACCTTTACCCGACACTGAAAAAAGTGCTGTTCCTGATCCTGGGCCTGCTAAAAACGATACTCCTACGCTTGCTCAGCATGATCCTGTTTATGTACCTGTCCAGCAAACTGATACTTTTACTGGTCATTTAGGCTATTCCTTGCTGATGGTTTCGCATCACAACTTTTTGGATAAAACCAATAAAAAACTAAGCTTCATTGTTGATACCGTCGACGGCATTAAGGATGTGTCGTATCAAGAACTTGAGCGGCACGGGTACAAAATACATGCCCGTGACTTGTGCAGTCTTATCGTATTTGCTGCTGATGGCCAAACAAAAGCAATAGGTTGCGATTCGCCGCGGATTTATGGATGTGATGCGGCGATAAAAACTAAAAACATCATCATCCAACATCATTGTAAAAAATACGGTCAGACAGAGATACAGCAACCGAAGCCCACTAATGCACTTGTTGCGGCGGCTGCGTCCCCTTTTTCATCCGGTTCCCATAATGTAGTGAAGTGATTCAATAATGGGCGGACGTAGTAGAGAAGGTCATCAGCTGACAGACCGTTGGAAATGGATAGAGGAATTAAGTCCTGATCGGTTTGAGAACTATGGCAAATATTCCCAGATACAGGCTTCTTCGGATCGTAGTGCGGGTAACTTTAATAGCTCTGCTGCGGATTTGAATTTTCAATTATCTAAATTCTACGAAGCAAAACATGGCGTTGAGCCTTCTTGGAGTAATTGGCGTTCGAATAAATAACGAAACGTTGAATAAAGACATGTAGCAGATTATAGCTGTTCATTTTGAGAATTAATTTATGAATAACCGTACCACTGTAACAATACCGAATGTTGCATATACCGGTTCTTTTCCATATTTATCGAATAAGCTTTCGGGTTATCACGATAGTCAATTTGTGAGATACGGATCAAGAACAGAAATTTTGCCCTTCCATTGTTTTGTTGACGATTGGCGGCTGGAAAGCATATGGCGTTCACCTACCAAATTTGTTGAAAAGGCATTGTTGGCCGGGACCGTCGTAGCACCTGACTTTTCCGTATATGCAAATTACCCAAAAGTGTATTCACTTTACCAGATATGGCGCTCAAGAATCGTATGCGCATGGTGGGCCGATCATGGCGTTTATTCCATCCCGGTCTTGCAGTGGACGCATTCAAAAGACCCGAACCTGGATCAATATTTTGCAGGCCTAACTGATTGCGAAGTCATTGCAGTTAGGTGTCCAAGCCGCCAGTCAGAAGTCATAGCCGATTATAGGCTGTGTGCTGAACGATTTTTGCAAATCTACCAGCCGAAGTTAATTCTCCATTTTGGGCTTGATCGCGGTTCGGAATTTTGGCCGATTGGAAAATGTAAAGTTTTGCCGCTTAACCCTAAGCTGGTAACGACTAACTAAACAGCGGTCGCAAAAAATAAAAAGAACAAAAAGGCTGTTACGTCCCTGTATCACGTAACAGAACAATACATCACGAAGCCTATAAGAGCTGAAAAATATGAAATTTAACCAACGCTTTTCCCTTGAATTCCTTGCTCTTGGTTCTGAAGAAGATCAGAACGGTTTATTATTCGTTAGTAACGGAGAAATAACCGATTTATCAGGCGTTAACATCGTTGGTGCTTCCTTGGATACCGTAAGACAGCTGTTTTATGGTGTGCCCAAAGCTTCTTTCATTACTAAGCTTGAGCAACATATTGAAAATAAAGATGAATTTGTCTGGTTAACCGCAAATGACCTGGTTAATGATGACCGTTGGCATTTTTCGCGCATGGGAAAAACCGGCGGTTATCGCTATAAGATGCAAAACAACGCTGTTGGCTTAGTTATCCTGTTTGGCAGTTGGTACGGCAAAATGGATAGCGAAGGCTCGCATCTAAAAATTGAACTTTCGCCGCACTTCATATCTCAGCGCACAACCGCTGAAATATGGGAATACCTTCACGGTGAATTTGTTGGCTTGTCTCGTATTTTCTTAGAAGAACCAGTAGCCAAGGGAGTTGCTGTCCATTTGGCTTGTGATTATCAGGGCTTTAACCTGCCCGTAGATTTTGTTCAAAAATTTTCAACAAGTTCCCGAACCATTAGAGCCTATGACGGTATAGCGTCTTTAGACCTCACGGACTTCACGGATGCAGTTGCTACCTATGGTGGAGAAGGTCAGAGTAAAAACTACCTGATCGGTAAGCCAATAGCCGTACAGATGGCAATCTACGACAAAAGCTATGAAATCGTTAAATCAGATAAAGTTGATTATTTCCACGAAGAATGGAATATCTATTCATTAGGCGCTTATGACAATACCAAGCCAGTACGCCGGATAGAAGCGCGGTTGCATCATACCGTCATCCGGGAAATAGGCTTAGGCATGGGCTTAGAATTTGAGGGGTTTAACCAAGTAGCCGACCACTTAACCGACTTATGGCGCTATGCCCTGGAACGTAACCGGTTAATGATTGACGGTGATCCACGGGGTTACCTGAATCCCTTTTGGCAACTGCTTATGCAAGATGTCATCTTCAAAGTCCCGGCTCAGGGCGTGAAAATTTCGCGCAAAAAAAAAGAAGCCGTAGACCCTATCGCTAGAAACATCACCTCCGTTATTGGCAACTTAGTATCAATCATGGCTCGTCGCAATGAATGCACAGTAAGGCACGTAATGCGTCAAATCCACAACTTGCATATATGGCCGGAAATACAAATTTACTACCGGAACCGGGGATTAGATGAAGACGATATTCGTAATCAAATTAAACAGGGGTTAGAACGACGGCGATTATTGGGTAAAGCGGCATGAGTAACTTTTTTTCTATCGTGCCGTGTTCTATCTGTCCAGGCAGAACATTGCTTAAAACAGCTTTGATCTGGAACCAAACTGTATTTTGCTCCGCGGACTGTCTGAGAAAGTACGTTGAAACTGTGTGTAAGAATAACGAACCGATAAAAAAGCAAGCTCGCGACAAATTTTTTAACCCTGTTTCACGTCTATCTGATGCACCGGCCGTTCAGGCCATTGATGAAGATAGACATTTATTAATTTAAACGGAATTAAAACTGATGCAGATTTTTAACATAGACGAAGCTGCCGATTTTCTCAAAATGAATCCTGAAGTTTTAAGGCGAAAGGCGAAGCTTGGATTGATTCCCGGCCGTAAGGCTGGAAAACGTTGGATTTTCGTCTGTGAGCACCTAGCTGACTGGGTTTCAGGCCGTTGTCCACTTTCTGTAAATGACACCCTGGCGGTAGTCGATGATCAATCAAAGGATACACAACAATGTCAATCTACCTCCGTGGGAAAATCTGGTGGATTCAATTCACCGCGTCAGACGGTAGCCACATACAACAGTCTTCTGGGACTAAGATAAAGCAACAGGCTCAAGAGTTGCACGATAAACTGAAAGCGGAAACTTGGCGAATAAAGCATCTAGGCGCTAAGCCACGTTACACATGGCATGATGCAGTTATTAGATGGTTGACTGAGCAGAGTCATAAAAAAAGTTTGGAAACAGATAAAGTACACCTCCGCTGGCTTGATAAGCATTTATCGGGCGTTACTCTTGATGAAATTAACAAGGTCAAAATTGATAATATCAAAAGTGCAAGGTTGTCTGATGGCGTAAGTAATTCAACTGTCAATCGACTGCTGTCAATTTTGCGGGCTATTCTGAACAGGGCTAAAGATGATTGGGAGTGGTTGGATTCTGTTCCCGGTTTTCGCTTTTTGCCTGAACCTAAAGCACGTGTCCGCTGGATTACACGCGAAGAGTCTTTCCGTCTGATCGATGAACTCCCTGACCATTTAAAGTATATGGTTCGTTTTTCCTTGGCGACTGGTCTTCGCGAAAGTAACGTTACCCATTTACAATGGTCTCAGCTAGATATGCAACGTAGATGCGCTTGGGTTCTTGCTGATCAGGCTAAAGCGGGTAAAGCGATACCCGTCCCTTTGAATGATGATGCAATGGAAGTGCTTGCGGATCAGGTTGGCCAACATGATGTTCGCGTATTTACTTATAAAGGTCAGGTTGTTAATGATGCAAATACTAAAGCGTGGCGTAAGGCGTTAGTCAGGGCAGGGATCGAGGATTTTCGATGGCATGATTTGAGGCATACATGGGCTTCCTGGCATGTTCAAGCCGGTACGCCTTTGCAAGTTCTGATGGAATTAGGGGGATGGTCTGATATTTCTATGGTGTTGAAGTATGCACATTTATCGAGTACGCACTTAGAAGAGTATGCGGGGAATTCGTCCAGGTCGTAGAGACAAATCTACTACATAGCTTTAAATGGTTGTAGTAGGTAATTACCTAAGTCATTGATTCAATTGGTCGGGACGATAGGATTTGAACCTACGACCCCTTGTCCCCCAGACAAGTGCGCTACCAAGCTGCGCTACGCCCCGACAGTTTGAAATAAAGAATTTAAAGTTGAAAGGATTGCGAACACAATCCCCAATAATTCAATGCCGCAGATTGTACTACATTTACGGCATTGAATGGGGAAAATCTACTTTAGCAATTCAAGAATTTCTTCCAGTTCACTAACCATTTGATGAATCAACTGCTTGGTGCGGGTTGAATCTTCTTTGGCATCATCGCTACTCAAATGCGCTCTGGCACCGCCAATGGTGTAGCCTTGCTCATATAATAAGGATCTTATTTGCCGTATCATCAACACATCATGACGCTGATAATAACGACGATTGCCGCGTCTTTTTACCGGACTAAGCTCGGTAAACTCTTGCTCCCAATAACGAAGGACATGGGGTTTTACTCCGCATAGCTCACTGACTTCACCTATGGTGAAATATCGTTTTGCCGGTATGACCGGCAGCTCATTGTTATTACTCGGCTCCAGCATATGCTTCCACTCTGGCTTTTAGTTTTTGACCCGATCTGAATGTGACCACGCGACGGGCTGTTATGGGGATTTCTTCGCCTGTTTTTGGATTTCTGCCGGGGCGACTGCTTTTGTCGCGCAGTTCGAATTTTCCAAAACCGGAAATTTTTACTTGCTCGCCATGTTCCAGCGAGCCTTTGATTTCTTCAAAAAACATTTCGACCATATCTTTAGCTTCGCGCTTGTTCAAGCCAAGCTCGTCAAATAGCCTTTCGGCAAAATCGGCTTTAGTTAATGCCATTGTTAATCCCTCAGCTTTGCACTTATTTTTGTGGTCAATGTTTTTAACAGTCTGCCAAATATAGCATCTATTTCAGAATCTGTTAGTGTTTGTGAAAAATCTTGTAGTATTAAGCTTAAAGCAACGCTTTTGCTGCCTTCTTCGACGCCTTTGCCACGATATATATCAAAGACTACTATGTCTTGTAAGGTTTGTTCGGCACAGCCTTTAATGCAGTTTATTATCTCGCTGACGGCAGTTTCTTCCTTAACAATTAAGGCGATGTCTCGGCGCACCGAAGGATATTTGGATAGCGGCCTGAATTTAGGGGCTTGTTTGTTTAGTAATAAGTCCTGATCCAATTCAAACAGGAAAACCTGGGTATCAAAGCCTAACTGCTTTTCCAGTGTCGGATGCAGCATGCCCAGCCAGCCTATCTTTTCGCCTTGCTGCGATAAGATTTCAGCCGTTTGTCCGGGATGCAATGCCGGATGCTTGGCCGGGATAAATTGCATATCACAAGCAGTCAATGAAAATAGGGCTTGCACATCGGCTTTAACGTCGAAAAAATCAACTTTGCGGGTTGCGACGCCCCATTGTTCGGAATAGGCGCTGCCTAAGGCCAGGCCGGAGAGCATTTTTTGTTGTTGCGTGTTGTTGTCTTGATTAACAAAGCGCAGGCCGGTTTCAAAAAAACGGACCCTGTTTTGCTGGCGATTGGTGTTGTGCAGGGCGGCCTTCAACAATCCGCACCAAAGGGTAGTGCGCATCACCGATAAATCGGCAGAAATCGGGTTCTTTAACCGGACAACGGCATCGTCAGGTGCGATGGCTTGTTGTATCTCTTCATCGACAAAGCTATAGGTAATCGCTTCCTGATAGCCACGGTCAACCAGTAAGTCTTTGGCGCGATCCAGGTCCAATAGTGCTTCGGTGGCTTTGCCGAGTTCCGAGCGCATCAGCAGGTTGCTGCTCGGCAGGTTGTTGTAGCCGACAATGCGGGCTATTTCCTCGATCAAATCGGCTTCGATAGCGATGTCGAACCGGCATCCGGGCGGTGTCACCGACCAGTTATCCGGCTGTGTTTGTACGGACATGCCCAGTCGTTGAAAAATGTCGACGACTTGCTCGTCCGCCAAGGCAATGCCCAAGGTTTTTTCCAGGCGCAGCTTTCTGAGTAACACAGCTGAGCGTTGCGGCAAGGTTGATGCTGTTGTCACTTCGGTAATTGCGCCGACGCTGCCGCCTGCAATGTTAATAATTAATTGCGTCGCGCGCTCTATGGCGCGTTCCTGCAAGGTTGGATCAACGCCGCGTTCGAAGCGGTGCGATGAATCGGTGTGCAGGCCGTAGTTGCGCGCTTTACCGGCAATGCTTCGCGGATTGAAAAACGCACATTCCAGAAATACATCTTGAGTATCGTCGCTGACCGCGGATTCGCTGCCGCCCATTACGCCGGCCAAGGCTAACGCTTGCTTGTCGTCGGCGATAATTAGTGTTTCGTTATCCAGTTTAATGGTCTGGCCGTTTAACAGAGCGACGTTTTCGTTGGTTTGGGCATAGCGCACATTAATGTTGCCGGATAGTTTGGCGGCATCGAAAGCGTGTAGCGGTTGACCTAATTCGATCAGCACGTAATTAGTGACATCGACCACTGCGCTCAAGCTTCTGACGCCCGAGCGGCGCAGACGTTCCTGCATCCATAACGGAGTGTCGGCTTTAGGATTTATGCCTTTAATCAATCGGCCCAAATAACGAGGGCAAGCATCCGTCGCTGCTACGGATACATTTAAAATATCGGAATGGCTGACTGCGGCTGTTTCAACTTGAGTGGCTGACCAGTCCATTTTGTTCAGTACCGCTACTTCACGCGCTATACCTTCAACGCTGAGGCAGTCGGCCCGGTTAGGTGTCAAGTCGACTTCGATGATGTTGTCGTTGAGCGACAGGTAGTCGCGTATATCAACGCCGACCGGCGCATCGTCAGCCAGTTCCATTAAGCCGTTGGCATCGGCGGCCAAGCCTAGCTCTTTTTCGGAGCACAGCATACCAAAGGATTCTACGCCGCGGAGTTTGGATTTTTTGATTTTAAAATCGCCCGGCAATACTGCGCCGATCAATGCCGCTGGGATTCTCAAGCCGACACGAACATTGCTGGCGCCGCAGACGATTTGCAGCGGTTCCGCTTCGCCGACTGCGACTTGGCAAACTCTCAGTCGGTCAGCGTCGGGATGCTGTTCCATAGCGATGACTTCCCCGACCGCCACGCCGCTGAATACTGCTGCGGCAGGCGTGACTGAATCGACTTCCAGACCGGCCATGGTCAATTGCTCGACCAGTTGTTCTGTGCTTATTGCTGGATTGACGTATTCTCTTAACCAGGCTTCACTAATTTGCATGACTCAAGTTTTCCCGTGTAACGACGACTTATTTAAATTGTTCCAAAAATTTAAGATCATTTTCAAAAAATAATCTCAAATCGTTAATGCCGTAACGCATCATTGCCAAACGCTCCACGCCGACACCGAACGCAAATCCGCTATAGATTTCGTTATCGATATTAACTGACTTAAATACTTCGGGATGGATCATGCCGCACCCCCCGACTTCTATCCAGCCGGTTTGCTTGCATACACGGCAGCCTTGGCCGTCACACATTACGCATGAGACATCGAACTCGGCGGAAGGCTCGGTAAACGGAAAATAGGATGGACGGAAACGGGCTCGAACATCTTTTTCGAAGAAGGCGCATAAAAATTCGTGAATCACGCCTTTTAAATCGCCAAAGCTGACGTCGGTGTCGACCAGAAAACCTTCGACCTGATGAAACATCGGCGAGTGGGTGATATCTGAATCGCAACGGTATACGCGGCCTGGCGCAAGCACTTTCAGCGGCGGTTTTTGCGATTCCATGACCCGGATTTGTACCGGCGAGGTGTGGGTTCTTAATACGGTGTGGGCATCGAAATAAAATGTGTCGTGCATCGCCCGGGCCGGGTGATGGGAGGGAATATTCAATGCCTCGAAATTATGGTAATCGTCTTCGATTTCAGGACCTTCAACGACTTGGAAGCCGACGTTGGCAAAAATCTTGGAGATGCGGCGCAAGGTGGTGGTCACCGGATGCAAGCCTGCAACGGCTTGGCCTCTGCCTGGAAGAGTAACATCAATGCCTTCGCCGGCCAGTCTTGCTGCTAATGCGGCGTTTTGCAGCAGATCTTTTTTGGCTTCCAATTGTTGTTGAAATTGATCTTTAGCCTGGTTGATGACTTGTCCTGCAGCGCGTCGTTGCTCGGGATCGAGCGCACCGAGTTCTTTCATCTGGAGGGTAAATAAGCCCTTTTTGCCGAGATAATGAACACGAACCAGATCGAGTTGGTTAAGGTCTTGTGCGTCGCGAAGCTGATCTAATGCCTGCGCGAGAATTTCTTCTAGGGTAGCGGACACGGTTTAGCTCGCTGTGTTTGGGTGGTGGGGAGGTTTATTAAGGGGAGGGCTTAGAGCCCTAATTCCGCCCCTCCCGGGAAAGAGGAGGGGGGAATAGTAGGATTTTAGTTAACTAAAATCCGGATCGGTCCTTAAGGTTTACTTTGATGCTCTTTTGCAATTTTCGCAATTTCCGCAAATGCGTTTATGTCGCGAACTGCAATATCAGCTAGAACCTTACGGTCAATCTTAACATTGGCTTTAGTTAAGCCATTGATGAAGCGGCTGTATGACATTCCGCTTAAACGGGCCGCGGCGTTGATACGGACGATCCACAAAGCGCGGAACTGGCGTTTTTTCTGTTTACGGTCGCGGTATGCATATTGACCGGCTTTAATTACCGCTTGTTTGGCAACGCGATAAACCCGGCTTCGGGCGCCGTAGTAACCTTTGGCTTGCTTTAATACTTTTTTATGTCTTGCTCTGGCTGTTACGCCGCGTTTAACTCTAGGCATGATCTACTCCTTAGATTAACTGTAAGGCATCATACGTGCAGCCATGCGCACATCTGATGGGTGAATAGTTGCCGGCGAGCGTAACTGTCTTTTTCTCTTAGTCGATTTTTTAGTCAGGATATGACGTTTGTGGGACTGGCCACATTTAAAACCGCCGTTGCCTGTGCGTCTGAAACGCTTGGCAGCTCCACGGTTAGTTTTGATCTTTGGCATTTGTTTGCTCCAATTAATTAAAATAAATCCCTGAGTTGTAATCCAGCAAGGCAAAATGCATGGCCCTGAATAATTACTCGTATCTTTTATGATACCTAGCAGCTCATCCTGTGCTGCTGTAAAGAGGTATAAACGTTTTGCTAATTATTTTTTCTTTTTCGGCGCCATAACCATAACCATTTGGCGGCCTTCCATTTTAGGAAATTGCTCGACAATGGCTATTTCTTCCAAATCGGTTTCTATTCGTTTCAGTAAATCAGAGCCGATTTCGCGGTGGGCCATTTCGCGGCCACGATAGCGCAAAGTAATTTTGGTCTTATCTCCGTCATTAAGGAATTTGGTTAAACTTCTCAGTTTAACTTGATAATCCCCTTCGTCGGTTCCAGGTCTAAATTTGATTTCCTTGACCTGAACCTGTTTTTGCTTCTTTTTGGCGATAGCCAATTTTTTGTTCTGTTCAAACTGGTATTTTCCGTAGTTCATCACCTTGCAAACCGGAGGGTCCGCGTTTGGTGATATTTCTACTAGGTCAAGGTCAGCGGCGTACGCAATTTGTTTGGCTTCATCTAACGAGATAATGCCTAACGCTTCTCCATCAGGACCCGTTACCCGCACCCGTCTGGCGGTGATTGAGTCATTCAGGCGCGTTTCATCTTTTTTAGCAGCGATATCCTAATCCTCCAATATTATTCATTTTCTGCCTGTGATCTCTTGTTTCAACCGTTCGGTAAATTCATGGATTGACAGGCTACCTAAGTCATCACCTTTTTGCGTGCGTACCGTAATGCTTTGTTGTTCTAATTCTTTGTCGCCGATAATGACAAGATACGGTACGCGCTGCATAGAATGCTCGCGGATTTTAAACCCGATCTTCTCATTTCTCAAGTCAATTTTTACCCGAATGCCTTGTTTTTCAAGGTCTAGCATAACTTGCGATGCATATTCCGAATGGCGGTCAGTAATATTAAGCACGACTATTTGTACTGGAGACAGCCACAGCGGGAAGGTCCCTGCATGTTGTTCGATCAAAATACCAATAAAGCGTTCAAGTGATCCGAGTATTGCCCTGTGCAACATGACCGGCACTTGTCGCGATCCGTCTTCGGCAATATAAGTCGCGTCCAGACGGCCCGGCATCGAAAAGTCCACTTGAATGGTGCCGCATTGCCAAACTCGTCCGATGCAGTCTTTTAATGAGAATTCGATTTTAGGGCCGTAAAAAGCGCCTTCGCCCGGCTGCAAATCCCACTTCAGTCCTTTGGTGTTAAGCGCCAGTTCCAAGGCATTTTCCGCCTTGTCCCAAACCGAATCGTCGCCGACCCGGTTTGCGGGGCGGGTGGATAATTTAATGATAACTTCTTCAAAGCCGAAATCTTTGTAGACATCGAACAGCATATCGATAAAAGTCGATACTTCGTCCTGAATTTGACCCTCAGTGCAGAAGATGTGGGCATCGTCCTGAACGAAGTTCCTGACCCGCATCAAGCCGTGCAAGGTGCCGGATGGTTCGTTACGGTGACAGGAACCGAATTCCGCCAAACGGATCGGTAAATCGCGGTAGCTTTTAAGGCCCTGGTTATAGATCTGTACATGGCAAGGGCAGTTCATCGGCTTGATCGCGTAATCGCGATTTTCCGAGTGCGTGGTGAAAATCATGTCGCCGAACTTTTCCCAGTGACCTGATTTTTCCCAGAGGGAGCGGTCCACCACTTGTGGTGTTCTGACTTCGCCGTAACCGTTTACCCGCAGTTTCTCACGGATGTATTGCTCAACTTGTTGATAGATGATCCAGCCCTTTTCGTGCCAGAACACCATGCCGGGCGCTTCTTCCTGAGAATGAAACAGATCCAGGGTTTTAGCCAGCTTGCGATGGTCGCGTTTTTCCGCTTCTTCCAGGCGATGCAGATAAGCCTGTAAGTCTTTTTTGTCGCCCCAAGCCGTGCCGTAAATGCGTTGCAGCATTTCGTTGTCGGAATTGCCGCGCCAATAGGCCCCGGCAATCTTCATCAGCTTAAAGACTTTTAACTTGCCGGTGCTGGGCACGTGAGGGCCGCGGCACAGGTCGGTAAATCCGCCTTGCTCATATAAAGACAAATCTTCATTGGCAGGGATGGATTCGATAATCTCTGCTTTATAAGCCTCGCCCAGATCCTTGAAAAACTTTACCGCTTCATCCCTTGATAACACCGAGCGATGGATCGCGTAATCTTCGGCAACCAGTTGCTCCATCTTTTTCTCAATGGCGCTCAGGTCTTCAGGGGTGAAAGGTCTTTCGTAGGCGAAATCGTAAAAAAAGCCGTTTTCGATAACCGGCCCGATAGTTACTTGCGCTGAAGGAAATAATTGTTTGACAGCCTGGGCCAATAGATGCGCAGTTGAATGACGAATAACATCGATACCGTCTTCATCCTTTGCGGTAATCAGTTGCAGTGTCGCGTCCTGATTGATCAAGGTGCCGGCATCGACCAAGTTGCCGTTGACTTTTCCTGCCAAAGTTGCTTTGGCCAAGCCCGAACCGATAGACAGCGCAACGTCCATGACTGTTACAGCTTGGTCGTACTCTCGCTTGGAACCATCGGGAAGGGTAATTACCGGCATCGTTTATCTATCTTTTAGTGTCTACAATAAAAAAAGCACTGCGGTGCAGTGCTTTAGTGTTTGGTAGGCACGAGTGGACTCGAACCACCGACCCCCACCATGTCAAGGTGGTGCTCTAACCAACTGAGCTACGCGCCTGAAGCTTGTTCAACTTCGAGCTGGTTATTATACCAACAGATTTTTGTTACGCAAGCCCCTGTTAACCTCTTTTACTATAAAACGTTAGATTCAACTTGGGTGCAATCGATAATCAGAGGAAAAGAAAAGGTTGGCCGATCTAGTTACAGGATCTTTTATTCGCCATGCAGACACGAAACTTTGTGTCTTCATGGCGAATAAAATACCTTACTCAGGTATATTCTCTGTTGGAAATGGCTTTAGATTCGTAGCGACAATCCGCCATCAATAACCAAGTTCGTGCCGTTGATCATGTTTGACTGATCGCTCAACATAAACTCGACGGTATTGGCAATATCCTGCTCCGTGCATAGCCGACGACCGGGCGTACGCGGAACGGCTTGATTTCCATCCGGTGAAGCCGGCAGGCGTTCTCCGCAGATTGGGCCGATTCCGAGACTGTTGATACGGATATTGTCTTCGCCCAGCTCAACGGCCAGGTATTTGACTAAGGAGTCCATGGCCGCCTTAACAGGGTCTTGAGATCCATGATTCTCCAAATGTTGTTGAGCGCGATTAGACGCTATGGCGACGATTCTGCCGCCTTGGCGACGAGCCATTAAAGGCACGGATTTTAGCGCCAGCATATGCAGGCCGGTTACGTTCGTTTGAAAAACAGTCTCCCAATGCTTCGGCAGCAAATCCTTTTGTTGTTCCAGCAGATTATCGGGAGCATTGCTTACGATCCAGTCCAGTGCCCCGAATTTCTGTTCGATTTCTTTAAAGAGTTGTTCGGTGTGGTTTTCGTTGGCTACCGAGCCCCACAGGTGATGGGCATTGCCGCCTTCCGCGATGATTTGGGCTGCCGTCGCTTCGCCGCGTTCGCGTTGCTGAAAGGAGTTTATCAATACCGTAGCGCCAAGGCGAGCCAAATGGGTCGCAATGGTTTTGCCCAGGCCATGGCCTGAATCGGTGACCAGCACGATTTTGTTCATGTAGGGTTTATGGCTCGTCTTTGGCGTTAAGGGGGCGTCGGGATGTTGTTCGACTTGTTCCCCGGCACGGCTGAACGCTTCTTCTACTATGGACGTTGGCCGAACCGGCTGAATGCTTTCAGCGAGCTGAACCGGTTGTGCTGTTTGCTCAAGCCGGGCTGCGAGCAAATCGGCGATAGTCGCAATGCTGCGGATTTCCCTGATGTCGTCGGTCAGCCGGTTTTCGATGCCAAAACGCTCGCGCAGGACGGCTAAAATCTCCCCCAGCTTTACCGAATCGATACCCAAGTCTTCTTCCAGATCGGCGGCGGATGTCAGCAGTTCAAGAGGGTAGCGGGTTATTTCGGCCACCACGGCGGTCACCTGAGTCAGCAGATCCTGCTGATTGCTTAGCTCAGGCAACGGGGCGGCGATAGGCGTTGCCGTCGTCGGCATTGACGGCGCTTCGCCGAGCCGGGCTTGGATTAAATCGGCGATAGTCGCAATGCTGCGGATCTCCCTGATGTCGTCGGTCAGCCGGCTTTCCAGGCCAAAATTTTCGCGCAGAACGGCTAAAATCTCCCCCAATTTTACTGAATCGATGCCCAAGTCTTCTTCCAGGTCGGCATGGGGCTCCAGCAGTTCGCGGGGATAGCGGGTCACCTCGGCAAAGAGGCGTTGAACGGTGTCCAAGGTGTGGGTTTGTAGCGTGCTGATAGTCGTCATAAAAAGTCCTTTCATAGGTTTGTAGAGGTTGATTTAATGCAAAGATGAATAATGGTTATCACGCACCGCCCATTGAAACAATAAGCCGCATGCACATGGCGACCCTGCGGCAACGAACCGGAACGCAGATCAATGGGAAGCAGGTGGACAATGTTGAACTGCGACCAATCCGAAAAATGATCGTCGATGAGATCGGGCAGACCGATAATAATCGTGTCGGCAGCGATCATGCCCGGCTGTATTAGCAGACCGGTCTTGAACAACGACTCTTTAAACGCCCAAAGCAGGGTATAGCCGAAAATCCGCCGGTTCCGGTTGTTCCCGCCTAACCGTTGCACCCAGCGGTGTTCGGATTCGGCGAACGAACTGCGGTAATAGGCCGAAGCCCGAAGCTCGCAGGTTTCGACATCAAGTCCTATTTCGCCGGTCGAGCTTATGCCGACGCAGACCAGTCCTCCGGCATGGGCGACGGAAAGACCGTCGTTCACCGGCGCTCCTTTCCAGAACAATTGCGGCGCTTTACCCTGATCGGGCGCTAAAATTTCGATTTGATGCAACTCTTTCATCGGCAACGCTGCCAACGCCGACGGCGTCAGCTGTTGCACGTGAGGCCGCCCTGACGGGGCGGCAGCGCCGGACTGTTCCAAGCGCTGCCAAAAGAGGGCTTTAGCGGCCAGGCGTCCGGCCAACCATTCCTGCTGACGCCGTTGATGCCGGTATTGCCGCCAACGCTGCGTTTCACGCGCGGAGAGACAAGCGGGAGCTATTGCCAATACGTGTTCGCAGCTAGCCATATCGATTAAGGCGACTTTTGGCGGATTCGACTCATTCACCGAATCTCCTCCAGATCGCTTGGGGCGGCAGCGGTCAACAAGGTTACTGCATCGACCACGCCGTAAGGCTGGGCAACCGTGCCGGTTATGGTCATCGCCACCTTGCCGTCGGCGGTGCGGATATCCATCCAGTCGCCAAGTATCCGGCCATCGACGCGCCGGGAAGCGCTGGTGGTGACTGTCACCGGTTGCGCCGCTTGCATCAGTGCGCTGTCGTTCAACGGCGCGTTCCAGCGGATTGAGCCGATTTCAGCCGCGACGCAGACCGGCATCGATCCGTCCGGATTCCAGGTTAGGATCGATAAGGTGAGCGCCGCATCGATGGCTAAGAACGGCGTAATATGACTTGCCAACAGCGCCTCGTAGGGGTGCTCGACAAGCCGGAATTTGGCTTGGTGAGAACGCGGCCCCAAGGTGATCCAATGCAGGTGATGAAAAACGCCGCCGTGATAAACCGCCGCGCCGTCAGCGTTGTACGGATCCATGACCGTCATGCCGGCGGCCGGTTGATCGCCTTGGCTTCGGGGTTGCAGCGCTCCGTCCGGCGACTTGCCCAAAACCACCTCGCATGCCAGATGGCGCACATCGGTTTCAAGAACGACGCCTGAGGCATGCACAAAGTCCGACAGCAATACGACTTCCACCCGTGCGCTCTGCCCGTTGTTTTCCAGAACCCGAATTCGGCTGCGTAGATCGGTTGGCGCATCGTCGGTTAGCTTGACGAAACGCAGGAACCGGCAATGGTCAAAACCGATGACCGGCAACCCGGGCAGCGCCGCTTGTGCTGCTCGCGCCGCCAGCTCCAGCTCGTAAGCGCCGGGTATGGTCGGTTTGCCGTTGACCTGATGGCCGATCGCGAAAGGAATATCCGTCAAAGACAGCGACCAAGCGGGCGGGGCGGCCTGCGTTGGGACGCTGCCGGTCAGCGGGACTTGGAAAAAATCAAGCTCGCCGGCTGTCAGCAGGACATTGATCGGTTGAGCAGGCGGTCCCGCCAACAGCGATTGGAACAGCGCCTTGCCTTCCTCCGCAGTGACCCCGCGAATCTGCCGCTCGCTACCCAATGCGGCAAATTCCGAGCCTCGGGTCATGCCGATGCTGTCCCAGCCCAACCAGGCGATTGTCGACCAAGTGCCGGCGCCGCCGTCCGCGGCCATTCGCGCGGCAATCCGGTTCAAGGCCTCATTGGCGGCGCCGTAATCCGGTTGGCCGTCATTGCCCATTACGCTGAACGCCGAGGTGAGCAAATGATAATGCACCGTCCGGTTCGGCAGGTGGCGAAGGCAGGCCCCGTAAATGTGATGCAGGCCGGACACCTTGGTAGCGATGGTGCTGCGGATCTCATACAAGGTCTTCTTGGGCAAGCGCCGCGAGGTCTGAATGCCTGCGCCGTGGACAACCAGGTCGATCCGGCCCAGTTCCTTGGCGACGTCGGCGATGACGTTATCGACCGCTTGTTGGTTGGTAATGTCAACGGCACGATAGATGACGGTTCCGCGAAGCTTGCCCAATTGATTCAAAATCGCCTGTAATTCTCGGGCCGCAGCTAACGCTTGATAACGCTGTTTGCTTTCCGACAGGCGGACACCCGGTTGCAAGGCCATTTGTTCGCGGTAAAAAAGCGTTTCGTAATCCCGGAACGTTTCATCATCCATTGCCAGCACGGTTGCCGGTATCGCCGACAGGTCGGTCCGTCCGAGTAGAACCACGGTGCAGCCGATGCTTTCCAGCATCGATTCGACCAGGACGGCGGTCACGCCGCGACCGCCGCCGGTGGCTAGCACGACTGAAGACGCATTGAGCAACGGTTGTCCCGGCGCTGCAAAGGCCTGCCTTTCGGACAACATTAAGACGTGACGCCGACCGCCAAGATAGCAGGCCTCGATCGGCAAACCTCCGCTGCTGCCATCGCCGAGTTCGGCAGACAGCTCCTGCAAACCGGTTTTTAGGTCTGTGGCGGTGGTTTGGACTATGCGGCAGGTTGCCGTAGGTAGCTCGCGGGTCAGCGATTTGAGAAAACCGGCAACCAGCCCGGTTTCAGGATCAAGCAGGCCGTCCGCATCGGTTCCGCCCAAGCATAAAGCGCCCAGTATCGCTTGGCCGGAACTCAGGTTTTCGTAGCTGTGCTGGGTAACGGCAAAAATCAATTCGATGAAACGGCTATCCCAGGGTTGTTCCAGCAAGGCTTTGCCGGTTTGACGGCTCAGATCACGGATGGCGATGATGGTATCGAAAGGAAAACCGGCCAAAGCGTGTAGCGATTCGGCAATGCCGGACTCGGATGTGGTGTCGACGGTCAAGGTAGTAGAGCCCGGCAGCGCAACGGGACTGACGATCCGGTAGTCGAGGCCGGTCAGGCTGCCGTCAGCCGCCATCGTCTGGAAGCCTTGCGGATCGTCGGTCAGGAACAGAATGCGCCGGTTCGCCAGCGACAGGGCGGGGCGTTCCAGGCTCAGCGATTCAGGCACCAGGGTCGGCGTGTAATTGATGATCGGGGTTCCCGTTACAAAACCGCTATGCTGGGTTTCCGCAGGACTTATTGCCCCGTTAGGCAGCAGGCGAATCTGCCGTTTGGCGGTGGCGCCCCAACGCAAGGTCGTTGCCTGGCCCGATTGGACGCGATCCAGTGCAGCCATCAATTCAACGACGCCTTCGGCTCCGCGGTAGTCCCACGCGGTAGCGCCGACCGCTTGACCGATTCCGGCGGATTGGCTTGCGGCGGTCTCGACCTGTACCGTGCCCAGCACCGGCCAGCCTTGTGCCGCCGCTTCGGACAGCGTTGTCACGGCCAACATCAGCGCCGCTTCGCCGACCGGTTTTGCGCCGCCCGCCGACTGACGCGGACTGGACCGGGCGGCCAGATTGCCGCCATGAGCGTTGATCGCGCCCAGCAAGGCCAATTTACAGTCGCCGTGGCGCAGCAACTGGGTGGCAACTTCAATGGTTTGCGCTAAGGACTCGACGCCTTTGTCGATTACCATGTTGGGGCCTTTAAGATTGAAGTAATTGGCTACCCGGCCGGCGACGACATTAGGCATGCAGCCGGGCAAGGTGTAAGACCCCGACGGACGGTTGCGGGTTTGTATCGCGGTATCGAGCCGTTCCAGCAGGGCCGGCCATTCGCTGTCGTTAACCGGGAAATCGGCGCGTCGGTCGCGTAACTGACGGAACAAACGGTCTTTGAAGATCATTTCGTTAGCGCTGATGCCGAGCGTTGTCTTGCCCTCAATTCCAACGATGACAGCGATGGATTCGGCGATGGATTGCCAATCCTTAAGGCCTTGCAATGCCTTCTCTACGGCGAGTAAAGCCAACAGTTGGGCGGTGTCCATTTGTTCGACCGCATCCGGCAGCAACGGCTTGCCGGTCGGCAAGCCCAATGCCGATTTGGCAAAACGATGCGGAACGCCGCCCGATGCCGGTTGTCCGGCAACACCGCCCAAGGCATTGGGAAACAGGCCGCCGACGCCGACGATGGCCAGCGTGGTTGCCGTTGGCGGGTTGACGGGACGCACCGGCAATCGATCATGGTACGCGGGGAGATATTGATCCACGATCAAATGGGCGTTGGTTCCGCCGAAGCCGAAGCCGTCGACCCCGGCGCGGCGCGGTTGTCCGTCGCTGTTGGGCAGCCACGGCTGTGCAGTGGCGCTTATGCTGAAAGGCGAGTGGGCCAGATCGATTTTGTCGCTGGGGCGCGTCCAAAGATGCTGGGCCGGAATCAGGCTTTGCTCCATGGATTTGCACAGTTTGATAACCGATGCGGCGCCGGCCAGCCAGCCGGTATGGCCTACGGTTGCCTTCACGCTGCCGAGGATAATGGCGGGATGACGGTCGGTAAGATGCCCGAACATTTGGCTCAACGCCTTAAATTCAGTGGCATCGCCGACTGGCGTGGCGGTGGCATGGGCTTCGACGACTTGCACGGTGGCGGGGTCAATGCCGCTATTCTCGTAAGCCCGATGCATTGCAAGTCGTTGGCCTTCAGCTTGGGGGACATTGACCGAAGGGCTTTTGCCGTCGCTGGAAAGGCCGATGGAGCGGATTACGCCCCATATTTTATCGCCTGCGGCAACGGCGTCAGGCAAACGTTTGAGAACTAAAATAGCTGCTCCGCTTCCGAACACCACGCCGTCCGCAGAGGCGTCCAAAGGCCGGCTGCCGCTGGATGACAAGCCTTTGAATTGTGAAAACAGGCAACTGTTTGCCAAATTGGCTTCATAGACGCCGCCCGCCAAAGCCACGTCGCATTCGCCGTCGCGCAAGGCATGGATGCCGAGCGCCGCCGTATACAGCGACGAGGAGCAGGCCGTGTCCAGCACGTAACCGAAGACGCCTTGTCCTACTTGACGATCGACTACCGCCTCATACATATCGGATTGGGCCAGTGAGCGGATCGTCTCGGCTGAAACGCCGAGGGCAGCGTCCAGCGCGCCGATGAAGCGCTCTTCGGCCGAGGCCGCAGCCGGTTGCAACATGTCGGCAATACAGGCGGAAAATTGGGCCGTATCATGATCGATGGAACCGTCGGCTGTAGCGCCGACCAAGCATTTAATCCGTTCCGCGGCGATATTCGAGAGGGCCGCGTTCGATTCGCCGAGCGCTTCCGCCAAAGCAACGGCCAAGTATTGTTGGACTTTCGGCAGGGCAAGGAATTCGGCCCGGCTGTAGCGTAAACCCGGATGATCGGCGTGATCCAGCTCGGGAGCCTGCCCAATCAGCAGGGAATAGGCTTTGTCCGGGCGCACGCCTTCCGGGCTAAGAAAATCATCGCGCAGGTCGGGATCAAGTTCGCCGAGATCGACGATGCCGCTAATCCCTTCCACAACATGATGCCAAAAGTCGGCGACGTCTTTAGCCCCTGGGAAGACCCCGCCCAGGCCGACGATGGCGATAGGCATTTCCGCCGCAGCCTGATCGGAGTGCGGAACCTCGGGATTGACTGGCGCTATCGCTTCGGTCTGGCGGTCAACTTGAGCGGCTACGGGCGTTGCCGGGACCGGGGAAGTGACCTGATCGGTTATTTTCAAACGGTCGATGCTGACCGATGCAGAGGTATCGGCGATCAGGGCGGGCAATGCCCGTAAATCGGCCGGTTCGCCAAGCGCTTTGGCAATGATCGTAGCGATCGAGTTGCCTTGTCCGCAGTGAATGAATGTTCGGACGCCCTCGTCGTACAACTGGCTTACCGCAGCTTGGAAATCCAATGGGGTGATTAAGTGTGAGGGCAGTTGCTCTAAAATAGCGCGGCCATGACTGTGCCAATGACCGTCCATCGGCGAGAAAAGGTTGATTGCGGCGGTCCGGGCAGCGATGTGGCGTAGGCTGGCGGCAAAGGCTTCGACGGCCGGACTTAGCAAAGAGGAATGAAACGGATAATGGCTGCGCAATGGCGTAAAGCCAATCCCCTGTGTCGCCAAGTGTCGGCCAAAACGGTCGGCATCGGCCGCATTTCCCGACACGACGGTTTGACGGGCATGGTTAACCACGGCGATTTCCAAACTGGAAGGCCCCAGCTCAGTTAATGCCAAGCTCACCTCTTGGCGTGATTTGGGTATCGCAGCCATCATTCCACAACCCTTCAGGTCGCGAAGCGCGATGATCCGCAGGCAAATGATTTCCAGACCGGCATCCATTGAAATCGCCCCGGAAACCGTCAAAGCGCCAATCTCGCCGACGCTATGGCCTAGGACGCCGTCAACGTGGAGTCCGGAATTTAGCACGGCTTGAGCCGTTAAGACGCCGGAGAGGTAAATGCCGATCTGGTCGAGATTCGGACACTGATTGAGCAGGTTATCATGCTCGGCATCGGTTTTTGCCATGACCAACGGCAGGAAGGCGTAGCCGAAATATTTCAGGGCCAGACGGTCTGCGTCTGCAAAGGTCGCGTGAAATTCAGGGTAGGCCTCGTAAAGCGACCGTATAGTTTCGCGTTGATAGGAGCCTTGACCGGGCAGAACCAAGGCGGTGCGAGGGCTGGGAGTCTTCGAAAGCGGCTTGGCGGCGGATTTATCGGTTTGGATACTGCCGAAATCTAAGGACGTCTTGGCGTGGACGTTGTCAAAATCGAAGATTGTCTCGCCGGAGAGGTTGATAAATGCAGCCCCGTGATTTTTGCCTTCGGTCACCCGTTTTCCTAAAGCGCAGACTTCATCGGTGAACAGTTTCTTCAGGGCGCTGCCGCCTTCCAGCGCCGCCGCTGCGAAACCGGCTCCAGTCAGCGGCTCGTCAATGATCCCGTAATATTGGGCCAGCGATTCGGGCACCACCAAAAACTCTTTGGTATCTTTTTCCACGCAGAGAATTCGCTGGAAGCCGACGGTGACCGGCGTCCCGTCTTCTTTTACAGCCCGGACGCACAGTTGCAGGGAGGATCGGGTGACTTCGCCATAGGTCAGCAACAGGGCCAGCTTGTCGCCCAATCTGACCGGGGCGAGATTGCGGCTGTACCCTTCGTAGGTCAGCATGACAAGATTCGCCAAGTCATCCCGCCAGCGGTTTTTGCCGTCCAAGCCCGGCCCAAAGTAAAACGCTTCTCTCGCTGCGCATTGAAAACGAAAATTGGTCAGATAATGGTGCGATCCGTACGCCATTGTGTCTTCGAAATGGATTTGATAGGGAATTGTGAAAAATGACATCGCAGTGTAACTCCTGGTTATATTAAGGGTAAGTTTTGTTGTTTCTTTCATTCGAGACTTAGCCGGGTTTTAAACTGTCCCTTGAAAACATCGGTTTGGCATTGTTTCCGCTGAAGATTGTCTTAATCCTGGAAAAATCATTTCGTGGACTGACCGCGGCTTTTAGCTTAATTCAGGCAAAAAGCACCTTATTTATGCCGCGGAACGGTGCTGTCCCGGTCGTGCTCTAATTCTTAAGGCGTATGCATGAAATAACGTGAACAACTCGCGCCGATAAATTTTCAGAGGGAGTGCAAGCTTCGCTTGCTCTTGCAGGCGAAGCCTGCACTCCGACTATTAGCAACTTGCCCAAGTTATTCCATGTACATTCCTAAGCGAGTTGTTCTGTCTCGCTGATCTTCTCTACAATCCTTGTTCCGCCTCCTTTTGCCGTGCAAAACAGCCGTGCAGGCAAGACATAAACTATCGGTGAGAGGCTTCGGCTATCCATCCGCCGCCAAAAGCCCGGTAAATCGAGACCAGGGCAACGTACGTCTCGGTCTCGGCCTTGGCTTGTTCATCTGCGACGGCAAGCGTGGTGCGCTGGGCGTCCAGTACGGACAGATAATCATTAGCGCCGTGCCGATATAAGCCATTGGCGAGCCGGTAGGCTTCCTCAGCCGAAGTTTCGGCCTCGGTCATTCGGTCGCGGCGCTCCAACGAGGAGACATGCGCGACGTAGGCGTTTTCCACGTCTTCCAGCGCGAGCAGAAAGGTCTTCTCGTAATTCGCCGCAACTTGATCCAGCCTGGCATCAAAGGCGGTGATGTGGGCCCGGATGCGTCCGGCATTGAATATCGGCGCGCTGAGTCCCGAACCGAGCGTATAGACAGTCTCGGCAAGACTGGAGAAGCCGCTCGAAGCCAAAGCGCCGAAACCGCCGCTAGCCGACAGCACCAGCTTTGGCAGCAAATCGGCCCGCGCCGCGCCGAGGCGGGCCGCCATCGCGGCGACTTCAGTTTGCGCCAAGCGAATATCCGGCCTTTGATCCAGCAAGGCCGAGGGCAGCAGCCGGGGGATGCCCGGCGAATTTGCCGGCAATGGCTCGGCATGAGCCAAGCGGCTTTGCATATTTTCCGGCGGTTCGCCCAGCAATACGGCCAGGCGATGAATCAGGTTCGAGCTGGTGGCAGTGAGCGCAGGAAGCGCGGCGGCAGTGGTGTTCGCCAAGGTTTCCTGACGGGCGACATCCCATTGGTTGGTCAAACCGGTGCGGTTGAATGCCTTTAACACCCTCAGGCGTTCCTGCTGGATATTGATGTTTTTCTGCAAGATGGCTGTGCGTTTTTGTACGCCGCGCAGCTCTAAATAGTGGGTCGCAACTTGCGCCAGCAATCCCACTTGGGCGGCATGCAGCGCCTGTTCGGCTCCTTCCGCCTGGGCGGAGGCGGTTTCCGCTTCCAGCTGTCTGCTGCCGAACAGGTCGATTTCCCAGCGGGCGGACAACCCGCCGGTGATCATATCGGCAGTGGGCGTGAACAGCCCGATGCCTTGATTGTTCGGCACGCCGATAATCCGGTCGATCTTTTTTTCCCGGCCGCCGGAGGCGTACAGGTCGATGCTCGGATAGAGCATCGAGTCGGCGACGGCGGTCATGGCTTTGGCTTCGCGGACGCGCGCTACGGCGATCCGAACATCGTGATTGTTCGCCAATGCCCGGCTAAGCAGGGCGTCCAGCGTCGGATCCTGAAAACCTTTCCACCATTCCTTAAGATCGGCCAGGTTAGACTGTGCTTGGGTAGCGGGGGCATGACGCCAATCTTTGGGCGGCGTTATCAAGTTCATTGGATTGTCGACACGGGTTGGAGTGCAGGCGCTCAAGCAAAGCAGCATCGCCATAATGGGAATCGGTAGCCAATGCCGCCTGTTCATCTTTACTCCTCGTTCCCACGCGTTGCGTGGGAATGCCGTGCAGGACGCGTTGCGTCCCGTATACGCAAGATACTGGGCGTACGCGCGGCGTAGCGCGCCTTGACTGCGTCCCCGCGCAGCGCGCTCGTCGTTATACACATCTCGGCGTAGGCCGGAATAAGCCTGTCCGCGCGTTAAGCGCAGGACTGGCGTTTCCGGCGCTCCGATTGCCGGAAACGCCCACCCTTGCTGACGCCGGGCGGTCTTATTCCGGCCTACATCCAAGTCAAAATAACGGTCTTGAATAGACTTGTGCATAAAGGTGAGCGTAGCGCGTGGGGACGAGAAATACGGCCTATTCATTGGGAAGCTCCATTACCGGATTGCAAGATCACGAATGATTCAACACGTTTCACCCTGAACCAAGCCGCATAGAGCGCAGGCAAAAAGAAAACCGTCAGGAAGGTGGCGATAGTGAGTCCGCCCATGATCGCGATAGCCTGCGGGCCGAAAAAATCGTTGCGCGATAACGGGATCATCGCCAGGATGGCCGCCGCCGCGGTCAGCAGGATCGGCCTAAAACGTCGTACCGTCGATTCGACGATGGCCGTCCAGAGATCAAGCCCGGCCTTTTTATCCTGCTCGATTTGATCCACCAGGATCACCGAGTTGCGCATAATCATGCCGGACAGGGCGATGATGCCGAGCAGCGCCACGAAGCCGAAAGGCGCTCCGAACAGCAATAGGGCGAACGCCGCGCCGATGACGCCCAACGGCGCGGTGACGAACACCAAAAAGGTTAGGGACAGGTTCTGCAATTGCATCATCAGCAGGATCAAGGTAACGATCAGGACCAACGGAATCCAGACGAAAATCGACTTCTGGGATGTCCAGGCATCTTCCTTGGAACCGCCGGTTTCGATGAAATAACCGGTCGGCAATTGTTCCCGGATGCGTTCAAGTTGCGGGATGATTTCAGCCGCCACGTCGGGAGCCATCTTGCCGTCGACCACATCGGCGCGCACCGAAATGGCCGGGAAGCGGTTACGACGCCAGCGCACGCCGTCCTCGAATACGGTTTCGAAGGTGACGAACTGCGACAGCGGCGCGATCCGGCCGTTGCCGGTGCGCACCGTCACATCGGGCAAGCGCTCGGCGGCGGTGCGCAAGTTGTCTTGCGCCCGCCAGACGATGTCGATCAGCTTGTTGTCCTCCCGGAATTGCCCTACGGGAATTCCGGTGTAATGGGCCTGCAAGGCTTGCGACAGGCTTGAGGTGGAAACGCCGAGCGCACGAGCCTTGTCTTGATCGAGCATCAGGCGTAGCGACGGAATCCGGTCATGCCAGTCGTCGTTGACATCCACGGTGCCGGGATTGGCGCGCATCACCTCGGCCACCCGGTCGGCAATGGTCCGAACCGTCACTGGGTCTTCGCCGAACACTCTGAACACCAGCGGATAATCCATCGGCGGGCCGACGTTAAGGCGCATGACGCGTCCGCGCAGGTCCGGGAAATCGGTGGCGAACGCTAGCCGAATGCGTTGCATGACGCGTTCGCGGGCCGTATTGTCTTTGGTCATCACCACAAATTCAGCCAGATTGGCATTGGCCAGCTGTTGTACGATCAGTAGGAAGAAGCGCGGGGTGCCGCTGCCGATATAGGCGGTGTAATTCACCACGTCCTCGTCTTTGCTCAAAATCGCTTCCATCTGCTTGGCGGTCGCTTCGCTCTGCGCAAAGGAACTGCCCTCGGGCTGCCACAGGTCGATGATGACTTCGGGCCGGTTCGACAGCGGGAAAAACTGCTCGGGAACTTGGCTCAGCGTCGCCACGCCAACGCAGAATAGGGCGGCGGTAGCGATGATGACTTTTTTGCGATGTTCCACGCACCGCGTTACCCAATGCCGCAGGCGATTGTAAAACGGCGTGTCGAACAGGTCGTGATGGTGCGCGTTATGCGGCTGGATCTTGAGCAACAGGAAACCCAGATAGGGCGTAAAAACCACCGCGCCGATCCACGACAGCAACAGCGAGATGCCCATCACCTGAAATATCGAAACGGTGTACTCGCCGGCTTGCGATTTGGCCAAGCCCACCGGCAGGAAACCGACGATGGTGATCAAGGTGCCGGTCAGCATCGGAAAGGCCGTGGCGCTGTAGGCGTAAGTCGCAGCATGTATTCTGTCCATGCCTTCTTCCAGTTTGCGCGCCATCATTTCGATGGCGATCATCGCGTCGTCGACCAATAAGCCGAGCGCCAAAATCAATGCGCCTAATGAAATGCGATGAATTTCCATGCCGAACAGCAACATGCACAGCAGCGTTCCTGACAGCACCAAAGGCACGGTCAGCGCGACCACCGAGCCGGTGCGAAAGCCCAGGCTTAAAAAGCTGACCAGCAGCACCGCCGCCAAAGCCTCGAAGAAGGTGGACAGGAATTCGCCGATAGCGGTGTTGACGACGCGCGGTTGATCGGCGACCTGTTCGACATCGATCCCTATCGGGAGCTCGCCTTCGATTTCGGACTTGGCGGTTTCCAGCGCCTTGCCCAACGCCAGGACATCGCCGCGCTTGTTCATGGTGATGCCGAGGCCGACGGCTTCCTTGCCGTTGACGCGCATTTTAAGTTCCGGCGGGTCAATATAGCCGCGCTTGACTTGGGCGAAGTCGTCAACGCGCAAGCTGCGCCCGTTAATATGCACAGGCAGGTTGGCGATGTTATCCAGCGAATCGAATTGGCCGGTGATACGGATCGGCAAAGTGCGCTGGGCGGCATGCACCGCTCCCGCTGCGATCAGGCTGTTTTGCGCTTGCAGGGCCTCGGCGACGGTGTTGGCGTCAAGTCCCAGTTCGGCGAGTTTTTTGTCGGAAAATTCGACATAAATTTTTTCGTCCTGGACGCCGATCAGGTCGATTTTTTCGACATCCCGGACCCGCAGCAGTTGCTGCCGGACTAAATCAGCGGCTTTTTTCAGCTCGGCGTAACTGAAGCCTTCGCCCGAAAAGGCATAGATCAGGCTGTAAGTATCGCCGAATTCGTCATTGAAAAACGGCCCGACGCTGCCGGGCGGCAGGGTCATGCGGATGTCGTCGACCTTTTTGCGCACCAGATACCAAAGGTTGGGGATTTCCTTGGGCGGCGTATCTTCACGAGGAGTCACGAAAATGACTGATTCGCCCGGTTTGGAGTAACTGCGCAAAATATCCAGGTCGGGCAATTCCTGGATTTTCTTTTCCAGACGATCGGTCAGTTGCTGTTCGACTTCCAAAGCCGTTGCGCCCGGATAGAGAGTTTTGACTACCATCACCCGAAAGGTGAACTCGGGGTCTTCCCGTTGTCCTAGGCGGAAATAGGCGAATAGCCCACCCAATAGCGCCAGCGCCATGATAAAGCCGGTGAAAGCGCGGTGCCGCAACACCCATGCGCTTAGGTTGAAGTTACTCATGGACGGAACTCTTTGCCTGTGTCATCGCCAGGCTGAATTGTTGCGGCAAACGCACGGTTTGAGCTTCGCGTAAGCGGTTTACACCGGCTTTGACAATCAGCTGCCCGGAACTCAATCCGGTCACGGCAACCCGTTCGCCGGGCAATGCCGCGCCGATCTGCACCGGTGCGGCTTTGACTGTGGAAGTGTGTTCGTCAACCAGCCAGACACTGGGTTGTCCCGGTTGATTTTGGGGCGTAAAAATAGCCGAGAGCGGAACGGCTAGGCTGGAAGGCCCGATTGACGGTATCCAAACCGTTGCGGTCATGCCGAGCCGCGCCTCATCCCGGCCTGCCGGAAGAGTTGCTTTGACCCGATAGGTGCGGCTGACCGGATCGGCGGCTGCCGCAATCTCCCTGATACGCGCCTTGATGGGCTTGTCGCCGTCGGCCCACAAGGTAACAACGACCTCTTGGCGCTGTTTGAGTTCGGCGACGCGATGCTCGGGAATGTCGATATGGATTTCCTTTTCATCGAGTTGGGCCAGCCTGATAACCGGCTGACCGGGGGCGACGACTTGCCCTGTCTCGATTTCCAGCGCCGTCACCACGCCGTCGCGGTCGGCCTGCAAATCGGCGTAAGCCAGCTGGTTGCCGGTTTGCCCAAGCTGGGCTTCGAGCGCCGCAACCTTTTGTTGCGCGGTAATGTAAAGCGTTTGGCGGCGATCTAATTCGGGCTGGCTGATGATGTTTTGATCGAACAATTCCCGGTATCGGTTTAAGTCGTCTTTGCTGTAATCGCGGTCGGCTTTGGCGGATATAAGCTGGGCCTTGATGCTCTGCGCGGCAAGCCGGAAATCGCCGGGATCGAGCCTCGCCAGCAACTGTCCTTTATGCACTTGCTCGCCTACATCGACCAAGCGGCTGGTTAGTTTTCCCGACACCCGGAAGGATAAGGTCGTCTCAAAACGCGCTCTGACCTCGCCTGAAAACGGTCTGTCGTTCAGCGTCTCCCGGCTTGTTATGCGAACAATATTGACAGGACGAACAGAGGTTTGCTCTTGGTTGCGATGCGTACATCCCGCTAATGTCAAAACCAGTAAACCTATCGAATAGTTGATAGCGTTTTTCTTGAATGGTAAGCGGTCGTAACCGGCTATAGGGCGGCGGAAATGGTGTGGCTGCATTTGTACTCCGTTTAATGTTGTTAGATGCATTGGGAAAAGGTTCTCAACCTGCAACTTTCAACTAATGTCAATTACGTTAATTAGAGAGAGATGCTAAAAAAACAGCCGCCCTGGGACAACGCGGATTGCCCCTCCGTCCCTACCGTTTTCGATAACTACAGCCATATCTTCATCCGTCAAACGTTTCGGACGGGGTTGCAAACCCCGTCCGGCCACAGTAGTAACGCTCTGCGTGGTAACGATGAGTTTCTGTTTCGGGAAGTTATTGCCGAGCATACCCTAAGCGCTTTTAATCGGAGCTTGGCAGCGCCCTGATGGGCTGACCCTATGAGCCGGCACTGTAAATGATTCGATTTGACGCCGCATCACCCGATCGGGTGAAAAATGAAAATTATTAAGGGATGTGCGTGAAATAACGTGAATAAGTTGTTTCGAGGCTTGGGGCAGGGCGCAATGTTTGTTGTAGGAGCGGGCCATGCCCGCGATGATGGAGCCGCAACATATAAATCGCTGTCCCAGGGTCGCGGGCGCGGCCTGCTCCTACGGTGTTCATGCGTTTAACTTAACAGCATTGGGTAAAGGGGGGCTGGACCACTACAGCATATGCCCAAAGGGGAGGGAGCTTTGTTGCCGCGCTATAGCTTAAGCGGGGAACTTTGTGTTAAGGCGGCTTGAGTCGGATTAGCAAGCATGCCGAAACCGGTTGTCAATAACTGTATGAGTTCGGATTGGCGATGCGTTCCCGTTTTTATCAGCACCTGCTTTAGCTGGGTTTTTACCGTATTGTTGCTGATGCCCCGCATTTCGGCATAATCGCTTGGCGTTTGTCCGCGCAGCAAAGCGGTCGCGAGTTTGGCTTCAGCCGGGGACAGGCCGTAACATTGAGTTAACAGGCTATCGTCCAGGTCGAGCGGCAAATCGGGATCGCAAAGAAATAACGCAACGGCCGGCACTGACCCGATAAAAGGCAAGGTTTGGTTTTGTAGCGATACCACTATTGCCGATAAAGGACGGTTTGATTTATTCCGGTGCAAGCTCATCGCATTGCCCTGTCCCAGTTCTATGGCATTGTCGAGTAACAGGCGTAAGGCGCGGGTTTCGTCAGCGGTGCCCGCCAGACAGCGGCCTGCGGCATTGAAATAAAAACCGTCTGAACAGCGGGTTAAATTTTCCGCCATCCGATTGACAAACACGGCTTGACCGCTCTTATCGAGCAAGACCAAGCCGACCGGCAAGCGGTTCAGCAGCTCAGTGTCCGTAGTCAGTATGCTTTTAACTTCGGCAAATTTTTTGTGGATCATGCAGGAGCGGCGTAAATGTGGAACCAAACGGGCGAACAGCGCTGTTTCGTCGGCGGAAAAGGGTTGTTGTTTGGATCTGAAAATTGACAGGCGCACCGCCAGCGTATCCTGCTTAAGAATATGACCGATCATGGCATGAAAATAACCCTGCGGTTTAAGCCAATCGTTATACCATTCGGTTTTGACAAATTCCTGTACGGGAAGCAAGCGGTCGGATGTTACCAGTTCGCCTTCCGGTAGATATTTGGAGTTTTCAAGCCAGACATTAACCTTGGAATAATAGCGCTCGTAAGATACGACGGTCTCGGGATCGGTGCGGACTGTCTGAATAAAGGAGGTCTCATCGCTACGGCAAGTGGAACTGAGGCTGGCAAAATCCACCAGATGAAGCGCCGTCCCCCTGCTTTTGAACGTATCCGACAACTGCTCCAAAAAAACCGGCCATAATTCCGGCATGACGGCGGCATCGTAAATGCTCCCAATTAAATTATCGTATTGGCTTTGATTCATAGCTCGACTTACTGACGTTCCTGCGTTGAAATAATTTAAGTCATTGACTGGACGTGAATAAATAACCCTGAAAGGGCGTGATGACGGTCAGTTGAAGTCCTCCCGATAGGGCGGTCGAAGAATCGTGCCACAAAAACCACATAACTGCCAGCAGTAACCGTTAATCCACTGAAAGCAAACGGCCTGGGTAATGGGCTAAAGATGCGGCTCTACTGTAATCATCGCGGACTGTAAAATTCACCGTGCGCAACGTCCTTCGGCAACGTGGAGATGCAATGACGGCTATCCAGCTGTCTGGAAGGCGGGGGAGTGCGGATATAGCATTGGCATTGATGAACATCGGGTCATAGCGGCTTTGCGACGCCGCTTCGTTAGCCATGAAATCTTATAACCGCGGCCCAACGTTTTGAAGTTGACTGTTTTGAACTATGCGGGCGACCTGGCGGACGGGATAATTTATCCCGTCCGCTTTTGGGTAGTCTGTTGATGCAGCCTTTAACCCCGCTGTTTTTCCAGCAAATAATCCAACCAACGATTGGACAGCTTTTCCTGTACGGTATTTTGTCGCAACCTTGCATTCAAATGCGGAAAATCAACCTTATCCAAATCCTGATCCTGGTTGTAGCAGGAATACACAAAGCATTCCTTGCCGGTGTCGGGATCGACATGTTTGCACAAGCATTGCGCGCAAATGCCTTTCATCATGCACTGCATCGGCGAGTTGATAGAGCCGATGGCATGATGCGCTTTGTTTAAGTAAGGTTTCAGCACATCGAAGCGCGCGCTTTTTACCGCCGCCATCATGCGATCCGAGCCGATCACGATCAGGTGATCGACATCCGCCAGCGATAGGGGTTGTTCGCCTAATTCGCCTTGGGCGTAAGCCAGCATGCATTCCAGGATATTGCCGACAAAGGTTTTGTCTTGCGGGCGGGTCGGCGTGATCGCGGTAACGCCTTCGCCTTTATCGACGGACCACACGATAATATCGGCGGCGGCTTCGACATCCTCGACTTTAAAGCGGTCTTGCGCGTATTTGTAGCCGGCAAAATAAATCACTTTATTGCCCGCCGCCCTCAACGCCTTGCCGATCGAGAACAATACCGCATTGCCCAGTCCGCCGCCGAGCAACAACACGGTTTCGCCGGTCGGTATATCGGTCGGCGTGCCGGTCACGCCCATCAGTACCAGCGGATCGCCGACTTTCCAGGTTGCGCACAGGCGCGAGGACGAACCCATTTCCAGTGCGATCAGCGAGATGGTGCCTTTTTCCTTATCGACTTCGGCACCGGTTAGCGCCAAACCTTCTGCTGCCAGCACCGTGCCTTCGACGACAGGCGCAAAAGCTTCGTAGTTTTGTACGCGGTAAAATTGTCCGGGGTGGAATTTTTCCGCCGCCATCGGTGCTTTGACCACGACTTCGATAATGGTCGGCGTGAGTCGGTTGATGGCGACGATAGTGGCTTTAAACGCGTCATCCAATCGGGCGAACAGGGCTTTTAGCGCCGCATCGCGTTCCGGTTGCCGGGCGGGATCCAGTCCGGCCAGTTCATTTTTAAACAGTTCAACCACGTAAGGGTAGCCGTTTTTGGCGCTGGCCATGGCTTTAACCACGTTGCCCGCGTAAACGGGATGGTTGTCGCCGTAAAAACTGATGAACTTGCCGTCTTTCTGGTAAGAGGTCAGCGGCGCGGGTTTGCCGAGCTTGGGCATGGCGTCATCGTGCATCGGCACTAATTCGACCGAATCGCTGTTCCATTCGGGCTGGTAGCGCTGGAAAAACCATTTGTCCATCACAAAGGTGTCCGGATATTCGCTTTGATAAATGGTGTTCGGCGAGGTGCCCGCCGCAACGTATAAGCTGCGCAACGGCACGGTGATATTCTGCCCCGAGTTATTCCAACGTCCGTCTTCCAATGCCAGTTTTTCAAATTCCACCGCGTTCAAGTGCCCGAATTCGTCGGCTTGCGCTGCCAGCGGACTCATGCCTTCAGCCAAGGCGATGCCTTCTTCCAGCGCTTTGGCGATTTCTTCGTGGTTTTGGCGATACGCGGGCGCATCGTTAATGCCTTTGCGGTAAAACAGCGTGACGCCGCCCCACGCTTCGACCAGCGGTTGGAAATCCGGTTGCTCGCCTTCCGCTTCGGCGCGTTGCCGTTCGGCGTGTATGGCTTTGCCGTGGGCCAGGAATTCATCGAGTATGAGGGTTTCTTCCTGATCGTAGCGGCCGCGAACGGATTGCTCGCCATAGGCGTTAACCAGCGTTTCATAACGGTGCAGGATTTTTTCGACCTGCACCGGATAATACGCCATCAATTCGGTTGCGGTATCCATGGCGGTCAAGCCGCCGCCGATAACGCCGGCAGGCAGGCGCACTTGCAGGTTCGCCAGCGAAGAAGCCTTGGCCGCTCCGGTTAACTGCAAGGCCATCAGGAAATCCGATGCCTTGCGTATGCCGCGCATCAGGTTGTTTTTCATATCGATAACCGTCGGCTTACCGGCGCCCGAGGCGATACAGATATGGTCGAAGCCCATCTTCCATGCGTCTTCAATGGTAATGGTTCCGCCAAAACGTACGCCGCCGTAGGAACGGAACGCAGCGCGCCGTTGCAGGGTCAGGTAAATGACTTTCAGGAAGTTCTTGTCCCAGCGCACGGTAATGCCGTATTCGGCCACGCCGCCGAAACCGGCCAGGATGCGCTTGTCCAAATCTTCGTACAGGTCTTGAAAGTTGACAATCGGCGCAGGCAAGTTGTTGCTGTCGCCGGTCAGTTCCACGGGTAACGGTTCCAGTTTTAAGCCGTCGATACCGGCAACGCCGAAGCCTTCGTTTAACAAGTAATGGCTCATTGTGTAACCGGCGGGACCTAAACCGACCACCAGTGCGTTTTTGCCGTTGTAAGGCAGCATGTGCGGACGTTTTACGTTTAGCGGATTCCAGCGGGTCAGCAGGCTGTATATTTCAAAGCCGTAGGGCATGAACAATACGTCGGTCAGTACGCTGGTTTCAATTTGCGGAATATCGACCGGATCGGTTTTTTGGTAGATACACCCTTTCATGCACTCGTTACAGATACGATGCCCGGTGCCTGGGCACATCGGGTTGTCGATGACAATAATCGCCAACGCGCCGATATTGTCGCCATTGCGTTTGACCAGATGCATTTCCGATATTTTTTCATCCAGCGGGCAGCCGATGGTGGTCACGCCCAGCGGGTCAACCTTGAAGGTATTGGTTTTTTTGTTACGCATGCCCTTGGAGCAGGAGTCGGTGTCGCGCTCGTGGCAGTAAATGCAATGATTGATTTCGGACAATACTTGGCGTTCATTGAAACGCGGGTCGGTCAGCTTGAAGCCATCCCGACGGCGGCGGTGTTCCTGCTCGCCCATCCAGGCCTTAAATTCGCCGCGATCGACCAGATCATGCTCAACCAGCTGATCGAAATCGCGTTTTTCCGGGAGCTTGAAGCTCGGCCAGTTAGCAACGACATCGTTATCCTGTTGGGCGACAAAACTCCAGCGCAGCACGACGTCCATCAGGCCGTTGATGAATTCGGCGGGATCTTGCAGGCTGATGATGTCGTTAAATTCGCTTGCCGCTTCTGGGTGTGCGGCGAGTTTGGAGCGCAATGCCTCGGCGACCAAATCGGCATTTTCGTAATCGCTGTCTTTACCTTTGGCAACCAGCTTGTAATGACTGTACAGCAGTCCGATAGCCGCGCCGACCCTGGCAACGCGGTGTTCTGCGTCATCATCCCGGTTGGCTTCGGGGAAGCCCGCGTCGATCAGCAGGTCAAAGCGGTTCAGGACAGCAGGAATAGCCCAATCATCGGCATTTTGGCCTTTAAAGAAGAACGCCAGCTTATCGACTATTTCATTTTTAAAAGTAAAAATGGTATCGATCTCGTCCTTGATTCTTGCGCCCTGCGCCTGATGCTGCTCGGAAACATTGAAAATCTTGGCGACAAACCGGCCGACATAAGGCCCCATGCGCACCAGCAGGTCGGAAATAGCCTCCGGCGACAAACCTTCACCCTGATTCCGGCGGTAAGCCTTGAACTCATTGTGCAGCTCTGAATCATGGCGTTCAACCGAAGCATCAAACACATCGAGCAAATCTTTCAGACGTGCTGAATCGTATAAATCGGGGTAGTTAAAGCCGGGGATGCCTAGGGTAAGATTGTGTTGTTCCATAGTTCTCGTGTTTGATTAGATCGATTGTTGATACAGGCCGCATAAAAAATGGCTTTAGCTGTACGCAAAAGGTTGCCGAAAAGACTTAAAAAACCGTGTATTGTAAGTAGATATGACTTTGTTTGCCACAGATAATCTTTGGTTGTAGGGCGGATTGAGGCAAGCTCTCAGTCTGCCGGTCGTTATTCTTGGCAGACTCACGCTGTCGGCATCTTCTCTCTCAGTTTTAAAAACCGCAGATACCGGGTCATTGAAATGTCGCCGTTTTCGGCCGCCGCGCGCACTGCGCAACCCTTGTCAACCAGATGACGGCAGTCCTTGAATTGGCATTGATCGATTAAAGGCTGGAATTCGCGGTAGCCGTAGGCCAGTTGTTGTTCGCTTAGGCCCGCCAATCCGAAGATGGCTACCCCCGGGCTGTCGATTAAATCGCCGCCTTGGTTCATGTGGTACAGCGTTGCGGCCGTAGTGGTGTGCCGCCCGTGTTTGGTGGTTGCCGAGATGGTGTTGGTTTTCAGTTCTTTGTCGGGAATGATCGCATTGGTTAGCGATGACTTACCGACACCCGATTGCCCCGTTAAAATACTGACCTGACCTTTTAAAGCGTGTTTGAGCTCATCCAGTCCCGAGGCCTGGGTGGCGCTGACCCGGTACAGCGCATAGCCCAGATTGGTATAGTCCAGCAGTTCCTGTTCGATAGCGGTCGATTGCGTCAGATCGGTTTTGTTCAGCACCAGCGCCGCATCGATATTGCGATTTTCGCAAATCGCCAGATACTGGTCGATTAGCAAAAAATCGCAGTAAGGCTCGACCGCGAAGACCACAAACACGGTGTCGATGTTGGCGGCAACCGGGCGGGTCTTGCCGTTTCTGGACGGGCGCATCAATAACGAGCGCCGGGGCAGGATTTTTTCTATGCGACCTTGGTCGGGCGAGGATTGCGTCCATAAAACCCGGTCGCCGACTGCGACGGTTTCGAGCCGTCGCAGTGTTTGGCATAGCGCAATCTTGTCGTGATATTCAACGGCGATGCCCTGGCCTAAGTGGGAAATGACCAGGCCTTCAAGTAACTCAGACACGTATTTTCGATTCTAAATTGGCAATGCGGATAGCCGCAGGCGGGTGGCTGTAATGGAAGGCGGAATACAAAGGGTCCGGCGTCAAGGTGCTGGCGTTTTCTTCAAACAGCTTGACCAAGGCGCTGACCAGTTTTTCGGCTTTGGCATTGTTTGACGCGAAATCATCGGCTTCAAACTCGAATTTGCGTTGAAAATAGGCGCTGATCGGCTGCATAAAAAAGGTAAACGACGAGGATACCAGCATGAACAACAACAGGGCGGCGGCATGTGACGGTTGTTCCACGCCCAGTCCGGTGTAGAACCAAGGCTGGTCGATCAGCCAGCCTAAAATCGCAAAACTGATCAGGGTCATAATCGAGTTGGCAACCAGCATTTTGATGGTGTGCTTGCATTTGAAATGTCCCAATTCGTGAGCCAGTATCGCTTCCAGTTCCTCATCCTCTAAAGAATTGATCAAGGTATCGAAAAACACGATGCGCTTGTTGCTGCCGAGGCCGGTGAAGTAGGCGTTGCCGTGGCCCGAGCGTTTGGAGCCGTCCATGATGAAGATGCCCTGGCTGCTGAAACCGCAACGGGCCAGCAAGCCCTGAATCCGGTCTTTTAACGAGCCTTCTTGCATCGGAGTGAATTTATTGAATAACGGCGCGATCACGGTAGGGAACAGCCAGCTCATCAACAGCGCAAAGCCCATCAAGATGCCCCAAGCCCATAACCACCACAGTGAGCCGATGCTGTCCATGACCCACAGGATTAAAGCCAGCAACGGCATGCCAATCGCGGCGACCAGAACCAGTTGCAGCAGTTGATCCTTGATGAATTGCTGCGGGGTGCTTTTGTTGAAGCCGAATTTCTCTTCAATCACAAAGGTTTGGTAGACGCTGGTGGGAATTTCAACCAGCGTCATGACCAGGAAAACGCTGGCGACAGCGGCCAAGCCTGCGATCAACGGGTTTTCAAGCGAAGACGCCCAAAATTCGAAAGCGAAATTAATGCCGCCGCCGAGCGTCATCACTAACAGCAGAATAACGCCGATGATGCTGTCTATATCGCCCAGCTTGCTTTTTTCCAGCGTGTAGTCGGCGGCTTTTTGGTGAGCTTCCAGCGAAACGGTGTTTTTAAACGCTTCCGGCACGGCGGAACGGTGCTTGGCAACGTAGCCGGCGTGTCGTTTAGCCAGCCAAAACTGGACCGAAAAAGAAAGAGTTAGCGCGATTAAAAAGACGATGGTAAAGCTATTCATAAGCGAGTTTCTTCAATGTTTAAGAGTTAGACGTACAGATTAGCCAATGCTACACTAACCGCCCTCTTATATACAATGGAATCGACAAATGGCGCAGGACCCATCGCATCTTATCTGGATAGACCTCGAAATGACCGGGCTGGATCCTGACAGCGATTTGATTATCGAGATTGCGACGATCGTTACCGATAAGGATTTGAATATTTTGGCCCAAGGTCCGGTGTTGGCCGTGCATCAGTCCGATGCGGCATTGGCGGCGATGGACGAGTGGAATCAGCATCATCATGGCCAATCCGGCTTGATCAAACGCGTTAAGGCGTCCACTATCGACGATGGGGAAGCAGAACGGCAAACGCTGGAGTTTTTAAAACAATGGGTGCCAGAGAAGACCTCGCCGATCTGCGGAAACAGCATCGGCCAGGACAGGCGTTTTTTGTACCGCTATATGCCTGAGCTGGAAGCGTATTTCCATTATCGCAATATCGATGTGTCAACGCTGAAAGAGTTAGCCGCCAGATGGGCGCCTCATGTAAAAGAGGGGTTTAAAAAGGAGTCCTCGCATCAGGCCCTGGACGATATTATCGAATCTATCGAAGAGCTGCGTTATTACCGCGAGCACTTCATCAGGTTTTAGCTGATGAATCAAATTCTTGCGGTTGCATTGGGCGGTGCGTTCGGAGCGGTGGTGCGGTTCCTGGTGTCATCGGGCATTTACCAGTGGCTGGGGCGCGGCTTTCCGTATGGCACGCTAGTCGTCAACGTGATCGGCTCGTTTATGCTCGGCCTGCTGACCGAATCGCTGATGCAGCAGCGCATCACCATCACCTTCGAATACCGGGCGGCCATTTTGGTCGGCTTTATCGGCGCGTTTACCACCTTCTCCACGTTTTCGCTGGAAACGTTTTATCTGATAGAGCAGGGCCATTTAACCAAAGCGGCGGTGAATATATTCGGCAGCGTGACGGTCTGCATAGTGGCGATCTGGGTCGGTTTGCTGTGCGGCAGAGGCTTGTTTTATTATTCGGACGGCGTTATCCAGTTCTCGGGCGGCGTCATTCCTTATGCGCTGATGACCGTTAACGCGATCGGCGCTTTTCTGATCAGCATCATCGCGACTATCTTGTTGCAGAAAGTGGCGCTGGCCGTGGAATACCGCGTCGTACTGACGGTGGTCATGGTGGGCGTTTTTTTAACGCTGTCCGGCTTGTATTTATTGCTGTTTTTGGTCGAACACGGGTTTTCATTCGACGTCAATTTGAATTTAATGCTGGGTACGTTTGTCGGCAACAGCTTGATTTGTATTTCGGTGATTTGGATGGGCTTGTTGGTGGGCAGGCAGATTTGAGAGGCCCAAGGTAAAAGGTTCAAGGCGAAAAAAGCCGGGTAGGGTACGCTGTGCGTACCATTAACCTCCGAAAGGTACGCGAAGCGTACCCTACATATTTTATCGTTCCCACGCTCCTGCGTGGGAATGCAGTCTGCGCCGCTCCAGCGGCGCGAAGTCAACTACGCAATTTTATTAAAGGTAACTACGCAATCATGTTAGATCCCCGCTTATTCAGAACCGAGCTTGATTTTGTTAAGGAACAGCTAAACAGACGTTCATTCGATTTTAACCCAGAGTATTACTCCGAGCTGGAAGCCCGGCGCAAAGACATCCAGGTTAAAACCCAGGAATTGCAGAACGAACGCAACAGCAGTTCGAAAGCCATCGGCATCGCCAAAGCCAAAGGCGAAGATGTGCAGCCGCTGCTGGATCAGGTTCAGCATCTGGGCGACGAGCTGAAAGCCGCGGAAACCGAATTGTCCGACATTCAGGCAAAAATGACCGCTTTGATGGAAGGTATCCCCAACATTCTCGATGAGAGCGTGCCGAACGGCAAGAGCGAAGATGATAATCTTGAAATCAGCCGCTGGGGTGATATTCCGAGCTTCGATTTCGAGCCCAAAGACCATGTCGATTTAGGCGCAAAGATAGGCATGGATTTCGAGCTGGGCGCAAAAATCGCCAGCGCAAGGTTTGTCGTTTTAAATGGGCCGCTGGCGCGCCTGCAACGGGCCATCATCCAGCTGATGCTCGATACGCATACTACCGAACACGGCTACAGCGAAACTTATGTGCCGTTCCTGGTCAATGCCGACAGCTTGCGCGGCACCGGGCAGTTGCCCAAGTTCGAAGCCGACCTGTTCAAGGCCAGCGACGATCCCGGCTTATACCTGATTCCGACCGCCGAAGTGCCGGTTACCAACATCGTCAGGGACGTGATCATCGACGCCAAAGACCTGCCGCTTAAATTCGTCTGCCACAGCCCTTGTTTCCGCAGCGAGGCCGGCGCTTACGGTCGCGATGTAAGAGGCATGATCCGTCAGCATCAATTCGAAAAAGTCGAGATCGTGCAAATCGTAAAGCCGGAAGATTCGGCTGCGGCGCATGAAGAGCTGACTAATCACGCCGAAGCCATATTGAAAAAACTCAACCTGCCTTACCGCAGGATGTTGTTATGCGCGGGCGATACCGGCTTTTCATCGAGCAAAACTTACGATTTGGAAGTCTGGCTGCCGGGGCAGGGCACATATCGGGAAATTTCATCATGCAGCAACTTCAAAGACTTCCAGGCGCGCCGCCTGCAAGCGCGCTGGCGCAACCCGGAAACCGGCAAACCCGAACTGGCGCATACCCTGAACGGTTCCGGTCTGGCGGCTGGCAGAACCCTGATTGCGGTGATGGAAAATTACCAGGATGCAGAAGGGCGCATCCGTATTCCTGAGGCGTTGCGGCCTTATATGGGCGGGTTGGAAGTTATTGGATAGTGAACGGCTTAACCGTCCACCCTTCGACAAGCTCAGGGCGAACGGTTAAGCTATGAACTTGCTAATATTTAAAAATTGAGGCTAGCACCATGAATACAGCAGAAAAGATTTATCAGGGTGTACAGGATTTTCCAGAGCCATTGGCTTTAGAAGTTTTGCATTTTGTAGAGTTTTTAAGGCTTAAAAATCAGTCGTGAATAAATCAGGAATTGGAGCAAAAAATTCAGCAGGGAATTAATCAGGCTGATAGCGATTTGGGGATCACAGTAGATGATGATTATGTTGATAAGTTAAACCAACGGGTTCAACAACGGCTTGATGCATCCCAGAAAAACTGATGGCGTATCAAGTAAAAATCATGCCTCAAGCAGATGAAGAGCTGGAAGAATTAGCCCGCACAAAGGAGGCGTGTCATTGCTAGCAGCCGTTGAACAAACAAGATTGAGGGTATCGAAGAGCACTGAGGCGAAACGAAAATCGCAACTCGGCCAATTTCTTACGCCTGCAAGAATGGCTCAGTTCATGGCTGGCTTGTTTACATCGAAAGGCAATCTTGATTGCCGCTTGCTTGATGCTGGCGCAGGCGTCGGCTCGCTTTCAAGTGCATTTCTTGAGCGGTGTGTCACTGGCGAATTGAGTTTTAAAAAGGTAGAAGTAACTGCCTTCGAATTAGACAATCTTATCCATGAAGAATTAAATAATTCACTTTCCAGTTACAAAAACAGACTGACTGTTGTTTATGAAATACTGGGTGATGATTTTATTGAGCAGGCCGTCAATAGAATACAATTTGATTTTGGTAATGGATTTACTCACGCAATCCTTAATCCTCCCTATAAAAAAATCAGTAGTAATTCCCGCTACCGCCTATTGCTTCGACAGGTGGGGATTGAAACAGTAAATCTCTATTCCGCTTTTGTCGCCTTGGCTCTGGCAATGATGGAACCGGGTGGACAGGTCGTTGCGATCATTCCGCGTAGCTTCTGCAATGGGCCGTATTACAGACCTTTTCGCGACTTTATACTTGAGCGGGCTGCAATTCGACGCATGCATTTGTTCGGCTCACGCAGCAAGGCATTCAAGGATGATGATGTGCTGCAGGAGAATATTATTGTGTTGCTTGAGCGTGATGGGCAGCAAGGTGACGTGACGGTGACTACATCGACCGATGACAGTTTCGCTGACATCATAACGCATACGCATCCATTTAACCGGATTGTGTTTCCCGATGATTCCGAACGTTTTATCCATGTACCGACTTCGCCAGAGCGCAACGTCATCGAACTTTCCAATGCAATTCACTGTTCGCTGGATGACCTTGGCATCAAGGTGTCGACGGGGCCGGTTGTCGATTTTCGGTTGAAAGAGTATCTCCGTGATATGCCGGAACCGGACACTGTGCCACTGTTGTACCCTGCGCACTTTGCCGGGCAAAATATCGAATGGCCGAAATTTGGCATCAAGAAGCCAAATGCTATCCAGCGTAATTCCGAGACGGAAAAGTGGCTGTATCCGAATGGTTTCTATTGCGTAGTTCGTCGCTTTTCATCGAAGGAAGAAAAACGCCGGATCGTTGCCAGCGTTGTTCAGCCGGACACCTTTGGCGATGCTCAAATGCTGGGGCTGGAGAATCATCTGAACGTGTATCACGAGAACAGGCATGGTTTGTCGGAAGCTCTTGCGCGTGGCTTGGCTATATACCTCAACACGACTGGCGTTGACGAAAACTTTCGCCGTTCGAGCGGTCATACCCAGGTCAATGCAACCGACCTCAAAATGATGAAATATCCGAGTCGGAAGGCGCTGATTGCGCTTGGCGAATGGGCAAAGCGTTGCGGCGAGCCTACACAAAAGATGATTGATGAGCAATTGGATAAGTTGAGCGCATGACCGCGAACAATAACAAGCATATCGACGAAGCGTATAAGATTCTCATTTCTCTCGGCTTGCCACGTGCGCAGCATAACGAACGATCCGCGCTATGCCTGTTGGCGCTGTTGAACCTCGTTCCCAGCAAGCCGTGGGCGCAGGCCGAAAATCCACTTGTCGGTATCACGCCGATCATGGATTGGTCGCGGGAGCATTACAACAAGGATTATGCGCCTAACTCACGAGAGACATTCCGACGCCAAACCATGCACCAGTTCGTTGATGCTGGGATTGCTCTCTATAACCCTGACAAACCGGATCGCCCGGTGAATAGTCCGAAGGCTGTTTATCAGGTTGCCCCCACAGTGTTGACGCTGCTGCGCAGTTTTGGCACAGCCCAATGGCACGATAATCTGACAACTTATCTAGCTTTGAGCCAGACGTTGGCGGCAAAGTACGCAATGGAGCGTGAGCAAAATCGTATCCCGATGCAGATTGCACCGGGTAAGGAGATCACTCTCAGTCCCGGCGTACATAGTGAGCTGATCCGCGCCATCGTGGAAGATTTTGCCCCGCGTTTTGCGCCCGGTAGCGTGTTGATCTATGCCGGAGATACTGGAGACAAGTGGGGATACTTCGATGCGGTCTTGCTGGCCGAGTTGGGTGTAGATGTGGATTCGCACGGCAAGATGCCTGATGTGGTGTTCCACTTCGTCGAGAAAGATTGGTTATTACTGGTGGAGTCTGTCACAAGTCATGGGCCGGTTGACGGTAAGCGTCATGCAGAACTGGCGCAGCTGTTCTTCGGGTCAACTGCCGGGCTTGTTTATGTGACTGCTTTTCCCAATAGGTCGATCATGGGTCGTTATCTTAGCGAAATCGCATGGGAAACCGAAGTGTGGGTGGCAGACGCACCGTCGCATCTTATTCATTTCAATGGTGTGCGTTTTCTTGGGCCGTATAACGTACTCTAATAAATTTTTCTGTTCGCGCATGGAAACAGGATGTGGTGTATGGCGCTGCCTTTATGCCCGAGTTTTTATGGTCAACGCAACCGCTTCCCGCTCAGCGCATCATAAATAGCGGTTTCCTGTGTCAGTTCACCGACTTTGCCGTGAACGATAAAAATATCTGAACCAGTAAAGGTTTTTAGCAGTTTTCTCGATTCTTTGATGGCGGGGCGGGTCGTCGGGTTGGCGCTGGTGGACACTAGCGGGCTGCCGAATTGGGCGCATAAATCGCGGGCTATCGGGTGGCCGGTCACTCTGACGGCTAGGGATTGATGCTCGCCGGTCAGCCATTTCGGCACCCAGGGCCGGGCCGGAACGACCCAGGTGACAGGGCCGGGCCAGGTGGGCGTTATACGATCAATGATGGTTTGGTTTAAAACGAGGTAGGGGCGCAGTTGCTCCAGAGATGAGGCAATAAGAATCAGGCCTTTTTCTATCGGGCGCTGCTTGATGGCAAGCAGCGTCAGCACCGCAGCTTCGTTGAGCGGGTCGCAGCCCAAGCCGTAGACGGCTTCCGTGGGGTAAGCTATCACTGCTCCGGCTTTGAGATGGCGGATGGCGGTTTTTATTTTGAAGGGTGAGTGATAGGGCATTTTTGAGTTTACGAAGCTGAGTTATAAGCATGGAGCTTTATATAACTCGTCATCCCGGCAGTGAATGCCGGAATGACGGCAGCATGGTTGAGCGGGCGCCTTAAACTGAAGGCGAATGAATTCGCCCCTACCCGGTGGGTCCTTGCACATCCGCCGGATCGCCTTCATACGGCGTTGCGTACTTACATTCTTTTTGCGGACAAACCTTTTCCACGCCGCGCCGTTTGGTTTCCTTGACGGTCAAAATAGGCCACTCGCATTCCGGGCAGCTTTCTTTTACCGGCGCATTCCACAACGCGTAATCGCATTTCGGGTATTCCGAGCAGGAATAAAATATCTTGCTGTTCCGCGATTTGCGCTTGAGGATGTTGCCTTTTTTGCATTGCGGGCACTCGACGCCGGTGTCCATCGGTTTTTCCAACGGCTCTATATGCTTACATTTGGGATAGCCGCTGCAACCGATAAATTTGCCGTAGCGTCCGGTCTTAATCACCAAAGGCGATTCGCATTTAGGGCAGACCCGGCCTTCCACGACTTCGGGCTCATCGCTTGCGCCGCCGTCATCGTTCAGGTTCCGGGTATAAGAGCACTCGGGGTAGTTGGTGCAGCCGATGAACCGACCATTCCGGCCTAAACGGATCGACAGCGGGCTGCCGCAATCGGGGCATTTTTCGTCGATGGCTTCCTGGGTGACATCCTTGCGTTGGACGCTTTCTTCTTTTTCCTGGATCAACGTGGTGAATGGCGTCCAGAAATCGCGCATTAACGGAATCCAGTCTTTTTCTCCCCGCGACACCGCATCCAGTTCGTCTTCCAGGTTAGCGGTAAAATCGTAATCGACGTATTTGGTGAAATGTTCGGTCAGGAACTTGTTGACGATTCTGCCGACATCGGTCGGGTAGAAGCGTTTGCCGTCCAGCGTGACGTATTCGCGGTTTTGCAAGGTCGAAATAATCGACGCATAGGTCGACGGCCGACCGATACCGTGTTCTTCAAGCGACTTTACCAGACTGGCTTCGCCGTAGCGCGGCGGCGGTTCGGTGAAGTGCTGTCCGGCATTGATGTCGTTGAGTTGCACAGGGCGGCCTTCTTCCATCGGCGGCAGAAAGCTTTCCTTGTCGTCGCTTTCGTTACTGTCGTCTTTTCCTTCCAGATAGGCGGCCATGAAGCCGGGGTGGGCTATCGTTGAACCGGTTGCCCTGAATACGTGCTTGCCGCCTGCGCAAGTCAAGTCGACGGCGACCATGTTCAGCGTGGCATGAATCATCTGGCAGGCGATGGTGCGCTTCCAGATCAGCTCGTAGAGTTTGAACTGTTCGATGCTCAGATGGCTTTTTAGCTGGCTGGGCAAGTACCGGGGAGATGTCGGGCGTATCGCTTCGTGCGCTTCCTGAGCGTTTTTGGATTTGGTCTTGAAGACTCTCGGCTCTTTCGGCACATTTTCAGCGCCGTAGTTTTCGGCAATCAGTGCGCGGATTTCCTCGACGGCGTCTACCGATAAATTGACCGAGTCGGTACGCATGTAAGTGATTAAACCGGCGGTTTCGCCGCCTATGTCGATGCCTTCATAGAGCTGCTGGGCAACGATCATGGTGCGTTTAGTGGTAAAGCCCAGTTTGCGCGAGGCTTCCTGTTGCAGGGTCGAGGTGATGAACGGCGGGGCCGGGTTGCGTTTTTGCTGTTTCTTCTCCAGCTTGGCGACCATTAATTGGCCGTCGGAGGTATCCAGCAAGGTTTGCTTGGTTTTTTCCGCCAGCTCTTCATCGGTAATGCTAAATTGCGTGACTTTTTCGCCGTCAAACTGGGTCAGCTTGGCTTTAAAGGCTTGATCCTGCGCGGTCAGTGCGGCGTCAATCGTCCAATATTCGCGGGATTTAAAGGCTTCGATTTCCAGTTCGCGCTCGACGATCATGCGCAGAGCGGGGCTTTGTACCCGGCCCGCCGATAGGCCGCGGCGGATTTTTTTCCATAGCAGCGGCGACAGGTTAAAGCCGACCAGATAATCTAAAGCACGGCGCGCCTGTTGGGCGTTTACCAAACTGATGGCGACTTGTTCCGGGTTGGCGATAGCTTCGGTGACGGCTTTTTTGGTGATCTCATGGAATACGACCCGATGCACCGGCTTGTCTTTGAGTAGCTTTTTTTCTTTCAGAAGTTCAAGCAAATGCCAGGAAATGGCTTCCCCTTCTCTATCAGGGTCAGTCGCCAGATATAAGGTGTCTGCGGTTTTAAGGGCTTTGCTGATAGCCTGGACATGTTTTTGGTTGCGATCGATGACTTCGTACTTCATGGCGAAGTCGTTGTTCGGGTCGACCGCGCCTTCCTTGGGGATCAGGTCGCGGACGTGTCCGTAAGAAGCTAAAACTTGAAAGTCTTTGCCCAAATATTTTTCGATGGTTTTGGCTTTTGCAGGCGATTCTACAATGACGAGATTCTTACTCATTTATTTAAAAGGATGAAAGGCGAAGGGCTAAAGACGAAGGGCGAAGGGCTAAAGGCGAAAGTGTATGTTTTTTGCCTTTAGCCCTTCGCCTTTCGCCTATTTTTTAATGTAAATAAGTTGGAATAAGGTCATAAACAATATCTTCCATCCTGGAGAAAGCGATTTCTTCGTCCGGTTGGCTGAGCAATACCATCAGTACTATCCATTTCAGCTTTTCCATGGACAATTCTTCATTTTCCAGCGCCATGGCCCGGTCGATGACAATTTCCCGGTTGGCTGAGCTCAGAATGCCGCTATGCTCCAGGAACATAATCAGGTTGCGGGATTCAAGATCCAGCCTGGCTTTTTCCTGACTGCAAAAAATACGGAAGGTAGGCGACACGGATGCTTTTATTGCCCGTTGCAAGCTAAGCGATTCGAGCCAGTCGAAAGCTTTATTAACTTCGATTTGTTCAAAGCCCGCTTCGAGTAATTCTGTTCTAACGATATCGCTGTCAGGAAGTATTTCAATTTCATCCTCCATGTAGTTTTCGAATAAGTACATCAGGACATCAAAAATATTTTCTTTCATAAGGTTTTATTTGTTTATTTGATTCGGGTATAGCAACCGCCGGCGGTTGCTTCTATGTAACCTTGCAGTTCCAGAATCAGTAACATTGACGAAATAACTTCGACGGATTCGTTGGCGTTTTCAACCAGAGTATCGATAGAAGTTGGGCTAAACATGACAAGATTCAATAATGTTTGTTGCTCCAGGTCAAGTGTTGATTGCATTGTTAGTGGGGGTAAAATCTCATCTTGTTGATTATATTGATTTAGTTCTTCGAGAATATCTTGGGTGGTTTCGACAAGTTTTGCGCCTTCACGGATTAATGCGTTGCAACCGCGGGCCAATGGGTTGTGAATAGAGCCGGGGATGGCGAACACTTCGCGGTTTTGTTCGAGCGCCATTCGGGCCGTAATCAATGAGCCGCTTTGCTTGGCGGCTTCAACCACCAACAGGCCTTGGCATAAGCCGCTGATAATACGGTTGCGCCGGGGAAAGTGGTTGGCTTTGGCGGTCGTGCCGGGCGGAAATTCCGAAATCATTGCGCCGGTATTGACGATTTCAGTCGCCAGCTCTTTATGTCTCGCCGGGTAGACGCGATCCAGCCCGGTACCCGCCACCGCAATCGTATAACCGTTGGCCTTTAATGCGCCTTGATGGCTGGCTGCGTCTATGCCTAAAGCCAGTCCGCTGGTGATCACAAAGCCGCAATGACTCAGGGTTTTGGCAAAGTTAAAGGCGATTTCCAGGCCTGAGGTCGAGGGATTGCGGCTGCCCACCATGGCGATTTGCGGCAATGATAATAATCCGGGATTGCCGCGTATGAACAGAATAGGCGGAGGATCGGAAATTTCCTTTAATTGCCGCGGATAGTTTGCGTCATTGAGGGTGAGCACGCTGTTATTGTCCTGATTCAGCCAGCTCAGGTCATAGTCGATAAGCGTCCAGTCAGGATTCCTGATGGCATGAACGATGTCGCTTTTTAAGCCCAAGGCGCTAAGCGCGGATGATGATTCTGCAAACAGCTGCGCCGGGGTATGATGTTCGAGCAAGCGGAGAAAAGTTCTGCAACCGACGCCTGGCGTGCGCAATAACGCAAGCCAGTATTTAATGTCGGGGTCTGGTTGTTGCGCGGTGATGTTCAGGGGGTTTTTACTTTGTCTAAAACATGAATAGCCTGGGTCGCCTTCATGACCAGGGCGTAACTGACGCGCTCAAACGGACGGAACACCATCAAGGCGCCGGCAACTTCATCCGGAAGATTAACGGCATCGTTTTTGATCGGGCTGTATTCGTCGCCGACAATCTTGCCGGTTTTATAGATATTCAGCTCATGTCCGGCTAAAAGGCCGTCGGTAGTGCCTTTGTCAATTACGACTACGTTATAGCGACCGATTTGGGAGACGCCGCCAAGCACGCTGATAATGCTGCCTTTGATGCTTTGTTCGGGTGGGCGGGGGAAATAAGTTAAGGCAAGCTCCTCTTCCGTATGGGCCATAATCCGGTCGCCTGTGCGGATTTCACGGTCGGCTTTGGTGATGGCCAGCGTCGCCGGGTCGCCGGGTTGTTGCAATGAGGCATCGGCAATGTACTGCGCCTCATAGCCCAGAATTTCTCCGTTTTCCGGGCTGACGTAAGCGCTTCCCGGCCGGTAAATGGTGTGGGACAGATTTTTGGAATCGGTGATCGAGCGCACATAAACACGGTCGCCGGTGCCTACGATGATATGTTCCCCTGCAAAGCCGACAACATAAGGCGCATTGCCCAGTTCATTCTCATCCACTACTTTGGGCGATGCCAGGTAGCTTGCTATGGTTTCGGTCGGGATTAATCTGATAGCCTGTTTCAGGTCGGTTTCCCTAATGCAAGGCAGTACCTTTCCCGCTTCGGAAACGGCAAAATCTTTGCGGCCGTGTTTATAGTCTTCTTCCTTAAGTACGCAAGGGGAATGGGGGGAGGGCTGATATTGGGCTTGAGGCGTTAGGTCGCTTCTGGAAAGATTCAACTGCGGCTTGCCGTTGACTACGGAAAAATAAAGGGTGTCGCCGGGGTAAATTAAATGAGGATTTTTAATTTGGGTATTGTGGCTCCATAGTTCGGGCCATTGCCAAGGGTGCGTTAAAAATTTACCGGAGATTTCCCACAAGGTATCGCCTTTGACGACAGTATATTGATCGGGACGGGACGGATTTATTTGTATTTCATCACCGGCTGTCCATGCCCGTGTCCCTGTGGGCGCATTGCGTGCCAATCCGCTCCAGGCGGATTGGTCATCAGCCCAGGCGCTTAAGCTGAGCAGCAGGGAAACTATCAATCCGGTGAATGTTCGAAAAGCCATGTTGGGGTTCCTGTCGAGTCTTTTTGTACTATCTGAATTCAAAGTTTAGATGAATTCAGATAGAATTCCAGTATTCAATTATTATAGTGGAGAGTTTGTTGAGTATTCTATCTATTCTCGAATTTCCGGATGATCGGTTGCGCAAGAAGGCGGCAATCGTCCAAAAGGTCGATGATAAAGTTAAAAAATTGGTCGATGATATGCTTGAAACCATGTATGAATCGCATGGCGTAGGACTGGCCGCGACCCAGGTTAATGTGCATCAGCGGATTGTCGTTATCGATGTCAGCGAGGACAAGGACGCCCCATTATGTTTAATCAATCCTGAGATTATAGAAAAAGACGGGGTTAAGGAGTCCGAAGAAGGCTGCCTTTCGGTGCCCGGTTTTTTTGAAAAAGTAGAGCGGGCTGAACATATCATAGTTAAAGCCTTGAACCGGGAGGGCGAGCCTTTTGAGTTAAGCGCCAGGGATTTACTGTGCGTGTGCGTTCAGCATGAACTGGACCATCTGGATGGGAAACTGTTCGTCGATTATATTTCCCCGTTAAAACGGCAGCGCATTAAGAAAAAGTTGGAAAAAATACATAAGATGGAAACGAGTTGAGCATGAAAATCATTTTTGCCGGAACCCCCGAGTTTGCCGTACCTTGTTTACAGATGTTGCTGGATTCGGAGCATGAAGTTTGCGCCGTTTATACCCAGCCCGATCGTCCGGCGGGCAGGGGGCGCAAATTGCAGCCAAGCCCTGTCAAAGAGCTGGCCTTAACGGCCGGAATTCCCGTTCTTCAGCCGCTTACGATGAAAACCAGCGAGGATTTGCAACAGATCAGCGCCTTTGATGCCGATTTGATGGTGGTGGTCGCTTACGGCATGATCTTAACGCAAGCCGTTCTGGAAGCGCCCAAGCTGGGCTGCATCAACGTGCATGCGTCATTGTTGCCGCGCTGGCGCGGAGCCGCTCCGATTCAGCGGGCCTTGATGGCCGGTGATGAAAAAACCGGCGTGACCATTATGCAGATCGTGCGCAAGCTTGATGCAGGGGATATGCTGCACAAGGAAGAATGCGTGATCGGCGAGACCGATACGGCCGGCGACTTGCATGACAAATTGGCCGCGTTAGGTCCAATAGGCCTAGCCAAAGTGCTGGCGCAAATAGAGGCAGGAACCGTTCATCCCGAACCGCAGGATGAGGCGTTGGTGACCTATGCCGAAAAACTGGAAAAAAGCGAAGCCGTTATCGATTGGACGCAAGCGGCTATGGATCTATCCCGAAAAGTAAGAGGCCTAAATGCCTGGCCGGTCGCGCAAACGCTGTATCAGGGCAATGTGCTGCGCATCTGGCGGGCAGTGCAGGTAAATGACGAGTCCATAGTAGGGGCGACCGGCCGGTCGCCCTTAGAACCCGGCACCGTACGCTGTGCCGATAAACACATGGACGTAGCGACCGGCAAAGGTTTTTTAAGGCTGCTGGAAGTACAGCTGCCGGGCGGGAAGCGCATGCCGGTTCAGGCTTTTTTGAGCGCTCACGACGCTGACGGGGTAAAACTCGGTTGAATATACGATTAGTCGCGGCCAAAGTATTAGCGCGTGTATTGCAAGACGGGCAGTCTTTAACTGTCGCCCTGGATAATGCATTTCCGACCATAGACTCGGCTAAAGACCGGGCATTCATTCAAGCGCTGTGCTACGGCGTTTGCAGGCAATATCACCGATTGGATTTTATTTTAAGCCAATTGCTGGACAAACCGTTAAAAGATACTGACGTAAAGGCGCTGGCTTTGGTGGGTTTGTACCAGCTCAAATTCATGCGGGTAAAACCCCATGCGGCGGTGTCCGAAACGGTGTTGGCGGCACGTAAAAAACCGTGGGCCAAGTCGTTGATCAACGCCGTGCTCAGGACCTATCTGCGCGAGCAGGAAGGGCTTGAACACAAGGCCGATAAATGTCAGGTCGCAGCTTTGAGTCATCCCGACTGGCTGATTAAGCGAATTGAGCAGGATTGGCCGGAGCAGGCCTTAGCTATTTTCTTGGAAAACAACCAGCAACCGCCGATGGCGTTGCGGGTTAATTTATCGAAAACCAGCCGCGAAGATTATCTGCAATTGTTGGCCGGGCAGGGCATCGCTGCGGAAAGCGTCAGCTTTTGCCCGTCGGCTATTATTTTGGATAAGCCGGTGCCGGTAGACTTGTTGCCCGGTTTTGCAGGCGGTTTGGTATCCGTCCAAGATACCGCCGCGCAATTGGCGGCCGGATTGCTGGATGTCCAGCCGGGGCATCGTGTATTGGATGTCTGCGCCGCGCCGGGCGGAAAAACCGCGCATATTCTTGAAAGTCAGCCGCAGCTAAAAGAACTGGTTGCCGTTGATATAGACGAGTCCAGGATGCAGCGGGTCGGCGAAAATTTAAAGCGGCTGAACTTGCAAGCCAAGTTGGTGGTCGGCGATGCGGCTAATCCTGCAAGTTGGTGGGACGGTCAGCCGTTCGACCGGATTTTGCTGGATGCGCCGTGCTCGGCCTTGGGCGTTATCCGCCGTCATCCCGATATTAAATTATTGCGCAGGGCCGAAGACATCGGACAGTTGCAGGCCTTGCAAAAATCCATCCTGCAAGCCGTCTGGCCGCTGTTGGCGCCCGGCGGATTATTGCTGTATGCGACCTGTTCCATTTTAAAGCAGGAAAACGAGCAACAGGTTCAGGCGTTTTTGGCTGAGCATAGCGATGCGGTCGAGCTGCCCATAGACGCGGACTGGGGAACAACCGGCGCATGTGGACGGCAAATCTTGACCGGCGACTCGGCAATGGACGGGTTTTATTATGCGCTACTGAGTCACTGATGTTACGCATTGCCCGCGAAAACAGATAAACGCGCCTTAACTAAATGACGGCGGTCGTGAGTAGGGCGTGCCGTGCGCGCCTAGAAGCCTTAGAAACCAAGGCGCGCAGGCACGCCCTACGGAGGATATTGCTATGCAGGGATAAGATGGCGGACAAGGAAGATCAAATTCGTGCCGTCCGCGGCCTGTCTTTTTCGCGACGGTGATAGACATTCGTAAGATCAGTTGCCTACATAAAACGAATCGCTTGCCAACTCAATTAAGGATAACCAATGTATTCAATCATCGCTTTTGCCACTCAATGGGGAAGTAAGTATGGCGGTATCAACAACCTGCTGGAACATGGGAACGATACAACATTTTTGAGAGCTTAGTTTTATGCCGGAACAAAATAAATCCATCGTCTGGTTACATCTATCGGATCTGCATTTTTGCAAAGCCAAAAGCGGTTACGATATGCACCGGGTTATCGATGCGTTGTATAAAGACTTGAAAACAATGCAAGACGATTATGGTTTGCAGCCGCAACTGATGTTTTTTACCGGCGATGCCGCTTTTGGCAACTACGGCGCTGGTGCAGGTTCTACGCTGCAAGAGCAATATCAGGAAGTTGATCAATTCCTCACTGAAGTACGCCAACTGTTTACTGTCGAAATCCCTAAAGATAACTTGTTTCTGGTTCCCGGCAATCATGACGTAGATCGCAATGAAGTCACTGATGATCAAGCTCTGTGGCTCGGCCAACAACAAGACACGGAAAGTGTCAATTCACTGATTAAACAAGGCGGGAAACAATAGCAGCGCTACATGGAGCGGTTAGCCCAGTACCGAAATTTTTTAGAGCGCTACGAGTACACCCATTTGCTCAGTGATCCTGAACGCCTGATTTATCATGAAGTCCGGGAAGTCAACGGTGTAAAAATAGGCATAGGCGGCTTTAATTCAGCCTGGAGCTGCGGCAAGGATCGAGAAAAAAGCAAGCTGTGGCTGGGCGGCGACTGGCAAAACGGCACCATTATCGGCAACCTTAAACCGAAACAGGCCGACCTTAAGCTTGCGCTGATTCACCATCCTCCCGGTTGGTTTGTCGAACATGAAGATCATGTAATGCGCCAGCAAATGGAGCGGGATTTCGATTTTTTCCTGCATGGGCATGAGCATCAGGGCTGGGTGAATGCCAATGTTGACGGCCATGTCCGCATTTCCGCCGCAGCGAGTTACGAACGCGCCGACCAAGAAAACGGCTATAACTTCGTGCGCCTGAATCTGGAATCCGGCGATGTGGAAGTATGGTTGCGAAAGTATGATTCAAGCGGCGGCGGCTGGATTCCCCGGATTATCGGTAATGGCAAGACTACGAACGATGGGATGTGGTTAATACAAAATGATCGCCTTGCCGAAAAATTCAAGGTAGCCTCAGTAAACTCAGTAAAAAGCAGAAGTCTTGAAATCAGGCAAGACCGTTTTGAACCGGCAAGCACCAATGTTTCCCAAAAGGTAAGGGCGGAAGTCCGTGACAAAATCCGAAAATTAATTGCCAAACCTGCGATAGAGACGATTAAACAAAATCTTCTTAAAACGCAATCAATTGACCCGGAAGAGCTATTAGTCCCGTTTGATGTGGAGCCGTTTCCAATAACTGAAGTAATTGACGATTGGCATTCGGCGGTAAGAGACGGGCTTAAGGATATGGCGGAGCAACGATCTAACCCATTGCCGCAAGCCGTTAAAACGGCAAAAGAAATATTCGAATGGTTACTGAGGCTGGCAGTGCCTGATGCTTGGGTGGCATCCAAGGCTTTGGAAAATCCTTATTCCTCATTAAAACCGGAAAAAAATTTCGCGGAAAAATATTCCATGTGGGCAGAGTTGGGTAATAGCCGTCTAGTGGGCATCCGGCCTTTTTTGGAATTAGCCGAGGATAACTTCAAAGTTTTTTCACCCAACCAGATTAGTCATAATGACTTGGAACTCGGTTTAACCTATGAAGATGCTTTGACGGAAATTTTAAAGCTTATTTGGGTTGCCGTTCATAAAACTTTACCGCCAACCGATCAGGACTGGCGCAAACAATTACCGCATACTTTAAAGAGAAGATACGACGATGGAGAGCGCTATCATATTACGATTCCTTATTCCAAATTTGCGGCCATTTCCGGAAATAGAGTTTGGAGTGAGTTAGATAGAATTCTGAGGCATCTTGGGATTTTTGTCTGCGCGACAGATAACGGCGAACCGATGTTAATCGTTCCCGAAGATGAATTACTTGTAGCAATCCGAGAATTCCTTCTCCTTCTAGGAGCCTGTCGGATAGTGCTCAGCATTCCGCTCATTGCTTAACCAATACGTTTTTTGCGGCACTGCTTCTTTGGCTCGTTAACCTAACATCACTGTTTCACATTGAAATGGCCGGGCTTTGTCTCTGTCCAGCCCGGGGTGATTTCGTACCCTATTTCGCGCTATCCCGCCGCCAACACATGCATCCGCTTTAAATTGAAGGCCATCGTTACCAACTTCCATTCGCCCGTTACGGCGTCGAGGCCTCTTAACGAGAATTGGCGAAAGCCCAAGATCTGTTTGATAATCCCAAATA
>Ga0208510_100094_pt1 | contig 53020 bp, 55 predicted proteins | sample LakWasMet33_HOW6_2_FD_183875 | JGI IMG/M metagenome (GOLD analysis project Ga0208510, IMG submission 183875) | Freshwater sediment methanotrophic microbial communities from Lake Washington under simulated oxygen tension - Sediment Metagenome... | ecosystem: Environmental > Aquatic > Freshwater >...
CACTGTACATACTTGTCATAAATCTAAGTGTAAGCATTTGTATTTTCTGAGTTTCTACGCATTAAATGCGCTTCACTCAACTACAAACACCCACACTTATCAGTCATCCTAATTTTTAAAGAACAGTGCCTCGAAGGCTTTTCGCTGAACGTTTCGTTTCAAGCGAAGGCCGCATTATACAGAGCTTTTTCGATCGGTCAAGCATCAAATTCATTTAATTTTTAAACGACTTTTTTGCTTGGTTGCGGGAACAGGATTTGAACCTGTGACCTTCGGGTTATGAGCCCGACGAGCTGCCAGACTGCTCCATCCCGCGTCCGAATCGACTAGTAAAACTTGTGTTGCGTCGAGAGGTGAGACTATAGCAAACTTACAAAAACAGTGTCAACAGTTATTTGCGAATTGCATGCATATTGTAGAGGTCTGCATATTTACCACCTGACTGCATGAGTTGCTCATGCACGCCCTCTTCAATGATTTGACCTTGATCCATCACGATAATTCGACTGGCGTGCTGGATGGTGGTCAGGCGATGTGCAATCATGATGGTGGTTTTGCCAACCATGAGTTGATTCAAGGCAGCCTGTACTTTATGTTCGGATTCGTTATCCAGTGCTGACGTGGCTTCGTCCAGAATTAATATAGGCGCATTTTTGAGCATGGCACGCGCAATGGAGAGCCGCTGACGCTGGCCACCGGACAGGCGCAGGCCGCGGTCACCAATATGGGTCTCTAATTGTTGCGGCAGCTTTTCGATAAACTCCCAGGCATACGCCGCCTTGGCCGCCGCAATCACCGCCTCTTTAGTCGCACCGCGCAAACTACCATAAGCAATATTATTATAGATAGTGTCGTTAAACAGCACGGTGTCCTGGCTAACCAGTGCAAACTGCTGCCGCAAGTACGGCAATGGCAATTGCTGGATATCAATGCCATTGATGGTGATATGGCCTTGCTGACTTTCGTGAAAGCGCGGCAACAGATTGACCAGCGTGGATTTTCCACCACCCGACATGCCCACCAGCGCAATACTTTCTCCGGCCTGGATAGTCAGGTTAAGTTGCTTTAATGCTGCATGTTGCCCATAAGGATATTGAAAAGCCACGTTCTGCAATTGAATCTGTTGGATGGGCGCGGCCAGCAGCGACTGCCCCTGATTGCTTTCTGCCGGGGTATCCAGTACTGCAAATACGCTCTGGCAGGCGGTGACGGCAATTTGCACATCTTCATTGACCGAGGCAATCGCCTTGACTGGCCCAATGAGCATCAGCAAGGCGCCAATAAACGCTGCGAACTCTCCCGCAGTGAATTGCCCTGCCGAGTAGAAAATCACCATTCCCAGTGCAATCGCGGCCAGCATTTCAACAAACATGCTATTCAGCCCTGAAATACGCCCCAGCCGCACCATCATCTGCCGGTTAGTGGCGGCGATGCTACTGAAGCGTTGGTATTCATAAGCTTGTCCGTTAAAAACCTTGACCACGCGCTGGCCGCTGGCAGCTTCTTCAATCACTTGTGTCATGTCCGACATACTGGCCTGCACCTGCTTGCCAGAGTTGCGCAGTTTGGGCGTCATTTTTTTCAGGTAGCGCGTGATGATAGGCGCCAGCATCAAAAACACCAGCGTCAGCTTCCAGTCCAGGTACAACATATAGGCCACGATACCGACAATGGTCAGGCTGTCGCGTACAGATGAAATAATGACTTTGGTCACAGCGCTATAGAGTTGCTCACAATCAAAAGTCATTTTGGTAGTGATATTCGCGATCGCATGCTGGTCAAAAAAACTGGCAGGCAAGGTGAGCAGATGGCCAAAGACGTGATTGCGCACGTCTTCAATCACACGCCGCCCGACAATGCGCACTAGGTAATTAGAGCCGAAACCGGCCAAGGCCCTTACAAACAACAAGCCACAGAGCATGGCGGCCAGATAAATACGTGAGCTGGTTTCAGCATGTCCGGCAAAGCCTTCATCTGTCACATGCTTGATCGTGCTCAAGAAACCCGTATTGCTCGCAGACAGGATCACCAGGCAACACAAGGCCATGGCAAACGTCAGCCAGTAGGGTTTGATATAAGCCATGAGCCTGGCCAGTTGTGCGTAAGTGCTTTGCATATTGTTCATGATGGTTGTTTATACCTGTCGTAGCTCCACATATATTGCAGTGGAAATTGGGTGACCAGCCCCTCTAATACCTGATTCAGCTTTGCCGGTGAAGAGACGGCATCAGGGCTCACGGCCTTTAAATGCAGGTCAAACCCCTGACCGTCTGGCAATCGTTCTGCAACGACCACAATCACACGTGTATCTACACGACTCAGCAACTGGCTGACCAGGGTCATGGTGTACATGGGTTTACCAAAAAAATCGACCCACTCCCCCTGGCCTTTACTGGCGATTTGATCGGGCAGAATACCCACCGCCTGATTAGCATATAAGGCTTTGAGCATTTGCCTGACCCCTTTGAGGTTGGCTGGCGCCAATGTCACCGCCCCCTTCTGGCGCCCGGCTTGCATCAACGTACGCATCCAGGACTGACGGGAATCGCGGTTGAGCACGGTAATGGGCTGCATGCTCGCATAATAAATAGAGGTGATTTCAAAACAGCCAATATGCGGCGTTAAAAACAGGATGCCTTTGCCATGGGCAATCGCTTCATCCAGGCACGCTTTGCCATGCACCTGACGCACCCATTGCAACACTTGCGCCTGCGAGCGTGACCAAATGGCTAAAGATTCAAGGATAAACTTGCCCATCTGCTGCTGATTATGGCGCACAGCCTGCTGCAATGCCTGCTCGGACGAAAACAGGCCGCTTTGCCTGAGGTTATCCACCAACAAACGCTGTTGCCTGGTGGCGACCAGGTAAAAAATGCGGCCGAGATAAGCACCTATGCGGTGTATCCACTTGAGTGACAAGCGGTCAAGCAAGGCGCAGATCATGTTTAATAACAGCCTGATCATGAACAAATCATCCAACGAGGGCCAGCAAGGCCTGCAACTTGGCCACCACACTCTGCACGCGGATGCCCAGAATATTGTGCTGCGCGTCCTGTATGAAATGCGCGCTTGGCGACCACGGCAGGTAACGCACTGGCGACCCCGGCCCAAACAAAGTCAGTGTCGGCAAGCCTGCGGCAGCAGCCATATGGCCCAGGCCAGAATCATTGCCCAGATAAAAATGGCATTGTTTTAGCAAGGCATAAGACTGTGGCAAACTTAAATTGCCACAGGCATCATAAACCGGCAAGTTAGCATCTGCGGCAAACTGCTGCGCCAGCGCACGATCGCCCCCCCCTCCCAGCAACACCACGCCATCCAGTTGCCCAACCAAGGCATTGGCAACAGCAACATAGCGCTCTACCGGCCAGATTTTACCGGCAAAATTGGCGCCCGGCCCAATAGCCAGCAAGCGACCAGCCGGAGGAAACAGCGCGGCGACAAGCTGCTGGTCCTGCGCACTGGCCCATAGCTCAGTGCGCACAGCCACAGGATGACCGACCAATCCGCGGATGGCAGCCATATGTTTCTCAACGGCATGCACATGCAAAGTGCTGCCATTAGACTGTTTTTTGAATGCCTGCTTTGCCCGCAGCAAATACACCAGAAAATCCGTACGCAGATCGACTACGATGTCGTAACGGGTTTGCCTTAATGCACGGATCAGTTGCATATAGCCTGCCCAGCCCATTTTTTTATCGCGCACAAACCGCTGGCCGATATAAGGGCAAGGCTCAAACAAGGCCGATGAACGCGGATCGCAGACCAGGTCTATACGCGCAGCAGGATACTGCGCATGGAGGGCTGCGAGTACCGGCGTGGTCATAATGGCATCGCCAATATTCGACAGGGTGATGACAAGGATGCGTGGTGAGGTCATGACTGATGGTTTATTGTGGCTTGAGACGCATAGCGCTCAGAGCCGCCAGCAATTGTTGTTGCAATCGGCTTTCAGAGAAATACGTGCAATATAAGCTATGCGCAGCCAGCCCTTTGTCGCGGGCACCATGCGACCATTGCATCACCGCCTCCGCCAGCGCCAGCGGATTGGCTGCCTCAATTTGCCATAAGCCATGATCCGGCCCATGCTCGATCCCTGCCGGATAAGCCGCACTGGCACGTGTAATCACCGGTTTTGCGCATGCCAATGCCTGAAATACTTTATTGGGAATCACTTGTGCCGCTTTCTCTGAGCCCCCAAACACACCTAGCACAATATCGGCCTGCGCAATGCGCTGCGGCAATAACGCATACGGCATACTGGGCTCAAAGCTCACATTGGCGAGCCCGGCGGCCTGTTGCTGTGCCTGGGCTTTGGCGGGGCCGTCGCCCAGTAGCACCCATTGAATATGCGGTTGATGACTGGTGCGCCTGGCCGCAGCAATGACCGTTTCTACCCCGTGCAGCGCAATAAAGCTGCCATAAAACAAGACCTCAACCAACGCTGGCGCATGCGCAGCCTGCGCCGGGGAAAACAATGGCTGCTCGGCGCCGACATACACACAGGCTGTTTGCGCCGGGGTCAGGTCAAAGCGCTGCACAAACATCTGCCGCTGCGGTTCGGTATCCAGCAACACCATATCCACCGCTTGCAACCACTTGGTCTCACGCTTGAGCAAACGTTGCGCCGCACCACTCTCAGGCTTATATTTTTGACGCTCATAAACTTGCTTTTGCCAGGCACTGATCAGGGGGTCGAACAGCACAGGAATGTTTTTTTTACGCGCCCAGCGGCTGGCCGCGGCCACATCGCGGTGCCTGAAGCACGGCACCCAAACCAGATCAGCGCTCAAGCCTTTCAGTTGTGCTTCAATATCAGCCAGCGCACTGATACGCGGTGAAAAATCAATCAACTCATAGCCTATGGACTGCAGCAATTGCCGGCAAATGCGGTTGCGCGAGTAATCGCGGTCAGAACGCCCCCACCAGATGACACTAGGCATGCGGTGCTCCTGGCAGAGAGGACAGCAGGCGTTGCGGCGACAGCTGTTGCATGCAAGAGTGATGGCTACACTGCTTGGCATAACAATTTTTACAAGGCAAATCGAGTTGCACCGCAAGCACATGCTGCCCTGGCGGCTTTACCCGAAGGGGATTGGTCGGGCCACAAATCACCGTCATCGGCGTTTGGGTGGCGGCAGCCAAATGGGCGGTGCCGGTATCATTCGCCACAATGGCCCTGGCATGCGCGCAAATCACGGGCACCTCAAGCAAACTGGTTTGCCCGCACAAATTCACCACCTGTTGCGGATGCAGACGGGCGATGGTCAGGCACTCGTCAGCCTCGTCACGGCCACCTAGCAATACCATGCGCTCACCGCGCTGCAGGTAATACGCCACCAAGGCGGCATAATGCTGAGCCCCCCAGCGCTTGGTGCGGCCGCTGGCATGACTACCGCATAAAAAAACCACAAACGATTTGGATTGCAAACCATGTTGCGCCAATCGCTGCTCGGCAGATGCCACTGACGATGGCGCGATATGCAGCTTGGGCGCATCGGTACGCAAAGTAATGCCTGCACATAGCAGGGTTTGTTGCATGATTTGAAAACTATGAGCCTGCGGCAAAGACTGCGGCTGCTTAATTGTGTAAGGAAATCGCGGGTGATTACCTAATAATAAAGCAGGGGCTTTGCCCATGAGCCTGAGCATCGTGAGTAAGCCGCGGCTTTTATCATTGGTTTGCAAATCAATGATCAGGTCATATTGCCTCGTCACGACTTCGGCCAGCCATTGCCTGTAGGCACGCCAGCGGCCCGGCTTTTGCTGTAGATTCACGCACCACACTTTGCTAAATCTGGAGTCATCAGCAAACAGCGACTGCCAGACCGGCATGGTGTTCAGGTGCAACTCGGCCTGCGGGAAAGCCAGGTAAATATCTTGCATGATCGCCGTACTGATGACGATATCGCCCATGCCGCCCCACTTGATGATAAGGATGCGCTTGATGGCGGGGTCGCGCGGCAAATCGCGCACAATGGTGTGATCCAGCGTTGCGCTCAAACAATCGGCATCCTGGTATTGCATCAGCCTAGGTTGCACGGTCATCTTGGCTCCGCTCAAGGCTGGCGATAAATGCGCAAGCCAGCAACAGTAATACCGGAAACCACCACGGCACCAGCATCGGCTGGGTGGTATTGATGGGAAAATAAATGACCATCAAAGGCAAGGCATAAGGCCATGCCTGGTGCTGGCTGAGCATATCGGCCTGCCTGAACCAGCGCACACATAACACCACAATCGCCACCAGACCCAAGCCACCGACCAGCCCGGTTTCCGCCAGCCATTCGACATAGATATTATGGCTGTGTGTGCGGTTAGCCACAAAACGGTCATCCGCGCGGCTGGCATATTGCGCATAGGCACGTTTATAGTTATTGCTGCCTATGCCGGTGATCGGTTCGGCCTGCCACATGCGCAAGCCCGTTTCCCACAAATTGAGACGGTAGGTCAGTGCGTGGTTAAAGCGGTCAAATGTTGTCTGCTCTGACACCGTCATAGCTTGTGTGGCCTGAAGTTTGGTTTTTGCCAGCTGCGGATTGAGCAGACTAGACAACATAGCAACCAGCAGCGGGATAGCCAAGACAGCCAGCCAAACTTTCCACCCAGGCTGGCGACGCCATAGCCCGAGCAGCAACATCAGCATATAAATATAGAGATAGCCCCGAGCACCAGATAACACAATCACCACCCCCGCGCCCAACAACATTGCCCAGGCCAGCCAGCCATATTTAGGCTGCCGGTGATAAAAAATCAGCGGCAACACCGCCAGCATCAAAATCCCCTGATGCAAATCGTTAAACATGCCGGTAATACGCCCTTCTGGCGTTTTAGGCATGCCCAGTATATCCACCCCACACAGGTATTGAATCGCACTATCCAGTATCCACAAAGCAATCACCCAACCCAGCCAACGCGCGAGTAACTGCCTGGCGAGCGCCTGCTGCAACAACACAACCAGGGTCACGCCTGCCAGATACATCAGGCTAAACCAGGCGATCGAGGCAAATGTGGCTTTGACATCAAACGCATGTAGCAATGACAACCACATCGGCAACCATAACAACAGAAACACCACGGTCCAGCGGCGCACTGCACGCTGCTCGCGTAATGCTGCAAGCTTTACCAATAACAACCCGGCCCCCACCACAGCCAGCAATAACGTAGGCAATCTGGCGCCGCCCGAAAAAGGACTCCAGGCGATGATCATCACGGCAAGCAACAGGCTCGCATTTACCAACAGTCGCGGCATGGCGAAAACTGGCTGTGTCTGAGACTGCGCAGTCATGTGCATGCTGCCTCTCCTCGCCGACGATCAGCCATCACATCCTGATACACCTCCAGGGTTCTTTGCTGCATCACCTGTAATGAAAACTGCATGTTTGGCCGTACGGTGGGCGGTTGTGCCAGCCAGCTCAGTGTGAGCATGGCGACCTCGGCCACGTTACCCACCGGCACTGCGCCTTCTGGCAACAGCGCTGCCAACTGCTCTGCCACACCGCCATGCGCATAACCTATTACCGGCACGCCCAAACTCAAGGCTTCCAGCGTAGTGCGGCCAAATGCCTCAGGTTCGGTCGATAACGAATACACAATACTGGCCATGGCCATGATCTGTTTAACATCCTGGCGATAGCCGGTCAACGTAATCTGCTCCGATAACCCTGCTGTATGAATCCTTTGCTGCAAACTCGCTGCGAAACACTGTTTGTCACTCGCTACTTCCCCCACCAGCAAGGCATGCACGTCTTGATGCTGCTGGCAGACAATGCGCAACATTTCGACAAAGTCTGTTGCGCCTTTCCAGCGCGAGATTCTGGCAGGCAATACCAGTAGACGCTTGCCCCGCATGTGTGGATATTCGGCAAACCAAGCCTGCTTCCAAGCATCGTCCGGTTGGTAGTCAGCCGTATAGTGTGACGTATCCACGCCGCGATAAATCAGCTGCAATTTGCGCGCCTCTACCTGATACTCCCGCTGCACATAATCTTGTATGGTCTGAGAAATCACAATCACCCGCTCACCGCGCGTCATGATGCGGCTATACCAGCCAGGGCGATAATAGCCATGCACCGTGGTCACCAGGCGTGGCCGCTCTGCAGGCGGCATGCCTCGCCAGGCCAAATAAACCACCCAAGCCGGAAAGCGTGAACGCACATGCACAATATCGACTTGTTCGCGCCGCCATAGCGCACGCAGTTTGGGGATTAATAACAAGGTCAGCAGAGACTTGCGCCCGATGGCGTCAGTGAAATGGCTGCTGCCTGCGGCCTCTAGTGCGGCCACCATCCGGCCACCCGCAGACATCACCAAAGAACGGTGCCCTTGCGCCACGAGGTGCGATGCAATCTCTAAGGTGCCCCGCTCTACCCCGCCCGATTGCAAGGCAGGTAATATTTGTAACACTGTCAGTTTACGCAAAACAAGAATTCAACAATTAAGTGAGTCGTGACACCAGGCGACGGCTTGCAGAAGATTGGGTGAAATGGGCCAGCAAGGCTTCACAGCAGCGCCCAGCTTCATTAAACCCGAGCACTGGCCGCATATACTGGCGATATAAACCATAAGGATCATACCTGGTCACCAACTGGCGGTCGATTAAGGTTGCGATACCACGGCTGACGCGGCTGTTGCCTTGGGCAGGCAGATTAATGAGCCCCACCGCCACTTGCGCCGTGAGTGCTTCATAAACCATAGAAACAGAGTCCTCAGTCACCCAGGCGGTAGACACACGCGCCAATGTCGTTTGCACCCAGTCTTTATCGGTGTCAGCAATCGGGATGATGGTCAGGTTAGCCAGCCGCACCCGCTGCATGGCGGAGACAAAGCTGGCAGGCGTGCGCCTGGAGGTAGTGAGGATAAAATGCACATCCGTATGTTTGCGCACCAGGTCATAGACTTGCGCAATCACCCCTAACTCGTCCCACTCAAAATGCTTGCTAGGGCCACCAATCATGATTAACACGTCATCACTGTCTTTTGTTTGAGCACCCACAGGCTGGATGTGATTGATCACACCACGTGTTTCAATAAAACTGGAAAAACCACGGTATTGATCGTGTTCGGGAATCAGGCAGACATCGAATAACTCGGCAGGCAAGCTAGGCTGCATCATGCACACCGTTTTACCACCATAGGCACGTTTAGCTGCCAGCATATGACCATGCGTGGCATGACCAGCACCCACAATCATGTCTGGCTTGGGCAACTGTTTGCCGGCAGGCCACACGCCAGCGGCCAGATATAGCCAGCCAGCACCACTACGGCCCACAGCAATATCCACCACTTGCACCGCCAGGCGTTGCTGCATGGCATTGACCAACCCTAAAGACTGATGCTCATGTCCGGGCTTGCCGTCTAACAGACGCCAAACCACGAGAGCATTATTTGAACGATTTTGACTGATCATTTGCACCACCTACACATGCCGTGCAGATTAGTGGCGCATCATGACAAAAGGATTAAAGTAAAAAGAAGGAATTATGTCCAGGCCACCCATCGTGTTGCGCAGGGGTAGCCAGGATATATTTAAAAATCAGCTACTTGGCTGCGCCAAATACCTTTTTGAGCAGACTACTGGCCTGGCCCATCGGGTCCTGGCGAATCGCCGCTTCTTCTTTGGCAATCATCAGGTAAACGCCATCGAGCGCTTTTTGCGTCACATATTGATTAATGTTGGCGTCTTCTTTTTTAATCACGCCAAACTTGCTGCCCATCTCGGCATACTTATTATAAGTGTCTGCCAGTTGCACATTGGCGGTGGCTTTTTGCACAATCGGTAAAAACTTGGCCGCCATGTCGGTGGAGGTGGTTTTCTTAAAGTATTGCGTCGCAGCATCTTGCGGGCCGGTGAGGATGTTTTTAGCATCAGTCACACTCATTTGTTTGACCGAGTTCACCAGCAGCGTTTTGGCTTCAGGCACGGCTTGTTCGGCCGCACGGTTCATTTTTAAAATTAATTCATCGGCCTGGCTGCCCATGCCCACCATGCGCATGCCTTTTTCAATTTTTTTCAAAGAATCCGGCAACGGGATTTTGACGTCTTTATTGCCCATAAAGCCATCAGTGGCGCCCAGCAGGCCAACCGCCTTGCTCACGCCCTGGTTCAGTGCCTGCTTGAGGCCATCGCTGGTTTCCTGCTCACTCAAGTTGCTCACGGCACTATTACTGCCACCGCTGCTACTGGTCGTGCTGCCGCCGACCTTTTCAACCATCTCACCCAGGCCTTTGAGGTCTAATGCCTGTGCATCCGTGATTAATAAACCGGCCAACAATACCCACGCTGTGTTTTTCATGATGACGCTCTTTAACAAGTTAAATGCAGTGTACCCATAAAGCACAAAGCAAGTCCAGATGGACTTGCTTTGAATGGTAGCAATCAGAAAAAAGATCAGGCTTTAAACGGTGAAACCTGCCAGATGCGTTGTGCGTATTCTGCAATGGTGCGGTCACTGGAGAATTTCGCCATCCGCGCCACATTTAAAATCGCCATGCGTGACCAGGCCTCTTCATCCTGATACAAGGCAGCGACTTTTTCTTGCGCGGTGACATACGCAGCATAATCGGCCAGCAACAGGTATTGATCGCCTTTGTGCAACAAGGTATCAACAATGGCCTGGTAACGGCTAGGCTCTTCTACCGAGAAGAAGCCGTTACCTATCATATCGATCACCTGCTTGAGCTCACTGTTGCTGTGGTAATACTCCCACGGGTTGTAGCTGCTGGCTTTAAGTTGCGCGACTTCAGGCGTGGTCAGGCCAAAAATAAAGATATTCTCATCGCCGACTTCTTCTTTAATTTCAACGTTGGCACCATCCAGCGTGCCTATGGTCAGCGCACCATTGAGCGCCATTTTCATATTACCGGTGCCGCTGGCCTCAGTGCCTGCGGTAGAAATCTGCTCGGACAAATCTGCCCCCGGGAACAGAATTTCTGCGGCACTCACCTCATAGTTAGGGTAGAACACCACTTTTAACTGGTCGTTGACGGCCGGATCGTTATTGATCATGGTCGCCACGTCGTTAATCAGGCGGATAATCTGCTTGGCCAGCCAATAACCAGGCGCCGCTTTACCCGCAAAAATCACCACGCGCGGCGTATGCTGGCTCACTTGTCCGCTACGGATACGGTTGTACAAAGTGATCACGTGCAACACATTTAACAACTGGCGCTTGTATTCATGGATGCGTTTAATTTGCACATCGAACAAGGCATTGGTATTAATAGCGATGCCGGTTTTTTGCAAGATTTTCTCAGCCAAGCGCTGCTTGTTAGCTTTTTTCACCTCGCGGAAGGCTTTTCTAAAAGCGGCATTGTCAGCAAACGGTTCGATCTGTTTAATCAGGCTGAGATCTTTTTGAAAGCCGGTGCCAATATGTTTGGTTAACAGGCTGGTTAACAAGGGATTGGCCTGATTTAACCAGCGGCGCGGCGTAATGCCATTGGTGACATTGGTAAACTTGCCTGGGTAGATTTTAGTAAAGTCGGCAAACAAGGTGGTTTTTAACAACTCACTATGTAGCTCGGCCACGCCATTGACGGTATGACTACCGACAATGGCCAGATGCGCCATGCGCACACGGCGGCCATGGCTTTCATCAATAATCGACACACGTTGCAACAAAGCCGTATCGCCCGGAAAACGACGGTTGACCATCTGCAAGAACTGATGGTTGATTTCGTAAATAATCTCAAGATGGCGCGGCAACAACTGGCCAAATAAATCCACCGACCAGGTTTCCAGCGCCTCTGGCATCAGGGTGTGGTTGGTGTAGGCAAACATTTTGGTGATCAGCTTCCAGGCGTTATCCCATGGCAAGTGATAGTGGTCTACCAGTTGATGCATCATTTCTGCCACGGCAATCGCCGGATGCGTATCGTTGAGCTGAATCGCCACTTTTTCTGGCAGGGTGTTCCAGTCAGCGTTGTAGTTGGTAAAGCGGTGCAGAATATCCTGGGTTGAGGCAGACACAAAAAAGTATTGCTGTTTAAGGCGCAAGGCTTTGCCAGACTCAGAAGTATCGTTGGGATACAGTACTTGCGAAATAGTCTCGGCACTATGGCGGCCTTCGACCGATTTTTCGTAATTGCCCTCATTAAAATGGGCGAGGTCAAATTCGTTGGTCGCCTTGGCCGACCACAAACGCAAATTATTCACGGTTTGCGTGCCATAGCCAGGCACCGGCACATCATAAGGCATGGCCACCACAGTTTCATGATCTACCCAATGGTGCTCGATACCGTGTTCGGTATGCACATGCAACACGCGGCCATAAAATTTCACTTCACAAGTATGCTCAGGGCGTTGTACTTCCCAAATATTTTGATAGCGCAGCCAGTTATCCGGATTTTCTTTCTGTTGACCGTTTTCGATGGTTTGCCTAAACATGCCATAGTCATAACGAATGCCATAGCCGGTGGCCGGAATATCCATAGTCGCCATCGAGTCGACAAAGCACGCGGCCAGCCGGCCCAGGCCACCGTTACCTAAAGCAGCATCCGGCTCCAGCTCGGCCACACCCTCCAGCTTTTGGCCGATCTCCTGCAAGCCATCGCTTAGTTCCGGTGCAATGCCCAAATTAAGTGCGGCATTCGACAGCATGCGGCCAATCAAAAATTCTAGTGAGAGGTAATAGACGCGCTTGGTATTGGCATCGCGATAAGCGTCGCGCGTATTCACCCAACGGCTCATTAAATGGTCGCGCACCGTAAAGGCGGCGGTTTGATACCAGTCGCGCGTGGTGGCCCAAGAGTTTGATTTACCGATAGAAAACGTCAGATGGTTGCGTAACGCCTGTGGAATCGGCAGTTGCTCAAGCAAGAATTCATCGACGGCCTGCGCAGTGTCCGCTTTATCCGTCTTTTTAGGTGTTTTTTTCACATTGGCAGTCATACATCTTCCCCTGAGGTGTTGATCACAAATTTGCTTTAAATGAGCCAAAAGCAAAAAACAAGCCTACAACAAGAATATGTCAGACATAAAAAAAGCCACAAAATTCATGCTGTGGCTGTTGATTATAACGCCCGAAGATGGCGAAAATAAAAGAGTTTTACAATTTCCAGGTATAGGCCACGCCCAAAGCATCCTGATACATCTTGAGGTTTGCCTCGCCACCACCAAACGCCGCCGGAATCGAGTTGCTGCCATTGACGCTATTTTCAAATGCATGCGTGTAAGACAACGACAACTCAGATTGCGGGCTTAACACCCAGCTTGCGCCCAACGACACATGGTCTTTCACCACGCCTGGCGCCAAAATATTCAGCAAGGTATCACCACGACGAATCGGCTGATCGACATGGTTAAACCCCGCACGCAAGATTAAGGCCGGGCTGTATTGATACAGCGCACCAATCTTATACACCTTGGCATCTTGCCAGTTAAACCCGGCGCCATTGTCATTACCCAAGCCATTAAACAAATTGGCCTGCGATGCATTGCCCACCGCATCTACCTCACCGTAATTAATGCGCTGAAAATCGGCCGCCAACGTCAATGCCGGGGTCACTTTCACCGCCACGCCCACGCCATAAGTCGACGGAATATCAAAGTCCCCCTGCTCGGCAAACAAACCTTTGTATTTATCAAACTTGCTCATATACGTGCGGCTCTGGTAAGTCGCGCCCAACGTCACCGTGTCAGTGATCTCACCCAGCCAGCCGATATGCACGCCAGCCCCATACGAATTATCATGGCCATTGTTGGTCACCCGCCCGGGCGCAGCGCTAAATGTCGTGTTATCAAACCCCTGCAAACCTTTGGCCTCAAAGCGCTGATAAGCCAGGTTTAACGAGGCGCCGATAATATGCTTTTCAGAGACTTTCCAGGTCGCGGTTGGCGCCACAAATACCTGAATCAGGTCAACCCCGGCACTGCCCTGGCTCTGAAACAACGGAATACCATTTTTGTAATCGGTATTCATGCCACCATTGCCATACACGCTCACACCCAGTGTTACATCTTCAGAATATTGCTTGTTGTAGCCAAACTCAGGGATAAAGAAATTCTGCGTATCGTTGCCTTTGTAAGTGCCATTAGCGCCTGGTGAAGGGCTGCCCTCCAGCTCAGACTCACGCACTGGTCTAAACCAGGTAACACCAGCATCAATGCGGTCACCCACCTTGCCCATGCCGGCCGGGTTCGCGGCCGCTGCCAACGCGTCTTGCGGCAAAGCAATGCCGACACCTGCTACGCCCTGTGAGCGCACACCATAGCCGTGTGAAAAGTAGCCGTCAGTGGCCCAAGCACTGCCAAATGAAAACGAAACCAACAGCGGAATGATTTTTGATAAGTGTCGCATAATGACTTCCATACAAATGGTGATGAAATCACTATAGCAAGCCACTTAAATATCAATAAATAATAAAAAATAATATCTTTATAACTATAAAAAATATAAGCCCGCCAAAGTGAGCTTTATATGTGTTATAAATTGGCAGGAAAAGCTCAGTTCAACTGCTGAGGGAACCTACAAGCGCAGTTTCTAGGCAGCCTCTCTCAACAGAGTTGAGAACATGAATTTCGGTTATACGAAATACACTCGGAGTTATGGCAGAAACTAATATCAAAACAAAACCCAAAATCACAAGGCGGCGCTGCCAATTGTGAAATTTATCAAGCCTATTTCGAGCTATAGTTTGTTTTTCCTGAGTTTCTGGAAAATTGGTTAATGTCGGAACATTTATATGTTCAGAGATGTGCCCAGATACAACAAGAGCCCAAAGCGGCACAGGGCTGTCTTTCTTTGAGCTTTCTAGCTCAGAAATCCTTTCAAGTAACTCTGAATGAAGAATTCGTCTTGCAACAAGCATGTTTCTACACAATGCGCGAAATCTCATGTAATGACGATGCACTCCTGCAGCGAGTAACACAGATGCAGAAAGAATTGCAGATGATGTTAAAAATGCAATAACCGTTAATTGGTTAGTATTGGTTACTGGCTGAATTTTTTCTATCTGAGAAAGGGAAAAATAAATAGCAGCACTAGCTATTGCCACAAGGAATGCAGATGACTTCAGGATGTCATCTGCAATATCAATGTCACCCTGCTCGGTTGCTATGGCAACATCGAGTGCAGCCCGAAGTGAGTCAATAGTATTCATGCGCGTAAAGTTTAAAGTAAGGACCTGGCTTTAGCCAGTACCGCTTTAGCGTAGAGTTAGAGGAATTTTTGCTCATGGATAATAGCGTCAATGATTTGTCGAACTGCGCTAGGGCTACGAATATCAATGTAGAGATAGTCTTGCATAAGTGGAGGCATCTCTGAAACATTAAGATCAATATTTATAACAATAAACCTTTTCTTTTTGTCTTTCATGCGTTGCGAAAAAAAATAATTGGCCTCGCTCATCGGCCACCCAGATCGCGGATCAAGGAAATTTTTCGAAAAGAAGAGCAGTCCGAGATGGCACTTTCGCAATCCTTCGTTAATGCTTTCAGTGATGCTGTCACCAGGGCGAATTTCGTATCGGTCATACCATGCGCGAATATCGCTTTTGTGTAGTTCCGCAAAAACAGAGTCAACGAAAGGCTTGTCGCTGCTGGAGTGAGAAAGAAATACCGACAAAGTGCTTGCAGTGTTTGGCTTACCGAATTTTTCATTCATTACATCGCGTGAGGGAAACAGGTAAATTCCGTTGGCTTCATCTGACATTTGAAGTTCCAACATCGAATCATCAGTAAACCCAATGATATTAAATCCTCTCTTAAATACGGCATCTCCAATTTCGGAAAACAAGAACCTAAAATCTCTCGACTTGGTTGGGTAGTTCAAGCTAAGCCACTGCTCAAAATCTTCAGAGTCTTTCCAGAAGTTTAGGCAAAGAAAAGACTGGAGCGAGTACGGATTGTTATTCACAAACAGTACTGCACCAACAAGCGTGTCTCGGTCATACCGATTAAGAATCGCGCGAACAAATTCCCGTTCTTTTTTGCGATCACCATAATCCAGAGGGATAACGTATGTCTGGTCGCATTCCATAAAACCTGCCTAAAGTTTAAATTAAGAGGAGCGTTTTAGCACCCTGATAGAGTCGATTGGTTAAAGCACAATGTTTGCACTTACAAGCGCCCAAAGGTGAATGCATAAGGCGATAAACGCTGTTGGTATAGCAATAATAAGAATAACTGGCCAAGCTATGGCTAAGCGAGCATTTAAAACATGCTCCTTGATTTGGTGAGTTTGCAGTAAAGCATCAAACTCATTTAATGGTGCCAAGGCAACTTTGGCTAAATTCTTATTGTTTAGGCCAATTAGAACCATTTTTGCGACCTCCCAAAAAATAAATACCATCAATGAAATAAGCATAAGTATGGCGGAGGTTCTAGCTAGGCAATTCGATATTAATGAAACAGTGTTTGACCACATGGCGAAATAAGCTGCATAACCTGCGGCCATGACAAGGTTTGTATATGAGGCTGCTTTGTCATAAAGAGTTGAGGTCGCTTTAAGCAAAAAATTTCTTTTGTCATTTAGGATTTTTATTTCTTCTTCTGTCATTTTATCGTCCAAATATGATTTAGTACTCTACCGTTTGAATTAGGGGGTTAAGGCTAGCGTTAGCAAGTCCCGATTGAATGATGGGTTATGCCACATTGAGTGCCACTATTTTCTTTATTTAGAATATCATCCGCATGCTCTAAGTTGAACGTGCGGAGGATAAGTCCTTGTGTCCATACCACTTCGGCACACCAAAGTGGAGTTGTTTGGCGAACTAACTCAACGAGTGATTTATTCATAAGGAATAACGCTTCTAGCGGATTCAATGGTTTAAATAATGCCACAGATGTTAAAAAATATCTGTTTTTGATGATCATGTGAATAACTTTTAGCACTAACCCAAGCTTGTAGTAGCAACTTTCGCTGGTAGCCACTGATGTTGGTATGTGCTGTACAAAAACAAAAAAGCCACCTTGCTCAGGTGGCTTTCTCATTACAGCTCATTCAAACAATTACAAAATCAGGCTGTTCATGCGTTTAACAAAACTGGCCGGGTCTTCCAGTTGGCCACCTTCTGCCAGCAAGGCCTGGTCAAACAACACATGCGCATAATCCGCAAACTTGGCATCGTCAGTTTCCGCGCCCAGTTTTTCTACCAAACGATGCGTCGGGTTGATTTCGAGCACAGGTTTGCTGTCTGGCGCCTTTTGCCCGGCGGCTTTTAAAATACGGGCCAAGTTACCGGACAAATCATGCTCGCCCGCTACCAGGCAGGCTGGTGAATCGGTCAGACGATGCGTCACTTTCACTTCTTTCACGGTGTCGCCCAATGCTGCCTTCAAGCGCTCGACCAAGTCCTTGGCACTTTCTTCGACCTGTTTTTGTGCTTCTTTGTCAGCGTCGTCTTCCAGCTTGCCCAGGTCTAAATCGCCTTTGGCAATCGATTGCAATTTCTTGCCTTCAAACTCAGTCAAACCACCCAACAACCATTCATCTACCTTGTCAGACATCAGCAATACTTCAATGCCTTTTTTGCGGAAGATTTCCAGGTGCGGAGAGTTCTTCGCGGCGGCAAAAGTATCGGCGGTGATGTAGTAAATGGCTTCTTGCTCAGGCCTCATGCGCTCGATGTAGGCTTTGAGCGACACATTTTGCTCTTCGGTATCGGCATGGGTAGAGGCAAAACGCAGCAAGCCCGCGATTTTGTCTTTATTGGCAAAGTCTTCGCCCGGGCCTTCTTTGAGCACGCGGCCAAACTCGTTCCAGAACTTGGCGTAGTCTTCAGGTTTGTTTTCAGCCACGTCTTCAAGCAAGCTCAATACTTTTTTCACTGAGCCATTTTTAATCGCTTCTACATCGCGGCTGTCTTGCAGAATTTCGCGCGACACGTTCAATGGCAAATCAGCTGAGTCAATCACGCCGCGCACAAAGCGCAGGTATTGCGGCATCAGTTTTTCTGCATCCTCAAGGATAAACACACGCTTCACATACAACTTGATGCCCTGACGGCGATCGCGGTCATATAAATCAAACGGTGCTTTGCCCGGCACATAGAGCAATGAGATATATTCCTGCTTGCCCTCTACGCGGCTATGCGTATAGGCCAGCGGATTTTCATAGTCGTGCGAAACGTGTTTGTAAAACTCGTTGTATTCTTCTTCGGTGATGTCGCTCTTGCTGCGCGCCCACAAGGCTGAAGCCTTGTTGATGGTTTCGTCTTCATCAGTCGCCACCATCTGGCCGCCTTCGCCGTTTTCGCCATCTTTCCATTCGGATTTTTTCATCACGATAGGCAAGGTGATATGGTCAGAATACTTGCGGACAATCGTTTTCAGTTTCCAGTCATTGAGGAACTCATCTTCGCCTTCGCGCAGATGCAGAATCACCTCAGTCCCGCGACCAGCTTTTTCAGTGGTTTCAATAGTGAAATCACCTTCGCCGCCAGATTCCCACTTAATCGCTTCGGTTTCACCGGCACGGCGCGTGATCAGCGTCACTTTGTCGGCAATGATAAAGCTGGAGTAAAAACCGACGCCAAACTGGCCAATCAGGTTGGCATCTTTGGCCTGGTCACCAGTCAGGTTTTGAAAGAACTCTTTGGTGCCAGATTTGGCAATGGTGCCGATGTTATTAATCACTTCTTCGCGGCGCATGCCGATGCCGTTATCGGCAATGGTCAAGGTGCGTGCGTCTTTATCAAACGTGATGTTGATCTTTAACTCGCTGTCATTTTCATACAGGCTACCGTTAGAGATGGCTTCAAAACGCAATTTATCGGCGGCGTCCGATGCGTTGGAAATCAACTCGCGCAACACGATCTCTTTGTTGCTGTAGAGCGAGTGAATCATCAATTGTAGTAATTGTTTGACCTCAGCCTGAAAGCCCATGGTCTGTTTAGATGGCGATTCTGCGGTCGCAGTAGTCATGACAACTCCTCCAAAAACGGGATTAAACACAAAAATTTACGTTTAGATGGGGAAGCAAAAACCGTTTTTCAAGAGGGGAATTAGCAACGCAGCATGACACTGACAAAAACTCTCATTAAAACAGGTGATGCGCCGCTTGTATGCGCGCACAAACGGTCTAATTAGCACCTTGTTTGGCGCTTTATTTCAAGCGGGTCCAGCACACTTCTTGCTAGTGACTTGATGAAACCGCCTCGTTAGCAAACAGGAGTGAATCATGAATATTTTTCACACATTGATTGAGCAAATGCAGGTTATGCAACTGCCGCTCACCGCCGTCACGCTGACCGCAGTGCCGCGCGCAGATACGCCATTGCTGCTCATGTTGCACTGGCATGGCTTTCGAAAGCAACCCACCCCTGCCCTGCCTATGCTTAAACCTATCCTGCAGCCAGTGCCCGGCTCGGCTTTACAAATCAATGACCGCTGGCGGCAGCCTGAAGTTGTCGAAGAGGCAGTGCTCGATGCCGCCTGGCAACTAGGCGCCTGGGACGTGCAACGCGAAGAGCACCGCGCCTGCACCTACGTGGGCGCCAGCGAACATGAAGCGCTCGCCTGCAAACAGGCGTTTGGCAAATATGACGAAGAACTCGAAAGTGAACTACTGGTCAGTGAAGCACCAGACCGTGACGAAATGTTGCAACTGGGTGCCAAAGTTGGGTATATCCGCTGGCAGTTTAGGCCGGTGAATGGTGGCGTCTGGCAATCGACAGCTGAAGATGACACCCTGCTGGAAGATGGGCGACGTATCCCGCCCTGCCCGATTCGGCCATTGGCACTAAAAGGGGGCAAATTGAGTACGACGGCGTTTAGATTGGGGCAGATTAATCGGATTATTTTGTTGAAGTAACTTACTGGCAGATGCATATTTAAAGCGCTGTTCGTTTAAGTTGCATTTTCTTTCGCCTCTCGGCGAGTCACTTTCTGATGCTTGCCCCTCAGAAAGTAACCAAAGAAGAGGGCACCCAGCCATCACGGCCTTACGGCTCCCTTGCGTTGCTCAACAAAATAAGTCGGTCACGAAACTCGCCCTGACAAGCCACACACAACGTGGCTTGCTGCGGAGCTCAGACAGTCGCTCCCTCTACTCTTATTTTGTTTCCGCTACTCAGCGTGATGGGATGGGATTTATCTCATTTAAGTAGCAGCGCATAAGTGCAGATGGTTAAAAACCAGATTCTTTTTTATTGAATTCGCTAACGGTGGCAGTCGAATGGTGTTCGGGGTCCCCATCTGCCGCGCCGAGTAGCGCAGGCAAAATAAGGAGGAAGGGAGCGACTGTTCGAATCCCGCGGTGGCCTGCGTTTTGTGCAGGCCGCTAGGATGAGTTTCGTGACCGCTTATTTTGACGAGCAACGCAGGAAACAAGCGGAAGCTGGGGTGCATTTCTTTTGGTTACTTATTCTTTGGGCAAGCAAAGAAAAGTAACTCGCCGAAAAGGCGAAAAAAAACCTTCCCTAAACGCAAAAAACTTAAAGAATTACCTTCCGGCCAAATCCTCAAAAACCAATCCCCTACGGTGTCCACCTCACCCCAATCGACAACCACTGCGTCTGACTATCGCCATTGACCTGCTGCCCTACCGTGCCATCAATCTGAAACACCTCTGGCACCAGCGAGTAACGCAAGCCAACCTGATAAAACGGGTTTTGCGTATGGTCACCAAACACCTCCGCTACGCCTTTAAAGTTGCCGCCAAGCTTAAACTCTGAGCCGACGCCCATATTGACCTTGTTACGGCCCTCCTGCCGGTCACGCAGCATGCCGACGTTGACATGCACAATCACATCGTCATCACGCAGTGAAAACGACACTGGAATATAAAAGTAAGTATTACCCAACTGATTGGGCCCTGGCTGAATATCCGGGTGCATGACGCGCCCGGCGGCAAAGCCTATGCCCCAGCCGTTGGTTTCTAACGGTTTGAACAAGGTTTTAAATTGGGCCACCCAGTCTTCGGTATGGTAATTGTCATCATTATTACGGTAGCTGCCGCCACCGAGGGTGATTTCAAAATTTTCACCGAGGTTGCAGGCTGGCAGCGCCCACAGCTCCTGCCCGCCTTGATAACTGCGCATCCAGCTTTCGAGCTGGCAGCCATGGGCGTTGGTCAAGCGGGCGTCATCGGTCACCAACGGGCGCGCCGCATGGGCGCTGTGGGCGATAAATAACGAGAATAACAGGCAAAGTAAAGTGTGCATGGAGGCTATCTTGAGTTTTGTTTAATCTTATTTTCAGGGCATGACGGTTTGATGAAATCCAGCACGCATTTACGGCCTCAATTTCACATTAGTTTCACTGGCCTCTGCCAACATAACAATTTATACTGTTTGCAGCATTTGTCTGGGGAGGCAAGCATGGCAACTATTGAGGTGAGTGAAACCAGTCCGAACTCGTTTTCTGTCACCGTACATGGGTCGCATACCACCACGCATCAAGTCAGTGTCAAACCTGATTATGCGGGGCAGTTACTTGATGCCACACACAATGCTTCAGAGCTGGTAGCGGCCTCTTTTGAGTTTTTGCTCGACCGCGAATCCAACACCAGTATTTTGAGAAGCTTTGATTTAAGCGTGATTGAACGCTATTTTCCAGAATACCCCAAGGCCATTAACCGCTACCTTAAGTAAGCTACCCGTATTATCGCATGCTAAATATTACTCATGACACCCAACTCGCTGCTGTAGATTTGGGCTCCAACAGTTTTCGCCTCGAAATCGGGCGTGTCGTTGACGGCCAGATTCTGCGGGTAGACTACCTGAAAGAAGCCGTACGCCAAGGCGGCGACCTCGACGAAGACCGCAACCTGAAACCACAGGCGTTTGAACGCGGCCTAAAGTGCCTGGCCCGGTTTGGCGAGCGCCTGAAAGGGTTTCCGGCTGAGCACGTGCGTGCGGTCGCCACGCAAACCCTGCGCGAAGCCACCAATAGCGAAGACTTTATCAAGCAGGCGCAAAAGGCGCTGGGCTACCCAATTGAGATTATCTCTGGCGTCGAAGAAGCGCGCCTGATTTACCAAGGGGTGAGCCGCATGTTGCCGCAATCAGACGAAAAACGCCTGGTGGTAGATATCGGTGGCCGCTCCACTGAATTTATCCTCGGCCAGCACTTTAAAGCCAACGTCACAGAATCCTTGCGTTTGGGCTCTGTGGGCTGGTCACAAAAATATTTTGCTGACGGCCTGTTTAGCGAACGCAATTTTGAGCGCGCTGAAATTGCCGCCGAGTCCATTATCGACATGATTGCCAATCGTTATGTCGGCCAATCAGAAGTGGCGTATGGCGCCTCGGGCACCGTGGGCGCTGTGGCAGACGTATTGGCTGGCGCCGGGTTTGCCACAGACCGCATTGAGCGCGCACAACTAGAGTGGCTAAAACAGATATTGATTAAAGCCAAATCGGCCGACCGCCTGAATATGGAAGGCCTCAAAGATGACAGGCGTGCCGTGATTGGCGGCGGTCTGGCCGTATTGACGGCAGTATTCGACACCCTCAAACTGGACACCCTGATGGTGGCCAACGGTGCGCTGCGCCATGGCGTGCTGTATGACATGCTGAGCTCGGATAATGCCACCGAAGACTTGCGCACGGCATCGATTGCGCGGCTATGTAAACGCTTTGGCGTCGAGATGGATCATGCCAACAACGTTAGCAAGCTGGCCTTGTATTTTTATGATGCCATGCAGGCGTGCGATAGCCAAAAACCGCTGTTGCACTGGGCGGCCTTGTGCCATGAAGTGGGCTGGGCCATTTCACACACCGACTGCAATAAACATGGTGCCTATATTCTGGACAACACCGAGTTGATGGGCTTCGCGCAAAGTGAGCTGCATACCATCAGCCTGCTGGTGCTTGGGCATCAGGGAAAACTGCGCAAACTGGCCGCCGACTTTGACAACCAGGACCTGGTCTGCCAACTCATGGCCTTACGCTTAGCGGTGATCTTCTGCCACTCACGTCGCCTGCCCGCACTCAAACATTTGCAGTTGGAGCGGCATAAACAGCAGTTCATACTGGCACTTTCATCACAATGGGCTGGCCAGCACCCGCAAACCCATTACCTGCTGGAAGAGGAATGCCTGTTATGGCAAAAACTGGGCTGGCAGCTAGAAATCCGGCACAATTAGCAAATAAGCTAAATAAAAAAACGGGCGTTGATGCCCGTTTTTTTATTTGATTGTGACTCAGTCTTTTTTCTTCTTGTCGCGCTTTTCGTCTTCTTCGCGCAGCTTGGCCACTTTATCGCGCCACTCCTGCAATTGCTCATCTTCAATCTCAAGCTGCAAGGCCAGCGCTTCTTCCTGGCTTAATTTTTCCTTGATAAAGCGTTTGGGTAACTTGCCACCCATACGTGACAAAATCCGCTCAGCTTCATCCGCATTTAACTGTTTCACTTTATCCAGATACACCGGATTCACCTTGTCTTTCATAGCACTCCCTTTGATTCCCTGTTTGTGACAGGCTAGCTTTAACTGTTTTGCAAAATCCAGTCTGTGACTGGATTCCACTGCGCAATGTCGACCTCTTTCAAGGTGTTCGACAATTCAAAAATACTCAATCCTTCCTCGGCGGCCGTCACATATATCTGTGATGAGCGCAACATGGAAAGCACGGCAAAGCCTGATTCATCCATAAATGTCAGCAGACGCTCTGCTGAATGCGTACGTGGCATGACACGCATGCCTACCAGTCCGACAAATGTTTTGTGCTTGCGTACGGCTTTTTCTTCAGCCAGCAACTCTAAAAAATCTTGCGTGGCGCCAATATCAAACGCCGAAGGCGCAACCGGTACCAGTACCAGGTCAGCCTCGGTCACCGCATCAGATATTTTCTTGTCGCGTAGCCCACCCGGAGAGTCAGCAATGACCCAGTCTGCTTTTTGCAAGGCAGATTTACCCAGGTCTTCGGCATTAAAAACCGTGGCGACATGCGGCGGACGACGGGCTAACCAGCCAGCAGAAGATTGCTGCCGGTCTAGGTCCTCGAGCACAATCTTGTGTCCCAGTTGCGCCAGATAGCCAGCAAGATTAGTGGCCAAAGTGGTTTTGCCGCAGCCTCCTTTGGTATTTGCCACCAATACCCTGCGCATCTCATACTCCCTGATTAAAGGTGTTGCATTTTGTCATGAAAAACAGCCTCTATGACACCATAACAATGTGAAATATTTATGACAATTGACGCAAACGGAAAACGGTATAAACTGTTTTCACAACATCAATTCAGGAGAACCTCATGGCGAGCAAACCAGAAGCCAAACCCTTGAGCACCAATAAACCAGCCACGGCCAAAGCAGCAAACCCGGCCAAGCCCGCTGTGAGCAAAACGGTTGCATCCAAACCAGCCAACCCAAAACCGGCCGTTGTAAAGCCAAGCAGTGAAAAGTCAGCCGCAGCGAAACCTGCCGTCAAACCAATTGCCAAAGCGGTTGCAAAAACAGCCATCGCGACCAAAAAACCAGCCCCCACGGCTGCAATCAAAGTGGTTAACAAAACAGCCACCTCTGAAAAAGACAAGCCAAAAACCAGCAAGGTTAAAATGGAGCGTGACAGCTTCACCATGCCCAAAGAAGAGTATGCGCAAATCGCAACTCTGAAAAAACGCCTCGAAGGCCTGGCCAAACCAGCCAAGAAAAGCGAGCTGTTAAGAGCAGGCTTGAAGCTGTTAGCCACCATGGATGATGCCGCGTTACAAGCTGCCCTGGCAGCGGTGCCGACTATCAAAACCGGCAGGCCAAAAAAATAAGTCTGCGCCACAAAGTAAGCAGAGACTGGAAATAAGCAGACACCAAGTGTCTGGCTTAAACCAGCCAGCGCATGGCTGCAAGCTTATTCAATCAAATCGGGGCTTTGCACACTATATAATTTATAGGGCGGCCCCGATTTTGGTAACCGCAACCACCACACTGCACCCTTTTTAATACTGATCTGCCCATCTGGCATCCCCAGGCTTTGGGCCGCCAGTTCGCCTATCCAGGGTTGGTGTCCGACCAGCATCACGGTTTCAAACGGGCTTTGCGCCAGCAATTGCAACAAGGGCTCCAACGGCCTTTCTGGCGCCAGGCGACTATCTTCCTGCCAGTCATCACCCCAGTAGGCGACTGTCTCGCGAGTGCGCACAGAGGGGCTCACCAGCACATAGGTTTGTTTTGGCAGATATTTTTTAAGCCAACCGGCCATTTGCTTGGCCTGCTTGTGGCCTTTTTTGGTCAACGCGCGCGCTAAGTCCGACTCGCCATGTAACAGCACCTCAGCCTCGGCATGCCGCCATAATATTAAATTTTTGACTGACATAAGGCGTTACATCGAATGGTATTGTTTTAACAATAGGTGTTGGCAAGACAAGGGACCAGCATCTTCCGCCTGCTGCGCGACGGGGATATAACGGCCTTTTTCTGTCAGCTGCCAGGCATCCTGATTGTCTTGCAGATAAAGCTGCAGGCTCTCTTGATAAATGCGGCTTTGCATGGCCGGGTCTTTAATCGGCCAGGCCAGCTCGACGCGACGCATCATATTACGGCTCATCCAGTCGGCACTGGATAGCCACATCTGTACCTGACCATCCAGCTCAAAATAAAATACGCGCGAGTGCTCAAGCAAGCGACCAACAATCGAGCGCACGCGGATACGCCCTTGCACGGCAGGCGAATCTACCGGCAAAATACAAGCACCGCGCACAATTAAATCAATCTCAACCCCGGCGCTGGCCGCCTTCATCAATGCCGCGACCAACGGCACGTCCGTTAGGGCGTTCATTTTGGCGATCACTCTGGTCGGCTTGCCTTGTTTAGCCAAACGCTGCGCTTTTTCGAGTTGCTTAATCATGCTGCTTTGCAGCGTAAACGGCGCCACCAGCAAGTGTTTAAGGGGCGGAATCGGCAACTCGCTGGTCAGATGGCGAAACACCGTCTCCATCTCACGCGTCAGGTTGGCATCGGCAGTCAGCATGCTCCAGTCGGTATATAAACGTGTGGTTTTGGGGTTATAGTTACCGGTAGAAAGATGGCCATAGCGATGGATGGTTTTGCCTTCGCGACGCATAATCAATAACATTTTGGCGTGTGTTTTTAAGCCGACCACGCCATACACCACTTGCGCACCGACCGACTCCAAAGCTTCAGCCCAGTTAATATTGGCCTCTTCGTCAAAGCGCGCTTTGAGTTCCACCACCACCAGCACTTCTTTACCACGGCGCACTGCTTCTTGCAGCAAGCGCAGCATGCGTGGATCAGCGCCGGTACGATAAATCGTCATGCGGATGGCCAACACCTGATCGTCTTTAACCGCTTCTTCCAGCAACTGGATCACCACCTCAAAGCTTTCATATGGCTGGTGAATCAGCAGGTCTTTTTCACGCATCTGCGCCAGCAATGAGGTATTACGCTTGATATGTCGCGGCCAGTGCGGTTGAAAAGGCACAAACTTGAGATGGTCGCCCTTGGCCATGTCTGGCAATTGAATCAAACGTCCCAGGTTCACCGGCCCATTGACGCGATAAAGCGCAAGCGGCGGCAGATTAAACTGCTTAAGTAAAAACTCTGCCAGCGTGTCATCGCATTCCTGCGTGACTTCGAGGCGCACGGCTTCACCATACTGGCGATGCGCTAACTCTTCACGTAACGCCGTACGCAGGTTGATTACATCATCTTCATCTACCTCGAGATCACTGTTGCGCGTGACGCGGAACTGGGAAAAATGCAGGATGCTTGCGCCCTGGAACAACACCTCCAGATTAGCGCGGATAATACTGGTCAACGACACAAAGCATTGCTCGCCCTTGCTGATAGACGGCGGCAATTGCACCAAACGGGGCACCACGCGGGGTGCGCGCACAATGGCGATTTTTTCTTCGCCATCCACCACAATGCGCACAATAAAGTTGAGTGACTTATTGGCCACTTGCGGAAACGGGTGCGATGGGTCGAGTGATACCGGCATCAAAAACGGCAGTACTTCGCGTTTAAAGTAGTTAGACACCCAGGTGGTTTGTTCCGGCGTACGCACACCACCAGACACCAGGTGCACGCGCTCTTTAGCCAATGCCGGCATCAGCGCATCATTAAACAACTGATATTGTTGCGCCACCAGCGCTTGCGCCATCTCAGCCACTTGCTCACAAGTGCTGGCCGACACCGGGCCGCTGGTCACCCCTTGCTGGTAAGCCTCCATCTGCAGCGGCATGCGCACTTCAAAAAACTCATCGAGGTTGTTAGACACAATACATAAAAAGCGCAAACGCTCGAGTAAGGGATAGTCCTCTCGTTGCGCCAAAGACAGGACGCGGGCATTAAAACTGAGAATGCTAAGATCTCTGTCAAGCAGAGCAGGCGTGGTATTTTTCATGGCGATTATTGTATCGACTCAACCAGTATCAAATGTGACAGTTTTGTGAAATTAAACCAACAGGGATTACAAAAATGCTAATTGCTGCAGACGTTGCTCGGCAAAAGTACTGATCGCCAGTCGCTCGTCTGCCGCCATGTGAGCAACATGCTTGACCATCAACCGGGTGCGTGGATTAGCGGCAAGCAATGCCTCATGGCGGATTAAAAACGCCCAGTACAAGGTGGTGAACGGGCAGGCACGCTCTCCCGTTTTCTGCTTGGGGTCATACTGGCAGCCCGCACAATAATTACTCATAAATTACTCATACGCTGAATATAGGCGCCACTCGCTACATACGGCTTGCTGGTAAAGCGGCCGCCATTGGCATACAGCGCCATGCCCGCCACATTGGGGAGCTCAACCCACTCAACTGCATCGACATAGACGGCCAAAAACCAGTCTGACACTTGTTGTGGCGACAATTGCGCCAAGGTCGAAAACAGGCCAATCACCATCAGCCGCTGAATATGGTGCGCATAGCCCGTTTGCAGGGTTTGGCCTATGCACTGCGACAAACACTGCATCTGCGTCTGTCCGGTCCAAAACCAGGCCGGCAAATCACGCCTATGCGCAAAATAATTGGCGGACTTCAACCCTGGCATCTCCAGCCAATACACGCCGCGCACAAACTCACGCCAGCCTAATATCTGGCGGATGAAGCCTTCTACACTGGCAAGAGATGCTCGACCATCGACATACGCCTGTTCGGCGGCGGCAATCACTTCACGCGGATTAAGCAATTTGAGGTTAAGCGCCGAAGCGAGTAACGAATGCCATAAGTATGGCTGGTCTTGCCACATGGCGTCTTGATATGGGCCAAACTGTGGCAACTTTTCTGCCACAAAATGCGCAAGCAAGGTGAGTGCTTGCTCGCGTGTGACAGGCCAGGCAAACGACGCCAACTGTCCTGGATGCGCTGCAAACTGATTGTTTACCTGCACCATCACAGCTTGTGTGATTGCATCTGGCGTAAACACGGGCGGTGCTACCACCCCTTGCGGCCCTTGCTTGCCTAGTGGTTGCCGGTTGTCATGGTCGTAGTTCCAGTCGCCACCGACAGGTGCATCGCCTTGCATAAGAATCTGGTATTTTTTTCGCATGCTGCGATAAAAAAACTCCATGCGCAAAGAGGTATTTTTTTCGCTATATTTAGCAGCCCAACGTTTAAACTGGTCAATGCTGCACATAAAATGCGTGTCTTGCAGCACATGCAAGGGCGTCGCATGCAGATCGGCCACAGCTTGCAGTTGCTGCCAAATACGCCAATCACCAGGTTCGCACACCTTGATCGCCTGCGGCTGATGTTGCTGCAACATCGCCTGCCAAACACTGGCTAAATCAGGGTGAGCATGCGCACCTAACTCAAAGTAAGTCAGCGGGAATTGTTGCGCGCGCAACTGGCTGGCAAAGTGACGCATGGCAGATAAAAATAGCACGATGCGCTGCTGGTGTGACCACACATGCTGTGACTCTTGGGCGACCTCCGCCATCACAATCTGGTCTTGGGTTGGGTCAAAGTCGTGCAATGCCGGATTATCCAGCGTCAGCTGGTCACCCAGCACAATGACAAGATTTCTCATGTAGCGTGTTTTAACGGTGTGCGGCGGCAACGTTCAGAACAATATTTGACTTGATCCCAATTGTTAGCCCAGGCTTTGCGCCAGATCATGGCTTTGCCACATTGCTGGCAAAGCTTGCTCGGCAAGTGACGCTTGTTACCTTTAAAGTGAACGGTCATGCCTCAAAAACGGGGACGGCCGTTGATGCCTCACGAATCACTGTTTTTTGCTGATAGCAACGGCTGGCAATCTTGCAGATATCAACGAAGTCTTCAGCCACCAGCGCGGCGCGGCCCAATAAACCGCCGTCTATATCTGGCATGCTGAGCAAACTATGCGCATTTTTGGGCGCCATGCTGCCGCCATAGACAATACGAATCTGCTCGGCAAACTCGCGGTCGCGTTCGGCGATCATCATCCGGATAAACGCATGCATGCGTTGTGCCTGCTCAGGCGTGGCGTGCTCCCCGGTACCAATCGCCCATACCGGCTCATAGGCAATCACCATATTAAACTTTTTGGCCAGCGCAAAGGCCTCATCGTCCAGGCCATACACCACATTGAGCATCTGGTTACGCACGATCAGCTCGGCCATATTGCCATCACGCTCATCCTGCGTCTCACCGACGCAAAAAATTGGCGTCAGCCCGGCATGCAAGGCATTGAGCAGTCGCTTGGTCGCGACCTGGTTACTTTCGAGCTTAAGGGCACGGCGTTCAGAATGGCCAATAATGGTATAGGTACAACCAAACTCTGCCACCATTTTGGCTGAGATGCAGGAGGTAAACGCGCCTTCGGTAAACTGGCTGACGTTTTGCGCGCCCCAGGCAATCGTCGAGTCTTGCAGCAGGTCTTGCGCCTGGTACAAATACACATAAGGCAAACACACGGCAGTATCGACGCCATCCAGGTCGTGCAACTCTTGCTTGAGCCTGTTCAACAGACCTTGATTCTCAAGCAGGCCGCCGTGCAGCTTCCAGTTACCAATGACTAATTTTTCTCGCATGATGGGATTCCTTTGCTCATGCCCCCTTGATTTATAATTGCTTTTTTAGGCCGTTTCTTTAATGTCAAAAAATGCAGCTAATAAATGGCCGCCATTTTTTCCAGTGAAATCACCTTTATCTTACTCGCTTGTCCGGCACTGCCAAAGGCCTCAAAGCGTTCTTTACACAAATGCTGTGCAGCGGTAGTCGCTTCTTTGAAATATTTGCGTGGATCAAACTCTTCTGGATGCTCGGCCATATGGCAACGGATGGCGGCTGTCATGGCCAGGCGAATATCGGTATCAATATTGACCTTGCGCACGCCATTTTTAATGCCCTCGACAATTTGCGACACCGGCACGCCATAGGTTTCCTTGATATTGCCACCATAATGCCGGATTTGCTCCAGCAACGATTGCGGCACACTGGAGGACCCGTGCATGACCAAATGCGTGTTAGGGATTTTGGCATGGATTTCGCGAATACGTTCAATCGACAACGTGTCAGCTGAGGGTGGCCGTGTGAACTTATACGCACCATGACTGGTACCAATCGCAATCGCCAACGCATCGACTTTGGTGGCCTCCACAAACGCGGCGGCCTCATCCGGGTCAGTCAGCAATTGTGACTCATCCAGTTTACCTTCTGCGCCTACGCCATCTTCTTCACCAGCCATGCCGGTTTCCAGAGAGCCCAGCACGCCAAGCTCGCCCTCGACCGACACACCAACCGCGTGCGCAAACTCGACCACACGCCGTGTCACCTCAACGTTGTACTCATAACTGGCAGGCGTTTTACCGTCTTCTTTCAGCGAGCCATCCATCATCACACTAGAAAAACCGCTACGAATCGCCATCTGGCAGACTTTGGGCGAGGCGCCATGGTCTTGATGCATGCAAATCGGAATATGCGGATATTGCTCTATCGCCGCCTCGACCATTTTGCGCAAAAAAGACTCGCCGGCATAACCACGTGCGCCTGCAGAAGCTTGCAGAATCACCGGGCTGTCGACTTCGTCGGCGGCCTTCATAATGGAGAGAATCTGCTCCATATTATTAATATTAAATGCAGGCAAGCCATAGCTGTGTTCTGCGGCGTGGTCGAGTAATTGCCTGAGCGAAATCAATGCCATGTCATACTCCTTTATTATTTTGAAACTTGCTGATGATACTCACGCAAGCGTTGGACTTCCTGTTTAGCACCTAACAATACCGGCACGCGCTGATGGCAGGCGGTTGGCTGAATCGCCAGCACATCTTCCAGCCCGTCTATGCTCGCCCCGCCAGCCTGCGTCACCAGCAAACTCATGGGGTTAGCTTCATACAGCAAGCGCAAACGACCCGCCTTGACTGGCTGTTTGCTATCGCGCGGATACAAAAATACGCCGCCACGCGTCAATAGTCGGTGCACATCCATCACCATACTGGCGCACCAGCGCATATTAAAATCGCGCTCACGCGGCCCATCTGCGCCTTGCAGGCATTCTGCAATATAGCGCTGTACCGCTGGCTGCCAGTAGCGCTGATTACTGGCGTTAATGGCAAATTCTGAAGTTTCTTCGCCGACCTGTACGGTCTGTTGCGTTAATACAAATGATTGAGTGGTTTGGTCCAGCGTAAACACATGCGTGCCTTGACCGATAGTAAGTACCAACAAGGTCGCCGGGCCATACATCACATACGCCGCGGCGCGCTGATCGTGGCCAGGCTGTAAAAAGGCTTGTTCGCCCAGTGTAGCCACACCAATATTGGGCACCACAGAAAAAATACTGCCGACCACGCCATTGATTGCCAGGTTAGAAGAGCCATCCAGCGGATCCATGCTGACCAGAAAAGGTGCATCCAGCGTTTCAAACAACACTGGCACATCCTCTTCTTCTGACAACACTGCCGCCACGACCGTGGATGCACGTAACTGTGCTACTGCCACTTCATGGCTGCGAATATCCAGCTGCATCTGCGTTTCGCCTTGCACATTGGTGCTGGTCATTTTTTCAGTCACGCCAGCCAGTGCGCCCTGCTTGATCAGTGCCGCAATCTCAATCCCCGCCTCGGCAATATGCCAGATCAGCCTATTCAAGGCATGATTCACAGAAACTTTTTTTAAAAACACGTCCAATTGCATGACAATCACCTTTGATGGATTAAGCAACCTAGGGCTACACCACACTGTAACTGATACCTGAACCACGTGAAGCGATGATGACAGGCTGAAAACCAGTGCATTTAAAACAAGCGCATGCAATGTTTATGCCCGATTTTTAAGGTAGACGCCAGCATCGCAATATTGTTCAACCTGGCCGGGGGTCGGCCAAGCAAACCGCTGAGCAATAAGCCCAGTGCTTAAAGCGTGATCAACTGCCCAATGGCTTGCTGTGCTGCCACAAACCCAGCCGTGGCGGTGACACAAATACTGGAGCCATAGCCCGCACAGTTTAGGCCAGTCAGCCCTGCTTGTGACGTCTCGCAAGCCTCTTCAGGACGCTCTACCGGCTCATCTGAATACACAGCCATAATGCCGAATTTGGCAGATTTTTTGTGATCGGACGCTTTTGCAAAGCCATGATCACGACGCAACTGGTTACGTACCTTGGCCAGCATGCGATCGCCCTGTACATGTGCCAGGTCAGCCAGGCGTATGCGCGTCGCATCCAGCTTGCCGCCTGCACTGCCCACCATGATCAGCGGCAATGGCTGCTGTTTGCAATAAGCCGCTAGCGCTATTTTAGCTTTGGTGTCATCCATACAATCCACCACCACATCCGGCTGATTAGCCAATAGTGAGGCGAGATTTTCCGGCGTCACAAAGTCCTCAACCTCAATCACCTCACACAGCGGGTTAATCGCCGCAATGCGCTCGTGCATGGCAGTCACTTTGGCCTTGCCCAAAGTTTCATCCAGCGCATGAATCTGCCGATTCATGTTCGACTCGGCCAGATTATCCAGGTCGACCAAGGTTAACTTGCCCACCGCATTGCGCGCCAGCGCTTCCACCGCCCACGAGCCAACGCCACCAATGCCAATGACCAGTACATGCGCCTTTTGCAAACGGGCCAAGCCTTGCTCGCCATACAAACGACGCACGCCACTAAAACGGCGCTGCATGTCCACTAACTGATCTGCTGTCATGCTGTTTGGGTCGTTTCCAGCACGACGTAGGCCAGTGCCAGATTTTTTTCATCACTAATACTGATATGCGATTGGTAAATATGATGTTGTTTGAGAAAGGCCTGCAGCGTGGCTGATAGCTGTAGCAAAGGGCGGCCCAGCGCATCGTGCGTCACTGCAATATTCTGAAAGCTGACATCGCCGCGAATACCGGTACCAATCGCTTTGGCAAAAGCCTCTTTAGCCGCAAAGCGTTTGGCCAAAAAACGGGCTTTGAGTTTGCTGGCTTCATAATCAGCCCATTCACTGGGCGCCAGAATGCGCTTGGCAAAGCTGTCTCCAAACTGGTCCAGTGAAGCGTCTATGCGCTCCACTTCAACGATGTCTGTGCCAATGCCGTAAATCATATGCCCACCTCGCATTCGCCTGTGTTATTTAGGCGCAAACTCTTTCATCAGCGCCTTCATCTCGCGCACGGCGCTATCCCAGCCTACAAACAAAGCATGCGCCACAATAGCGTGGCCGATATTGAGCTCTTCAAAGCCAGGCAAGCGCGCAATATGATGCACGTTATGGTAATGCAAACCGTGGCCGGCATTCACAACCAGACCCGCCGCTTTTGCATGCTTGAGCGCGGCTTCAATTTTTTCCAGTTCATCCAATTGATCTTTTTCGGTCTCGGCATCGGCAAAAGTCCCCGTATGCAGTTCAATCACTGGCGCGCCCATTTTGGCGGCTACATCAATCTGTGCCAAATCTGGCGCGATAAACAGTGACACACGGATGCCTTGGTCAGACAATTTCTTCACCGCATGCTCCACTTTGGCATAGTGTGTGAGCACATCCAAACCACCCTCCGTCGTACGCTCCTCACGGCGCTCAGGCACCAGGCAGACGTCCTGCGGATTCACCTGAATCGCAATATCAATCATCTCACTGGTGACAGCGCACTCGAGATTCATTTTGGTTTGTAGCAAGGGCCTTAACGCAAAAATATCTGCATCCTGCATATGGCGACGGTCTTCGCGCAAATGCAAGGTAATGCTGTCTGCGCCAGACTGCTCAGCGCGCAATGCGGCTTGGACCACGCTTGGATATTTAGTGCCGCGTGCCTGACGGATGGTAGCCACGTGATCAATATTAACGCCTAGTTTTAACATAGCTCTCTTTGTAATGGGGTGAATGACAACATTTTAACTGTTGATGATGGTAAACCAAATTAATCATGTGAAAAATAGAAAGATATTCCTGTTTAGACTTAAAGGTTTCCAGGTAAGTAAGCACGCCCTAAAAAAATCCAAGATTGTCTACCAGTTAATTGAGAGTATCTTCAGGCTTGAGCGCGTATTTTATTTCGCCTTCATGGCGAGTTACTTTTTTTGCTTGCCCCAAAAAAGTAACCAAAAAGAGGGCACCCAGCCATCACGGCCTGACGGCTCCCTTGCGTTGCTCAACAAAATAAGCCGGTCACGAAACTCGCCCTGACAAGCCACACACTTCGTGGCTTGTTGCGGATCTCAGACAGTCGCTCCCTCTACTCTTATTTTGTCTCCGCTACTCAGCGTGATGGAATGGGATTCTTCTCGCCAAACTCACATTTCATAAATGCGGACGGCCCAAAAACCAGATTCACTTCTTAAAATCACCAACCGTTGCGCTCAGCAGGTGTTCGGGGTCCCCATCTGACGCGCCGAGCAACGCAGGATTGACGGGGGATTTCAGTCATCGGCTGTTCGAGTTCCGCGGCGGCTTGCGTCTTGTGCAAGCCGCTAGGGCAAGTTTCGATGGCCGCCCGGCAAGCCGAGTAGCGCAGGAAACAAGCGGAAGCTGGGGTGCACTTTCTTTTGGTTACTTGTTCTTTGTGCAAGCAAAGAAAAGTAACTCGCTGAAAAAGCGAAACGCAACCTAACAAACAACCACAAACCCGTGGGCATAAATTCCCGCCCTATAACGACCAATCAAAGAACAATCTCTTATTACAATCACTCCAAACGTAGGCTCTAGCCAACACCAGAATCACTGTGCGACCGTAAGGCACACGATAGTTAAAAAAACTAAAACCCCTGCAAATCCACCAACAACTGCCTTGTATGCAACGGTTTCTCGCCCAAATAATGCTGCAATAAATATCGCATCAACTGCTTGCTTTGTGATTGCGTAGTCACGCTAGTGTAATTCCCACGCGCCATCTCCAATAACGTAGCACCTTGAATCAACATACCATTCCTGGTCGCTGAAGGCGAGCAGGCGCCGTAATCCGCCTCAAAACGGTAGGTTTCGTCGGCATGGATAATCTCACCGTTTTCGTCATGTGTGAGCGGGACGGCATAGCCTAACTCTTGCAACATTTTGAGTTCAAACCGGCGCAGAATTTCCGCCAGTTGGCCATTACTGGCGTCTTGTTGCAAGGTAGAAAGTAACTGTATGGTTTGCGCGTAATATTCGAATAGTTGCGCGTGGGCGTCATCGCGTGGCAACAAGCGCAGCAGCAACTCGTTCATGTAAAAGCCGCACATGAGGGCGTCACCGCGCAGCAGCGTGAGGCCGGTCATCCACTCTAATTCGTGCAGCGTTTTGAGTTCGTTTTTGCCTGACCAGGTGCCAACCAGCTGCTGAAAAGATTGCAGCATGCCTCGCATAGCAGACAGTGGCCTGCGCGCGCCTTTGGCCACGGCGGCAATGCGCCCGAGGTCGCGGCTGAACATTTCAACCACGAGACTGGTTTCTTTGAAAGGATAGGTGTGGAGAATAAAAACCGGCTGCTGCGATTGCTTGTGGCTGCCGGAGTCGGGGGATTTTACTGCCATGAAAATGCCAGTAGTGCGTGGCTAACTAGAAGCCCAGGCTTTTCAATGCACGCGCATCGTCTGCCCAGCCACCTTTCACCTTGACCCAGGTTTCGAGGTAGACTTTAGAGCCGAACAGTTTTTCCATGTCCTGGCGCGCTTCGGTTGAAATTTGCTTGAGCTTTTCGCCACCTTTGCCAATGATCATTGGTTTTTGGCTGTCTTTGTCGACAATGATGGCAGCAAAAATCCGGCGCAGGTTTTTCACGGTTTCAAATTTTTCAATTTCTACCGTCACAGAATATGGCACTTCGTCGCCCAGCAGGCGGAAGATCTTTTCACGCACTAGCTCTGCGGCCAAAAAGCGCTCATTTTTGTCGGTGAGCTCATCTTCAGCATAGATCGCAGGTTGTTGCGGCAGGTGTTCGCGCACCGCAGACAACAACTCATCGAGGTATAAGCTCTTTTTGGCACTGACTGGAATAATGCCAGCGAAATCAAACAGCAGGTCAAAGTCCTGAATCAAGGGCAGCAAATTGCCTTTGTCGCCCATGAGGTCAGCCTTGTTCACAACCAGCAATACCGGTTTGTTTTTAGGCAGCAGTTTGAGGACGATTTCGTCCGCTTCGCCTAATTTCATCGGCTCAATCACAAACAACACCACATCGACTTCTGTGAGTACCTGGGTGACAGTTTTGTTGAGCGTTTTATTCAGCGCGTTGATATGCTTTTGCTGGAAACCAGGCGTATCTACAAACAAAAACTGGGTGTCGTCTGTGGTATGAATGCCGAGCAGGCGATGGCGCGTGGTCTGCGCTTTACGCGAGGTGATCGCCAGCTTCATGCCTAAAATATGATTAAGCAGTGTGGACTTGCCAACATTGGGGCGACCCACAATGGCAACGGTACCACAACGAAAATCGTCTGCAGCGGGGGTAAGTTCTTCTGTCATGATTGAATCTCGTCCATGGCCAATTTGGCCGCTTGTTGCTCCGCCACACGGCGACTGGTGCCCACACCGGTGGTGGTCAGCTTGAGCTTTTTAATAAAACACTGCACGGTGAAGGTTTGCGCATGCGCCTCGCCTTCGATAGAAACGACCTGATACTCCGGCAGATCCATTTTCTTGCTTTGCAGATATTCTTGTAATTGTGATTTGGCGTCTTTGTCGATCGCCTTCGGGTCTATGGTTTGCAGCTTGTCGCGATACAGCAATGCGACCACTTGTTGGGCGGCGTCAAACCCGCCATCCAGGTAAACCGCACCGACAATCGCTTCCAGCGCATCTGCCAGAATCGAAGGACGACGCCAGCCAGCACTTTTGAGCTCACCCTCACCCAGCTTGAGTGCATCACCCAGATGCAAATCTGCTGCGATCTCGGCCAGACTGGCTTCGCGCACCAGTTTTGCCCGCAAGCGACTTAAGTCACCCTCGGGCAAATGCGGAAATAAATTAAACAGCTGGTGCGCAATAATAAAGTTGAGCACGCTGTCGCCCAAAAACTCCAGGCGCTCATTATTGGTGGCAGAAAAGCTGCGGTGGGTGAGCGCTTGTTGCAGCAAGGCTGGCTGCGCAAAGCTATAACTGATTCTGGTTTGTAATACCGGGAGTGCGTTCATTTAGGTGCGATCAAGCCAGCCGTTAAGGTTTGCTGGCGGCATCAAAGTCGATCAACAGTGTCATGGTGTCTGTCAGTGCAATTTTTTTCTGGTAGCGCATGGCGACCACGCCGCCACTGATGTCTAAATCGCGGCCACTCATGTCATGAATACTGTCCACCTGCATCTGGCGATCAAACGCAGTACGGATGTCGCTGTCATTTTGCAATAAAGGGTCATGCGCGATGCGATTGACCGTGGATTGAACAGAGTAGTATTCCATATAGGCAGGCAGGGCTTTTAACGCCACCGTACCCAGAATGCCAAAGGCTGTTAATACCAGCAAAAAGCCAATCAAGCCTATGCCGTGTTGGTGAGAACGCTTTGAGTATGTGGTCATGTGATGCCTCAATCAGATGTCGTTTTCTACACGGCTCGCCGTGCACTTAACCAATACTTTGCCCGATACGGCGCCATTGGTCAAAGTTAAACCAAATAAAGAACGCCCTGCCCACCAGGTGTTTCTCGGCGACAAAGCCCCAAACGCGGCTGTCTGAGCTGTTATCACGGTTGTCGCCCATGGCAAAATACTCGCCCGCCGGCACTGTAATGGTTTCGCCCTGCATCAGGCGGTCACCCGGGCTACCTGGGCTATATTGGTTCATGATGTCATGAATCAGCACATCATGCTTCACATCGCCCAACTGCTCGCTCAAACGTGATGCCGTCACATCGACTGCGCGCGGATTACCACGTTCGTCATTGACGTTAAGGGCATATTGATACGGCTGCACAAAATCGAGGTTAATCACCTTGCCATTGATCGTCAGTTGCTTGTCACGATACTGGATTTTGTCACCAGGCAAACCAACCACACGCTTGATGTAGTCAATCGAGGTATCAGGCGGATAATGAAAAACAAAGACATCGCCACGTTTAGGCAGGCCCATCGGGTAAAACACGCTGTTGATGATAGGCACACGCAAACCATAGGTAAACTTGTTGACTAAAATGTAGTCGCCCGCCAGCAAGGTTGGCATCATGGAGCCAGAGGGGATTTTAAATGGCTCGACCACAAATGAGCGCACCATAAACACCAGCAAAATCACCGGAAAAAAGCTTTTGCTGTATTCCACATACCATGGGTCGGCAACGTCGCCCAGCGCGCCTGCCTGGCGTTGTTTGCGCAGGACCAGAATATCCAGCAGCCAGATCACGCCTGAGACCAGCAAAATTACCAACATAAAAATTGCAAAATACATGCTTGTTTCCTGAGTAAACGATGCCACTAAAGTGATTATTTATCTTCTACACGCAAGATGGCGAGGAAAGCCTCTTGTGGAATCTCCACATTGCCCACCTGCTTCATACGCTTTTTACCTTCTTTTTGTTTTTCCAGCAACTTGCGTTTACGTGTGATATCGCCACCATAACATTTGGCAATCACGTTTTTACGCATGGCTTTTACTGTTTCGCGCGCAATAATGTTGGCGCCAATAGAAGCTTGAATCGCAATATCAAACATCTGGCGTGGAATCAGCTCGCGCATTTTTGAGACTAGCTCGCGGCCGCGATACAGGCTATTGGCACGGTGCACAATCAGGCTCAAAGCATCCACGCGTTCGCCGTTGACCATAATATCCAGCTTGACCAGGTCTGCCGCACGGAACTCCAGAAACTCGTAATCCATAGAGGCATAGCCACGCGATACCGACTTCAGTTTGTCAAAGAAATCCAGCACCACTTCATTCAATGGCATCTCGTAGCTCAACATGACCTGGCGGCCCATATATTGCATATTGCGCTGCACACCGCGCTTGTTATTACACAAGGTCATCACCGGACCGACATAATCTTGCGGCATCAGCAAGTTCACCACGATCATCGGCTCACGAATTTCCTCTACGCGTGAAGGCTCGGGCAAGCGTGACGGGTTTTCAATCTGCACTACTTCGCCACTGCGGAGTAGCAGTTCGTAAATCACCGTTGGCGCCGTGGTGATCAAATCCATATCGTACTCGCGCTCCAGGCGCTCCTGTACGATTTCCATATGCAGCAAGCCTAAAAAGCCACAGCGAAAGCCAAAACCTAAAGCGGTTGAGTTTTCTGGCTCAAACTGCAAGCTGGAGTCATTCAAACGCAGTTTTTCCAATGCCGTGCGCAGAGATTCAAACTGGTTAGACTCAACAGGATACAAGCCTGCAAACACCTGCGGTTTGACTTCTTTAAAGCCAGGCAATGGCGCAGCCGCGGGCTTACCTGCCAACGTCACCGTATCGCCCACTTTGGCCGCAGCCAGCTCTTTAATGCCGGCGATAATAAAACCTACTTCACCCGCGCTTAATTGCGGTCGCTGCAGTGACTTAGGCGTAAATACACCCACTTGCTCACATAAGTACTCGGCACCCGTTGCCATCAGGCGGATTTTTTCTTTGGCGCGCAAAGCACCATCCACCACGCGCACCAGCATGACCACGCCCACGTAGTTATCAAACCAGGCGTCGATCACCAGCGCTTTCAAAGGTGCATCGATATCACCCACTGGCGGTGGCACTTTAGCCACCACTTCTTCCAGCACATCGCGCACGCCTTCGCCGGTTTTGGCCGAACAACGCACCGCATCGGTCGCATCGACGCCGATGACGTCTTCAATTTCTTGCGAGACACGCGCCGGGTCGGCAGAGGGCAAGTCAATCTTGTTGAGTACAGGCGTCACCTCGACGCCCAGTTCAATCGCGGTGTAGCAGTTAGCCACACTCTGCGCTTCTACGCCTTGTGACGCATCTACCACCAGCAAAGCCCCTTCACAGGCAGAAAGCGAGCGGCTGACTTCATAACTAAAGTCGACGTGACCAGGCGTGTCAATCAGGTTGAGGTAATAGGTTTCACCATTATTTGCTTTATATTGCAGGGCAGCCGTTTGCGCCTTGATAGTGATCCCGCGCTCACGCTCGATATCCATGCTATCAAGCACTTGTGCTTCCATCTCGCGTGCTTCTAGGCCACCGCACAATTGAATAATGCGGTCTGCCAGTGTCGATTTGCCATGGTCAATGTGAGCAATAATCGAAAAATTACGAATATTTTTCATGTGTCGTTTACGTTATTTACAAGCAAGAAAGGCGCTTGAAGCGCCTCTCAAATGGGGTGCATTTTACAGTAAATGCATGAATATCAGTGATTTATTTTCTGCCTGCACCCAGGCGGCCAAGCAAGACCACAAGCCACAATCGCCGATGACTAAAAGGCAAAAAGACAGGCGTACCTGTCTTTTTGCCTACATCAATACCAACAGCAATTACTTGATTTTAATCGGCACGTACAAGGTGTTTTCACCACGTTGCACCAAGACGGCCACCGTCTTACCAGACGCCACAGCATTAATCTGCTTGTTAAAGGCATCAACGCTTTGGCTTTCATTGTTATTCAAGCCCAAAATCACATCACCGCGACGAATCCCCGCCTGCGCCGCGGCGCCACTGCTTTCAATCACCAGCAATCCATTCTTGCCGTTGAGTTTTTTCTTTTGCAACGCAGTCAGTTCACGCAAAGTCAGGCCGATCTTATTGGCTTCAGGCTTCACTGGCTCTTTGCTGGACGCTGGTGCTTCAGTTTGTTCGCTAGGCATTTCGCCAATGCCCAGTTGCAGCGTTTTATTCGCGCCCTTACGCACAATCTCTACTGGCACCACTTTGCCTGGCTTGGTCGTCGCGACCACACGCGGCAAATCGCTCGAAGTCACAATCGGCTTGCCATCAAACTTGAGGATAATATCGCCAGCTTCCAGGCCACCCTTGTCAGCCGGGCTGTTTTTCTCGATACCAGCGATCAATGCACCACTGGTTTGCTTGAGGCCAAACGAGTCAGCCAGGTCTTTGGTGACCTCCTGAATACCAATGCCTAACCAGCCACGCGCGATGCGGCCAGTGGCTTTGAGCTGATTGGAAATATCAATCGCAACATCAATCGGGATACTGAAAGACAACCCCATGGAGCCGCCACTCTTGCTGTAAATCTGCGAGTTCACGCCCACCACTTCGCCACGCAGGTTAAACAACGGGCCACCTGAGTTGCCTGGGTTAATGGCGACGTCAGTTTGAATAAACGGCACATAATTCTCTTGCGGCAGCGCACGGCCTTTGGCACTGACAATGCCCGCCGTCATGGTGTTTTCAAGGCCAAACGGCGAGCCAATCGCCGCCACCCACTCACCAACCTTCAATGCATTAGGGTCGCCCACCGTCACCTTGGGCAAACCAGTCGCTTCAATCTTGATCAACGCCACGTCGGTACGTTTATCTGCACCGATGATTTTTGCCTTGAATTCGCGCTTGTCATACAACTTCACCAACACCTCATCGGCTTCATTCACCACATGCGCGTTGGTTAAAATGTAGCCATCGGCACTGATGATAAAACCAGACCCCAATGACTGTGTTTTATAGTCCTGGCCACCTTCCTGACCTTGCCCGCCAGGCATGCCGGGGATACCAAAGCGACGCAAAAACTCTTGCAGGTTTTCATCATTTGGCATGCCAGGGAACCCAATATTGCCGCCATGCACCACAGAAGTAATGCTGATATTGACCACTGCAGGCCCTTGCTTTTCAGCCAGCTCGGTAAAGTCCGGCAAATCTTTGGCTTCTACAGCCACCACAGGCATGGCGATCGCGACTGCACACGCTAACATCACGCCAGAAATCCATTGTTTCATCATGATTATTCCTACCATTTAATGATTATAAAATTTTCGTACCATGCATTTTAAACAGCATGCGCACATTAACGCTTAAAAGCGTCACCATCATGACATGGTGGCGCGGCAAAGAAATTCAAGTTGCGGGGAGTTTTACGTATCGCGCCATCAGAAATTTAAAGCCTTCGATGCCTGGCCACGTGTTGATGGAGACATTGCCGGCCATGCGCATTATTTTTTAAAAGTCACCTGCTGTGCGATTTGCTCAACGGTTTGCGCCGGCACTTCACCAACGACCACCAGTTGGTAGCCATTTAACACATGCGCATAAACATTGGTCGAGCCCATGCTTTTCTTGCCCACGCGCGGCTGCATGCCCTTGACCATAGGCTCAACAAATAGTGACACCGAGGCCAAGCCGTCAGAAAAAATCAGTTGCTGTACAGGCGCGGTACGGCCAGGCACTTTTAACTGGATTTGGTCGACTTTTTTGTAGCCGGTTGGCAGATTAGCCACCACCAGATTATCCACAGTGTGCGTCAAATCAGTGGTGTCATCCATCACATAAGGCTTGCTCGCATCAATTTTAGGCTGAAACCAGTCCAGGTCTTTGGTGTGCAGCATGGCCACCTGGTTAAAGCCAATCTGCTCCAGCGTATGGCCTTGTATATCCAGCATACTCATTTTGAGCAATAAACCATATTCAGTATCCGACCAAATACGGTATTGATAGCGCAGATTGTCATTCGGAATCATGTCTATCACTTGCGCCAGCCGACCAGCAATGCGCTCCTGACCGACAAATTTCAGCTTGTAATTTTGCTTGAGTGGATAGAGCTGCGTGGGCAACATGGCTGGAAACAGATTTTGGCCACGCCGTTTTTCAATGACGACTTTGTCATTTTTAGCATTAAAGATGACGATGTCATCGCCTTCGCTAAACACTTCGCGCGGCCTGCCATCCAGCACCACATTGCGCGTGAACTCACGCCCGCCTTCATAAATATGGGTGATCTGGACCGAGCGTATAATCACGCCGTTATGATAGACAAACAGGCCCTGATAATTTAACTCACGGGCCGCAGAAGCGGTTTTCTGCATGGTTGCCCAAAGATCATCTTCGGCAAAAGCAGGCTGGCTAATGGCAGCCAGCAACAAGACAGGCAAAAGCGACCGTAGGGAATAAAACTCCCGGAAGAAATAAAACTTAGATGGCATACGGCAACGACAGTAAACTTATTCGCCAGCGTTATATGCCACATTGTGCATATAATAGGTTGCACTGTTAGGTGCATAATTGTGATGCGCGACAACATATTCATCAGTATCGTTATCGGCAATTTGCGTCGGCGCAGCGACTTCAGGCTGATTCAACACAAACATCCCGACAAAGAAAGCAGCGGCCAACGAAGCGGCAATTGACCAGCTATATTTACTGAAACGCGGACGGATATGGGTCACTTTTTCAGACACGGTCACGGCTTGCGGCACCAGCATGGTTGGTTCGTCATCAAGCTGTGCCATAATGCGGCTGGTCATATCAGACTCTACCCAGCACTCTTCACGAATCACATCGCGAATCACATGATAATCGCGCCAGGCTTGGGCGACTTCGCCCGTCGATTTAGCTGCGAGAAAAACATGTTCGCAGCGTTCAACATCGACCTCACCGTCGACTAAGGCAGATAATTGCTGCTTCATAATAACCCCAAATCAATCAATGTTTTTATGTTAGCATTTAACAAAAAATTTGTCATAACACCTACACACCCACAACCGTTTTATAGCAGATATCGCGGTTACCAACGCTTATGCTGAGGCGTATCCAACAAAGGCCTCAACTTGGCAGCAATCGTTTCGCGCGCCCGAAAAATACGTGAACGTACGGTACCAATAGGACACTGCATCACGTTTGCAATGTCTTCATAACTCAAGCCTTCCAGCTCACGCAAAGTAATTGCGGTGCGTAACTCCTCAGGCAATGCAGCAATCGCATCGTTCACTGTTTGCGCAATTTCTTTGGTCATCAGCGAGGTTTCAGGCGTTTCCATGGTGCGCATGTCATCGCCTTCATCGAAGTTTTCTACATCTTCGATTTCCACATCCTGCATCACCTGCGGCTTGCGCCCCAAAGACACCAGGTAATTTTTGGCCGTATTAATGCCAATGCGGTACAACCAGGTATAAAACGCGCTATCGCCGCGAAAGCTGTGCAACGCGCGATAAGCTTTGATAAAAGACTCTTGCACCACATCTTCTACCTCGGCCTGGTCACGAATCATGCGTGACAACAGGCGCCCAAGCTTGCGGTGATACTTTTCTACCAACAAACCAAAGGCGCGTTTATCGCCTTGCTGAGCGCGTTCAACCAGCATCTGGTCAAACTCTTTATTCTCTTGCTGTTTGGCGTTCGCCGCCTGAACAGTCATATCGCGATGACTCCCTTGGGTAATTTTATGATTGGGAGTAGTATACGCTTTTGTGTTATTTTCGACGAACCCGGTGCGCGTTAACGCCTCTAAATTTGCTGTGTGTAACATCGCCTCATCCCTTATTTTTGCCTGCCACTGCAACACGCAATACAGACAATTATGTGACCCTGCATTCTCTTGCAAAGTTCCATTGATCTCAAAACAATATGAATAAAGTGTTTGATGTCCTGATTATTGGCAGCGGGCTGGCGGGTCAATCGCTGGCGTTACGATTAGCCGATCAACACCGGGTCTGTATCTTAAGTAAACGTGAACTCACCTTAAGCGCCAGCAACTGGGCGCAAGGCGGCATTGCCGCGGTACACAACAGCGAAGACTCCATAGAAGCACACATTAAGGATACACTGGATGCAGGTGCCGGATTATGCGATAGCGAAGTCACGCGCATGGTGGTCAACAATGGCCGCGCCAGCATTGAGTGGTTGCTACAGCAAGGCGTGAACTTCACCCGCGAAGCGGATGACGATCGCCTGCACCTGACCCGCGAAGGCGGCCATAGCCACCGCCGCGTCGTGCATGTGGCCGATGCCACTGGCCAGGCGGTACAGACGACGTTGACGGATCGCGTGCGCGAGCACCCTAACATCACCATCCTCGAGCACCACATTGCGGTTGACCTCATCACCACACATAAACTGTTTAAACAAACCGCCAGTGACGGCCCCAACCGCTGCCTGGGTGCGTATGTGCTTAACAACCAAACAGGCAAAGTGATCACACTTTCTGCGCAATACACTGTCACAGCGACGGGCGGCGCGGGTAAAGTTTACTTATATACCACCAACCCAGACATCAGCACCGGCGACGGCATTGCCATGGCCTGGCGGGCAGGTTGCCGCGTGGCGAATATGGAGTTTGTGCAGTTTCACCCAACCTGCCTCTACCATCCGCATGCCAAATCTTTTCTGATTTCAGAGGTACTGCGTGGTGAAGGCGGTTTGTTACTGCTGCCGGATGGCACGCGCTTTATGCCCTGGCATGACGAACGCGCTGAATTGGCGCCACGTGATGTCGTTGCACGCGCGATCGACTTTGAAATGAAAAAGCGCGGCCTGGATTGCGTCTACCTTGATATCAGCCACAAGCCGCTCGCTTTTATCCAGTCACATTTCCCCAATATTTATCAACGCTGCTTGCAACTGGGCATCGATATCAGCAAACAGCCTATCCCGGTCGTGCCTGCCGCGCACTACACCTGTGGCGGCGTGATGACCGACATGCATGGCCGTACTGACATTGACTGCCTGTACGCCATTGGCGAAACCGCCTGCACAGGCTTGCATGGCGCTAACCGTTTGGCCAGCAACTCGCTGCTTGAGTGCCTGGCCTTTAGCCAAAGCTGCGCGCTCGACATAGAAGTACAAGGCTTGCAGCCGACCATTTCACTGCCAGACTGGGATGAAAGCCGCGTCACCGATGCTGACGAAGAAGTACTGATTACCCACACCTGGGATGAATTGCGCCGTTTTATGTGGAACTATGTGGGCATTGTGCGCACCACGAAGCGCCTGAGCCGCGCCCTGCATCGCATTCATATGTTGCGCGACGAAGTGGGTGAGTTTTACAGCAACTTTAAAGTCAGCCACGACCTCATCGAGCTACGTAACCTGCTGCAAGTGGCCGAGCTGATTGTACGGTGCGCCATTGACCGCCATGAAAGTCGCGGCCTGCATTTCAGCAAAGACTACCCAGACTTGCTGCCGGAAGCGATCCCTAGCGTATTGGCGCCAGACAATTACACCAGCTTGCTGGACTAGCGTGGCATGATGAAATGGCTGCCAGTCAGCTTGCTTATTGCAAGCGTTTACGTACACGCCGCGCCCGTACTGGTCAACGTGATTGATGGCGACACGGTCATTATTCGTGACGACAGCCTCACCTACCATTTACGCCTGCTGGACATAGATGCCCCGGAGCGGCAACAAGCCTTCGGCATCCAGTCCAGACGCAGCTTGCAGCAACTCTGCGAGCACACAAGCATTAGCGTGCAGTTACAAGGCCGCGACCTCTACGGCAGGACTCTGGGCCATTTGTATTGCAACCACACCGATGCCAGCGAGTCACAAATCACCCTTGGCATGGCCTGGTTTAACGCGCGCTACTCAAAACGTCTTGCACTGGATACGTTGCAGCAGCAGGCACAGCAACAAGGCCTGGGCCTGTGGCAAGATGCCCAGCCGATGCCACCCTGGCAATGGCGAAAGATTTATGGACAATATTATCGTCGGCAACCATGACACATGCCGACAATATCCTTTAGAATACTGTTTTATCAAAGAACTTTAGGACTTTAGACATGCAAGTAGCGATGAACACCGTGGTCACCATGACCTATAAACTGCAAAATAGCGATGGCGACACCTTGGAAGAAAGCAAGGATCCGGTCGCTTACCTGCACGGCGGTTACGACAATATTTTCCCTAAAGTGGAAGAAGCCATGCACGGCAAAAACGTCGGCGACTTAGTAGAAGTTAGCCTGGACCCAGAAGATGCTTTTGGTGAGTATGATGATGCTTTGGTTCAAATTGAACCAGCAAGTGCATTCCCGAGCCAAGACCTCAAAGTCGGCATGCAGTTTGAAGGTGAAGACGAAACCGGCGACGTGATTTTGTATACCATCACCGACATTGCAGACGGCAAAGTCGTGGTTGACGGTAACCACCCATGGGCTGGCCAACGTTTGCTGTTTACGGCCACCATTGCCAGCGTACGCTCAGCTAACCAGGAAGAAATTTCTCACCAGCACGTGCACGGTGCAGGTGGTCATCACCACTAAGTATTAAGCTGCTTACCTAGATAAGCAGCTTTATTTGGCCTGGCGCAGTTGTCCTTGCGCCAGCGTTAACACCTCATCGGCAACTTCTGCCACCTCATCTCCTACATGGCTGACGTACAACGTTGGCAACCCAAACGTTGCGATCACCTGCTTGATATAAGGCAATACCTGTTGCTTGAGCTGATCGTCTAAGCCACTCAATGGCTCATCCATTAGTAGCACCGATGGCTGGCGCAATAAAGCACGCCCTATCGCCACCCGCTGTTTTTCGCCACCAGACAATTGTCCGGGTTTACGCTTAAGCAAGGCGCCAATTTCCAGCACACGCACCACGTCTTGCAGTGAAATTTGGCCTTCACCTGCAGGCATGCCATAGCGCAAATTCTGCTCTACCGTCATATGTGGAAACAAACGACCATCCTGGAACACCAGTCCAACCGGGCGCTGCCAAGGCGGCAATTGAATATGCTGCTTCGCATCAAACCACACGTCGGCATGACTACGAATCACCCCAGATGCAGGAGATAATAAGCCGGCAATACTGTGCAGCAAGGTTGTTTTACCCGAACCTGAAGCGCCCATGATGCCCAGGCAACGCCCAGCAGGCAACTCAAAGCGCGCATGCAAATCGAGCGGACTGGTTAGCGCATAGGGCTGATGTATCTGAATATCGACCGTTAGCATCAGCGTTGGCTCCTGAGCAGGCGGCGTTCCAGCCACTGGCTGACCAGCAAAGCCGCGACAGAGACCAGTACACTTAGAATCACTAGCCGCAAGGCGGCAGCATCCCCCTCTGGCGATTGTGTCAGGCTATAAATGGCCAATGGCAAGGTACGTGTTTCACCTTCGAGGTTACCGGCAAAGGTGATGGTGGCACCAAACTCACCCAGGCTACGGCTAAACGCCAGAATGCCACCGGTGAGTACACCGTGATAAGCCAGTGGCAAAGTGATGGTAAAGAAGGTTTTGGCTGGCGATGCGCCCAGTGTTTGCGCCGCTTGTTCTAGCAGCGGATTCACCTGCATCAGCGCCTGGCGGATAGCGCGCACCATGAGCGGAAACGCCATCACCGCTGAGGCAATCACCGCGCCCCACCAGTGAAAAGTCAGCTGAATATGAAATTGCTCATATAGCCAACTGCCGATCCAGCCGCGTCTGCCCAACAACACCAACAACATATAGCCCAGCACGACTGGTGGCAGCACCATGGGCAGATGCACCAGCGCATCCACCAGCGCATGCCCCCAGAATTGCTTTCTGGCCAACAACCAGGCCATGCCTATGGCGGGCAGCAATAACACCAGCACACAACAGGCGGCGACTTTCAGCGACAATAAAACAATCGCGAGTTCAGCGGGAGACAAGGTCCACATGGGGCGACAACTGGCAGATTAATCGTTGAACAGTGGCTTGAACCCGTAAGAAAGCAATAACTTTCTGGCCTCGGCAGATTGCAAGTAACGGTAAAATGCCGCCGCTTCACTCGCAGCCTGTGGCAATAATGCCATCGGGTACACAATCGGCACATGGCTGCTTTCGGCAAACTCGCCCGCCACCTTCACTTTGCTCGAAGACTGCGCATCACTGGCATACACAATGCCAACATCGCATTCATCGCGCTCGACCAGGCTGAGCGTCGCTCGTACATCCTGCGTGCTGACCAGTTTGGTTTTAAGCTTGTCCCACCAGCCTAAGTTGGTCAAAGACTGTTTGGCATAAATGCCCACCGGCACCGACAAGGTATCGCCTGTGCACCAATAGCCAGGCGCTTGCTGGCTAATGTCAGTGCTGGCTTCAGCCTTAATCGTTAACGGCTTGTTTTGTGGAGTAATCATCACCAGGCGATTTCCCAGCCATGGCTTGATCGTCGGCACCTGCACTAACTGCTTGTCTTTGAGGTATTGCATCCACTTTTCATCGGCCGAAATAAACAGGTCGCCAGGTGCGCCTTGCTCCAATTGCTTGGCAAGTGTGCCTGAGCCGCCATAGACAGGCACCACCTGCACACCGGTTTGCTGGCCATATTGCTTGACCAGCACATTCATCACATCGGTCAAACTGGCCGCTGCAAACACCTTGATTTTATTGTCTTCTGCTTGCGCCAATACACTGATCAGGCACAAGCCCAGGCAAAGCCATTTTTTCATTGTGGTCATCCAGGAGATAAAATTGAATATCTGCGATGCTACCATCGTTATATTCAAACACACATTACGAGAGCGAAAAAAATTAGATTTTTTTCAAATGCTGGTTAATTAAATGCAGCTCATCGGCCGCGGCTTGGGCCGTTTTTTGTAAAATTTGTGCATAAGCCAGCATCAGTGCCTGGCCAAACTCCGTCACTTGTGCGCCACCACCATGAGAGCCGCCAGTGGTACTCACCACCACCGCCTGGTCAAAACTACGATTCATCATATCGACCAGCTCCCAGGCGCGGCGATAGGACATGCGCATCTGCTTGGCTGCCGCTGAAATTGAACCGTGCTGCGCAATATGTTCCAGCAACTCGATCTTGCCAGGGCCGAGGGCCGTGTTACCTTGGTGGTTGATTCTGATTTTCAGTAATGCAGCTTGCATCATCAATGTTACTCCAGCGGGATTTCTGTTTGCGCAAACGCTTCAAACGGTGGTAGCTCAGCTAAGGAACGCAGGTTCAAATCATCGAGAAAATGTTTGGTGGTGGCGTACAGTGACGGCCTGCCCGGCACTTCACGTTGCCCGACCACGTCTATCCAGTCGCGTTCCTGCAATTGTCTAATCACGTTAGGATTCACCGCCACGCCACGAATCTGCTCAATATCGCCACGCGTCACTGGCTGCCGGTAAGCAATAATCGCCAGTGTTTCCATTACCGCGCGCGAGTATTTAGGCTGCCGCTCAGGGTTTAAACGCGATAAATACTCACTATACTCGGCTTTGGCCTGAAAGCGGTAACCACTGGCCACCTGCACCAAGTCCAGCGTTTTTTCTGCCCAGTCGGCTTTCAGCTCATCCAGCAACATACGCAAGGTCGCGCGCTCCATGCGCCCTGCAAACAACTTGAGCAAGTCCTCCAGCGCCAGCGGCTGCGGTGACGTCAGCAAGGCCGCTTCCAGAATACGCTTCATCTCTTCAATATTGTCAGGCTCACGCATGCGATCGCTTTCTATCCTGCACTATTGGCTTGCACATAAATAGTACCAAAGGCTTCTTGCTGCGTAATGCGCACCAGGCCTTCTTTGGCGAGCTCTAGCATGGCCAGAAAGTTCACCACCAGCTTGGCCACGCCTTCTGTTTCAAGATCGAACAGCTCATCAAACCGCAGCACCTGTGCGGCACTTAATCTGCGTAGCAGCAAGCTCATATGCTCACGCACAGATAACTCGGCACGCCCGAGCTTGTGGTGCTGATTCAATTTGGCGCGCTTGAGCACATTGCGCCACGCCTCCACCAAGTCATCCAGGCTCACTTCGGGTGGCTTCACCAGGCTAATCTGCTGATAATAGGCTGCGGCCACATCGATCTGCTCGCCCACTTTAGGCATCGCATCTAGCCGTTGCGCCGCCAGCTTGATCGCCTCATACTCCATCAAACGTCTGACCAGCTCCGCACGTGGGTCTTCTTCCTCCTCTACCTCGGTAGGCTTGGGCAACAACATGCGCGACTTGATTTCAATCAGCATGGCAGACATCAACAAATACTCGGCGGCCAACTCCAGATTCACGGCTTTCATCTTATCGACATAGGCCATGTACTGCACCGTCAGGTCAGCCATGGGGATATCGAGAATATCCAGATTGTGTTTGCGAATCAGATATAACAATAAATCTAGCGGACCTTCAAAGGTCTCCAGATAGACCTCGAGCGCATCCGGCGGGATATATAAGTCTTGCGGCAGTGCCGACAGCGGCTCGCCGTTGATTTTAACCGGATGGTTGGTCGTGAACTCCATGCAATGATTGTAGCGATTTGCCGCCTGCGGTTAAAGGTTATTCTGCATAAGGATTCGCAAAGCCCAGCTTTTGCATGACGGAGATCTCCATCGCCTCCATGAGTTCGGCCTGCGCATCGACCTCATGGTCATAGCCGTGCAAGTGCAACACGCCATGCACGGTCATGTGGGCATAATGGGCAAGCAGGGGCTTGCCTTGCTCAACGGCCTCTTTGGCAACCACAGGCGCACAAATCACAATATCGCCCATGAGCATAGGTTCTTCGGTTAATGGAAACGTCAGCACATTGGTGGCGTAATCGCGGCCACGATACGCCGCATTTAACTGCTGCCCCTCCTCTTCGTCCACTATGCGGATAGTCAGGCTGGTTTCTACGCGTAACGCGCTGCGCACCCAGCGCTTAAATTGGGCGGCCGCAGGAATATCGGCCGCGGCAGACGCGAGTTGCAAGGAAAAATCTAATGCGGGCATAAGGTCAAGTTTTCTGTAGAATATCCGTCATTATAGAAAGAAAACCCTCAAAGGAAACGGTGTGATGACAAATCGCCCCAAGCTGGTGGTTGCCAACCGCAAAATGCACGGCAACTTGCCAGACAACCAGCAGTTCATGCAAAGCCTGTTGCAACAAACGCGCCATCACCGCGCCCGTTATGCGGTGTGCCCGCCACACCCTTATTTGTACCAAGCGCAACAACTGCTGCAAAACAGCCACATTAGCTGGGGCGGACAAAACATGAGCCGCTATGAACGTGGCGCTTACACCGGCTCAGTGTCACCACTCATGCTTAAAGAGTTTGGCTGCACCTATGTGATTATTGGCCACTCAGAGCGCAGACAGCGCGGCCATGACAGCGACGAAACCTGCGGTGAACGTTTTGAGGCCGCGTTAAAAGCAGGCCTGACACCTATTTTATGTATTGGTGAAACGCTGGATGAATATGAACAGGGCGAAACCGACCTGGTCGTCGTACGCCAACTCAACCCGGTCATCGCCCATGTCGGCATTCAGGCCTTATCACAAGGCGTGATCGCCTATGAACCAGTCTGGGCCATCGGCACTGGCAAAGCGGCCACACCGCAACATGCACAGGCCATTTTGTCCTTTATCCGCGGCCATATTGAGTTACTTGATGCACAAGCGGCTGAAGATACAACGTTGCTATATGGCGGCAGCATGAACCCAGGCAATGCTGCGCAACTACTGAGCATGCCGGATATTGATGGTGGCCTGATTGGTGGCGCGGCGCTGGTGGCCGAAGACTTTATCCGGATTTGCCAGATTGCCAACGAATTAACGCCGCTCAAAAGCGCGGCCTGACCGCACAAGACCAGCAAGCGATTTTAACTACAAGCACTCTAAGCAAGCGTGCAGTACAAATAAAAAAGCCGACTTACGTCGGCTTTTTTACATCTAAGCAAGCTTGGATTTTAAGTAAACCAGGTTTAATTAAAACCAGATTACTCAAGTCTGAATTACTTAGCTTCTTCAGCTGGAGCTTCAGCAGGTGCAGCCTCAGCAGGAGCAGCTTCAGCAGGAGCGGCTTCAGCAGCAGGTGCCTCAGCTGGAGCTTCAGCAGCTGGAGCTTCAGCAGCAGGTGCCTCAGCAGCAGGCGCTTCTTCAGCTGGTTTTTCACCACAAGCAGTCAAAGCCAGAGCCAACAATGCAGCCAACAATGCAGAACGTGTCATCTTTATTTCCTTAGTATGTATGAGCAAAAAATTATGTACGGACAATCCCCTTGATGCAGAACCAGCCGAGTGAAAAAATTGTATCAGTAATTCATTAAAAAAAGAACGCACATT
>Ga0208510_100095_pt1 | contig 52368 bp, 49 predicted proteins | sample LakWasMet33_HOW6_2_FD_183875 | JGI IMG/M metagenome (GOLD analysis project Ga0208510, IMG submission 183875) | Freshwater sediment methanotrophic microbial communities from Lake Washington under simulated oxygen tension - Sediment Metagenome... | ecosystem: Environmental > Aquatic > Freshwater >...
TGCCCGACAGCAGAGAAAAGGACGTGGTTTCACAGCTCTCACGGCCTTCGATCAAGCAGATCAAAACCCCGATTAAATACATTTTATTTTCAGAACTTCGGCAACACTGCGATGCCCTCTGTAAGTTTGGTGACAGCCACCACATCATGAAAAAGATTGCGAAAACCGCATAAGACAGAAGATTACCTCGCTGGCCAACATCGTCGGCTTAATACCGATCATGTGGACCACCGGCGCCGGCGCCGATGTCACCCAGCACCAGCGCATTGCGCAGCCCCGGCGTTGGGCGGGATGTTGACCGTGTTGATATTGAGGGAGCAAGAAGGTGTTCAATAATAGCTATTGAGATAGTCTAAAATGGTGCGTTCATGAGTCTTTACGCACATTTATTGTGCGAATAGGCTTGGGAACGGGAAACAAAAAGCACTTAACTTATTGATCCATAATAAATGGCATCATTCGTGCTTTAAACTATGGTTACGCAGACTGGGCTGATGTCTCTTTTGATTCATCAATCCACGAGCTATAGGAGATAAAAACTAATAATTTACCAATCTGAAAATGATGCCACTTTAAATTTTTAAATTACTCTGGAGAAAACCCATGAAAACAAAGTTACTGATTATCTTGCTTTTAACTGTTGGCTTAGTGTCTGCTTGCGCCGAATTTAACCCGCATTCGATGGATATGGATCAAGCCGTGCACAACGCAAAAACCAAAGCCGATCATGAGGCGCTGGCACAACACTATGAGGAAGTGGCGAAAGAAATGCAGCTTAAGGTTGAGGAACACAAAAAAATCCTGAGTGAATACCAGCGCGAGCCGTGGTTGATTGGTAAGCAGCAGGCAACCGGGTTCGGAGTCCATTGCCAAAGGCTGATTGATGTCTATGAAAAAGCCGCTGAGGAAAATCTGGAAATGGCGAAGATGCATCGGGAAATGGCGCAGTAATAAAAGCTGTAAATAAGCTTGCGTGCTTTTTGGTGATGGGATATTGTTCCCAAGATGAATAATACGCTACGTCGCTCCAAAACTTGGCTCTCTTTTGTGCTGATGCTCGCGGTTCTCGGTCATTTCGGCCTAGGCCATCGCGACACTTCGGCCTTTGTGCTGTGTTTTGGGGCAGACGGTCATGTGGCTGTGGAGCGTATTGGGCAGGATCATGGAGCCAATACAGCTATCGTCTCCGAGCCCAAGGCCGCCGCCTATTTCACGGCTAGCGATTCGCCTTGCACATCACCTTGCACCGACATTCCTGTGGGCGGCGATGACCACGGCACCCATATTCCCCTGACAGATTTATCCAAAGCATCAATTGATCTTGGGATTCTGCCCCTATTTTTTCTTGTTTTTCTCTTAACCTCTTACTCTCAGGTCATTACGCGACGGCCTTTATTTTCCGATCCGTTGTTTACCGATTCCCGGCTGCTCGCCTTACGTAGCACCGTTCTCCTGATTTAACCCACTGTTCATAGCCATAACCCGCCAGCCGATGGTGCAGGTTTAGCACCTGCTTGTCTGCTCGGCGTTCGTTCATTTACGCTACGAAGAGATTATCCATGTGCTCAAATTATGCGCTGCCCCTCGGCATCGCTTTCAGTTTAATACTTACAACCGGTCAGGTCGGTGCCAATCCGACAGACAAGAAAATGCCGCTCGCCCATCAGGAAGAGCAGAACCCAGCGGGTCGCAATCCGAGTGCGTCCGACGAACCGTCCGGAACCCTGGTTTTGCCTCAAGCGCTGGCCCTGGCATTAACCCAAAACCCGGAGCTTGCCGCCTTTTCCTGGGAGACCCGCGCACGGGAAGCGGCCACCCTGCAAGCGAGATTTTTCCCGAATCCAACTTTCGGTGCGAATGCGGCCAACTTCGGCAACCGGGTGATCCGGGGATTCGACGGTGATGTGGTGACCTTGGAACTCAGCCAGTTGATCGAGTTGGGCGGTAAACGCGCGGCTCGAACGGAGGCTGCCGCACTGACCAAAGAACTGGCGGATTGGGATTATGAAGCCAAGCGTGTCGATGTTTTAACTCAAGTCTCCCAGACCTTCATTGAGGTACTGACGGCTCAACAACGCCTGGTTCTGTCGCAGCAAACTCAGGAGCTGGCGAATCAAATGATGGCGACGACATCCGCACGAGTTCAGGCCGGTAAGGTTTCGCCTGTTGAAGAAACTAAAGCCAGGGTAGCTCTCGCCTCGGTCCGGATCGAGCTGATGCGTGCCCGGAAAGAATTGGAAGCCGCCCGCAAGCGCCTGGCCGCGAGTTGGGGGAGCACCGAACCACGCTTCGAGGCGGTCGCCGGCAATTTGGATGCTGCCCAGTCTCTTCCTTCCCTGGCATCATTGCTTCAGCGACTCGCCAACAATCCGGATTTGGCCCGCTGGGCTACGGAAATCACCCAGCGCCAAGCCCTGATCACGATGGAAAAAGCCAAGGCTGTCCCGGACGTGACCGCAACCCTAGGCGCAAGCAAATATCTGATGCCCAACGATTACGCCTTAGTGGTCGGATTTTCCATCCCGTTGCCGGTATTTGATCGCAATCAGGGCGGTATCCTCGAAGCCGAGCACCGGCTGACTAAAGCGGAGGAGGAGCGCCGTAGCGCAGAGGTACGGATAGCGACCGCATTGAACACCGCCTATCAGAAATTAGACGCGGCCCACGCCGAAGTCTCGGCGCTCCGGCAAGAAGTCCTGCCCGGCGCTCAAAGCGCCTACGATGCCTCCCGCGAAGGCTACCGCCTGGGTAAATTCGGTTTTCTGGATGTACTGGATGCGCAACGCATCCTGTTTGGAGCCAAAACCCAGACCCTGCTGGCACTGGCGGATTATCACAAGGCCGTGGCCGACGTGGAACGGTTAATCGGCGGCAGTCTGGATGAAAATAAACAAGAGGCATTGCAATGAAAACGAGACAGAATTGGATTATTTCCGGCTTAATCGCGGTCGGCATGGTACTGGCCTTTTTGATCCTGCGTCTGGAAGCTCCTACGGTCAGTGATGAACAAAGCGAAGTTCAGGAAGAAAAAACGGATACCAACGTCGGCCCGCACGGAGGCCGGCTATTCGTCAAAGAAGGCTTCGGATTGGAATTCCTGCTTGCAGAAGACCAAGGCGAACCGCGATTCCGCATTTATCTGTTCAACGAGGATAAGGTTCTGCCGCCTAATGCCAGCAATGTATCGGTGACGGTGACTCGGCCGGACGGCGAAAAACAGGCCATCGATTTTGCTCCGGAAAAGGATTTTTTGCAGAGTATCCAGACTATCGAAGAGCCGCATGTCTTCGAGGCCACCGTGACTGCGCACAATGATAACCAGACCTTTCAATTTTCTTGGCTTAAAGAAGAAGGAAAAATCAAACTGACCGATCAGCAGGTCAAAGAAACAGGTGTAACGACCCAAACAGCAAACGCCGCGCACATCAGAAGCATCGTGATCCTGCCGGGTGAAATTCGTTTCAATGAAGACAAAACGTCCCACGTCGTGCCTCGTCTGGCAGGAGTGGTCGAAGCCATATCCGCCAACATCGGAGACCAGGTTAAAAAAGGTCAAGTGCTGGTGGTGATCGCCAGTACCGGACTGGCGGAACAACGCAGTGAGTTGCTCTCCGCGCAAAAACGTCTGGAACTGGCTCGTTCCACCTATGCGCGTGAAAAACACTTGTGGGAGGCGAAGATTTCGGCGGAACAGGACTACCTGCAAGCCCGACAAGTCATGAACGAGGCGGAAATCGCCGTACACAATGCTCAACAAAAATTGCTGGCGCTGGGCGCAAGTCCAACGGTGGCCAACTCCGGTTCGCTCAACCGCTACGAGATACGTGCGCCGTTCGACGGCAGGGTGGTCGAAAAGCATCTCGCCCTGGGCGAAGCGGTCAAGGAAGATGCGAGCATCTTCACTATTTCCGATTTGTCGTCGGTGTGGGCCGAAATCATCGTATCGGCGAAGGACCTCAATGTGGTTCGGGTCGGCGACAAGGTCACGATCAAGGCCACGGCGTTCGACTCCACGGCATCCGGCACCGTGTCCTATGTCGGCGAACTGATGGGCGAACAAACCCGCACCGCCAAGGCACGCGTGACGCTGGATAATCCGCAGATGGCATGGCGGCCGGGGTTATTTATCACTGTCGAGATTGTTGCGAAAGAGACCGAAGTGCCGGTCGCCGTGCCGTCCGATGCCGTCCAGACCATCAACGATAAACCGACGATTTTTATTCGCGTGCCGGGGGGCTTTATCGCCCAACCGGTCACGACCGGATTATCCGATGGCAAAGTCACCGAGATCGTGACCGGACTCAAACCCGGTACCGAATACGCCGTTAATGGCAGCTTCGTGCTCAAATCTGAACAGGGTAAAGAAGGAGCCTCACATGAGCATTAATGCAATAGCCAGTTCTACTCGCTTAGACCTGCCACTACTCCGGATAGTTGATGCAGGGCAATTATTCATACGCAATGGAGAGAATTATGTTGATACTGAAAACCACCGCTCTTTTCCTCGTTACCGCCCTTGCCGAAATCATCGGCTGTTTTCTGCCCTATCTGTGGCTCCGCAAGAGTGGCTCCCCATGGTTGCTGCTACCGGCAGTGCTCAGCCTGTCGCTGTTCGTATGGCTGCTCACATTACATCCTGCCGCCAGTGGTCGTATTTACGCTGCTTATGGCGGTGTTTACGTGGCTACCGCTCTGGTTTGGCTAAGAGTAGTGGATGGAGAAAGGTTATCTATATTGGATTGGATGGGGGCGGGAATCGCTTTGTTCGGAATGGCGATCATTGTGCTGGGCTGGCGCAGCGAAGTTTAGACCATGATTTTATTGATTTTGTAAGGAAAACTACAGTGCAGGAGGCCGCCCATCATGTTTGAACGCATTATCCGTTTAGCCATCGAGCATCGATGGCTGGTTCTCCTGGCCGTGCTCGGCATGGCGGCGCTCGGCGTCTTCAATTACACGATACTGCCGATCGATGCCGTTCCCGACATCACCAACGTCCAAGTGCAGATCAATACTTCAGCGCCGGGCTATTCGCCGCTGGAGACCGAACAGCGCATTACCTATCCGATTGAAACCGTCATGTCGGGCCTGCCCCATCTGGAGCAAACCCGGTCGCTGTCGCGCTACGGCCTATCGCAGGTGACGGTGATTTTCCAGGACGGCACCGATGTTTACTTCGCGCGTCAGCTGGTTAATCAGCGCATCCAGGAGGCCAAGGACAAACTGCCTCCCGGCATCACACCGGCAATGGGGCCTATCTCGACCGGCCTGGGCGAAATCTATCTGTGGACGGTCGAAGCCAAAGACGGCGCCAAAAAACCTGACGGTTCGCCTTACACGGCAACCGACCTGCGCGAGATTCAGGACTGGATCATCAAGCCGCAATTGCGCAACGTGCCGGGTGTAACCGAGATCAATTCCATCGGCGGTTTTGCCAAACAATATCAGGTTGCGCCGATTCCGGAAAAACTCGCCTCTTACGGCCTGACCCTACAGGACATCGTGACGGCGTTGGACCGCAACAATAACAATGTTGGAGCCGGTTATATCGAGAAGCGCGGCGAGCAGTATTTGATCCGCGCACCGGGCCAGGTCCACTCGATAGAGGATATTGGCAACATCATTCTCGGCAATGTGCAGGGCGTACCGATCCGCATTCGCGATGTCGGCGAGGTCGAAATCGGCCGCGAACTGCGCACCGGCGCTGCGACCGTCAATGGCCGCGAAGTTGTGCTGGGCACGGTCTTCATGCTGATAGGCCAAAACAGCCGCAGCGTCTCGCAGGCGGTCGACCAAAAAATGGGCGAGATCAACCGCACTTTGCCTGAAGGCGTACAGGCAATCACTGTCTACGACCGGACGGTGCTGGTCGATAAAGCCATCGACACGGTCAAGAAGAACTTAACCGAGGGGGCGATCCTGGTGATCGTGATTCTGTTCCTGTTCCTCGGCAACATCCGCGCGGCCATCATCACGGCGTTGGTGATTCCGTTATCGATGCTGTTCACCTTCACCGGCATGGTGACGTACCAAGTGAGCGCGAACCTGATGAGTCTGGGGGCGCTCGATTTCGGCATTATCATTGACGGCGCAGTGGTTATCGTCGAAAACTGCGTACGGCGGCTGGCCCATGCCCAGGAGCAGCAAGGCCGTGCACTGACCCGCACCGAGCGCTTTGATGAGGTGTTTACCGCTTCCAAAGAAGCGCGGCGGGCGCTGCTGTTCGGCCAGGTCATCATCATGGTCGTGTATTTGCCGATCTTCGCCCTGACCGGCGTGGAAGGAAAAATGTTCCATCCGATGGCGTTCACGGTCGTGATTGCGTTAGTGGGTGCGATGATTCTTTCAGTCACGTTTATTCCGGCGGCGGTGGCGCTGTTTATCGGCGACAAAGTGGCTGAAAAAGAAAACAGTCTGATGCAGACGGCCAAACGTTTTTATGCGCCCGTGCTGGATCGGGTGATGGCCAACAAGCCCGTAGTATTAACCTTTGCTGTGGTTGCGGTGATCCTGTCCGGTCTCTTGGCTACGCGGATGGGCAGCGAATTTGTGCCCAGCTTGAACGAAGGGGACTTCGCTATTCAGGCGCTGCGCGTCCCCGGCACCAGCTTATCGCAATCGGTCGCCATGCAGCAGCAGATTGAACATTCTCTGAAACAGCAGTTTCCGGAAATCGACCGGGTGTTTGCGCGAACCGGTACCGCCGAGATTGCCTCAGACCCGATGCCGCCCAACATTTCGGATGGTTACATCATGCTCAAGCCGCGAGAGCAATGGCCTGAGCCGGATAAATCGAGGAACGAACTGCTGGGGGCGATACAGGCTGCGGTAAACAAACTTCCCGGCAACATCTACGAATTCTCCCAGCCTATCCAGCTGCGCTTCAATGAGCTGATTTCAGGGGTGCGTAGCGACGTTGCGGTTAAGGTGTTTGGCGATGATATGGAGGTCCTGAATGACACGGCAACGAAAATCTCGTCGCTCATGGAGCAGATTCCCGGCGCTTCCGAGGTTAAAGTGGAACAAACCACGGGCTTGCCAATGCTGACGGTCAATATCGACCGGGACAAAACCTCGCGTTATGGCTTGAATGTCGGCGATGTGCAGGATGCTGTGGCGACCGCCATTGGCGGGACGGAAGCGGGCACTTTGTTTCAGGGGGATCGTCGTTTCGACATTATCGTTCGTTTGCCGGAGAACCTGCGTAGCGATCCGGAAGCGATCAAGCGTTTACCGATTCCATTGCCGCAAGCACAAAGCGGTGACGGCCGAGCGACCTATATTCCGCTCGCCGAAGTCGCGAGCCTGGAGTTGGCACCAGGGCCTAACCAGATCAGCCGGGATAACGGCAAACGCCGGATCGTGGTCAGCGCCAACGTGCGCGGCCGCGACATCGGGTCGTTCGTCGCCGAAGCCGAGCAAAAGCTTCAGCAGCAAGTCAAGATTCCGGCGGGATACTGGACCACCTGGGGCGGGCAGTTCGAGCAGCTGCAATCGGCCACGCAACGTTTACAGATTGTGGTGCCGGTGGCATTACTGCTGGTCTTTACACTGCTGTTCATGATGTTTGGCAACGTCAAGGACGGTTTGCTGGTTTTCAGCGGCATTCCTTTTGCTCTGACTGGGGGCTTGGTCGCGCTATGGCTGCGCGATATTCCGATGTCGATCTCTGCCGCAGTCGGCTTCATCGCGCTTTCCGGTGTGGCGGTGCTCAATGGCCTGGTGATGATTGCCTTCGTCCGCAGCCTGCGCGAACAAGGCCTATCGCTGAATAAGGCGATTGTTGAAGGCGCTTTGACGCGTCTTAGGCCGGTGCTGATGACGGCATTAGTCGCGTCATTCGGCTTCGTGCCGATGGCGATTGCGACGGGAACCGGGGCCGAAGTACAGCGCCCCTTGGCAACCGTCGTGATTGGCGGCATCCTGTCGTCAACGATGCTCACTTTGCTGGTGTTGCCGATTCTCTATTGGTTCGCACATTACAAAGATGAAGCTATTGATCAATAACTGACTTCTGGAGTAAATCCGATGAAAACAAAATTACTGTTTCCACTTTTTCTAGTAGTATGCCAAGCTTGATTTGATGAATGGCTAATGTAAGCTATCAATTTCTTAGAGCAGTATATTGAAATTGAAGAGCGAGCCAATGCCAGCAAAATTATATCGAGTAAAACTTACGGAAGCGGAACAGAATGAGTTGAAGGCGCTAATCAGCAAAGGACGAATAGCCGCTCGAAAACAAACACATGCTCGAATACTCTTGCAATGTGATGAATCGGGGGTGATTCCAGCGAAAAAGGATCAAGACATTGCGGAAGCGTTGAATACAAGCGCTCGAAGCGTAGAAAGAGTTCGGCAACGTTTTGTGGAGGAAGGTCTGGAGTCGGCCCTCAATCCGAAGGTCGCAAAACGCAGTCACCTTAAAAAGCTGGATGGGGCGGCGGAAGCTTTTCTGATCGCCACGGCATGCACCCAAGCCCCGGAAGGGCGAGCAGCGTGGACAATGCAGTTATTGGCCGACAAACTGGTGGAATGTAAGGTAGTGGATTCAATCAGCGATGAAACGGTTAGGCTAACATTAAAAAAAATGCCCTTAAACCTTGGCTGAAGGAATGTTGGTGTATTCCGGCTAAAGCGAATGCTGATTTTGTTTGTGCCATGGAAGATGTCCTTGAAGTTTATCAACGGTCATTTACGGATGATGAAGTTTTGGTTTGCCTGGATGAAACCAGCAAACAACACATCAAAGAAACGCGAATGCCACTGCCAACAAGACCGGGTGAACCTGAAAAATACGATTTTGAATAGGAACGTAACGGCGTCAGCAACCTGTTCATGCTATCGGCTCCCCTTGAAGGATGGCGGCATGTCAAGGTGACCGATCACCATACCAAGGTCGATTGGGCACATGTCATCAAGGAGTTAGTCGATGAACATTACCCTGAAAAAAAGAAAATTGTCTTGGTGATGGATAACCTGAATACACACAAAGTCAGCTCTCTTTATGCCGCATTCAAACCGGAAGAAGCGCGCAGAATTGCAGAACGGTTAGAGATCCATTATACGCCCAAGCATGGCAGCTGGTTGGATATGGCGGAAATAGAAATTGGCGTCATGGCTCGACAATGCCTTGACCGACGTATACCGGATCAAGATTCGCTGAAACGTGAGATAAAGGCTTGGCAAGATACCCGAAATCAGGAAGGCGCTGGTGTGAATTGGCGTTTTACTACTCAAGATGCCAGGGTGAAATTGAAATCCCTATATCCGACAATATAGCGTTGGTCGACTACTAGTTTGTTTACTTCCTGCGTGTAGCACTATGAATTCGCATGCAACGGATGTCGATTTAATCGTGCAGCATGATGCGCTAATAAGGCATGTTGAGGAAGAAGCGAATCAGATACAAATGAAGATCGATGACCACAAAAAATTTCTCAGCCAATTTGAGTCAAAGAGCTACTTCTACGGCAGACACGCTAAAGACCTTAAAACGCATAGCGAAGAAGTGATAGATTTATATGAAAAAGTCGTCTCTGCAAACCGAGAAATGGTTGAGATGCTGCGAAACGAGAAAGGGCTGAAATGCAAAATAATAAGAGGCAGCCATAGATGGGATAGAGACAGCTCACAAATTCAACAGCGTTGCCAAGATTGAAGGCTGTCTGCATCAATACGGCTGAATCGCTATTTAATATCTAATACGGTAGCTAAATTATGAGCTCATGCAATCAAACTGAAAAATCCTGCGGCTGCGCCGCAGACAAACCGGATAGCAGTCAGCCGGTCGCATCAACACCTGCGAGCGGCATGACTTTCAAGATCGAAAGCCTGGACTGCGCCGAAGAAGTCGCTATTTTAAAAAGCGCGATAGGCCCATTAGTGGGTGGCAGCGACAAGCTGGTTTTCGATATTTTAAATGGCCGAATGACCCTATTGCCTGAAGCCGGGGCTGTCACGGAAAAAGCCATTATCAAAGCCGTTGCCTTAACCGGTATGAAGGCTAGGCGTTGGCAGGCAGGTCAGGCACAAGCCGATGTCAAACAACTGCACCGTTCGAAGACGGTTTATACCGCACTCAGCGGTTTGTTTATCATGGCCGGCATGTTGATTCATATCGCTATGGCCGGCGGCTTCTTTAGTAATGTGCAAACTTTTCTCAGTCACCCTGAAAACTGGTCTCTAAATTGGGAGATCATTACTGACTATCTCACCAGCTTATTGAACGCCCATGCCCGGCAAGCGATGCCTTTGCCTGAAAAAATCGCCTTTGGCCTGGCGATAATTTTCGGTGCCCGGCATGTGGTTATTAAGGCTTTTTATGCGCTGAAACGATTGCGTGCCGATATGAATTTATTGATGACGTTGGCCGTCATCGGTGCGATGTTCATTGACGAATGGTTTGAAGCGGCCACCGTAAGTTTCCTCTTTGCCCTATCCCTGGCGATTGAAAGCTGGAGTATTGGCCGTGCTCGTCATGCCGTTGAAGCATTGCTGGATTTAGCGCCATCCACGGTTACGGTCAAGGATGAAACCGGAAAGGAACGCAAGGTGCCTGCCGCAGAAGTTAGTATAGGCACCCGTTTCATTTTAGCGCCTGGCGATAAAATCCCGTTGGATGGCGAGGTAATTACCGGCTTCAGTTCGGTCAACCAGGCGCCGATTACCGGTGAAAGCATTCCTGTTGCCAAACAAGCCGGCGATGAAGTGTTTGCCGGCAGTATCAATGGCGAAGGAACGCTGGAAATCAAATCCTCCAAACTCGTTACGGATACCACGCTGGCACAGATCACGCGATTGGTAGGAGAAGCCCACAGCAAGCGGGCGGAAGCCGAGCAATGGGTGGAGAAGTTTGCCCGCATTTATACTCCAACAGTGATGATCTTGGCGTTGGCCGTCTGTGTCGTTCCGCCGCTGTTTTTAGAGGGCATCTGGAACGAGTGGTTCTATCGTGCCTTAGTATTATTGGTGATTGCCTGCCCCTGTGCGTTGGTCATTTCAACGCCGGTCAGTATTGTCGCGGCATTGGCCAGTGCCGCCCGGCAAGGTGTTCTGATCAAAGGCGGCATTTATATTGAAGCACCGGCCCATCTGAATGCGATTGCTTTTGATAAAACAGGTACGCTGACTTGTGGCGAGCCGATCGTCACCGGTGTTTACCCTTTTAATGGTCATAACGAAGAAGAACTGTTAAGCCGTGCTGCCGCATTGGAAGCTCGCAGCAATCATCCGCTGGCTAAAGCCATTTTACAATACACGGAAAACCTGGGTATCAGTGTTACCAGCGCTGACAATGTGACGGTTTTGCCGGGTAAAGGCGTCACCGGACTATTTAATGGCACTAATTACTGGCTGGGATCGCGTCGCTATTTATTGGAGCGTAGTCAGGAAATACCGGACATCAGTGAAAAAGCGATTGCACTTGAACAGACCGGTCAAACCGTCATTGCCATTGGCAATGACCAACACATTTGCGGCCTGATTGCCGTCGCTGATCAGCCTCGCGCCGACATCAAGTCGATTTTAGCGGCGCTGAGAAGAACGGGAATCCAACACCTGGCGATGTTGACCGGTGACAATCGAGTGACGGCCAATAACATCGCGGCTCAAATCGGTATTGACGAAGTACATGCCGAATTATTGCCAGCCGATAAAGTTGAGATTGTTGGTCAAATGGTCGAGAAATACAGCCATGTTGCGATGATCGGCGATGGGGTTAATGATGCACCGGCGTTGGGACGGGCCAACCTGGGGATTGCCATGGGTGTGTTAGGGTCGGATGCGGCCATCGAAATAGCCGATATTGCCTTAATGGGCGACGATCTCTCCAAGCTTCCTTGGCTGATCGGACATTCCAAAAGAACACTGGCGATCATCCGGCAAAATATTACTTTTGCACTCACGATCAAAGCCGTTTTTGCTCTCCTCGCTTTTGCAGGCCTGGCAACGTTATGGGAAGCCATTGCCGCCGACATGGGGGCTTCTTTATTAGTCGTTGCAAACGGATTAAGGCTGCTACACGCTAAATAGGATTTTCCAAATCGGGGGAAACCAGAAATTCCCATTATGGCTATAAAAGTGGGCAAAACGGTTGCTTGAGTTTGTTGTCACTCTTGGCACCAAGTGCTACCCCGTAAATTTGCTTTATCAATACCTCCTCCTTATAATTGTTCCTGCTTTCAGGTTCCAGAGGGTTATTCAAACCCAATGGTTAAACGGGAAGTCGGTAAGGTTTTGACCAAATCCGACGCTGCCCCCGCAACGGTATATAAGTAAAAGTTTCATCGAGATGCCACTGTGTTCACGCATGGGAAGGTGATGATTCAGGTTAACGCCACTTATAAGCCCGGAGACCGGCCCGAAAGTGTAATTCGGTACAGCGGAGGGCTGTCAGCGAAAATGACAGTCTAGCTCCGCGTCATCTCTCGTTTTCTTTTGTCCTCTGTTGTGTAAAACAACCACCCTGCGCGGGCGGCGCAAGAGGACACACATGCAAAAAATTATCTTCGTCTCATTATTACTCACGGGTTTTACTACCCAATTACATGCGCAGGAAACTGTGCAAAATCTTCCCGATGTAGTTGTTACCGCAACCCGAACAGAGACGGCTAAAAATCAGCTGGCGGCTGCGGCCACTGTCTATAGCCGGAAAGACATCGAACGCCTACAGGCTAAAACCCTGCCGGAACTGTTAAGCGGTACGACCGGAATCGATATGTCGCAAAGCGGCGGCTACGGAAAAGATACCAATGTTTACATGCGCGGAACCAATTCCGACCACGTCCTGGTATTGATTGACGGCATCAAAATCGGCTCTGTCACCTCCGGCACCACGCCCTTTCAACTTATTCCGCTCGATCAAGTCGAGCGGGTGGAAATCATTCGCGGCCCTCAATCGAGCCTTTACGGTTCGGAAGCGATAGGCGGGGTTATCCAGATTTTCACCCGCAAAGGCGGACAGGAGGATAAGCCCAGCGTCACTTTGGATGCAGGCGGCGGCTCCTATGACACTTACCGCGCTTCCGGTTCTGTCAGCGGTCAATGGAAAAACAGCTGGTATACCTTGGCTTCATCGCAGTTCGGTTCGCAGGGCTTTAATTCCAGGCAGCCTATCCCCGGACGCTTCGGCGTTAATCAGCCGGACAAGGACGGTTACCTGAACACGGCGCTGAACGCCCGCTTAGGTCACCGTTTTGACAACAAAGCCGAAGTTGAAGCGTTTTTTATGCGGGCTGAGGGGAAAACCGAATATGACGGTAACTTCCAAAATAAAACGGAATTTGTAGAACAGGTCGTCGGCACTACAGCCAGTATCAACATTGTCGATAACTGGCGTTCAATACTGCGCTTGGGGCAAAGCCGCGACGATGGCGACAACTTTGCGCCTGACGGAACATTTTCCAGCCGGTTTAGCAGTACCCGCTGGAACGCCAGCTGGCTGAACGAGGTTGCGTTGTCTGACGATCACCAGTTGGTTATCGGCTCAGATTACCGACTGGATCAAGTGGACAGTTCAACGGTCTACAATGAAACTTCCCGTTATGATGCGGGCATCTTCACCGAATTGCACAGCCGTATTCTGGATGACCACTTTATCAACGCATCGGTACGCGGGGATAAAAACGAGGCATTCGGCGATCAGGTGACCGGCAATTTCGGCTGGCGTTATAACGGGGGCTACGGCATCAGCCCGTTTGCCAGCTTTGGCAATGCATTCAAAGCGCCGACATTTAACCAACTTTATTTTCCGGGATTCGGTAATCCTTCTCTGAAAGCCGAACAATCGACTTCTTTTGAAGCGGGACTGGCCGGTGACCATGATTGGCTGCAATGGGAACTTCGCGGCTATCATACCAATATCGACAATCTGATCGTGACGGTAACGAACCCTACAACCTTTCTAGCCAGCGCGGAAAACGTCGGCAAGGCGCAAATCGACGGCATTGAAGCTGAAATCGGTACTCAGTTAATGGGCTGGAATAACAAGTTGAACATGAACCTGTTAAGCCCTAAAAACCGAGAGTCTAATGCGCGGCTGCCGCGCCGGGCGGAAAAAACCTTGTCTTATGATTTATCGCGTTCATTCGGACAATTTGATCTGGGCGCTAAAGTACTGGCCCAAGCTGACCGTTTTGATGATGCGCAGAACAGAACCAAAGTTGCAGGTTACGTAACCGTTGATTTACGCTCGGCCTATCATTTAAATAAAAACTGGATGTTAAGCGCAAAGCTGAACAATCTACTGGATAAACAGTATCAAACCATCAATACCTACAATACCGCAGACAGGAATTTCTTTCTTTCAATCCACTACAACAACTAACCTAAAGGAAACAATATCATGAACATAAAACAATGGCTGCAAATCGAATATTTACCTATTCCCCTGATCGCCCTGATGGTGCTGACGCGCTTTCATCACTTTGGCGACGTATTGCATCTGCCCGATGCATCATTGGCGGTTTTTTTCTTTGCCGGCTTTTACCGCAAAAAGGCTTTATTCATCTTCTTGTTGGTTATGGCCGGGTTGATCGACACTATCGCCATTGCAAACGGCACCAGCAGCTGGTGCGTATCGCCTGCCTACGTTTTTCTGATTCCGACTTATGCGGTCATGTGGTTTGCAGGCCGCTACTGTTCGGCATTTAACTCGCTGAAAATGACTAAATTGGCCATGCAGTTGGGTCTCCTGATACTGGCAGCATCGGCTGCATTCGCAATTTCGAACAGCAGCTTTTATGTGTTTTCAGGCCGTTATCCGGATTTATCCTGGGGACAGTATTTTGCTCGGGTAGCCCAATATTACCCGCCTTATGTTGGTTATACCTTGTGTTATGCGGTTGCAGTTTTTTCAATCGTTAATCTATTCAATGCACTGCCTGACGTGCGACCTAACTATGAAGAATTTGATAGAAGGGGTTGATTTTTATCGTGAAGACGGCTGGGTAGTTTGCACAGCCGAATACCACTTGAAACGCGGCTATTGTTGTCATTGGGATAACCGCAGAATTCAGAAAAAATAATTCGCTAAGGCTTCTGCGTGGATAAATTTGGGGTTTGTGCTTATCGGGTAGCTACACCTATATGAGCGTGTCTCAACCGCTTTTTTTCAAATGTTTAAAATTCGCTAAACAACATAGGCCTGATGGGTTTCTAATTTCACAAGCACATTCTCCAGCTTGAGTACGTTGCATAACGAAAGCTTTGATCGGTTCTGCCCGTCGATCTTTTAACGCCGATAAATACTGCTCGGCGTCTATGTCAAAGCAGTAACAAAGCGCGTCGTTCTGAATCGCTTGATAGCATCGCAAATGCTGTTTTGGGATGGTGTTGCCTGCGTTGGAGAAGTATGCAATCGGGCATGTTTTTGCCGGACAAAAATAATAGCTGTCGGTGACGATTGACTGATTCTCGGGAAACCGTACCTGATGGTACAGCGTAGGCATGCCGACGCTTTTGCACGTGGAGCCACATTCAGGACAAATCTGTTTGGTTTTGGTGGATGTATGGGTGGAGCAGCAGCAATCAGACATAGACGCTATCCTCGGCCTTATCGGGTAATAGGTGTGGCCAGGGACCCCGGATAACCGGCATCCGTCGTGGCTTTGATCAAGGCGGCACTATTGGTTTTGTGGCTGTCGAAAGTTACCACGGCCGTTTTGGCATCGTAATCGACAGCTACTTTTTGTACGCCTTCGACGTTCTGCAAGGCTTTTTTAATGGTGACTGTACACATGCTACAGGTCATATTCTCTAACTTCAGCATCACCGTTTGCTGTTGGTTTGGCTGTGTCATAGTGGTTTCGGCCTGGGCAGTCGGCATCCACAAAGTGGCCGGTAACACCAGGCTTATCAGTAACAAGCTGGATTTAATTGTCATATCGAATCCTCTCAAGCCATGAAAAAAGGCGCTAACCAGGGAAAAGCCAGCAGTATCAAAACGAATGCGGAACCCAACCAAAACAGTAGGCGCTGTCGGCGTTGATTGTCGGATGTGGAGCAGATTTCACCTGCCTCACAGCGGTCAGGCGTTAGATAGAGTTTTCGATAACCGAGTCCTATAAAAATCAGGGTCAGGATAATGAAAAATGGCCGGGCCGGTTCCAGTGCCGTCAACGTGCTAATCCATGCGCCGCCAATACCCAACGACAACAGCAAAAATGGCCCAACACAGCAGGCCGAAGCCCCTACAGCGGCCAAAAGGGCGCCGATACCTAACCATGACGGGGTTTTTATGGGTGTTTCAGGGTCTGTATTCATGCGAATCTCCTAGGCCAAACCATGCTCAATGTTGGCAAGGAGTCTAAACCCTGTTGTTTAGAACAGAGTCAAGTGCGTGATTTAAAATCAGGGTTGGGTTGATGCATCATCGCTAAACGCATCGAGAATAGCGCAATGAGCGGCTGGAGTGGTTTGCTGACAGTCTTTGATCAGAGTTCTCAATGCCTGACGGAGTGCCGTTAAATCCTTGATTTGTTGATCGATCTGCTGGCATTTTTGCTCAGCGAGTTGTCGTACAGTGGCACAGTGCGCCCCGTCAAGCGATAACAAGGTGGCAATTTCCTTCAAGGTAAATCCGGCCTGTTGAGCGCGTTTGATAAAGCGAATTCGGGCAATCGCATCGGCTGAATAATATCGATAACCGCTATCGGGCTTCGCGGGTTCCGTCAGTAAACCAATGCGTTGATAGTGGCGGATGGTTTCGATAGTGACTTCGGTTTGTTTGGCAAGTTTGCCGATGGTCAGAGCTGACATTTTTAAGTTTTCTTCCTTAAGTGTCCGAACGTCCTGCATAACCGGCCCGCCATACGCGGGCCGGTTATGCAGAGGTTAGACGCCATCAAACTCCGCGATACTAAGCTCAAGCGTCGCGGCACCGATATTCACCTTAACGCGGTGGCGCTTCCGGTGTGAGGTCCAACAACTGAGAGGAAGCGACCAAAGCAGCTTTGAGAAAGAGTTTCTCGGGAATTGCCTCGAACGTAGTTCCCCCTACCTCTACCGTTCGACACTCTGATTCACCACAAACAGAACAGCAACGACTGCTCCCGACTCTCGCACCGAGCCATTCCTCCATGGGGCTGCCCGCGATCCAAATGCGGTTGGATTCGGAGGGGTTGGCCTTGAATGATTTTTCGTTTATCTCTCTGATCTCAAGAGTTGGCTCAATACCCAAGGGGCGGAGCGCTTCCTTGAGTTTACTGATGGCGCTCTGCATTTCCTGATACGTGGCATGGCAGCGATCACACGTCTTCCCGCCTGAGCTCACGAGCCTCTGCCAAATTATCGGTAGCGATTTCATAACAATGATCCCTTTCTGAGGTGTCTAACAAGCTATTATCTATGCTTAATCTGATAACTCCGCAAGCGAAAATAAAATCAAGAAGTCGCAACACTTGATTTAAAGACCAAATAGGACCTTTCTTGGTCGCTGTCAGCAACAAAAGTCAAACAGGTTGGGACGAAGCAAATCCCAATCCGCGGCACGCTGTACCTATTGCTTCGGCCCATGATCCATCCGGGGAGGCGCTATTTTTGCGAAGGCTTGTTTAGGGGCATCCCAGCCCCAACAAGCGGCAAAAATCACGCGACCGCTATTACCTACGGCTATAGGAGACTAAAAATCTTCACCTCGCTCGCGCTCCGTTTCCAAGATTTTCAGCGCATGTGCTGCATGTGTTGATCCATCATCTGTTTACGCTCTTTCGGGTCCTTTGTCTGGCGCATTTCGGTCAATTCCTTTTCCATCTGCTTCAGTTGTTGCTGCATCTCCTTTTCGGACATTGTCTTCTGTTGTGTTTCAACGGCAAACCCGAAGGGGCTGTTCAATGCTACAAAAGCAATAATAAATAAAGCGGACAATTTCATGTTATTCTCCTTACGAACTGATTAGAAAAGTGGATTGGGATCGCCATCTACTGTCTTAGGGGAAATATCGGTCAGTATCGAACCCCGGCTTTCGTCCGGAAAAATTTCTGTCTTGTCTTCCTAGCCAACAAGCTATTATTTGGCTTTTAAAACTTTACACCCTTCCCATCTAGGTTGACAAGAATAATCCAGATTAGAAAGGAGCTTCAGCTAAGCCCGGATACCAGTCACACTGGCAGGGATTGTCGGCAAGTCAAAGGGTAGAATAATACAGACCGGTTGCGATGATTGGCGATGGTGTCAATGCTGCACCGGCGCTGGGTTGGGACTATGTGGGTATTGCCATGGGCGTATTGGGTTCGGATGCGGCGCTAGAAATAGCGGATATTGCCTTGATGGGCGACGATCTTTCGGCTGATCGCTCATTCCAAAAGAATGCTGAAGATGGTGATTATCCTGCAAAATTAGGATTGTTCCTAAATAGTAGTACGCAATGAGATTAAGTGTCTCGCAAAACGTTTTTTAATGAACCTTAACTATCAAGCCGTCATATTTTAGAGACTCGGGGCAGTATTGATCGCACTTTTCATTTGCAATTAAAGCGAGCCAGCGACAATGAAATGCGAACTCACTTGCATTTAATCTGAGCCGGGCCGGATTTTCAGTGGCAGCTATTTGAGCTGAAAATTGCGTTAAGTGCGAGCCCGGCCATTTTCAAATGCGAGCCGCTATACCTAAGTGTTGCCCGCCTTGGATATGCTGACGCGACCTTTTGCGTTGTTACATTCGTTGGGTTAACTTGGTAACTCATTGTAGCTACTCGTATTCCATTGTTTTGTAACCACATAAATTGCAAATGAAATAGGTAGTTTCATTTACCGGTAACAGCATGAATCTAACAATTGGCAAACTCGCCAAACAAACGGTTGTTCAAAAGTGGGGTTGTAGCCGATAACCTTGTAAATCAAAGATGCTCAGATTTTGAATGACAAGGTCCCGCCAATTACTGACACTTAACCCAGTATATGGCATGATAGAGCTATGTTTTTCGAAATTGCAGGCATCACCGTTCCGTTTTGGTTACCGCCACTGGTAGCCTTCGTCATATCATTTTTCACCTCGATGGTCGGGGTATCGGGCGCATTTCTGCTGGTTCCATTCCAAATGAGTGTGCTCGGTTACGTCAGCCCTTCGGTGTCGGCGACCAACCTTGTATTCAACCTAGTGGCCATTCCCGGTGGCATATGGCATTACGCCCGCGTAAAACGCATGGACTGGCATCTCGCCTGGACTATTGCCATAGGCACTTTACCGGGACTGTTGATCGGTTGGTGGTTACGTGTGCATTGGCTATTGGACTCACGCACCTTCAAACTGTTTGTCGGCGTTATTCTGTTTGGGCTGGCAATCCGTTTGCTCTGGAATAAAAGCAACCCTGCTACGGGTGTGTTAGGGGTATCTGTTTCTAGCAATGACAGGCGCATGACGTCTATTTCCTTAATGGCCCTGGTTATTGGTGTAATTGGCGGAGCTTACGGTATCGGTGGCGGTTCTATCATGGCGCCCGTGCTCATTGCAGTGTTCGGCCTTCCGGTGTTCGAAGTTGCGGGGGCGGCACTTTTGGGCACGTTTTTGACATCCGTTGTAGGTGTGGCGCTCTATCAGTTTCTGCCCGCACCGCTTGGTATCAATACACGACCCGATTGGGCTCTAGGCATTCTGTTCGGGCTGGGCGGAGTAGTTGGCATGTATGTCGGTGCACGAATGCAGAAAAGTTTTTCTCGCCGTGCTCTCGAACTAGGGATATCGACTGTGTTGGTACTGGTGGCGGGTGGATATGTGGTTGAATATGTACTCGATGCAACTCACTAATTTCAAAAAAACAAAAGATGAGTAACCTTTTACAGATCATTACCCAATATAAAACCGATACGGAAAGTGTCTACAATACGTGGTTTATTGACAATGACCAACGGCTTAAAGCCTTTCGCACCATCCGCAGAGGGGTTTTGCAGGTGGTTGAAGATATTAAAAACAAAACTTTTCCGAACGATTTTAAGGGGAGCTCTTTAGAATTTGTTTTGAACTGTATCGCCGAACAAAAACAGGTGTTTGTTGGGGTATCGCATCCTTTTTATTGGAAACCTAAGTTACGGATACCCGACATTTACGAAAATCAAAATAATAAAACTGCATTTGGTCAATTTCTGGAAAGCTGCATCAATGCTAAATCGGAAGATCAAATCATTAAAGAAGTCGTCCGATTAGATGCCCTAAAAATAAAGGGTTTGGGTCCTGCTGTAGCAAGTATTTTATATTTCCTGCACCCAACCTTGTTTCCGCCTTTCAATACAGCCATCGTCAATGGGTTCAATACGTTATTTAACGACAAAAAGAAACTGGGTTCTTGGACGGAATACTTAAAAATCAGGGAAGTATTGATTGAAACCAACAATAAACACAAAGCCCAACTTTCCAACGATTTAGGAGCGATTGCGGGGCTGTGTTTTGAGATTGGCACCCAAAAAATGCTTCTCGGCAAGGATGAATATCTAAACGAAGACGAACGCAATAAGTTAGAAAAAAACATTGTAAAACGCCAAAAAGACATTCAAGACGAAAAGCTGGAGGAAAATCTGCATGCCGAAATGCAGTTCCATCTTTTGAAGATCGGCCAAAACTTGGGTTATGATGCTTTTGTGGCTTCAAATGACCGTTCAAGGTCTTATGCAGGAAGTAGTTTTTCGTTTATGAGTCCCGATAAATTCCCCCCTATCAATTGCGATAAAGAAACGGCCAATACTATTAAATTGATAGACGTGTTATGGTTTGAGAAAGAGACAAATAATGTGATTTGTGCCTTTGAAGTTGAAAAAAGCACCAGTATTTATTCAGGAATTTTACGACTGACCGACCTTTCTTATTCGATTGCTACCGGAAACGAGACTTTTTATTTAGTGGTACCCGATAGTAGAGAGAAGGACGTAGTTCTACAGCTCTCAAGGCCTTCGATCAAGCAAATCAAGACCCCAATTGAATATATTTTATTTTCTGAGCTTCGGCAGCATTGCGATGCCCTCTGTAAGTTTGGTGACAGCCACCAAATAATGAAAAAAATTGCAAAAACCGTATAGGGATAAGATAGAAGTCAAGATGGGCATACCCATGGTGGACAGAAGGAGCACGGAACCGAAAAGGTAAACAAGTCCGGTCCGAACACCTCACGGTACGACACCGCATTCCCATATGCACTGAGCATATCCCGGAAGATGACGGAAATGTAATGTCTCGGTCAGCCTCCCGTAAGGAACAACTATTTAAACTGGCTACATCAAATAAACTAGGAAATAGTCATGAAATCAGTTCTGAAACCACATCTTCATTCCTTATTATTAGTCTTCCTCGTCAGCACCGGCACCGCCTGGGCACAAGCCGCGACACAGATAGAAGTGTTCAAGAGTCCCTCTTGCAGTTGTTGCGGAAAATGGATTGAGCACCTGCAACAGAATGGTTTTCAGGTAAGCGTCCACGAAGTGAACGACGTCCCGGCAGCGCGGAAAAAACTGGGCATGCCCGATCGGCTAGGTTCCTGTCACACCGCCCGGGTCGGCGACTATGTCATCGAGGGCCATGTTCCCGCCACCGATATCCAGCGCCTGCTCAAGGAAAAACCCAAAGCTCTCGGCTTGGCCGTTCCCGCCATGCCGCCCGGTTCTCCGGGCATGGAAACTGCCAAACCCGTTCCCTATGAAACCCTACTCGTCCAGGCGGACGGCAGCACCCGCGCTTTTGCCAGACACTAAACCCTGGGAGAAAATACATGAAAAGTTTGATTGCCCCGTCCTTACTAAAGACCTTACATTTGATATAAACCCTTTGGTGAATTCATCGTGAGTTCCTCATCGATTGACCTTTAGACAGTTCTCAGATTGGGAGACTCACGATGATTCCCGGAATTGTCAAACTCTGGGAGCCCCCGGCAAAGCCGGGATTTTTACCTTTGATTAATTAGACAAAAAAGGAGAGTATCATGACCGATGAGCACGAGACGCACCACATCGCCAAGGGCAGGTGGGTGTTTTACGGGTTTCTTTTAATTGCCGGATTCCTGCTGTTCACAGAGCATCGCGCCCATGTGCTGGGCATCCTGCCTTACCTGTTCCTGCTGGCCTGTCCACTGATGCATCTGTTCATGCATCACGGTCACGGTGGCCATGGCCATCATGCCCACAACCACGACACAACCGAAGGAGACAAAAAATGAACACCCCATCCCCGGCTTATGGACTCTGGTCGCTGGTCATCATCAATTCACTGGTATTCATCATTTTTGCCTTCAGCTTCGCCAAGCCGCAAAGCAAGCGCGACTGGCGATCCTTCGGCGCCTTCTCGGCCTTCATCGTGGCACTGTTCACCGAAATGTACGGCTTCCCGCTTACTATTTATCTGCTTTCCGGTTGGCTCGCCAAGCGCATTCCCGGCATCGATCCGTTTTCGCATGATGCCGGCCATCTGCTGGAAGACCTGTTCGGCTGGCGCGGCAACCCGCACTTCGGACCCTTTCACTTGATCAGCAGCGTTCTGATCGTTGCCGGCTTCTTTCTGTTATCCAGCGCGTGGCGGGTGCTGTACCGGGCGCAACGCCGGCATACCTTGGCCACAACCGGACCCTACGCAAAAATCCGGCATCCGCAGTACGCCGGGTTCGTGATGATCATGTTCGGGTTCCTGCTGCAATGGCCGACCATCGTGACTGTGGCGATGTTTCCGATTTTGCTCTACATGTACGTCCGTCTTGCCCGAACCGAAGAGAGAGAAGCCTATGCTGAATTTGGGGAGAAATATTCAAAATATGCAGATCGTGTACCGGCATTCTTTCCACGTGTTAAAGTCTAAATGGCGGATGATGAGCGATGTCATTTAACTATTTGAATTATTCTGGAGAAAACTCATGAAAACAAAGTTACTGATTACCCTGCTTTTAGCTCTTGGTTTACTGTCCGCTTGCGCCGAGATGAATCCGCATCCGATGGATATGAGCCAAGCCGTACAAAATGCGAAATCCAAAGCCGATCATGAAGCGCTGGCGAAACACTATGAGGAAGTGGCAAAAGAAATGCAGCTTAAAGTTGATGAGCACAAGAAACTTCTTAGCCAATATCAGTCAAAAAGCTATCTCTACGGTAGACAGGCGCAAAGTTTTAAAGACCATTGCCAGTGGCTGCTTAACGCCTATGAAAAAGCTGTCGAGGAGAACTTGAGTATGGCAAATCTGCATCGCCAGATGTAACGCTACATACAAGTCAGGGAATGGGAATGCCTACCTTAAAGTTAATAAATATAGTTAAGTATGGGGCAAAAAAGCGTCGCTTAAAGCGCCTACTTTTTGTGCCCCAGCCTTATATCTACGCGGCTAAGTCATTGCCCGTACCGTCTTCGGATGAGTCTGGATGTTTAATATCTGCTTCGAGTATGATATGAGAGTCACAGAAAAACCCATTTCCAGTTATCCCTGGTACCTTCGTCCATTCTTTTGGAATCAAAAAAGAAAATACGGACAAATCCTTAAGCCTGCATTGGTTTGGGCCAGAGTCCCCCGATTGTTTGCCGCAATAGCCATACTCTATGGGGTGCTGGATAGAAAAAGCAGCCCTATCGATCCGGTTCTGCGATCATTGATTACGGTCAGAGTCTCGCAAATAAACGGCTGCCGTTTTTGTATCGATATCAACTCCGCCGTGTTGGCCAAAAGAACGGGCTCCATGAACAAGGTTGAGGCCCTTGATCGATGGCAGGAAAGCGGGTTGTTCGATAACAAAGAAAGGCTTGTCCTGGACTATGTCGAGGCGGTGACTTATACCGACCGGCGGGTTGATGACGATTTGTCTCGGCGCCTGCATGAATGCTTTAACGAAGATGAAATAGTCGAACTCACCGGGCTCATTGCTTTCCAGAATTTATCCAGCAAATTTAACAGCGCCCTGGATTTACCCGCACAAGGATTTTGCCGTCTGCCGGAAAGCGCGGATCGCAATAATGAAAAATCGTAACTATTCAGCCACAGATTAACGCAGATGCACACTGGTAAAAGATTAAAGGCTAAGGGCGCATAGCTGAAGTGAGCACCTTTCGCCTTACAAAGCAATTTGTTTAATCCGTAGAAAGGTTTGCCGTCATGAAAAAACACACCCGTTATATCTCGGCGTTTCATTTCCACTGGTTGACGCCCTGGTACGATCCGATGATGCGGCTCTTGCTGCCGGAAAATGCGTTAAAGACCGCATTGATCGCGCAAGCCCACATCCAGCCCGGCCAAGACGTGCTGGATGTGGGCTGCGGTACGGGCACGCTGACCCTGCTGATCAAGCACACCCATCCGGACTCCGCGGTAATCGGACTCGACGTGGATCCGGAGGTGTTGGACATCGCGCGAAGAAAGGCCGGACAGGCGGGAGAAACCATCGTGCTGCAACAGGGTACGGCGGCTTGCCTGCCTTACCCGGACGGAAGCTTCGATCGCGTGTTTGCCAGCCTGATACTGCATCACTTGACGCGGGAAGACAAACGGCGGACGCTAGCGGAAGCCTTCCGCGTACTCAAGCCCGGCGGAGAACTGCATGTGGCGGATTTCGGGAAACCTCAGGATCGGATGATGTGGTTAATCTCGCTGCTGGTACGCTGGGCTGAGGAGGTTCATGATAATATTCAGGGCCTGTTGCCGGTTTTCATGACAGAGGCCGGTTTTTGCCCGGTGGTAAAGACTAGCCATTACCGAACCGTATCCGGTACTATTGCCTTATACCGGGCTTGCAAACCAGCAAGAGAGGAAGTATGCAGCTATCACCAAGGAGAAATATCATGACCAACCAGCAGAAAAGCCAATTTGTACGCGAAGCGCCCAAAGGGTGCGGCATAGGGATGATATGCGCATGAAATCCGCATTGCTGTGGGTCAGCCTGTTGTGGCCCCTATTAGGAAGTGCCGAGGAGGGGACTCAGCCGGCTTCGCTGGAACAGCTGGTCCAGGAGGCGCTGTCCCAAAATCCCGATATCCAGGCCGCACGCCAGCGTTGGGAATCCGCCAAAGCCGTGGTTCCCCAGGTGCAGACACTACCTGATCCCAAGGTGAGCGTCGGCTACCTGAATATGGCGCCACAGAAGGAAGCGATGTACGGTATGAGTCAAGAGGTCCCGTTCCCCGGCAAACTCCGGCTCAGGGGCGAGATTGCTTCCCGCGATGCGGAGCGTCTGGAGCAGGATTATCTGGCCACGCAATTGGCGGTCGTTGCCCAATTGAAAGAGCTCTTTTACGACCTGCATTTTGTTCACGATTCCATCAATATCGTCAGTAAGAACAAGTTGTTGCTGGAGGGCTTTGAGCAAACCGCCACGGCCCGTTATAGCGTCGGCCAGACAGCCCAGCAGGACGTGTTCCGAGCTCAGACGGAGATTTCACGCTTGCTCGCCCGCCTTGCCACGCTGGAGCAGCGCCGGCAATCGCTGCACGCCGACATCAACCGTCTGCTGAACCGCTTGCCCAGTGATCCGCTTGGTCCCCCTGAAGACATGCGCTTTACGGCGCTCCGTCACTTACCCGATGAGTTAAACAACATCCTGGAGCATGTTTCACCATTATTACATAGCCAGCAAAAGGCTCTGGAACGTGGCGATCAGTCTGTTGCTCTCGCTAAGCGAGAATACTATCCGGACTTCGAACTGGATGCGCGAGGACTGCACGATACCGCTATGAGTACGAACGGCTACCAGGTCATGCTGAACGTCAAGGTGCCGCTCTACTATGCAACCAAGCAACGGGAGGGGGTGCGTGAAGCAGTCGCCGGACGCGAAGCGTCCTTCCAAGATTTGCAGGCGTTGCGGCAGGAACTACTGGCCCGCATCAAGGATAATCTGGCCCAGGCCGAGCGTTCGGGACAGCTCGTCAAGCTGCTGAAGGAGGCCATTATCCCACAATCGCAACTGACCCTGACCTCGGCGCAGGCCAGCTACGCGGTGGGCAAAATAGACTTCCTGACGCTCCTGAACAGCTTGCTGACCTTGCAGGAAAATGAGCTGGAGTATCATAGCGAAATGGCCGAGCACGAAAAGGCCCTGGCCCGGCTGGAAGGCATTATTGGAGAGACACCATGAATCTACGATTTCGCGACCTGCTCATTGGTGTAGTTTTGGGAGTTCTGGTCATGCTGGCCTTGTTTTTCTTCTTTCGCCCGAATCATCCGACGACCGTTTCAGCGCCTGCTGGGAATGCCGAAGTATCCGCTCATAAGGGGCATGAGGTAGGAGGTGAAACTCAACCTGCGCAAGAGGCTCATACCAATCATACGCAAAATCAAACGCTGGCGCCATCCGATAATTCAATGATCATCAGCCCGGAACGACTTCAATCCATTGGCGTCAAGTTCGAGCCGGCGGAGCGGCGCCCTCTGGAACGGACAATCCGCACGGTGGGAAGGGTGGAAGTTGACGAGCGCCAGCTTGCCCGCGTCACCGTCAAGCTGGAGGGCTGGATCGACCGGCTGCTGGTCAATTATACGGGAGAGCATGTCAAGCAAGGCCAAGTCTTGTTCACGCTCTACAGTCCGGAGCTGGTGGCCACCCAGGAAGAATATCTGATTGCACTGCGTAGCAGCCGGACGCTGGGAAAGAGCGAGTTCCCGGAAGTTGCGACCGGTGCAAAAGCTCTGCTGGAAGCATCCCGCCGCCGGCTTTTGCTTTGGGATATTAAAGAAAGCCATATTCGCGATCTGGAGCGCACCGGCGAGGTGTTGACCACCTTGCCAATCCATGCCCCCCTCAGTGGCACGGTCATCAACAAGATGGCCGTGGCCGGCTTGCAAACCAAGCCGGGCGACGAGTTGTACACCATAGCCAACCTGTCCCATATCTGGATCGTCGGCGACATCTACGAATACGAACTGCCCCTCATCGAGATCGGCCAGACCGCCAGCGTCAGTCTGTCCTATGCACCGAATAGCTCGCTGAAGGCACGCATCGGTTTTATCTATCCTACCGTCGACCCGCAGACCCGCACCGCCAAGGTGCGTTTCGAGTTGGATAATCCGGGGGAGAGACTCAAACCCGGCATGTATACCAATCTGGAACTCAAGATACCGCTCGGCGTGCGACTGGCCGTACCTAAGGATGCGATCCTGGAATCCGGAGAACGGCAGATCATTTTCATTCATCTCGGGGGCGGCCGGCTTGAATGGCGTAATGCCAAAACAGGCCTGCGTAGCGGTGATTGGGTGGAAGTCCTGGACGGTGTTCGGGAAGGCGAGCACGTCGTAACCTCAGCGAATTTCCTCATCGATTCCGAAAGCCAGTTGAAATCGGCAGTCGGCGGCATGCCGGGCATGAAACACTGAGGGTAAAGCCATGGTCGAAAATCTAATTGAATTTTGCGCCAAAAACCGCTTCATCGTCTTTCTGCTAGTCTTTGGTCTGGCCGCTGGCGGTTTGTGGGCCATGAAAAACACCCCCATCGATGCGCTGCCGGATTTGTCCGACACTCAGGTGATTGTTTATACGACCTGGATGGGGCGCTCCCCCGATCTGGTGGAAGATCAGATCACCTATCCCATCATCACGGCCTTGCTATCCGCACCCAATGTGACGGTGGTGCGGGGATTTTCGGATTTCGGCTATTCCTACGTCTATGTCCTGTTCAAGGACGGCACCGACATCTATTGGGCACGCTCCCGCGTGCTGGAATACCTCAACCAGCTCTCGGGGCGTCTTCCGGAAGGCGTGACGCCACAGCTCGGGCCGGACGCCACGGCGGTAGGCTGGGTGTTCCAATACGCGCTGGTGGACGAGAGTGGGCAGCAGGATCTGGCCTCGTTACGCTCGTTCCAAGACTGGTATCTGCGCTATTGGCTACGCGCCGTGGACGGCGTAGCCGAAGTGGCCAGCGTGGGCGGCTTCGTGCGCCAGTATCAGATTAATCTCGATCCCACCAAAGTGCTGGCCTACCGGCTTAATCTGAACGAGATCATCGAGAAAGTGCGCATGAGCAACCTCGATGTGGGGGGGCGAGTCGTCGAATTCTCCGGCCTAGAATATATGATCCGAGGGCGCGGCTATATCAAGTCCACCGCTGACATCGATCAAATCGCGGTGGGTGTCAATCCGAGCGGTACGCCGATCCTGTTGCGCGAAGTCGCCACGGTTACGCTGGGGCCGGACATGCGGCGGGGCTTGGTAGAGCTCAACGGCCAAGGCGAGGCGGTAGGGGGCGTGGTGATCATGCGCTACGGCCAGGATGCCACGGAGGTGATTGATCGCGTCAAAGCCAAACTCAAGGAAATCGAGCCGTCCCTACCCGCCGGCGTCAAGATCGTGACCGCCTACGACCGCAGCGACCTGATCAAGGAGGCTGTTGCCACCGCCAACGAAAACCTGATCGAGGAGTTGATCACGGTCAGCGTCTTGATCATCGTCTTCCTACTGCATTTCCGCTCCGCCCTGATACCCATCATCACTCTGCCCATCGCCATCCTGATCGCCTTCATCCCGATGTATTTCCTTGGGGTCGGCATGAACATCATGTCCATCGGCGGCATCATCGTCGCCGTCGGCGACATGGTGGACGCCTCCATCGTGATGGTCGACAATGCTCACCGTCGGCTGGAGGATTGGGAACGCGGTGGCCGCGTGGGCGACCGCAACCGGGTCCTCATCGATTCCGCCAAGGAAGTAGGGCCGCCGATCTTCGCCTCGCTGCTGGTGATTGCCGTCGCTTTCATGCCGGTCTTCACGCTGGAGGGTCAGGAAGGGCGCTTGTTCAAGCCGCTGGCGTTGACCAAGAACCTGTCCATCGCCATGAGCGCAGTCATCGCGGTGACGCTGATCCCGGCCTTGTTGTCCCTCTTTATCCGCGGACGCATCATTCCGGAACGGCGCAACCCGGTCAGTCGCTTGCTGCAGTGGGCTTACGCGCCCATTCTGAGACTAGCGCTGCGTTACCGGACGATACTGGTAGCACTTGCCATCTTGCTCATCGCCAGCATCGCTCTGCCGTATCAGCGCATGGGCTCGGAATTCATGCCACCGATGTATGAAGGCACCATTCTGTACATGCCGACCACGCTGCCGGGCATCTCGGTCACGGAAGCCGGGAAACTCCTGCAACAGATGGACCAAAAGCTTAAGGCGTTTCCCGAAGTCGGGCATGTGTTCGGCAAATCCGGCCGCGCCGAAACCTCCACTGATCCGGCGCCGTTCAGCATGATGGAAGTGGTGGTGGAGTTGAAGCCTAAGGAGCAGTGGCGGGAGGGCCTGAGTTATGAAGACCTGATCGCGGAGATGGACCGTGCCTTGCAGTTTCCAGGCGTGACCAATACCTGGTCCATGCCGATCAAGGCGCGCATCGATATGCTCACCACCGGTGTGCGTACTCCCGTGGGCATCAAGATATTCGGGCCGGACCTCAAAAAAATCGAGGAGATCGGTAAAGCCATCGAGATGATCGCCAAAGAAGTTCCCGGTACCCGCAGCGTTTACGCGGAACGGGTTTCGGGCGGCTATTTTCTGGACTTCGTCATCAAGCGCGATGAGATCGCCCGCTATGGCTTCACCGTCATGGACGTCAGCAAAATGATCGAATCCGCTATTGGCGGGGAAAGCATCACCACCACCATCGAGGGGCGCGAACGCTACCCAGTCAATGTGCGTTACCTGCGCGAGCTGCGCGACGACCTGGATAAATTGGGACGGGTGTTGGTAAGCGCCCCCAATGGTGCACAGGTGCCCATCGCCCAGCTCGCGGAGCTGCGCATGGTCAGCGGCCCGGCTATGATCCGGGACGAGGACGGCATGCTGGCCGGTTACGTCTATGTGGACATGGCCGGACGAGATGTGGGCGGTTATGTGGAGGATTTGAAGCGCATCGTGAAGGAAAAAATCGAGTTGCCGACAGGTTACACCTTGACCTGGTCGGGACAATACGAATTCATGGAGCGGGTGCAGCAGCGTCTCAAGATTTTCGTGCCGTTGACGCTTGCGATCATCTTTGTCCTGTATTACTTCACCTTCGGTTCCGTCACCGAAACGCTGATGGTGATGCTGGGCGTGCCGTTAGCCCTGGTCGGCGGCGTGTGGGCGCTGTATGGGCTCGGGTACAATATGAGCATCGCCGTTTGGGTGGGTTTGATCGCGCTCGCGGGCGTCGCCGCCGAAACCAGCGCCGTGATGCTGTCCTATCTGGATGAGGCCGTCCGCAGACGCCAGGAAGCCGGACAGTTGCGTTCGCTCGCGGATTTGCTGGAGGCCGTTCAAACCGGCGCCATGGAGCGTATCCGGCCGGTCATGATGACGGGCCTGGCCAATATCGTCGGGTTGTTTCCGGTCATGATCGCCACAGGCACCGGCGCCGACGTGATGAAGCGTATAGCCGCCCCCATGATCGGCGGGATCGGTTCGGCCATGTTGTTGACGCTGCTGGTCATTCCGGCGCTCTATGTGATTTGGCGTTGGCATAAAGACATCAAGCGCCTTTCGATAAGCGAGTAGGAATTCACAATGATGTCCATACTTTGTGGAGATGTTGCTCGTTATTCTCATTGCGCTGAGATTTTTACCAAAGTACGAGGTCTCTTATCGCGATCTTCGCTGGCACTGAGGGCGTTAATGTCAATGAGCAAATATCTAAACACAACGGAAAGACGGACATGGCCTGGAAAAATCTAGCGCAAACCGACCTCAGCGATGCATGGTTTTATGAGGGAGGGCAGGCGAGAGCCTGTTCTCTACTCTACCTAATACTGCTTATGGATCACGTTTCTATCTTTAGGGAAGTTCAATGAAAACGTGGATGATAAGTGGTGCCTTAGCCCTGATTTTTCTTTTGGCATTAACAGGCCTATTCTTCTTTGTGGTGACGAGGGGTGCGTTGCTTGTGCGCGGACTGTTATCAGTCTCAAACAGCGATAAGTCGCACGTGTATCCAATCTATTCGAACATGCGACTCATCAAGCTGGTTGATTTTCAACCGATCATCTCGGCAATACTGCTGTTTCAGTATCACCGCCTGCTGTCGAAGATTGTGTCCGAACTCAAGCAGTTAGATTTGAGAAATAAAAAAGTGCTCATTACATCGTGTGCATTCGGAAATGTAATTCCGCAAGTCGTGAAAACAGTTGTTCAAGCGGGTGCCGAGCGCGTCCTCATCGCGGACATTATTCACAATGAACTGGTTCACGCAAAGAGTAAGCTTGGCAACTTTTTGGGGAAAGTGGATTTCATCGAAGAAAATGCCACGGCCATGAAACTGGGGGACGGCGTTGTCGATGCCAACGTCATGTTTTTTCTGCTCCATGAGCTGCCGCACCACTTGAAGAGACAAGCTCTGAGCGAGGCAGGGCGGATGCTCAAGCCGGGAGGGAAGCTCTTTCTTGCGGAATTTCATCGCCCAGAATTGTGGTTACTGCGTGCCCTGAGCTGGACTTATTTCAAGGTCTTCGAGCCGCTTGGTCTTGCGCTCTGGGATACTTGTGACCCACTCGGCTGTTTGGAAAACATGGGAGGATGGACGTGTGAACGTACAACGTATTTTTTCGGAAACTTCCAAATAATCACCGCAACGAAACAATAACGGCCGTACGGCGGGTAAATTGTAGCGGTGTGGGCAGGCTTTTTTGCCCGCCGGAATAAGCTAAAAAGGTGGGCAGAAAAGCGTTGCCTAACCGATGCGTTAATCTCAATAATTGCGGCTATTCAATTATAGTTACGGAAGTCTACTCAGTAAAACAAATATGATGGAAAAGTCGCGTGTAACTTGCTCAGTCAAATAGAGGTGAATGAATATGGCAACATTTCGCATAGGTATGACGGTTTTCCTCGGATTATTGGTTTCAGCTAACGCACATGCAGTGCCAAGCATGGGGCGGCAGACGGGTATGCAGTGCTCCTCCTGCCATACGGTCTTCCCGGAACTGACGCCGTTCGGGCGGCAGTTCAAGTTGCGCGGCTTCAGCCAAAAAGCGCCCAATGTCAAGTTCCCGGCCTCGCTTCCTATCTCAGCCCTATTGCAGGTTTCCTGGATTTCTACCCAGAAAACCAAGGGGACGGATCCGGAGAATTTTCCGCGTAACAATGAAGTCATCCCGCAGGCGGTAGGTTTGTATTATGGCGGGAAAATAACCGAGAAATCGGGGGCATTGATCCAAGCCTTTTATGACGGCATAGAGGACAAAGTCATGATGGAGATGTTCGACGTCCGCTATGCCAACAGCTTTTCAGTCGCCGATAACCAGGAACTGGTTTATGGCCTTACGCTAAACAATAATCCAACGGTGTCCGATATCTATAACAGCACGCCGCAATGGAGTTTTCCCCATACCGAAACGGCGGCCCTGTCGCCGGCCGCGCGAACTCAGATCGATACCACCCTGGCCAGTCAGGTAGGAGGCTTGGGTGTCTATACTTTGTGGAATAACCTGGTGTACGGGGAAGCTGCCTTTTATCGTAGCGCCAGACGAGGCTTGCTGCGTCCGCTGGGTGCGGGTGTCCCAACTGAGAACGTAGTAAATGACTTTGTACCCTATTGGCGTGTCGCCTTACAGCACGAATGGGGATCTCACAGCCTGGCGGCGGGGACTTACGGCATGGTGGCTGACGTTTTTCCGGATCCCGATAATACGGGAGGGTCTACAGACCGTTTTACGGACGTTGCCCTCGACGCCCAATACCAATACATCGGCGGCACGCATATTGTTAGCACTGCGGCGACCTGGATCAGGGAAGCGCAAGACTGGAATGCAAGTTTTGACCAAGGCTTCACGTCTAATAAATCGGATGTCCTGCAAACTTTCAGGATTGATGCCCATTATTACTATCAACGCCGTTTTGGCGGCGGTATCCAGTTTTTTTCCACTTGGGGCAATAACAATGAACTCAAATACAACACCGGGGAGCCGGTTACAGGCAGTGCTAACGGCAAACCAAACAGTGACGGCTTGATTGCGGAACTGAATTACCTGCCGTGGTCCAATGTGAAACTGGCTGCACGGTATACAGCCTATGGGAAATTCAATGGCGCCAGACACAACTATGACGGTTTCGGCAGAAATGCCTCCGACAACGACAGCATCTTTTTGCTGGCCTGGCTGTTGTTCTAAAGCGAAAGCTTCTCTCTGAAACGGATGGAGATACCTATGCAAGCGTTTGTGGAATCAATATCATCCTGCACCTTGAGGACATTGCCGTCGTCCCTGCGCCTATTGTTCAGCGTTTTTTTACTGACGATTGGGATAGGGTATTTGGCGGCGTTGTTCTACTTGTATCTCGAGGACGTGGACCCGCACAAAAGGATGGGAATGGGCTTGGTCGAAGGGATCACCATGAAATATCACGGCGTGCGCGGCAACACCCGTCTTGAGTCTGCCCTGCGGGGGATGATGGCGAATAAGATCACGTCTTTCGAAACGGAGGAGGTTTTGCGCTGGGTAAGCGCGGGGGCGTCGGAAGCAGGATACCGGGAAAAGGTGAAACCGCTGCTGGATAAGAACTGCGTTACCTGCCACAACGCTAAGTCAAGTCCTGCCGTTCCGCCGTTAACCACCTTCGAAGAAGTCCGCGAAGTGACACGCGTTGACATGGGGCCGGACCTGGACCAGCTTGCACGCGTGTCTCATGTTCATCTCTTCGGCATCAGCATCATATTCCTTCTGACCGGAATGATTTTCTCACTGAGCGAGATCACCTCACCCTTGAAACTGCCCATCATTGTCGTGCCTTACGCCGCGATTTGGATGGATATCGGGTCCTGGTGGATCACAAAGTACCAGCCCTTTTTTGCCTATACCGTCATTATCGGTGGAGGCTTTATGGGGATGGCGCTGGCCGCGCAGATCCTTATTCCGCTCTGGGAAATGTGGTTTAAAAAACCTGGCGCCACTCCTATCGATACACCAACTAAGCACGCGAGTGATCGAGAGTAGTGAAATGAGATCAACGAGTATAGGAGACTATTATGTTCTGTTTTCGACAGCAATACCGGGAAACGCATTACCGAATTGAAATAAACGCTCCAACCAAACCCCAATCTTTCAATAAATAGGAGAAAGCCATGAAATTCATCTTCATCAGCAGCGCCGCCTTGGCGGTTTTATTATTTGCGGGCCAAGCTCCCGCAGCCGATGGCCAGGAAGTCTATAGCAACAACTGTGCTGTCTGTCATGCAGCCATGCCACCGAAGCTTGGCGACAAGGCGGCATGGGGGCCATTGATTAAGAAGGGGGCCGATGTACTGGCCGCTTCCGTTATCAATGGCAAGGGAGCAATGCCCCCACGGGCCGGGAAACCCGAATTGAGCGATGCGGATATCGGCGCCGCCGTGGATTATATGATGACGCAAGCTAAGTGATGTTTACTAAACCAAGTCAATGGCATTGGCGCAAGGACATCAAGTTTCTTGCAGGAAAATTGGCTGTATGAGCGGTTCGGAAGCTACGACGCGGAAAACCGATGACGGTAGGGCCGATTCGAAAGCAGCGCTTGCTACGAGCCGGTTGATTCACCGGAAAATCCTACTTAGGCTGTTTCTGGGCTGGCTGTTCCTCAGCGTAGCGGTCGGCGGCGGCGTTTTATGGTTGGAGGTCAATCGCATCCAGCAGTTCGTGCATGAGCTTGCGCTCAGTGAATCCGCGACTTTCAGCGGGGAGTCCGCGCATAATCTGGAGCAGTTGGATTCCGCAGCTCGTCAACATCTGGCAGAATTGGCACAGCAACTGGTCAACCAGCATTTCCTGGTCGTCGAACTGTACGACCGCAATAAACAACTTCAGCTTGAAACCATTCGGCAGGGGCAAGAGGTCGCCGAACAGGACATCGAACGTTATCGCCATCGATTTCCACAGGTGGGTGAGTTCTCCCACCAGTTTCATTTTATCCGTGGCAAATTGCTGCTGGTTATCCTGGTTCCACTGAAAGGCGTCCAGGATTCGCCGACCGGTTATTTCGAAGGCATCTACCAAGTCGATAGAGAGACCCTTGGCTCGATTAAGGACGACCTGCTGCGCACGCTGCTGTTTGTCACCCTCGGCATCACGTTTACCACATTGCTGATGTATCCGATCATTCTGACGCTCAACCGTGGACTGATCAAATTGTCCGGCGATTTATTGAAAGGCAACCTGGAACTGTTGAATGTGCTCGGCTGCGCGATTGCCGAACGCGACTCAGATACCAATAGCCATAACTATCGGGTGACATTTTATGCGCTACGCCTGGGCGAAGCGATTGGGCTTTCCCGTGAAAACATCCACGACCTGATCGCCGGCGCATTTTTGCACGATGTCGGCAAGATCGGTATCCGCGATCCGATCTTGCTGAAACCGGGAAAACTGACGCCGGAAGAGTTCGAGGTCATGAAAACGCACGTATCGCTGGGCGTGGACATCTTGAGAAAATCAAGCTGGCTAAGCGGGGCCAGGGACGTAGTCGAATTTCACCATGAGAAATACGACGGTACGGGGTATCCGCAGGGGCTCAAGGCTGAAGCGATTCCCCTGAATGCGCGAATATTCGCGATCGTGGATGTATTCGACGCCCTGACTTCCAAGCGCCCCTACAAGGAATCGTGGACGGCAGTTGACGCCATCGCTGCGCTCAAACGGGACAGCGGTAGCCATTTCGATCCGCAGTTGGTGAGTGTTTTTACGCTGATCGCACGCCGTCTTCACCAGGAAATAAGTGGTCTTGATGAGCTCCGCCTGGAGATGATGCTACAGCACCGTATTGGCCACTATTTTTTGGCCACTGCCAGCGGAGGCTTCAAGACACATAGCAGTCAATATTAGTGTGATGTCGCTGGAAATTTACCAATGACAGCAATAATCAGATTGTCTATACGAAAATTATCGGTGTTTACATTTCAGATGCATTCGGAAATCCAATGGTGTAGGGCATGATGTCGTTAACGCTGTTGATCTTGATCGTTTTTCCGATGCTTTGAATTGCACTTTGAGTTTATTCATTCCTGAGAGGGTGACGGTAAGAATTCCTTCGTAAATGAGTAACATCTAAGTTTTCACTCATCTCGAATGTTACCAAGTTTGATACGCCCACGGGAATATTGATGATCTGGCCAAATCGTGAACCTACTCAGCAAATGATAGCCCATATTTTTTTAAAGCTGGATAAACCAATACGACGGCACTGTGAATTGATTTTGCGTTTTCAGTTCAGACTCGGTAGTCGGCCAATTTTATTTCATATTTTTTAAGTTTGTTGTAAACGGCACGCGATGTAATACCCATGTTTTCAGCGACCCTTTTTATATCGCCCTGATGCCGTTTTAAAGCCGTTTCGAGAAATGACTGTTCAACCTTGGCAAGTGTGTGCTCTTTTATGTCGTTCCAGTCATCAATACTATTTGTCTCGACCGGAAGCTCTAAATCCAATTCGGTCATCTCTTTGCCAGTGGTAAACAATAAACTGCGTTCAAGGATGTTTTCCAACTCCCGGACATTTCCTGGCCAAGAATAAGAGCGAATTTTCTGCATGATTTCGCGGCTCACTGATTCGACCGCTTTGTTATGTTTCTTGCTCAAACGCTGCACAATCAATTGCACGAGATAGGGTAAATCTTCCAGTCGTTCGGCCAAGGGAGGAATGCTTAATCGAACCACATTGATGCGGTAATATAAATCATTGCGAAACAGGCCTTGCTTAACCAGTTCTTCCAGATTGGTATTGGTTGCGGAAATTATTCTTAGATCAACCGACAAGGTTTGTTTGCCGCCCACTCTTTCAAGCTCACCTTCTTGAATCACACGAAGTAAGCGGGTTTGTGCAGCAGGAGACAATGAATCGACCTCATCGAGAAATAAAGTACCTCCTTCAGCTCTTTCAAAATAGCCTTGATGCACTTCAATAGCTCCGGTAAATGCCCCTTTCTCATGGCCGAACAAGACGCTCTCGATTAAACTTTCAGGAATTGCTCCGCAGTTAATAGGAATAAAAGGCTTCTGGCAGCGGTCGCTCATGGCGTGTATGGCGCGTGCAATCAATTCCTTACCGACCCCCGTTTGGCCTTGAATTAATACTGTTGCTAACGTTGGTGCAATGACTTCTATGGATTGCAGAATTTTCTGCATGGTTGGTGATTTAGCAATAATTGCCGGAGGCTGGTGTTTGTTTGCAAGCTGTTTGCTTTGTTTGCGCCAAATCTGTTGCATGCTGGCTTCAATGCGGTTGTGTAGCTCATTGATATCTTCAATTTCCTTGACTGGAGTTATATCGGTATATTCCATACCGGCATGTCCTTTTGCTGCACTCGGATTGGTGTAAATACAGACTTCACACTTGCCATCGTGGCGGGCAATGCTCTTTTTAATTTCAACTTTAGCATAACCAAAATTTCTGGCCGCGATCCCGCCGAAGACGCTCGATGTCATCCGACATAATTCCGGAAAATTGGTGACCTGTTCGCCAAAGGGACAGCAGGTGTTAGTTACGGTAATGCAGTTCTGGTCACTGGATGCCAGGGAAAATTTGCCGCCGATATTGTTTTTAAGTCCAAGGATTAGATCAATGTAGTTTTCAATGTCCAGCGCCTTGGTTTTATTAGTATTGTTCCTGTACGTTTCTTCAAAAAAGCAGCCGGCAGTTTTGGCAATATGCTCAATCAATTCCTCGCAATGCTTTTGCCCCTGTTGTTCGCTGGCGTGCATTAGCTCCAGAGGGAGTTGTTAGTCATAAAGAAAAAAGTGAAATATAATTTCACACATTGAAGCAAGAATTCGCAAATAGGGCAAACCAATTAATTAACTGATTGTTATTTAAAGAACTTTATATTTTCCAATGCTGGCATGGCGCTTGCTTTAAATTACAATGCTAACCCAAACAAATCAGGAGTTAATTATGAACCAAGATAGACCCCCCTTAGACCCACATCCCTTAAGCGAATATGTTGCATGGGCCGGAAATCGAAACAGAGAGCCGATTTTAGGCGTTTTAAAAGAAAAATTGCCTAAAGACTCTGCTCAGGTAATGGAACTGGCCAGCGGCAGCGGCATGCACATAAACTTTTTCGCCCCACATTTTGAGCATATACATTTTCACCCTTCAGACAAGGACAAAGAGGTATTCGATAACATCAAGAAACTTACATCTGATCGTGGTAATGACAATATCACCGACCCGGTGCACCTAGACTTAACCAAGCCGGAAACTTGGTTTAATCTGAACAAAAAAGAACATTTTTCAGCCATTTTTTGCATCAATATCTTTCAAGTCGCGCCGATTTCTATTGCGGACGGCATGATGGAATGCGCGTCGCATCTTTTAACTAAAAATGGATTTCTATTGATTTACGGGCCATTTCAGGTTGAAGGAGCGTTTACAACGCCGTCCAACAAAGAATTCCACGATACCTTAAGTTCTGCAGGTGTTTCGGAATGGGGATTGAAAGACATAGCCGATTTGAAAAAAGCCGCAGCAAAGCATGGAATGGAACTGAAAGAAAAAATCGATATGCCGGCTAATAATTTTTCACTGATATTCGGTAAAAAATAAAACATGGTAGCGCAATGTTCAGCCATTATCATCGGAGTAGGCCCGGAACAAGGGTTGGGCGCCACTCTAGCCCATTATTTTTCTGGAAAAGGCTTGCACGTTTTTATCGCTGGTCGAAGTGAAGATAAACTTCACAAGATTGCAGACAAAATCAGGCAAACAGGAGGGGCAGCCACGCCTGTCGTTGCCGATACTACGGTTGAGTCTGACGTTGCGCAGTTATTCAAAATAGCACGGCTTGGAGGTTTTTGTGTCGATATTGCGGTCTATAATGTGGACAGCAATATTCCAATGCCTTTACTGGAAACCGATGCCCAAACCTTTACCAAACTATGGCAACAAAATTGTCTGGGTGCATTTTTTTTCGGCAAGGAAGCTATTAATGCCATGAAAGACAGGCGGCAGGGTACCCTCTTTTTTACCGGTGCGACAGCTTCATTAAGGGCAAAACCGCCTTTTACCGCCTTTGCCTCTGCGAAAGCGGCTTTAAGAGCATTAGCGCAAGGTATGGCAAGAGAGTTTTCGCCGCATGGCATACATGTGATACATACGATCGTCGATGGCGTTATCGATGGCGAGCGTGCAAGGACTCAATTTCCAGATTTTGTTAAAGCTAAAGGCAAGGATGGTTTGTTACAGCTTGACGCGATCGCCGAAACCTATTGGGCTGTTCATAAACAACATCCCAGTGCATGGACGCATGAGTTGGATTTAAGACCGTTTAAGGAACCATTTTAAGAAGTGTTGGAAAAACAGGGATTTGTTATCGTTATTTTGAAACTTATAACATTTTAGTACAAAACCATTTCAGCTTATATGTTAGCTGAAGTTATTCTGTAAAAAAGAAGCCCGAGAGTCCGCACATGTCAAAAATAAAATCCATCAAATCAGCAGGATTTTTTCCAGTAACGTTTGTTGCACTGCTATATGCCAGTATCCAAACACTATCGGCACAGGAAAAGCCCGTTCTGAACAGGACCGTACTATTAGAAAACAGGGTTGAACTTCCCGGCAAAAACATTAATGCCAAAATAATACGCGTCGAATTTCCGCCCGCCTTTAAAACACCACGGCATACTCATGAAGGCCCTGGGCCTCGGTATATAGTCAAAGGCAAACTAAGGTTGTTGAACACGGTAAAACCAACACCTACTCTGTCGGCGAAGTATTTTGGGAGTCCGGGAATTTTATGTCTGTAGAAAACATCGGTGAAGGCTCGGCTACATTATTAATACGGCCATGTGAAGTTTTAACTCCGTTCGCCTTGAGCTTGTCGAAAGACGAGGGAATACTGAGAACACCGGCACTAAACCAGCAGGCCGGTAGGCACCGGGGTTTCTCTGAAAATCCGTCATCATCGTTCAAATTGGAAGCCGAATCTCAAACGTCGTGAAGCCGCCCTCCGAATGCGCCAAAGCCTCGCCGCCATGGGCGTGCGCGATAGAACGCGTGATCGCCAAACCGAGTCCCGCGCCCTCGCCAAAACCCTGCCGTGATGCGTGCACCCGGTAGAAGCGGTCGAACAGCCGCGGCAAATGCTCGGGGGCGATGGTTTCTCCGGTGTTTTGCACCGACAAAACGACGGTCGAGATGCCTGAATCGTCAACGCGAACCCCTATCTTTCCCCGTTCCGGCGTATGGCGCACCGCATTCGAGAGCAGATTGTTGACTGCTCTGCGCAACATCAACCTGTCGCCGTAAACAGTTCCCCTTCCGGAATAGGTCAGACTGACGCCCTTTTCCTCGGCCAACGCCTCGTAAAATTCGACTAGGCTGTTCACCTCCACCACCAAATCGACCTTTTCGCGATGCGGGACGATGAGGTTGTTGTCCGATTTAGCCAGGAACAGCATGTCGGCAATCATCCGCGACAGACGCTCGAACTCTTCCGCGTTGGAAGCCAGCACGTCCTGGTATTTGTCGAGTGTCCGAGTCTTGGACAGAGTGACCTGGGTTTGTGTCAGCAGATTGCTGACCGGCGTGCGCAACTCGTGGGCGATATCCGAGGAAAAGTCGGACAGCCGGCGGAAGGATTCTTCGAGCCGTGCCAGCATCTCGTTCAGGGTTTTCGCGACCTCGGCCAGTTCGACGGGAATGGAGGCTAAAGGAAGCCGCTGGTCGAGGCGGTTCGCGGTGATGCCCGCAGCACTACGGCTGATGTCCCGAAGGGGCGCCAGTCCCTGGCGTGCTGCTACCCAGCCGAGAAAGCTGGTCAGTAGCGCCGCCAGGCCCATGGCCGTCCACAACGCCGTCCGAAACGAGTGCATGAAATGCTCGTGGTGCGACAGGTCGGTGGACACGGCCACGACCACCGGAGCCGCGCCTTCGATTCTGGTCGGCGCTTCGCTGGAAATCCCGCGATAACGATGGTTCTCGAGGTCGATCCAAAACATCGGGTGAAGGAGTTTCTCTCCGACTCCGGCAAGCAGTTCTTCCGGAAACTTCGCACCTTCAGTCGAATACAGGGTCTGACCATTCGGCTTCAAAACGACTACCGCCAAACCGGGATGTCCCACCATGGAATCTTGAAGTTGTCCCGGTAGCGCCTCCAGTTCCGGGTCGGAGCGAACTTTCTTCAAGGTATGCTGGAGAAGTTCCAGTTTGCCGCCGAGCAATTCCATGTCCAATTCTTCGAAATGCCGCTCAACGAGCGAGCCGATTAGCAGCCCCAACAGCAGCAGCACCGTCGTCGAGACTGACGCGAACAGCAAGGTTAACCGGAAGGTGATGGATTTGCGTCCGATCGGCCTCACTCGGTCGCCTCCAGCACGTAGCCCATGCCGCGGACGGTGTGAATCAGTTTCGGCTCGAAACCATCATCGACCTTGGCCCGCAGCCGTCGGATGGCGACCTCGATCACGTTGGTGTCGCTGTCGAAGTTCATGTCCCAGACCTGGGAGGCGATCAAGGAGCGGGGAAGCACCTCGCCTTGGCGTCGCAAAAGGAGTTCCAACAGGGCGAATTCCTTGGATGCTAAATTGATCTTCTTGCCCGACCGAGCTACCCGGCGTCGTATCAGGTCGAGTTCGAGGTCGGCAGCTCGCAGAATCTCAGACTCCTTGGCCTTCCCTCCGCGCCGGAGCAGGGTTCGAACACGGGCCAGCAGTTCGGAAAAGGCGAAAGGTTTCACTAAGTAGTCATCCGCCCCGAGCTCCAGTCCCTTGACCCGATCGTCGACATCGTCTCGGGCCGTGAGAAAGAGCACCGGTATGTCCTTACCCGAGCGACGGATGCCTTGCAGCACCTGCCAACCGTCAATGCCGGGCAGCATCACATCCAAAATTACCAGGTCGAAAGCTTCTGTCAGAGCCAAATGCAAACCGTCCAGCCCATCCCGCGCTAAATCGACGACGAAGCCGGCCTCGGCCAATCCCTCTCTCAGGTAATCCCCGATTTTGGGTTCGTCTTCCACGATCAGGATTTTCATGCGTACTCCACAGCGTAATTTGTCTCGTATTAACGCTATTCTACACCGGTGGCGAGACTAGGTCTTACAGATTACGTAAATGTAATCTTTGAGTCAGGTTCCCGTTAATTGGGATGTCATAATCGTAGTCAATTTATTTTCCAAGTAATAAGGTTAAAACCATCGGCTTTAGCTCTGCAATCTTTCTAAAGATCTTTATATTGGTTTTGGCCTTATTTATACGCACAGAAGCCCATAGTGGTGAATGGTGCTACGTATTGTTAGCAAAACTCAATAGAACACCAATCAGAGGGTGACTAAGACGCGTCGTAATGTTGACGCGTACCCAGACTTTCAGTCTGTAACTCAAACCCGCCAGCTTTAGCTGGTGGGAATTTAGTGGTATGCGGCTTTCATATAAAATTGATTTTATTTAATTTATATATTTTTGGCGTGTTTCGTGCTTATTATTTTGCACAAGTAATCAGGAGGTATTTATTATGGCTATTAATTTTAATGCAGCACTTGGCAGCGGTCCTCAGATTCTGGCTTTTCGAGAAAAACGAGGTGAGATATTGGCTGCTAATTTAGCAAATGCAGATACACCCAACTTCAAGGCGCGTGATCTGGATTTTAAGTCAATTCTAAAACAAACCGTAGCTTCAGGCGTGACCATGGAGCGCACCCATGTGGGACATATTACACCACAACAACAATTATTCGGGGCTAATCTCATGTATAGGAATCCCAGTCAGGTATCATTAGATGGTAACACCGTCGAATCTCATGTTGAACAAGCCAAATACGCTGAAAATGCGGTGCGGTATCAGGCCAGCTTGAGTTTCCTTAGTGATGACTTTTCTGGTATGAAGCTTGCGATTAGAGGACAGTAGTGCAAGGGCTGTTCTAATTAGCGTCTTAATCGGCCTGCGTTGGAATTATGCCCAAGAAACTTCTCGCAGGACATTATAAATCAGGTTGTTGTGTTGTGAGGTGTTTCTTAAGAGCAAGATGCTTTCCAATCATTGCGTGAAGGCGCGGCGTATACCGAACTTTAGTCCACTAATAAGTAGTTTCGCGATTTCGTCGGTTGCGAGAGTGTAAAAAAATTCGTGTAAACCGCGGTTAAATTTAATTGGACATGCTCGGCTTGCCCCATGCGATCGAAGTGACCGCCGCCGAGATGACTGATCGGGCTGGCGCACTCAAAGCGATCACACGCTGCCTATCTAACTTGACGCAAGTCACGAGCGTTCTGGCTGATGGCGGCTATTCCGGCCAACCTTTTGCCGCCGCCTCAGTGAGAAGCTCGGCTCCACGGTTCAAATCGCCAAGCGCAACGAACTGCATACCTTCAAAGTGATTCCGCAACGTTGGATCGTCGAACGCCCTTTCGCTTGGCTGGAAAAATGCCGGCGCTTATGGAAAAACTGCGAGCGCAAGCTCAATACCAGTTTACAGTTCGTCCATTTAGCTTTCTTGACGCTTTTACTCAGAAGATCGTGAACAGCCTCTGAGTGCTTTGTCATCAATTCAATAGGTAACTTTTATTATACTTAATGCCATTAAATACCAGTAGCGAGACTAAGTCTCACAGATTACGTAAATGTAATTTGTGAGTCAGGTTCCCGTTAACTGGGATGCCATAAAATACACCTACAGACAATCTGCGAGAACTTTTCATGAAAAAAAATTTGCTGGGCGCATTTGGCGTCCTTGGCCTCGGTGCCGTAACGGTGCTTGGCCTGCTCCAGGCCGGAGCGATCGATATGGCGGCCGATAAGCCTCACAGCCCCGCCGTCCACCGCCTCATTGAGTGGGCGCGGGAACAGTCCATCGCACGCAGGGCCGCCGACATCGTTCCACCGGACGACTTGTCCGATGCCGGCCGGATTCGCCGGGGCGCCGGCAACTACGATGCCATGTGCTCGAACTGCCACCTCTCACCCGGCATCGAAGATTCCGAAATACGAAAAGGCCTCTATCCGACTCCGCCGAATCTCTCCAAACCTGCAAATGCTGACCATTCCAACCGGACGGATGCCCGCCGGTTCTGGATCATCAAACACGGCGTCAAGGCCTCCGGCATGCCGGCTTGGTCGAAAGGCGGCATGGAGGATGAGGCGATATGGGATCTGACGGCTTTCCTCAAGATCATGCCGGATCTTTCACCGGAAGAGTATCGCCTGCAGGTCGAGACAAGCGATGGGCATACCCATGGCGGTCTGGAGGAGCACGGAGCCGAAATGGAAAACAAGTCCGGCGCCGCACACCCTCACGCCACGAAACCGCATGCCCACAAGCACGGCGCATAAGCACTGACCAGACCCCGGAAAATGACGGAAATGTAATGTCTCGGTCAGTCTCCCGTAAGGAACAACCGTTTAAACTGGCCACATTCAAATCAACTAGGAACCAGTCATGAAATCAGATCTGAAACCATATCTCCGTTCTTTCGCTAGTTCCCAAGCTCAAGCTTGGGAATTCGGTTTGGAAGCTCTAGCTTCCCGTTTCGCGAAACTAGAGTTTCGCCTTCGAGGTTCCTAATCTGGAGATTGGGAACCAGCGTACACCCTGCTCGTCCAGGCGGACGGTAGTACCCGCGTTTTTACCAAACACTAAACCCACTAAACCTAGGAGAAAACCCATGAAAAGTTTGCTTACCCCCGTCCTCGTCACCCTCGTCGCCGCGGTCTTTTCCGCGCACAGCATCGCCGCTACAGACCACGATGCTCATGGCGGCCATGGTGCGATGCCCGCGCCGACTGCCGCCGAAGCCCCGATGGTCAAGGAACCCGTGCAGACAATCGACAAGCCGACTGGCAAAGTCACGGCGTCCCAGGGAGTGCCGCCCAACTCGAAAATTAACGCGAATCGTTCCGGGCCAGCCTCATCTGACGGTCATGCGCACGAACATACTGACGCTAAATAAGAAATCCACGTCAAGATTTAATTAAATATTCCTGAGAAAGCTATGAAATATATAAAATTTGCATTAATCACACTTTTGTTAGTCGCTGTTTCCGCCTGCGCAACAGATTCCAATAAATCTAAAGATGACAGTCATTCAAATCATGGCAGTAGCGGCGGACATAGTCATTAAAGTAATAACAGCCTGAGATCCCGATGACTTCAACTTCATGTAATCTGGGCGAATACAATTTCTTGTCTGAGTAAGCATCATAATGAAACCCATTTCCAAACCTTCACTACTATTGCCTGATCTTTCCCGCCGGCGCTTCATTGAAGGGCTGGCCGCTGGCGGTATTCTATTAGGGCTATCGCCGTGGATCAAAATAGCTCAGGCCAAGGGGACAACGCCGCTCACAGAGATACTGACCGGCACGGAGTTTAACCTTACGATAGCGGAAACACCGGTTAACTTTACCGGTGCGCCACGTATGGCAACCACCGTTAATGGTTCGATTCCTGCACCGACACTGCGTTGGCGAGAGGGGGATACGGTGACGCTGCGTGTCACCAACCGCCTCGCCGAGGAAACGTCGATTCATTGGCACGGCATCCTACCGCCTTATCAAATGGATGGGGTACCGGGTATGAGTTTTAAAGGCATAGCACCTGGGGAAACCTTCATCTATCGCTTCAAGGTACAACAATCCGGCACCTACTGGTACCACTCCCACTCCGGTATGCAGGAGCAGACCGGCATGTACGGCGCCATCATCGTTGACCCGGCCGGCGGCGACCCGATACGCGCCGATCGCGACTACGTGGTACAGCTGTCCGACTGGACCGACGAAGACCCGATGCGGGTCTTCGATAAGCTTAAGAACCAAGGCGACTACTACAACTTCAACCAGCCGACGGCCGTCGATTTTTCTCGCGATGTCGCTAATGCAGGGATGGTATCGGCTATCCAGAAGCGGCACATGTGGAACATGATGCGCATGAATTACACCGATCTGTCGGATATTTCCGCCTATACCTACACCTACCTGATGAACGGCACGACGCCGGCCGGCAACTGGACCGGGCTGTTCCGTCCTGGCGAGAAGGTGCGGCTGCGCTTCATCAATTCCGGCTCTATGACGTTTTTCGACGTGCGTATACCGGGCCTCAAAATGACGGTGGTTCAGGCCGACGCACAGAACGTCGAACCTGTCACGGTGGATGAATTCCGCATCGGACCTGCGGAGACCTATGATGTCATTGTGACACCCGAAGAAGAGACCTATACCCTCTTTGCCCAGTCGATGGACCGTACCGGCTATGCCCGCGGCACGCTGGCAACGCGTGCCGGCATGACAGCGGCAGTGCCTTCTCCGGATAAACCTGAACCACTCACGATGGCCGATATGATGGGCGACATGGGCGGTGGCGGCATGGCGGGAATGAATCACGGCGGTATGGCGATGGATCACAGCGCTCACGCCATCGGCGGCGGACAGGTGCGCGTACGCCACGCCCGTACCGAATATGGCCCCAGCGTGGACATGCGGGTGGATACCCCGCGCACCAATCTGGATGATCCCGGTATCGGCCTGCGCGACAATGGCCGCCGGGTGCTGACTTATGCCGATCTGCACACCATCGGTGGGCCGCTGGATACAAGAAAACCGGTTCGGGAAATCGAGCTCCATATCACCGGCAACATGGAGCGTTATAGTTGGTCGCTTGATGGCCTCGAGTTCGGCGAATCCACCCCGATACATTTTCGTTACGGCGAGCGGCTACGCGTGATTTTTGTCAATGATACGATGATGACCCATCCCATGCATTTGCATGGCATGTGGAGCGAACTGGAAAGCCCGGACGGACGCTTCCAGGTGCGCAAGCACACTATCATTGTGCAGCCCGCGCAGCGTGTGACTTTCCTCGCTACCCCCGATGGCTTGGGCCGTTGGGCGTGGCATTGCCACCTGTTCTTGCACATGCATGCGGGCATGATGCGTGAAGTGGTTGTAGCCTGAGCAGGGTGCAATCAAAAATGAAATCTTACACCTTTACAATTCAAATCAGATTGTGGAAAAGGTAACTCGCCACCAATGGATTTCAGAAGCTGCTTATTACAAAGCTGAAGCCAGACATTTCGCGCCCGGTAGAGCGCTGGATGATTGGCTGGCAGCCGAAAATGACTATGTGAAGATGCAGATTGCACTTTATCTTTCGAAGGCTGAAGAAGATGGTGGTTTGACTATCCCGGGTCTACAACAGCTGGCAAAATCGGTTGGTGTTGAAACCCCTGAAAGTATCAATCTGAAAATCGAGCTTGTTCAGGCCATCCAGAATGCCGCTCATCATCGTCCCTGCTTTCGCACGGACCACGACAGGACTTGTCATGAAGAAGACTGTAAATGGAGAGCTGAATGCCACAAATTGATTGCGGTGTGGCACCGCTAACCGGAAGATATTGCTATGTTTCAGGATTTTGTTTTTAGGTCTATTCATAGCGCATTATGTAAGCATTTATTGCCAAAGACTGACAGCTAGCCATGGGTTGTTGTTTTGAAGTAGTTATGCAGAACAAGCGTTCAAATTCAAAAATAGGAATAATCGAATAATGAAGCAGGAAACGATGATGAACCGTCGAGTAAATTTGATCGCAGCCTTGATGGTTCTCAACCTATCCTCTGTTTGGGCACAAGGCACAACGACAGAGGAAAACGCGCAAACGAACCAAGTTCACGCCGGCCACGCCAATCATTCCGCACAGACGGAGCAGAAGCGGCGTGAAGTAAAGCCCGGGACAAAATCAATGCCGGCTCCGGCAAATGTATCCGAGGAGATGGGGGCTATGCCGGGCATAGATCACAGCAAGATGAATCACGATGCCATGCCGGGCATGGAACAAGGTGATAAGTCCGGTACGGTGAAAGGTTCAGGACATGACATGAACCACGGTGGCGCAACTTCCGGAAAGGCCGGTGACATGAGCAACATGAATCATGGCGGTGATGATTCGGACCATGGTTCCATGTCCATGCAGGGTGGCTCGGCCCCACCCGATGCTCGCGATCCGCACGCCTACTCAGATGGATACGACTTCGGCCCGATTCCACGACCAAAGATGGGGGACGAAGATAACTTTGGCTCATTGCTGGTCGATCGGCTCGAAAGCTCGACTACTCGCGGCAGCACCGCTATGACCTATGATTGGCAGGCCTGGTATGGTCAGACTTATGATCGCGCACTCATCCGAGCTGAAGGTGAGATTGAGAGTGGTACATTTAAAGACGCACGGAACGAAGTGCTTTGGGCCCACGCCATTAGCGCTTATTTGGACACGCAGCTGGGTGTGCGTTACGATAGCGGCAAAGGCACGGACCGTGGCTGGCTTGCCTTCGGTGTTCAAGGGTTGTTGCCTTACTGGCTGTATGTGGAAGCGACGGCTTATGTTAACGAGCAAGGGCGTACCGCATTCCGTCTCGAAACAGAATACGACTTATTACTGACACAAAAACTCATTTTGCAGCCACGTATTGAGATGAATATTTATAGCCAGCGAGACGACTCACGAGCCGTAAGCAGCGGCTTGTCCAACATTGAAGCAGGCCTGCGCCTGCGTTACGAGATTCGACGAGAATTTGCTCCCTACGTGGGCGTTGACTGGGCCAGTCGATTTGGCTCTGCGGCAGATAATATAAGGGCTTCCGGTAACGCTGCTGAGGGAGTGGCACTCGTTGCCGGGGCGCGTATCTGGTTCTGAGCCTTCGGCTCTTCTCCGTATGTTTTGGGGCGATGCATAAAAGTGTTGACACATCAGACTAATAATCAGGCCGCATTAAAGACCGGGCAGCTTCAAAAATCAGCAATCGATCATTCGATGCTTTCCATTATCGTGCCGGCCTATAATGAAGAATTGGTGCTTTTGGAATTCCACCGCCGGATAACCGCAGTTTTGGATGAAAATAATATAAATGCAGAAATCATTTATATTAATGACGGCAGTAAAGATACGACTGCATCACTTATCTTGGAATTACGAAAAAATGATTCCAGAGTTGCTCTGATAGAGTTGAGTCGGAATTTCGGTAAAGAAATCGCAATGACAGCCGGCCTTGATTACAGTAAAGGGGCGGCAGTTGTTGTCATTGACGCAGATTTACAAGATCCGCCTGAATTAATTCCGGAACTGATTCAACGATGGCAAGAAGGGTACGATGTTGTTTATGCCAAACGCACATCAAGGAACGGCGAGTCATTTTTAAAAAAAGCAACTGCATATTTGTTCTACCGCGTTATCAGAAAGCTTAATCGAGTGGATATTCCAGCTGATACGGGCGATTTCAGACTCTTGAGCAGACGCGCGGTAGAGGCGCTCAATTTATTACCCGAGCATCACCGTTTTATGAAAGGCTTATTTGCATGGATAGGATTTCCCCAAATCGCCGTCGAATATCAGCGCGATTCACGTTTTGCAGGCGACACTAAATGGAATTTTTGGGGGCTTTGGGGGTTTGCTTTGGAAGGCATAACCTCATTCACGATAGCTCCCCTTAAAGTTGCCAGTTATGTCGGCCTGACTGTCGCCTTTGGATCATTCGTTTATGCTGTCTGGATAATTTATAAAACACTGACTTTTGGTGATCCTGTCACCGGTTTTCCAGCCCTTATAACAATTATTTTGTTCTTGGGAGGGCTTCAACTGATGACCTTAGGCATTATGGGTGAATATTTGGGACGAATGTTTAATGAAACCAAGCGTCGGCCGCTTTATTTCGTTCAGGATTATTATGCTTCGAATATTCAAGGCACAAAAGAACCTATAACCGAGTAAATGAGTACGCAGGGGTTGCATCACTGCCATTAAGTTAAGGATGGACAGTCCCTTTTCCCTCAGGGAGAAGGTTAGGATGAGGGGATCAAATAAGGCTTTTCCCTTATTTTTATTCTCCTCAACCCTCTCGGCAATTGCTCCTGCGTTGCTCTACCTCCTGCATCCGTGCAGTCGTCCAGCAGGAGAGGGAGCTTTTTCTTAACTTAATGGCAGTGAGGGGTTGCATACCCAAACTTCATGTCAAAAATCTCAGAAAAAACAGGATCATGTGTTCGTTAAATTCATTGCTTTTTCGCTAGTTGGCGCCATTGGAACCTTAGCGCATTATTCGATACTTTATGCTCTGGTTGAGTTCAATGGTTTTAATCCAATCCTGGCTTCCGGCTGGGGGGCATTGGCCGGTTTAAGCATCAATTATATTTTAAATTATTCGCTGACGTTCAAAAGCCGGCAGTCGCATGTTCAGACCTTCCCGAAGTTTGCGTTACTCGCCTCGCTTGGTTTATGTATAAATCTAGCGTTGATGGCGCTGTTGACTCATCATTTATATTATCTTTATGCTCAGGTTGTGACCACAGTAGTAGTTTTGATCTGGAATTTTTTTGCCAATAGTTTCTGGACTTTTCAAATGGATATTTCAAAAAATACGGTCGGCGATAAGCCTGCCTCAATGATACAAAAAATCTTTACGGGATTCGGTTTGCTGGCGACACTGTTGGCAATACGGGTGCTCACATTAGGGCTTTATCCGCTGTATGATCCTTCCGAGTCAAGATATGCGGAAATGGGACGTAAGATGCTGGAAACCGGAAACTGGGTGACGCCAATGTTTGATTATGGCGTGCCTTTTTGGGGGAAACCGCCGTTGACGGTCTGGATGACCGCATCAAGCTTATGGCTAGGTGGAATCAATGATTTTTCCGCCAGATTGCCGTCAGTTTTATTGAGTGTAGGCATAGCCTGGATTATTTTTCATTTGGTCAGCGTGCAGCGTGGTCGGGATAACGCCTGGAGCGCTGTAATCATTCTCGCCAGTTCCGTGCTGTTTTTCGTGATGTCCGGCACTGTGGCGATGGATGTCTGTATGAGTTTCGGTATCACGCTCGCTCTCGCCTCGTTTTGGCTTGCATTGCGCGAAGGCAAATCTTTCTGGGCTTATCTTTTCTTCATCGGTTTGAGTATCGGTATGATGGCAAAAGGGCCTATTACCATTGTGTTATCTGGAATAAGCATAGGGCTTTGGACTGCGATTTCCGGGGAATGGCTCAGAGTTTGGAAGCGTTTTTCCTGGTGCAAAGGTACGCTGTTGATGCTTTGCATCAGCGTTCCCTGGTATTTGATCGCAGAACATAAAACCCCCGGATTTTTAGAATATTTTTTCATCGGCGAACACTGGAAGCGTTTCACTGAGAGCGGTTGGACAGGGGATATTTACGGCAATGGCCATGCTCAGCCGCACGGAAAAATTTGGTTTTATTGGTTGGGCGCAGCCTTTCCTTGGTCTTTGGTTTTTCTGAAGATACTAATGACCGCTTTGGTGAAAAAAAAGTCAGCCGAGTTGCTTCAGTCAAACGATGGCTGGCGCTTATATTGTTTACTTTGGATGACAGCGCCGCTGCTTTTTTTTACGTTCTCGGCTAATATCATCTGGACTTATGTTTTACCGGGATTGCCGGGTTTTGCCTTACTGCTTTCTGACTGGCTGGACCGGTCCAAGTATCGAACAGCTTTTGCTTTGTGCGTGCCGCTGTCGTTTTTGGGATTGGTGATCGCTTATCAATTTCCCGATACGGATTTTTTTAGGTCGCAAAAGCGGTTAGTGACTGCTTACCAGCAGGCATCTCATCCTGATGAACGCCTGATCTATTTCTTGGAAAGACCTTATTCGGCGCAATTTTACCTGCAAGGTAAGGCCTTGCAATTGTCTGAAATTGTTGCATTACAAGACAGCTTGACTGATTCAAGTCACGATTTTTATGTGATCAAGAAAGACTTGGCGGGCAGTTTGCCGGAAGCTGTCAAATTGCGTCTTGAATTGGTTAAAAGCTATAGAGCATTCGGGCTATTTCATGCCAAGCAGCATTGACAGAAGATGACTGGTCTAATTGATGATCGGCGTATTCTTCGGTTTTTACCCCGCATGCGAAAACCAAAGCCGATCATGAGGCGCTGGCGCTACGCTATGAGGAAGCGGCCAAAGAAATGCAGCTTAAGGTTGGGAACACAAAAAACTTCTTAGCCAATCTGAGTCAAAAAGCTATCTTTAGGGTAGACATGTGCAAAGTAAGACCATTGCCAAGCGCTGATTAACGCCTATGAAAAAGCCGCCGAGGCGGGCTTGAGTATGGCAAATATGCATCGCCAGATGTAACGCTTCACACAAGTTAGGGGATGGGAATGTTACCATCCGTTCGGGTTATTTAGTTTTCATTGTTAATGTTAATGGAAGGAGGAACACCACTATGAACGTATGGCATAACCAATCAATTACCGAAGCCGCAAGCCTTCTTGATACCGATGTGGAGCAGGGACTTGCCGATAAGGAAGTGACTGTCAGGCTCGCCCGGTACGGACAAAATAAACTACGCAAGGGCAAACGATTTTCTGCCTTGGTCATTTTTGTAAGTCAGTTCAAGAGTCTGGTTATCTGGGTACTGATTGGAGCAGCGGCGGTATCCGCTGCACTGGGCGAAACGATAGACGGCATCGCCATTATTGCCATCGTTATTTTGAATGCGATAATCGGTTTCCTTCAGGAATATCGCGCTGAGAAGGCGGCGGCCGCATTAAGTCGTCTGACAGCGCCCCATTGCCGCGTGGTG
>Ga0208510_100109_pt1 | contig 46834 bp, 49 predicted proteins | sample LakWasMet33_HOW6_2_FD_183875 | JGI IMG/M metagenome (GOLD analysis project Ga0208510, IMG submission 183875) | Freshwater sediment methanotrophic microbial communities from Lake Washington under simulated oxygen tension - Sediment Metagenome... | ecosystem: Environmental > Aquatic > Freshwater >...
GCGCTGAAAAAGCTCTCATCGATTCGGGAGCGTATCGAAGGATTGAGAAATATGGAAAAAGCCTTGTCCGATTTGGTCGGATGCTGTTCACACAACGCGGACGAGGTGTCTTGCCCTATCATCATGGCCCTACTGAACGCTTCAAACCCTTAGCGTACCCAATATGTACTCGATGCAACTCACTAATTTCAAAAAAACAAAAGATGAGTAACCTTTTACAAATCATTACCCAATATAAAGCCGATAGGGAAAGTGTTTACAATACGTGGTTTATTGACAATGACCAACGGCTTAAAGCCTTTCGCACCATCCGCAGAGGAGTTTTGCAGGTAGTTGAAGATATTAAAAACAAAACTTTTCCGAACGATTTTAAGGGGAGCTCTTTAGAATTTGTTTTGAACTGTATCGCCGAACAAAAACAGGTGTTTGTTGGGGTAGCGCATCCTTTTTATTGGAAACCTAAGTTACGGATACCCGACATTTACGAAAATCAAAATAATAAAACCGCCTTCGGTCAATTTCTGGAAAGCTGCATCAATGCTAAATCGGAAGATCAAATCATTAAAGAAGTCGTCCGGTTAGATGCCCTAAAAATAAAGGGTTTGGGCCCCGCTGTAGCCAGTATTTTATATTTCCTGCACCCGACCTTGTTTCCGCCTTTCAATACAGCTATCGCCAATGGGTTTAACGCGTTATTTAACGACAAAAAGAAACTGGGCTCTTGGACGGAATACCTGAAAATCAGGGAAGTATTGATTGAAACCAACAACAAACACAAAGCCCAGCTTTCCAACGATTTAGGAGCGATTGCGGGGTTGTGCTTTGAGATTGGCACCCAAAAAATGCTTCTCGGCAACGATGAGTATCTAAGTGAAGACGAACGCAATAAGTTAGAAAAAAACATTGTAAAACGCCAAAAAGACATTCAAGACGAAAAGCTGGAAGAAAATCTGCATGCCGAAATGCAGTTCCATCTTTTGAAGATCGGCCAAAGCTTGGGTTACGATGCTTTTGTCGCATCAAATGACCGTTCAAGGTCTTACGCAGGAAGCAGCTTTTCGTTTATGAGTCCCGATAAATTTCCTGCTATCGATTGCGATAAAGAAACCGCCAATACGATCAAGTTGATCGATGTGTTATGGTTTGAGAAAGAGACCAATACTGTAATTTGCGCTTTTGAAGTTGAAAAAAGCACCAGTATTTATTCCGGAATCTTACGGCTGACCGACCTTTCTTATTCGATTGCGGCCGGCCATGAAACTTTTTATTTGGTGGTGCCCGACAGCAGAGAAAAGGACGTGGTTTCACAGCTCTCACGGCCTTCGATCAAGCAGATCAAAACCCCGATTAAATACATTTTATTTTCAGAACTTCGGCAACACTGCGATGCCCTTTGTAAATTTGGCGACAGCCACCACATCATGAAAAAGATTGCAAAAACCGCATAAGGTAGAAGTCAAACAGGAGAAGTGCATGAGAGTGGCAGAAAAACCAATTTCCAGTTACCCGTGGTATCTTCGCCCGTTCTTTTGGAATCAGCAAAGAAAATACGGGCAAGTCCTTAAGCCTGCCTTGATTTGGGCCAGAGTCCCCAAGTTGTTTGCGGCAATAGCCCTGCTCTATGGGGTGCTGGATAGAAAAAGCAGCCCTATCGATCCGGTTCTGCGCTCCTTGATTACGGTGCGAGTCTCGCAAATCAACGGCTGCCGTTTTTGTATCGATATCAACTCCGCCGTGTTGGCAAAAAGAACGGGCTCCATGAACAAGGTTGAGGCCCTTGAACAATGGCAAGAAAGCGAGTTGTTCGATAACAAAGAAAGGCTTGTCCTGGAGTATGCCGAAGCCGTGACCTATACCGGCAGGCGGGTTGATGATGATTTGTCTCAGCGCCTGCATGGATGCTTTAACGAAGATGAAATAGTCGAACTGACCGGGCTCATTGCTTTTCAGAATTTATCCAGCAAATTTAACAGCGCCCTGGATTTGCCTGCACAAGGATTTTGCCGTCTACCAAGAAATACAGACCACAACGCGGAAAGCTGATGAATGGTATAACCGATTCTAGCGCCGCACTTGCTACGAGCCGGTTTATTCACCGGAAAATCCTGCTCCGGCTGTTTCTGGGCTGGCTGTTCCTCAGCGTAGCGGTCGGCGGCGGCGTTTTATGGCTGGAGGTCAATCGCATCCAGCAGTTCGTGCATGAGCTTGCGCTCAGGGAGTCCGCGACTTTCAGCGGGGAGTCCGCGCATAATCTGGAGCAGTTGGATTCCGCAGCTCGTCAACATCTGGCAGAATTGGCACAGCAACTGGTCAGCCAACATTTCCTGGTCGTCGAACTGTACGACCGCAACAAGCAACTCCAGCTTGAAACCATTCGGCAGGGGCAGGAGGACGCCGAACAGGGTATCGAACGTTATCGCCATCGATTTCCACAGGTGGGTGAGTTTTCCCACGAGTTCCATTTCATCCGTGGCGAATTGCTGCTGGTCATCCTGGTTCCGCTGAAAGACGTCCAGGAATCGCTGACCGGTTATTTCGAAGGCATCTACCAAGTCGATAGAGAGACCCTCGCCTCGATCAAGGGCGACTTGCTGCGTACGCTGTTGTTTGTCACCCTCGGCATTACGTTCACCACCTTCCTGATGTATCCGATCATCCTGACGCTCAACCGGGGGCTGATCGAATTGTCGGGCGATTTGCTGAAAGGCAACCTGGAACTGTTGAATGTGCTCGGCTGCGCGATTGCCGAACGCGACTCCGATACCAATAGCCATAACTATCGGGTAACGTTCTATGCGCTCCGGCTTGGCGAGGCAATCGGGCTTTCCCGTGAGAACATCCACGACCTGATCGCCGGTGCTTTTTTGCACGATGTCGGCAAAATCGGTATCCGCGATCCGATCTTGCTGAAACCGGGAAAACTGACGCCGGAAGAGTTCGAGGTCATGAAAACGCACGTATCGCTGGGCGTGGACATCCTGAGCAAATCCAGCTGGCTGGGCGGCGCCAGGGACGTCGTCGAATTTCATCATGAAAAATACGACGGCACGGGTTATCCGCAAGGACTCAAGGCTGAAGCGATTCCCTTAAATGCGCGAATATTCGCTATCGTGGATGTGTTCGACGCCCTGACTTCCAAGCGCCAGTATAAGGAACCGTGGACAATACCGGAAGCCATCGCCATGCTTGAACGGGACGGCGGCAGTCATTTCGATCCGCAGTTGGTGGGAATTTTTGTGAGGCTCGCCCCCGAACTTTATCGGAAGATCAGCGGCGTTGAGGAGTATCGGCTGGAATCGATGTTACAACACAGCATCGCCCGCTATTTTTTGACTACTGCCATCGGAGTCGGCACCAAGATATAGGGCTGTCAATATTTAGGTTGATGTCGCTCTCGGGCAAAGTTTTATAAGTCCTTTACCGAAAAAACATCACATAACTCGCTTGCAGGGTAATCATCAAGCCATCGAGCAACGCGATAAAGGCGAAACCCTTTTTTGTCGTGCGCGGGGAAATCCATTGCGCAAGAAAGGGCCCCAGCCGTCCACCCCAGAGTACGCCGAGCATCGTGAATGCCGCCAACTCCCAGGGTACGCCACCATAATAGAAGGCATGAATAAAAGCCAGTAGCAGGGAATTTAACGACAACAATACCACGCCCAGCCCAATTGCCCGGTTAGCGTTAAGGCCATAGGCGAGCATACAAAAGGCGGCAATGATTTCGCCCTCGCCAATCGCAACCCAGCCGGTAATCATGCCGCCGATAAAAGAAACCAGGATGATTGGGATACGGGCATGCGTGGGAAGTTCTGTTCGCCCGCCTTTTCGATCCAGCGTGATCAGCGTCAGCAAGCCGGTCAAAAACGCAATGGGGCCAAACAGCCCTTTGACCAGCATCGGCTGCGGGTGAATCAAGAATGTGGACATCATTGTTCCGATAATAAGCGCAGGCACGGTCCATTTCAAAAGCGGTAACGGCACTTCGCCGCGCCGCAGCCAACCGGATGCGCCGCTGGTCATGCCGACGGCTTGCGTGACGAACGCGAGTTTCAAGGCGCTGACCGGATCGACTTGGTAAGCGAACATCAACACGGGAATAAAAACAATGCCGCCCCCAATCGCGGTGGCATTACCGATGAATGCACCAAACACACCGACGATGATCAACGGCCAATTGCTGGCCGCAAGCCCGATGGGGTCTGGGAATATAGTCGCGTAACCGGCAATCCAGATCAGGGTGAAGACAAAAAGCCAAGGCGTGAAATAGGGAAAACTTTTTGCCGATGAATAGTTATCCGGCTCAATCACGGGAGTGGAATAACGAGAGGACTGCTGTTTTTGATAGCTTCTCATCAATGCAACTCGTTAAATGTTTTGATTATTTTTAATTTGTTGCAGTCGGGTAATGAGCGAATTAAAAACAGTTTTTGAACAATGAGCCAGTTCGCATCCTTTCTTTTTAAGAAATTCCCAGATTAATTTATTACTACTGGGCCTGTTTTCAGCAGCACAAATCGCTTCAGTGCTTGAATAGGTCGAAACACAATAGGGCACTAAGTAGGTCAAGGTGATTTTGATGTATTCCTTTATCGATAATCCATCGCTCAACATCACATCGCCGTGATTGATCAACATCAGAATTGAACCCACGACTAGCGCAACCTTAATCGCGCGCATCAGGATATTTTTTTGCAAGGCAATTTTAAGCCATTCATTTATCATACGGTGTCATCCTTACCCAGGTAATGTGAAATAAACACATAAAAATTAGGTGTTTGAAGGTTCTGTTGAAATCATAAATGCCGTACTTCAGAACAGAGTCAAGCAGAAAGTTAACAGACATGAAATTTTCGATACTGAGCTCAAACCAGTCAGCCGGAATCTGCTCTTGGCTTCCTGATAGAAAGAGGTTGTTAATCCGAGTCCGAATAGCCGTTTGCCATACATTGATTTAATACAGACGGAATATCCAGCCGGTTATTTTGTGTGGCGACTATTTCAATCCGGCTGTTTGCTGAAGGTTTGCATGGAACGATAGTCACTACCCCGTCAACCGCATTAAAAATAAACCAGCCGTTGTTGGTCGCAAAAACAGCTTTTATTCTTTCCGCCTCCAGTTGACTTAATAATCCCTTTAAATGCTCATAATCAAAGCAACTGTGTTCTGGAAATACAGTGCCATAACTCTGATAACCATCCGCTGCATTAGTCTTAAGTTGATCCTTATTCGTTGGAGTGACTTTAGTTGTCTGAATTAATCCAGCCTGATGGGCATCAGGGAAAGAGGCTTGCCTTTCCGGGTTTCTGGTCAAATCCAGCCAGGCAACATCCAGTTGTCCTTGAACGGTTTGAACAACCAAGGATTTACATGGACGACTTCCGCCAGCCCAACGCTCAAACAACTCAGTCGCTGTTTTGTCGGCCAAATCCATTTTATTAGCGACTAGCACATCGGATAAGGCGATTTGATCAACAAAGTTTTCATGCGATATGTAGCGACTATCGCCTAACTTTCTCGGATCAACCAGGCAGATACTGGCCCGCACATCCAGCACGGTTTGAAAATGCCCGCCGACGAGCCTATCCAAGACCCGCTTTGGGTGGCCTAACCCCGTTGGTTCAATAAGCAAACGATCCGGTTTGACTTCCGTTAACAAGCGATTAACGGCAACCTGAAAAGGCAGGCCTACCGCACAACACAAACAGCCCCCCGACACTTCCTTCACTATCGCACCCGAAGCAGCGAAGATAGCGCCGTCAATGCCGACTTGTCCAAACTCGTTGACCAATACCGCCCATTTTTCGTCAGCCGGTTTTTGTTTAAGCAAGTTAAGAATGGCCGTGGTTTTACCGGCACCGAGGAAACCCATCACGATATTGGTTGGGATATTGGTCAGTTTTCTGGACACTTGGGCTTCAATCCATGGTGGCATCAAGCTATAGATAAGGGAAGAGAAGGAATATGTGCGTCTCTACAATTTGATTTTATTAAACGCCAACAGTGCTGCGGTTAACGAAATCAGGAATATCACTGAAAAACCCATGACGGCGGTTACCGTATCGGTTGACAAAAAACTACCTAAGGCTGTCCCGGAAAACAGCATGATCCAAAAAGCAAAATGGCAGGGACAGGCGAGCAATGCCAAGGACGCAAAAAACCAACCGGTTAAACGCCTTCTCGGCGACAGGGCTTGATCTGAACATGGCTTCGTTAAAGAGGTATCACCAGACTTGTTATCACACTTGGATAAGTGAGCCGTGTTATTTAAACTTGTTTTCATTGGTTCGCCTTGCTTCGTTTCGATTTATTTACCACAACAGCCAATGGTTTCACCGAAAATACCGGCATAGTTTGTTTGCCACGCTAACCGCGCAATGAAATAGTGCGGATCTTTATTGAAGACATCTAGGCAATGAGGACAGCGGCAAAACATAAACGGTTTTCCGTTAAAGTCTATTGCCACTGTGGCATTAAGCGGTTTTTCAGCTAAACAAACAGGACAGACTGTCAAACCGGATGTTTCGGCCAGACATGATTCGGGGTTGGTTATGAATAACTCCAGACACCCATCACAACAGAACCAGTATTGCTTCCCTGCATAATTATGCTGAACAGCATTTTTCTTAGTGATGCCTAATCTGACTAATGAGCATCCACAAGCAGGGCAAATGGGCGTTTCCATCGTTTGTTACCGGTCTTCGCTAAGAATAACAGGGATACCAAGACAACAGGCGGCGATAATCACAGCGCCGAATAAACCAGCAAATTGGCTTAATTTTTCGTTCATTTTAATGCTCCACAATAATTCGCTTAAAGCACGATACCTAAATGCTGCTTCAGGCTTTGTTCAAAACAATTTAATCGATCCCGACACGTTTCAATATATTGAGTCAACTCAGCCAGACTTGTTTCCGTAGCGTCAACGTCCCTGTTATCACGGCCTGACAATAAACGGTCAATCTGCTCTAACGGAACACCCACATCGCGAGCCATTCTAATAAACCGTAACCGTTCAATCACTGATTCGTAAAACAAGAACATTCCGCCCGCCGTTCTGTCATTAACCTGAATCAAACCTCGATCTATATAGGTTCTAATACAATGGGTACTGATACCGGTTTGTTCAGCCAGAGTTGAGAGCTTGATCAGTTTGTCATCCTTAAGACGGCGTTCATTTTTAGCCCGCACAGCAAGAGAGCTCTTTCACGTCTTTGCTAAAAGTTTGCGCGCACAACTTGATGCCTTCCACCATCGTCAAATACGGAAACAATTGTCCGGCCAGGTCTTCTATTGTCATCCGGTTATGGATGGCCAGCACCGCCGCCTGGATCATCTCGCCCGCTTCCGGAGCCAGGATTTGTGCTCCAATCAAACGGTGGCTGCCGGCTTCGATGACCAGTTTGACAAAGCCTCGGGTTTCAAAGTTAGCCAGGGCACGCGGCACATTCTCCAGCGGCAACAGGCGGCTGTCGGTTTCGATATTGTTCAGGTGTGCGTCGCGTTCAGTCAAGCCGACGGTGGCCATTTGCGGTTCGGTAAACATCACCGCCGGCATCGCCGCCAGATCGATGGCGGCAACGCCGCCGGTCATATTGATGGCGGCTCGGGTTCCGGCCGCTGCCGCGACATAGACGAACTGCGGCTGGTCGGTGCAGTCGCCGGCGGCATAGATATGTTCGACATTAGTGCGCATGTGATCGTCAATACTGATAGTGCCATCCTTATTGACCTTAACCCCCGCTTTTTCCAGACTTAAGCCTTCGGTATTAGGCGGCCTGCCGGTGGCAATCAGTAATTGGTCCCCTGAAAGAAGTTGGCCTGACCGGGTTTTCAGGGTAAATTTTCCTGAACCGAACAAACTCTTTTTATAGCTCACAGCTTCTGCCTGGGTATTGGTTAGGATGGTCATGCCTTCGTCTTCCATGACGGCTTGCAATGCCGAGCCTATGGCGGGATCTTCCTTGTACATGAGCGTATGGCGGGCCAGCACCGTTACTTTCGACCCCAGCCGTAAAAAGGCTTGCGCCAGTTCCAGAGCGACTATCCCTGAACCAATGACGATCAAATGTTCCGGTAGTTGTTCTGCAATCAATGCTTCGGTCGATGTCCAGTAAGGTGTGCCTGCCAAACCAGGAATGGGTGGTATGCCAGGAGACGACCCGGTGGCGATCAGAAAGCGGTCTGCGGTAATTTCGGTGAATTCACCGTGTTCCTGATCGACAATGAGCGTGTTGGCGTTTTTAAACCGCGCCTGTCCTTTGATCAGATTAATCTCCGGATGAGTTGCCAAAATATTTTCATATTTGGCTGCTCTGAGTTCATCGACTCTAGCTTGCTGCTGGGCAACCAGTTGCTTGCGGTTTATTGCCGGTTGTTGTTTTTTAATGCCGGGAAACCCATGATTTTTTTGTAAGTGGGTAATATGCGCTGCGCGAATCATGATTTTGGAAGGCACACAGCCGATATTGACGCAGGTGCCGCCAATGATGGGATTGCGTTCAATCATCGCCACTTTGGCGCCCTTTTCCACTGCTTTAAGGGCGCAGGCGAAAGCGCCCGAGCCACTGCCGATGATCGCCACATGCAGCGGCTGGTCATTGTTTACAGGCACTGTTTTTTTATCGGCGTCGGCCGTCTTGTCGTCAATCTCTTTAACCTGATAACCTTTTTGCGCAATATGCTCAATCAGTGATTCAAGACGGGCATCTCCCGTCACCGTCAGGATGCCAATGCCTTCCGGGTAAGAAACTTTGATTTCAACACCGTCAAGCGTATTGAGTTTTTTCTCGATGCCATCAACACAGCTTGGGCAGGTCATGCCGTCAATTTTCAGTTTTTTGATCCACATGAGGATTTCCTTTTCTAGCACAACACAAAAAGCCTTTTATATCAAAAAGATGACATAAAAACGCAAGCAAAAACGGCCATAACAGAAAGCCCGCTAACTTGAACACAGTTTCAATATCCACGATTGTCTCCTCATTCTGTTTTATTGCGTTGGTGTAACCGCTGTTTTTTTCGGTTCCAGCAGTCTTGCCATCACAATCAGTTTTTGGGTCCACATAACGATTCCCTGAGTTATTTTGACTGGTGAACAGTCGCTGGGTAACCGGCATTTGTAGTCGCTTTAATCAAGGCTTCTATGCTGGTTTTTTGCGGATCAAACGTGACATCTGCCATTTTAGTATCGCCATCGACACTTACCTTTTGTACACCCTCGACAGCCTGTAAAGCCTTTTTAATGGTGATTTTGCACATCGCACAGGTCATGTTCTGCATAGCCAATGTGACCGATTGACTGCTGTTTTGATTTTGCACAGAAACAGGAGCCACTGCTTCAGCATGGGTTGTCTGCATTAATAAAGGTGTGGCTAACAAGCTCAACATTAAACATACGGTTTTAATAGTCATCATTATTCTCCTTAGTTCATAAAAATCGGGGCATACCAGGGAAAGGTCAATAGCAGTAAGATCAACGCCGAGCCAATCCAGAAGATCATCCGCTGTTTGTGTTTAACTTCTGATGAGGCACAGGCCTTACCTTCTTCGCAGCTATCCGGTATCAAATAGAGCTTGCGATACCCCAGACCAATAAAAATCAGGGTTAGAATAATAAAATAAGGCCTGACTGTTTCCATTGAAGTGAAGGCGCTCATCCATGCGCCGCCAATCCCTAAGGATATAAGCAGCAAGGGGCCGACACAGCAGACCGATGCGCCGATAGCGGCTAGCACGGCACCGATCCCTAACCAGGATGGATTTTCTGTGGTTGGTATTTCATGTTCTGTCGTCATAAGAATTTTCCTAAATAAAAACTAAGCGTCTGAGTGCTGCATTTAGCAAGGGTATGATGAATGCAGGGAATGTCAGGTTTTGAAAGTTCGGATAGGAGTCTAAATCCTGTACTACAGAACAGAGTCAAGAAGAATTATTTTAGAATGCTCAGGATTTTAAGTCCGAGTTATTTGGCCGCATCGGTTCCGTACCGATTGCGGCACTTCTAACCTCCAGGGAGGGAGGAAATGCCGCCGACTGCCGAGAGCAGTCGCGGTCGCCATCCCTGGCAGTCGAAAGGGCATCGATGAGGGAGCAATGTTCTGCGGAAGAATCGCTCTGGCAGCGTTTTATCAAGGCATCCAAAACATTACGAAGAGCTGTTAAATCCTTTATTTGTGCATCGATTTGCTGACATTTCTGTTCGGCAATTTTTCGCACATCAGCGCAATGATCGTCATCAAGCGATAACAGTTGGGCAATTTCTTTTAAGGTAAAACCCGCTTGTTGAGCGCGTTTGATAAATCGGATTCTGGTGATGGCATGGGCTGGATAGTGTCGGTAACCGCTACCGGGTTTACCGGGTTCATCCAGCATACCGATACGCTGGTAATAGCGGATGGTTTCAACAGTCACTTCGGCTTGTTTGGCTAGTTTACCAATTGTCAGTTTCATTTTTGTACCTGTGTGTCTAGTTTCGTGTGATTATATCCCGATTCGTAGCCGGTCATTATTCAAGGCGAAAGAGCAATTAAAAACCTTATGCACTCTGTTATTGCATGCATCGTCTTGCTATTGGCAGTCTTGAAGTGTTTGGATTATTGTGTTTCATTCCAAATGTTAATTGAAGGGGAAACACCACTATGAACGCATGGCATAAGCTATCGATTACCGAAGCCGTAAGCCTTCTTGCGACCGATATGGAGCAGGGTCTTTCTGCCAATGAAGCGAAAAAGCGTCTCACCCGGTACGGGCGAAATAAACTACGCAAAGGCAAACGATTTTCTGCCTTGGTCATTTTTGTAAGCCAATTCAAGAGTCTGGTTATCTGGGTGCTGATGGGTGCGGCGGCGGTTTCCGCTGCATTGGGCGAAACTATAGACGGCATCGCCATTATTGCCATCGTTATTTTGAATGCGATAATCGGTTTCCTTCAGGAATATCGCGCTGAGAAGGCGGCGGCCGCATTAAGTCGTCTGACAGCGCCCCATTGCCGCGTGGTGCGCGGCGGTCATAGCCTGGTGGTTACTACTATAGAAATCGTTCCGGGCGATATCCTGTTGCTGGAAGGCGGGGATCTGGTCGCTGCCGATGCCCGTCTGATTCAGGCATCCGTTCTTCGAATCAACGAAGCGCCGCTGACCGGCGAATCGCAAGCGGTAGGAAAATCCACAGACAAACTGCCTCAAGAAACGCCTCTGGCGGAGCGGAACAATATGGTCTTTCTCGGCACCAGCGTAACGGGGGGAACCGGTCGCGCTTTGGTGGTTAATACCGGCATGGAGACGGAACTCGGCCATATTGCCACGCTTCTGGATACCGCCGAAAGCGGAGAAACCCCGTTGCAACGCCAACTTGAACGGGCAGGACGCCTGCTGTTGATGGCCTGTTTCGGTATTGTCACGCTGATTTTTGGCTTGGGATTATTACGCGGAATTTCCCCGTTTGAGCTTTTCTTGAGCTCGGTGAGTCTCGCGGTAGCGGCTATCCCGGAAGGTCTACCTGCGGTGGTGACTATTGCGCTCGCGTTGGGTGTGCAACGCATGGTACAGCGTCATGCCCTGGTGCGGCGTTTGGCCTCGGTTGAAACGCTAGGCCGTGCCCAGGTTATCTGCACGGACAAGACCGGCACGCTAACGATGGGTGAAATGACCGCCCGCAAGTTGATCACATCAACAAGCTTGTATCGCGTCACCGGCGAAGGCTACGCCACTGAAGGCGCATTCTTTTCCGGCAACATGGAAAGCCTGCCGTCGGAAAGTCCTGAACTCCTGGTCTTGTTGCGTGCGTCGGCTGCCTGTAACGATGCCGAACTGGCCCTAGTCGATAACCGGCCTGTAGTCATCGGCGATCCTACTGAAGGGGCGCTGCTGGTGGTCGCCGCAAAAGGCGGTATTACCCGCGAGGTCTTCGAGACTGAAATGCCGCGCTTGGCGACGGTGCCTTTCGATTCCGACCGTAAACGGATGACCGTCATCCGTCGTCGGGAAAACTATAGCTGGGCATTCGTCAAAGGTGCGCCCGAAGTTATTCTCAATCGTTGCACCCTGATCCGAACCGATCAGGGAGTAAGAGAACTGACCGAGAATGACCGTAGTCGAATGATACAAGCCAATGCCTTACTGGCGCACGATGCCCTGCGTGTGCTTGCCGTGGCCGAGCGCCCGCTGGACGGCTTCAATTTCGAAGCAGGCAGGGGTGTAAACGACGCCGAGATTGAGCAGAAGCTTACTTTTTTGGGACTCGTAGGCTTACAGGACCCACCTCGTGCCGAGGCACGGGAGGCCGTGGCTAAATGTAAACGGGCAGGCATCAAATCCGTGATGATTACAGGCGATCATCCGGACACTGCACGGGCAATAGGTCTTGAATTGGGCATTCTGGCCAAGGGCGACCAAGTTCTCGTAGGCGCTGAACTTGACCGCCTGGATGACGAAGCGCTGAAGGAGCGTGTCTCGCAAGTTTCCGTTTATGCGCGGGTTACCGCCGAGCACAAACTCCGCATTGTCCGCGCATGGAAAGCGCTGGGCGCAGTTGTAGCGATGACCGGGGACGGGGTTAACGATGCGCCTGCGATCAAAGAGGCGTCCATCGGTATCGCTATGGGGCTAACCGGTACCGAGGTGACCAAAGAGGCCGCGGATATGATTGTTACGGATGACAACTTTGCTTCCATTGTTGCTGCCGTGGAGGAAGGGCGGGGTATCTATGACAATATCGCTAAAACCTTGGCTTATCTGTTGGGCAGTAGTACCGGCGAATTGATCGTAATGCTGATAGCCGTCCTATTGGGTTGGCCGCTGCCGTTATTGCCGCTGCATCTTTTGTGGATCAATCTGGTAACGGACGGCTTTGCAGCGCTGGCCCTCTCGACCGATCCGATTGATCCCTACGTGTTGAGCCGTCCGCCGAGACATTCCCAGTCAACATTGCTAAATCGGGGTTTACTCAAACTCACCCTATTCACCGGCTTGCTGGCCGCCAGTGTCACGCTCGGCGTGTTTGCTTATGAACTCTATATCATCGGCAGCGGTCTTGATCATGCCCGCGACGCCGCCTTTACCGCTTTGGTGATCACCGGATTGCTGCGTTCTTTCGGCGCACGGAGCGAGCAGCGTACCCTTTGGCAGATAGGCTTGTTTTCCAATATCCGCTTATTTTTGGTTGTCGCAGTGAGTTTTTCTTTGCAGTTGGCGATACATCATGCCCCCATGCTGCAAACGCTATTCCGGATTGAACCGGTTTCTCTACATCAGTGCGTGTCGTGGATCGGTGTTGGATTCATACCGTTGCTTGTCCTGGAACTGAGAAAAGTCATTCGCCGCTTCCGAGCAAAGAAAAATTGAAACAACAATACAGCCTTAAGCTAAAACACCAGTTCATATTTTGGGAATGAAATGCGCGGTTAAGTTTAGTGTCAAATAGAGACAACCACCCACCATAACCTATTTGACGTTCATTGATGATGCCCTCTAATTGCAGGTGAAAAAGATAAAGTAATTATTCCCGTTTGTCCGATTTACCATTCATTGGCGTTAAACGCCCTTACTGGCTTTCAATACCAAAAGCCAACTCGCCCTTTAACGACTTGGCCCTCTTGGCTTGTCCGGTTTTGGCTGTCGTTGTGGAGCTACTTTTTGTTGATTATCCCGCCCTGGTTCCGGTTTCTTTGCACTATCCAAAGCCGGCGCAGATAAACCCGATGCCGCCGTCTTTTTCCGCTCGGCCTCAATGAAAGCCTTACCACGGGCTTGAAGATCGTCACGCTCGGCACGTCGCCGCTGCAACTCAGAATTCATGTCCGGATTGCTAAATTCCACTCGCAAACCCGTCTTAAAAGCAGCCTCAATAAGCTGGTTTTGAAATTCCTTACTACCATCGACCTTCAAAGTCGGGCCGAATTTCTGCACGGCCAAGCGTAAACTAGCCTCGACCGCTAAATTGTCTTTGGCTGCGGCCACCGTTATCCGCTTGCCCGAATCAATGACCAGGGCGCGGCTTTTTGTTGCATCGGCATAATAAGTAACATTACCGCTTCGGTCGATTGAATAGGCCAAATCAGACGCTATAGGTGCCGATTTAGATTGTTCGCCGCGCGTAGCGTTGCTTTCAATGTTATTCGCCCCTTCAGGCACTCCAGCCGTGCCACGCTGACGGCGTAACTCGGCCAAGGCCGCTTCATCGCCAGCGTTCGCCCGTTCGGCCAAAAACGCTCGGTACCGCTCCTGGTAGCTTTGCCGCTCCTTCAATTGTTTCCGCTCGATGGCTATTATTTCGCACAAAGCCATATCTTCAGTAACGCGCTTCATGCTGGCGATCGACAGCGCCGCCTTGCGTTCAACAGGTGATTTTCGCTTATAGCTTTTGATGGTTCGGCGTTGCACCTGGTAAGCGTTCCGGATCTGCGCGCGACGTTCACGCTCGCCCTGGCGCTGCGCCTCCCACTCTTTGGCTTTCAGTTTAGCCTGGTCTGGCTGTGCCTTTCTAAAAGCTTCCCAAAGTTCACGCAGTGGCGCTGATCTAGCCTCGATAACCTCGCGGCCTACCTGATCGGCATACACCTTCCGCAAAATCGGCGCTGCTTCACTAAACGATAAGCGCACTTCTTGAGTAAGAAAATCGGATACATTCAAATTCCTGGTACCCGCCTTGATCCGGTCGCCTCCATCCTGGCCTTTTGAAATCTGGTATCTTTCAGGAATAACACCGTGCGTTTTGCTCAAGTGGGCCAGCAATCGGCCAGCGTCCAATTCTCGCTTGATCTGCGCGAACTCGCTCAAAGTCGCTGCCTTGGCCTCAGTCGCTCGTTCTCGCTGTTCAGCGGCCAGCTGGCCGGTCACATTGTCGGCGCTCCTAATGTCGCGCGGTTTCGGTTCCGCCTGACTTACTTCATGCTCCGAAAGTTCTACTCTTGCCCCAAGAACATCCCGTCGCAAGCCGTTATCTGGTTTGTCTCCTTGTTGCTCCATGTGATTAGGAACATCACCCGGCAATAACACTTCACCTCGTCCGGCGATGCGAACCACACCGAGTTCGGACAAGCTTCGCAAGCGGTTTTTATTTTGAGGCGGCGGCTTTCGTCCAACCCTTCCAATGTTGGGCTTGCCGGGAAGCCCTCCCCCTGGGATGAGGTCGACGAATCGAGATCCAGAGTTGTCTCTGGTAGCGGCGTGTCCAGCGCCGCCATAGCGGCCTCCAGCTCGTCCTCTAATTGTTGTGGGTTCTCGCTCATTCGTGTTCTCCTTCCGATGCCTAGAATAAAAAGCGGTCGCACGGTCGGCTAAAATCGCCTTCTTATCGTCGCGCTCTGCGCCACGATAATGAGTGTATAGCTTGCGGTTTCCGCTGTTGATGTATTTCAGTTCTGGTGCACGTACCTCGTGCCATTCCTTCAGCTGGGCGGTAAGCTCCGGCGCTGTCATTCGTGGCGCTTGCTGGCTGTCGTATTGCTTCCGGACTTCGTCGGCTAGAAATAGCCTTTTATCAGCCTCCGGCTTCTCGATGAATTCACGGCTGAAGACGTAATCCTTTAGGTTGATGCCCTTCGCCTGGTTTGCCAGTTTGACGTTTTGATATTCGTTATCCTTCCCAGCGTTGCGGGTGCGTGTTGCCCCATACTTGGCCAGCAAGTCTTTAAAGGTGTTGTAGTCGCTGATTTGTCGATCAAGCACGTCCGACAAAACCCGCTCTTTGAATGTCTTAGCGTTGCCCTGGAACAAATCGCCTTTGTACCGGCTGATAATTTCGCTTTCATCGGTGAACTTAATACGCCGGTTATCTTTCGGGCTGGCTAGGCCATATTTTGCGTTGGCGTGTTCCTGGAACGCCTCAAGGAATTTTGTTTGTTGATCTACTTTTCCGAACGGATTTAGGTTCTGGCCAGATAATAGATTTTTCTCCGGAATCACTATATGGATATGGGGCTTCCGCTCTACTAACTCGCCGGTTTTCCGGTTGGCGTAGCTTTTTATCTTTGGTAAGTGGGCTTCAGCATAAAAGTTGAATTCATCGGCATCATAGGCACTCATTGAGAATGCTTTGAAATCATCGGTGATGTCTTTAAGGGTTTCGTTGGTTAGAAAATCTTCTTTGAACGCCAAGGTGATATGCAAATAGCGCTCACCCTCCTTTTCCATGCCTTTGATGATGGTATCGGTTAGATCCAGATCCCCGTCCAGGATAACGCGCTCGTCCAGTTCGTCGCGGGACATTTCCCGGTCGTGCTTTTGGCCGCTAACCAGGTATTCGGCAATTCCATCGTTGCCGCCTGTGATTCTAATCAGCATCTTTTATGATGGCTTTCATCAACTGGGCGATGATTTGCAGCACGGCCAGGATGCCGGTATAGGTCGCCTCGGAGACACTACCGGCCAAATGGGCGGCATTGGCTTTATGGGCCAGTTGGTTCATGTTGTTACTGGCTTTATTGAACAGGTAAATAATCCGGTCTTTATCGGCGCTGGATTTAGGACGGGCGATAACTTGGGTTTTGTTACCCAAGACGCAATCGCGGAAAAAGTCAGAGGACTTCATACCGGACGCTTCAACTTTTTCCAGGTAGGCGGCATGATCGGCGGAGGTCAATCTGAAGCTAACGGGACGGGTTAACTTTTCCGTGGCAACTGCCTTTTTTTTGCTGGTCATAATCTGGCCTCCTGAGTTGTTGCCGGCAATTGTTTTTATCTGCGCGTAGCGCCGGCTTTTTTGCTGTTGGGTTTCAAAGGGGCACCCTTTGGCACGTGGATATTTTACGAGCTGCGTAGCAGATTGTAAACATATCCGACGTGCCTAAATAATATTAAGAAATTAATAACACGGCACAAAAACCGCATAAACACTACAAACAAACATCAAAAAACAGCTTGACGCTGCACTAAAGCTGCATAATAATTGCCACTAGACGCCAAAACGCATTGACAACACTGCACCAAGACGACAATATAAAGGCTCCTACAGTGCAAAAACTAAATTTGTATTGTGCAATACAGAATAAGGAGTACGAATAATGCAGAAACCCAGCATTGCTGAGGCGCTCCGCGCATTAGCAACTGATGATACAGCCAGATCTGAAACTGCTCGCCTTAGAGATATTATTGATGATATTGAAGCAGCTCTATCTGCCGGAGTAAGTCGCGCGGCCATTCTCAAAATTTTACACGATCAAGGTTTTACCATGACCCCAAAAAGCTTCGAGAGTGCGCTTTATAGAATCAGGAAGCAACGATTGAAGAAAGAACAACAATCGACCAAAGCCCCAACTAATGAAAACCAGGACAAACCCAACAAGGAGGAAAAACAAAAAAAAACAATAAGTGACAATCCAGAACCAGAAAAGGACTTATCCGGCTTGACCGACAAACAACGACGGGAACGTGTCGCCGATAAATACATAAATACAGAGCCAAAAAACCCGTTACTAAAGCGACTTTTGGATAAAGACAAGAACAAGGACGACTAAAACATTCAGCTTTACTACCAACCCACTCTTTGAACAACCTTAAGGAATAAAAAATGAAAATAGCCGTTATAAACTTCTCTGGAAACGTAGGGAAAAGTACCGTCTCAAGACACTTTCTAGCGCCGCGTCTAAAGGATGCCCAAATAATCGCAGTCGAAAGTATCAACTCGGACGGCACTCAGGATGAATCAATGCGTGGAAAACAATTTGGCGAATTACTCGAAGCGCTGGCCTTAATGGATGACGCTGTTGTTGACATCGGCGCTTCCAATGTTGAAGACTTCGTCAACCTCATGAAGCAGTACCGTGGAAGCCATGAAGACTTTGATTTTTACGTTGTGCCCACTGTTTCAAAAACCAAACAGCAACGCGATACCATATCAACATTAGAGGCGCTTGCGGATATAGGAATACCGGCCAAAAAAATACGCCTGATCTTCAATATGGTTGAACTGGACGAGACGCCTGAACGTGTTTTCTCTAGTCTTTTTAACTATCACGCCAGTGAAAAGAACTTCATATTGAAGCCTGATGCTGTTATTCATGTGAATGATATTTTTGGCAAGATCAAAGGTTCTGAACAGAGTATTGACGCTATTCTCAACGATCAAACTGATTTGAAAGCACAGCTTTCAGCAACAACAGATCAAGCCGAAAAATTGCGAATTGCCCAATTGATAGCTATCAAACGGCTTGCAGCCGGTGTAACAGAAGAACTGGATGGCGTTTTCAAAACATTGTTCAAATAGGGGACAAAATGACCGAATTTTCACACAGAGAAAGGGACGCGCTGCTGGCTGAAATACTTGGTGATGTAGGCTTACTGCTTAAATCTGTCGGTTTGTTGAAAGACATTTTACCACGTCAAACCGAAGAAACGGCACAACGTTTAACCGAGATTATTGGACTAATCGACAAAGCCGGCGATGACTATCTCACGAAAAAAAACGCTTCTCTCGCTGCTCACCGCATACAACTGGATAATGACCTCATAGAGGCAAACCTAGAATTTAAGCGGAATCTAGGAGCACTTATTTCGGGACATGAAGCTGTCATTAAAACCAAATGCACAGAGCCAGTGCTCCAAATGCTGAACTCAGTACAACGAAGCCAACACAGCTTATTGAAAAAGGCTATGTTAATAGCACTTACATCATTATTCAGCGGCGCTATCGGTGGTGGCTCAATGTATTTTGCTGCAACTCACTGGACTACGCCAAAAAAAGAACGGGATGAGTTAGCTCAGGAAGTGGAGCAACTTAAGCAAACACTAGCCAAAGCCAAAGCCTGGGGAGTAACGTTCGTTGAGGACAAAGACGGGAGGTTCATTTTACTACCACCAGGAAAAACCGGGAATACCGGCTTTACATCCACCAATGGCAAACAAAAGGCCATAAAACTTGAGGACTAAGCGAGTAAATAAATCCTACGTAAATAATAGCAACTGAATATAAGTATTAGACTACAACCAACTTAATAGGTGGTGTGATGGACGAAAAAGAACTATTAGCCAACCAAAATAACAAACCAAATATTGGAAAGCCTTAAACAAAGGACTTGCACAACCAAAGCTCCAATAAATGTCCGAATGCATACGGTTATCTTTTTTGCCGAAGCTGTAACTTCGATTGTGGCCATCCCCTTAAACACCAGGTTATTTTCAGATCCCAGCACTCCACTACCGGCTTTAGTCAGTCGTCAATTTCAACAATGTTTCTCGCCCTTCGTCTAACTTGTTGTTGAGTATTATTGTATAATGGTATACACTTAAACACGTAAACCATTATAAAGGTACACACATGAAAACAATCGCTATCGTTAGTCAAAAAGGCGGGGCCGGTAAAACAACCCTGGCCGTTCACTTAGCCGTTTGTGCAGAACTGAATAAAAAATCAACCGTTGTTCTCGATCTTGATCCGCAGGGTTCAACTGTCGCATGGCGACAAAGTAGAGAACTGGAAACGCCGGACGTACTTGCAGCAACTCCGGAACAACTGGCATCGTTAAAACAACAGGCCAGCGACTTAAAAACACACTTGCTCTTAATCGACACCGCCCCGCATTCAAATAAAGCGGCGGCCATGTCCGCCCAATTCGCAGACCTGGTTTTAATTCCGTGCCGCCCTTCTGTACTTGACATTAACGCCATTCAATCAACACTCGACACGCTAAAACTGACTAACACCCCCGCCGTTATTGTTCTTAATGGAATCCCAACAAGTGGACACCGTGAGCAAGAAGCGCGAGACGCGCTTAAGGGAATGTGTGAAGTTGCCCCCGTCGCTATTTATAACCGCGTGGCTTACTCAGACGCTTTGAATGATGGTAGAGCGGTCAACGAATACGATCCGAAGGGCAAAGCGGCCAAGGAAATCATGGCCCTTTACCGCTGGTGTATGAAACAATACAATTAAACGCGTATACCATTATACAAGTATAGGATAAAACACAATGGCCGAAAAACCACCTGTAAAGACTTCAAAACCAAAACGCGCTTTGCTGTCTCACGCAGTGCAAGCGCAACAACCAACACCCAACACGTCACGCCCTACAGAAACCGGCGAAGTGACAGCACAAAAACAACGATCTGGCCGCGTCGGAACTAAAATGCTAGGCGGACATTTCAGCGAACCGGCACAAAGACAATTTAAAGTCCTTGCGGCAGAGCAGGGCAAAACAGTTCAAGTGCTGCTCGAAGAAGCTTTAAACGACCTGTTCAAAAAGTACCATAAAGAGCCCATAGCGTAAGGTATACGCGTATACCTTATATTTTGGTATACGCGTATAGGAAGCTAACAAGAGACTTTTCCGCTGAATTAATTCGTCATTAATTCATCCCATGTTTTTTGATCAATCCCAACTTCATTTTTGGCTTTAGCCAATCCATTACGACTAGCCAACTCCACGGCTTCTCTTGCCCATGCGTCAGTACCAGCTATTCCACCGTCCTTTAAAACCCTCAAAATCGCTTCAGACAAATCTGATAGTTTTCTTCGTTCGCCTGGTTTATCTGTGTACATAGGTTAGCACCTCTTTTATTAATGAATACAATCACACACGTATACTACTAAATGAAGTATACGTGTATACACAATAACCACTTTTATTCTTTTGCGGCGGCTTTGTTTTTCGCCGTCCTTTCTGGTTTTTGCTGCGTTAAAGTTGTCAGCTGGCCGCGCAGTTCGGCCGCCTCTTCTCCGGCTCTCTTTGCCTCGCTACGAACATCCTTTATTTGTCGCCGCATGTCTTCAATTTCCCTAGCCGCAGTATCAAGCGCTATCTGTTGGGCCTGGGCTTGATTTCTTGAGCTGTTGAGTTCCTGGACGCTCTGCTGGCTTTGTTTCTCGGCCATTTCTGCACGAGCTTCTGCTTTTGTTGCCCGTTCGGTCATAGATTCCAGCTTGGCCGCCAGAACCGCCGCTTGTTGCTCGGATAGAATGCGGGCTTTACTTTCTGAATCCAGGGCCGCGCGTAGACGCTCGATTTCTGCCGCCTGTTCTCCTAGCCGTTCGGCACCTGCTTCAATCTTAAGCTGAGCCTTGGCTAGATCAACCCGCGCCGCTTCAGCGGCTTGCTGCTCGCGCTCGATGCGTTCAGCTTGTGCTTTAATGTCGGCCGCTTGCTGTTCTGCCTTGCCTGCCAGCGTGTCGCGCTCGGTTGTAAGTTCGGCAACTTGTTCAAGCAATTCATCACGTTCAATTTCCAAGGATTCGCCAGCGTTCGCCAGTTCGGCCGCTTCTTGTTGTGATTGCACTAATTTGCTTTCAACTTCCGCCCTGGCGCTGGCTGCCGCCTTTTCTATTTCCGCTGCAATTGCACTCGTTAAACTGGCCGGTAATTCAGGAGCCGCAACGGCGGCTTGGGGTCTGGTTGCTCTCCAGGCGGTTAAATGCTTGTGTACCGTGTTAGGGCTACCCGTGCCGATCCGGTCGCGCACGGCGTTAATGGTGGGTTGTTGGCCTTCGCCTATAATTGCATCTGCGGCCGCCGCTACTTGTTCGTATGTAATGCCTGTTCTAGCCACGCTCTTCCCCTATTGATTAATAAAATATCGTATTTCGTATTGAGTATTTCATATTATACATAATACGATACAATACATAATACATTATTATATGGATTGGCAATATTTTTGATGTGTTTCACGTTTTGTTTAGCGGTGTAGATAGGCGAGCGAAACCGAGCCGGTGCTGTATAACACCGCAGAATATCCGCTTGTGAACGAAGAAGACAAGGCAGACACCCACTCAGCCAATATTGAAAATATAAGCCAAGATCCTCTTTTGATAGCCTATTCAACCGCTTTAAAGACTGACAAAAGCCAATATTCACGTAAGTCGTATACTTTCATAACCAGAATTTTAGCAGCTAAAATTTCAAAAGTTCGGCAGTGAATACTCTCCTCTCTTGGCGTTAAACCTACTCCTTGTTTTTAGCTACACATTGCTTTTTTTGGAAGGGATCTGTGGCCGCACGGGCTTTTATCTAAAAAGCGGCGAAGCCTCCTTTTTGCTTTTATCAATATCAACCCGCGAAGCTCCTTTTTGCTTTTATCAATATCAACCCGCGAAGCTCCTTATAGAGTTTCTGAAAAAAAATCTGAATAAGTTCCGACACTAAAAATATCTTGTGCCGACACTTAAAATTCGCGTGACTCCAGGTTGTCCACAATTACCGACACTTAATTTCTAATTTTTCTAAAGTCGGTTTCTGTTGAGTGCTGGCGGCTCGTTTTTTAGTCGTTATGAGTGAATTATTGATGTTTTAGCGGGGCTTGCAGCAAAGGCAGGGAGCGGGATAGGGGCTTTTTCTAAGTACTAGGCACAGCTAGCCAGAACCGCTGAAAGCAGCTTGTACTGATAGGGAATAGCGAGGAGGGCAACCGTTAGGGCGGCTTTAATTTATCTTTGGCTGTCGCAAAAAAATCTGCGGCATGTGTCATTTTGCCGGAGCGCTTTACGGGTGCGGCGGCTTTGGGTTTTGCGGCATTGATCGCCATCTGGATGTGCGCCAGCTCCTTGCGGCGTTTCTTCTCTTCGCGTTGGATTTTCCGTTCAGTTGCCTTGCGTTGCTCGTGTTTCAGCCAATCCAGGAGGCCGAGCGCCGCAAAAAAGTGTTTGCTGACCGCGCGGATCGCGGCCAAGCCCTTGTAGGTTCCGTCCATCAGTTTTTCGCAGATCGGGTGAACGGTAATGATTCCGGCTTTCTTCAGATCGCGGATTGCGCGTTCCGCCCGGCGCTCACCAAGGCCTGTGAGTGTGGACAAATAGGGCATGGTCAGCCCCATCCCGCCATTTTCACCCGGTATCACGACTCGGTAGGTCACCAAGTCCATATAATGGAGTATGCAGCTCATTAAAAGTACGCAAGCTTCCCGGCGCTCGCTGCGCTGTTGCCGGTCTGAGTCGTTGGCCGCATTGAGCAATGGAAACAATTTCGGATTTGAGAAATACCCGCACAGCTTGGCAATGGATGTGCGCAACACCGAAGGCCGCAAGGCGTGTTTTTCAGGGGGAGCGAAGAATCGCGGGGCATCAGGTCGATGACCGCATTTGTTGCCGGAAGAGGCTTTTTTAAGCGTCTTTAGGTCTTTGCGAGTGAGGTTAGAATTCACATGGCCTGTTCTTCTTGGCGGCCAGTGTTTTTATTTTTTTTGAAAGCATGCTATAATTCTTCCGTAATTATCGACGAACCCCCTGTGTTTATAAAGTGACTTCCGCCAAGATGAGACTTTATAGGTGCTGGGGGTTTTGTTTTTTATTCTTCTTTTCCTACTTCACGCGATTTTTTAATAAAGCTTTTTCTTAATTTCGCGCTTTTTGTCAGCCAAAAAAGCCTGACAAATGCAATAATTTCAAATTACTACGTATTTCCGCTTATTCTATTTGGTTTGCCCATAATTTTCAAGTGAGCCTCGCCGTAGTCTCTCACGGCCATTGCTGCGCTCCATGCAACAAACGCAAAATCTGCACAGTTTCTTCGCCCTGGATACGATAGACGACAATGAACGGTGTGCCACTGATAACCAGTTCTCGAGTTCCCTTTTTGCGCCCAACTCGCCCCAACTTGGGATAATCCGCCAATTTGCCGACATGGCTGGCTATCTTGTCGCCCTGCTCAATAGCGGCGCTAGGGTTATCCTGCGCAATATAATCCAATTGAGCGTCGCGGTCTGCGATTGCGCCAGAAAGCCAAACAATCAAGATTGAGCTTCTTCAATCCGTTTAACCAGCTCGGCCCGCTTCACGGCCCAGCTTGCGGTTACTTCTTCGTGCGAAACCCATTGGGTGTTTGGGTCATCCGCTTCTATTAATGCCTTCTCGACCTCACCACGAAACCATCGATCATATTCGATGGCCTCACGGGCGTGGCGCATGGCTTCCGCTCGATCCGGACGCGTATAGGTATGAACCGTGGCCGGGTCGTATTTCGTCGCGTCCACGTCAAAGCGGCTAATGCCGATTTCCTTCAGGTAAGCCACCAGTGTTTCCAGTTTCTTAAACGTCCGGATTTTTTTGCTGCGGGTGGCGGACAAAGGCCGCTCCAGCATGCCGTATTTAATCATCACGCCCCAGCCGCCCACTTGGCCGATCACATGAGCGCCCCGGACGGCTCCAGCTTCTACGAGCCGTGATAAGGTGTTGTGGTCGATGGTTTCAGCCGTCATAAAACATAAACCTGCGATGTCGTGGATTAAACAATGATTATTATCATACGCAATTTATCAATGATTGCAAGACAGCAGCCGGAGTTCCTTATTGACGCGGTGCAACGACGCCGACATGCTTATAAAGAGTAGTCCGGGATACGCCATAGCGACGAGCCACATCAGCAACATGAATACCTGGATCGCGCAGCAATGCCTTGATCTCGCGTACTTGCTTGTCGTCAAGCTTAGGCTTTCGGCCACCCGCACGACCACGTGCTCGAGCTGCGGAAAGCCCTGCGTGAGTGCGCTCACGAATTAGGTTTCTTTCAAATTCAGACAATGCCGCAAAGACATGAAAAACCAGCTTGCCGGATGCACTAGCTGTTTCAATCTTCTCCGTTAAACTCTCAAAGCCAATGCCATCATGATCTAACTCGGCTACGATTCGCACTAGGTCAGGCAAACTACGCCCCAGTCTATCTAATCGCCACACTACAAGCGTATCCCCTTTTCTTAAAGCTTTTCGACACTGCTCAAGCTCGGCTCGGTCAGTATTCTTACCACTAGCCGCTTCTTCATAGATAGTGCTGCACCCGGATTTTTTCAAAGCGTCGCGTTGTAAGTCCAGGTTTTGATCGTCGGTCGAAACACGAGCGTATCCTATACGTTGATTCACGTACATTTCCTTAACATAGTTAAATTGACGAGAATATTAACACTCTTTGGTTAAAAAAGAGGTCAAAAAGATTGTTTTCCGAACCTGTCCAGAAAACGACCGTTTTTTTGACACATGTGGTTAAGCAATGCTTCATGCAATTAAATGTAGTAGTTCAAACCTAATCTGACAGTTACTGGTTTTTTAGAGGTGTCTGCCAGGTTAAATTCAGCCTATAAATTTTTCTTTCCAGACGGATTTGCCGTCCTATAAGGTGGCCATGGAGTTCTGTAAAATTTAAGCCCCCATTCTGGAATAATATGTTTTAGCTTTTGATAATTAAAATGAATACCGGTAGACTGTAAAAAACACGACACCATCAGATAATGATTAAACAGCGATTTTTATTATTTTTAATACTCATAATGGTCATTACGCCGGTTTGGTCGGCGCTTGGCTATTATTCGGGTATAGTGAATTCATTATCTGCTGAATCGTCTTTCGAACCCTCTTCCGAACAAGGCATCGCTGTAACCGATTCGGCCGATGCTGCTCCACACAATTCCGATCACTGTCTGCATCAGGATAAATTTAAAATAACCTGCCATGCCAACGCGAGTTGTACCTTTCATATTTGTGGTGATGTAGGCATCGCCACCGTTTTTTTATTGACTCAAGCCTATAGTTCGTACCGCTACGAACATTGGGAAAAGTCCGCTTCCCGTTCTCTGTCATCCTCCCCAAAAATAAGACCCCCTATTAATAGCCTCCAACAGTCGTAGGATAGGCAGACTTTTTTGCCTTTAATAACCCAGGGATCAAGCGCCCTCGGGTGAATATCTTGCGCCGACTCAACATAACCTATCCGTTTCACGGACTTTATAACGAGTATAGGAGGACGCATGTCTCCACACATTATTTTCAAGTATTTTAGCTTGATTACGCTGTTGTTTTCAGCCTGTGTATTTGCAGCTGAACAGCCGGTCATCGAGCAAGTATTAACATTAAAAGCGGCAACCGATCAGGCCGTTCAGGATAACCCCGATCTGGCGCAAATACAGGCCAGGGCTCAGGCGATGGCGGCTATTCCTTCGCAAATGGGTACCTTGCCCGACCCTGAAATCAGCTTCAACGCAATGAGTTTGCCGGTTAATACCTTTAGCACCCGGCAGGAAGATATGACGCAACTGGGCGTAGGTATTTCGCAATCCTTTCCTTTTCCCGGCAAGCTGAGTTTGCGCGAACAAGCGGCGGCTTTTGAGGCGGAAGCCGCCACACAAAATATCACCGAGGTACGCTGGCAGTTACTGAGTGAGGTTAAAACCACCTGGTGGCTGATTTTTTACCTGGACAGGGCGATTCAGATTGTTGACAACAATCATGCGCTGTTGCGGCAGTTTGTTGAAATTGCCAGGACTAAATATGAAGTCGGCGAAGGGTTACAGCAGGATGTATTGCTGGCCCAACTGGAATTATCCAAACTGCTCGATCAGCAATTGATGCTGAAAGCCTCGCGGCGCAATGCCGCTGCCAGCCTGAACGCGCTGCTGGATAAACCGGCCAACGAAGAAATCCGTTTACCGGACAAGATTGACTCGCAATTGCCGACCATCAAGCAGGAAAACCTGCTCTATCGACAGGCGGAAACATCGAGAGCCGTACTGGAGGGTAACCGGCAAGGCATTAATGCCGCGCAGTCGCGGTTGGATTTGGCAAAAAAAGACTATCTGCCTGATTTCAATCTGGGCGCATCTTACGGCGCTAGAGCCAACACGCCTGCCGGTGACCGGCGGGCCGATCTGTTAAGTTTGAACCTGAGCATGAATGTGCCGATCTTCGCCGCCCAAAAGCAGGCCAAGGCAGTAGACCAGCGTACCAGCGAACTGATGCAGGAAAGATACGCGTTCCAGGATCAGTGGAACAAGGTACGCTCGCAAATTTCGCAAGGCTACAACGATTACAAACGTGCTAAAGACCAAGTGGTGTTATTTGAAACCGGCATCGTGCCGCAGGCAAGACAAACCGTGGCCTCGATGCTGGCGGGTTATCAGGTCAACAAAGTCGATTTCCTGAATTTGGTGCGCAGCCAGCTTACCTTGTTCGAATACGAAACCCAATATTGGAAAGCCTTTACCGAAGCCAATCAGTTTCTGGCGCAGTTAAATGCAGCGGTCGGCGAGGAGGAAATTTATGAATAAGCGGGTATTAATAAAAGCGGTGCTGATGCTGGCTTTGGGTGCCGGCAGCGGATATTGGTTGGCTATGTCAAAATTAAAGGTTGAAAGTACACAACCCGATATCGCCTTACCCGAAGCCAAGAAACCCTTGTTTTATCGTCATCCGATGAATCCATCGGTTACCTCTCCGGTACCGGCAAAGGATAACATGGGCATGGATTATGTACCGGTTTATGCCGAAGACAATAGCCCACCACAACGCAAAATCCTGTTTTACCGGAATGCAATGAACCCTTCGGTAACGTCCCCGGTTCCGGCAAAAGATACTATGGGCATGGATTATGTGCCTGTGTATGCCGACGAGGCTAAAACCGACGAACCGGCGGGTTCCATTAAAATCGATGCCGTCACCGTGCAAAACATCGGGGTGCGCACCGCTACCGCAAAAAAGAGCGTACTTTCGCATACCATTCGAGCCGTTGGCCGAGTGGCCTATGATGAAGAGCGCATCGTGCGTTTGCATCCCAAAACCGAAGGCTGGATTGAAACCCTGCGCGTCGATAAAACCGGGCAATGGGTCAAGAAGAATGAAGATTTACTGAGCATTTATTCGCCGCAACTGGTCGCCACTCAACAGGAATATGTGCTGGCGTTAAACGGCCTTAAGGCGCTCGAAAAAAGCCCTATTGAAGACATACGCCTGGGTGCTGAGGAAATGGTCGTCAGTTCCCGAGAACGCTTGAAACTGCTGGATGTACCCGAGCATCAACTGCATGATCTGGCTAATAATCATAAAGTCAAAAAAGGCTTGCATATCCATACACCGGCGGACGGTATCGTGATCAACATAGGCGCTCGCGAAGGGCAGTATGTAACGCCGGAAACAGAACTTTACATGATCGCCGATTTATCGAAAGTCTGGGTTTACGCCGATATTTACGAATACGAACTACCCTGGGTCAAAGTGGGCGACCCGGTTGAAATGCAACTGGCCGGAATTCCTGGGCGTGTTTTCAACGGGCATCTGGCTTTCATTTACCCTTATGCCGAAGCGAAAACCCGGACTATCAAAGTGCGCTTGGCATTTGATAATACCGACTTGTTGTTAAAGCCCGACTTGTTTGCCGAAGTGACCATCTATGCCGGTAAACAAGTGGATGCCGTGGTGATTCCCTCCGAAGCGGTCATTCGTTCCGGCACGAAAAACCAGGTTTTTGTCGTGCGCGGTTCCGGCAAGTTTGAACCCCGCCTGATTACTACCGGCTTGGCATCCAATGGCGATATTGCCGTGCTTGACGGACTAAAAGCGGGTGAAGAAGTCGTCACTTCCGCGCAATTTCTAATCGATTCCGAATCCAAGCTGCATGAAGCCACGGCAAAAATGACGGAACCTTCGACGCCGCAACAGCCGGAACCGAACCGCTTGATCATGGAACAGGGAGCGCATAAACATGACTGATTTCATTATCAACACGTGTTTGAAAGACCGTTTTATGGTGCTGCTCGGTGCCGTTATCCTGGCGCTGGCCGGACTTTGGTCGTTTAAAAACATGCCGCTGGATGCAATACCGGATTTGTCCGATGTACAGGTCATCGTGTTCACCGATTATGCCGACCAATCGCCGCAGGTGGTCGAAGACCAGGTCACCTATCCGTTGACCACCGCCATGTTGGCGGTGCCTCACGCCAAAGTGGTGCGCGGCTATTCCTTCTTCGGCCTGTCGTTTGTCTATGTGATTTTTGAAGACGGCACCGACATCTACTGGGCGAGATCCCGTGTATTGGAATACCTGAATTACGTTAAAGGCCGGTTGCCGCAGGGCATCACGCCGACACTAGGCCCCGATGCGACCGGCGTAGGCTGGGTTTACGAATACGCACTGGTCGATAAAAGCGGCAAGCACGATCTGGCGCAACTGCGCTCTCTTCAGGACTGGTATTTGCGCTATCCGCTACAGACCGTTTCCGGCGTGTCCGAAGTGGCCTCTGTTGGCGGTTACGTCAAGCAATACCAAGTCGAGGTCGATCCTAATGTGCTGCAAGCCTATCAAATCCCTTTGTCCACCGTGATTGCCGCGATCAAGCGTTCCAATAACGATGTCGGCGGCCGGCTGTTTGAAATGGGGGAAACCGAATATATGGTCAGGGGCTTGGGTTATATCAAATCCATCGCCGATCTGAAAACCATCCCGGTCGGCGTCGATGCCAACGGTACGCCAATACGTTTGCAAGATGTCGCACATATCCAGCTCGGCCCCGAACTGCGCCGTGGCGTGACCGAGCTGAACGGCGAAGGCGAGGTGGCCGGTGGCGTGGTAATCATGCGCTTTGGCGAAAACGCGTTGGCGACCATTGAGGACGTCCGGAAAAAACTGGACGAATTAAAAAAAGGTTTGCCTGAAGGCGTTGAAATCGTCACCGTTTATGATCGGGGCAGTTTGATCGAACGCGCGGTCGAAACCTTGAATTCGGCGCTAACTCAGGAATTGATCATCGTTTGCAGCCTGGTCGCCTTGTTCTTGCTGCATCTGCGTTCCTCGTTAGTGATTGTGATTACCTTGCCATTGGGCATTTTGATGGCCTTCATCGTGATGAAATGGCAAGGCATGAACGCCAATATCATGTCGTTGGGCGGTATCGCGCTGGCGATTGGCGACATGGTCGATGGTGCTGTGGTGATGGTTGAAAATGCCCATAAACACCTTGCCGAAGCGGCCGAGAAGAAACAAGCCAAGCTGACTTCAGAAGAACGCTGGCAAGCCATCGGCAACGCTTCCCGTGAAGTCGGCTCAGGGCTGTTTTCGTCGCTGTTGGTGATCACCGTTTCGTTCCTGCCAATTGTCACCATGGAGGCGCAGGAAGGCCGTCTGTTCAGTCCATTGGCCTTTACCAAAACCTATGCGATGGCGGCGGCTGCGATATTGACGATCACGCTGGTGCCGGTATTGATGGGTTATTTTGTCCGGGGCAAGATCATTCCCGAGCAAAAGAACCCGATCAACCGGTTCTTGCACTTTATTCATTCGCCGGTTTTGAAGCTGGCGATGCGCTGGCGGGCGCTGACGATCATACTGGCCGCGCTGTTGATGGCATCGACGCTCTACCCGTTGTCCAGGATCGGCAGCGAGTTCATGCCACCTTTGTATGAAGGGGATCTTTTATACATGCCGACCACATTCCCCGGCATATCGATCACCAAAGCCAAGGAAGTGTTGCAGCAGACCGACAAGCTGCTGAAAACCTTCCCCGAAGTGCAGCAGGTATTCGGCAAAATCGGCAGGGCTGAAACCGCAACCGACGCAGCGCCGCTGATGATGGTGGAAACCACTGTGCAATTAAAACCCCAAGACCAGTGGCCCAATCCCGATAAAACCGCCCGGCAACTAATGGATGAAATGGACAAGGCACTTCATTTTCCAGGCATTGCCAATGCCTGGACGATGCCGATTAAAAACCGTATCGATATGTTGGCCACCGGCATCAAAACGCCGGTGGGCATCAAGGTTTCCGGGCCCGACCTGAACGTTTTGCAGACCTTGGCGCTACAAATTGCAGAGGCAATGAAAACCTTGCCGGAAACGCTGTCAGCCTATGGCGATCGGGCGGTCGGCGGCTACTTCCTGGATTTCGACATCAACCGGGAAGCGGCCGCGCGTTACGGGCTGACCACCGGCGATGTACAGGACGTCATTCAAAGCGCTATCGGCGGCATGAATATCACCGAAACTGTCGAAGGTCTGGAGCGTTATCCGGTCAATCTGCGTTATCCGCGCGATCTGCGCGATAATCTGGAAGCGTTGCGGCGGGTATTAATCCCGACCCCGACCGGCAGCCAAATACCGTTGACGTCCGTAGCGGACATCAACTTTAAACGCGGCACGGATGTGATTAAAACCGAGGATGCGCGGCCCAATGCCTGGATTTATGTCGATATCAAGACGTCCGATATAGGCGGCTATGTTGAGCTTGCGAAAAAAACATTGGCTGAACGCGTTACGCTACCGGCAGGTTACACCGTTTCCTGGTCGGGCCAGTTCGAATACATGGAACGCGCGGCGGAACGGTTGCGTATAGTGGTGCCCATCACCTTGCTGCTGATTTTTATCCTGCTGTATGGCGCTTTTCGCAACCTCACTGAACCGACCATCGTGATGCTGGCCATTCCTTTCAGTCTAATCGGCGGTATCTGGTTCGTGTACTGGCTGGGATTCAACCTGTCGATTACTGTCTATGTCGGTCTTATCGCCCTTGCCGGTACGGCCGCCGAGACCGGCGTCATGGTGCTGAGTTTTATCGATATTGAAATCGAAAAACTGAGGGAACAAAAGCAGGCACCTTTGACCGGCGACGAAATCAGGGCGGCTAGCGAGGCCGCTACAGCCCTGCGGGTGCGGCCTGTAGCAATTACCTCGCTGGCCAACATCGTCGGCTTAATTCCGATTATGTGGGCCACCGGCGCCGGTGCTGACGTCACCCAGCGCATTGCAGCCCCGGCGTTGGGCGGGATGTTGACCGTGTTGATATTGAGTTTGTTGGTATTTCCGGTGATCTACAGTTTGGTTTTGCAGTTCCAGGAAAAAATGCACGAGCAAGGAGGTGTTCAATAATAGCTATTGAGATAGTCTTAAATGGTGCGTTCATGAGTCTTTACGCACATTTATTGTGCGAATAGGCTTGAACGGAAAACAAAAAGCACTTAACTTATTGATCCATAATGAATGGCATCATTCGTGCTTTAAACTATGGTTACGCAGACTGGGCTGATGTCTCTTTTTGATTCATCAATCCACAAGCTATAGGAGATAAAAACTAATAATTTACCAATCTGAAAATGATGCCACTTTAAATTTTTAAATTACTCTGGAGAAAACCCATGAAAACAAAGTTACTGATTACCTTGCTTTTAACTGTTGGCTTAGTGTCCGCTTGCGCCGAAATGAACCCGCATCCGATGGATATGAGCCAAGCTGTGCAAAGTGCGTCATCCAAAGCCGATCATGAGGCGCTGGCGCAACACTATGAGGAAGCCGCGAAAGACATGCAGGCTAAGGTTGAAGAACACAAGAAACTGCTTAGCCAGTATCAGTCAAAAAGCTATCTCTACGGTAGACAGGCGGAAGATTTTAAAGCGCATTGTCTAAGACTGATTGATGTCTATGAAAAAGCTGCTGCGGAAAACCTGGAAATGGCGAAGATGCATCGCCAAATGTAAAGTTTCGTTGTGCTCAGCATATCCGCTCTGGCTATGCTGACGCGACCTTTTAATTGATTTGCGATGCTCACACCGCGTTGGGTTAACTGTTGCACCAATCGCCGCAAGTCATCCAGATTTCTCGCCAGGCGGTCCATGCTATAGCTCAAGCTGATATTATCAAGTTGCTTGGCATGGCGGGTAAGAAAAAGTTTAATCGTGGGTACAACAAGACTTGCGCTGCTGAATGGGCGGACACTTCACTGAACCGTAAGAGCAAAACACGCAGCAATCTCCCGGATTCGGCTTAAGTAGAGCACCGCAACCTTTGCACTCATAGAAAAACAGGCAGGCATCTATCGGCATGGTCTCCGTTTCGGCGTGTCCGCACTGCGGACAGGTCAACGTGGATTCGATAATCACCGCACTCATTTTGGCTCCGCTTTGATGGAAGACGGATACCCCGCATTTTTTGTAGCTTCGGTTAATTGGTCAAGGGTTGCGGTTGCATCGTCAAATTCTACCGTCGCGGTTTTACTTGCATAATCGGCAGTCACTTGCTGGACACCGGCAACGTGTTCGAGCGATTTCTTGACCGTAAGCGGACAGACGGCGCAGGTCATATTTTTGACATCGAGTGTGACGGTGCGGGAGGCGGCTAACGCCGAACCGGATAGCGCAACGCACCCCAGAAAGAACAGAAAAATACGCGTTTTCATCAGCTTTTCCTCAATAAAAGAAAGGGGCGATCAACGGGAACGCCAGTAACCCAATTAACGGGAGGGTTACGCTCCAGAAAATGAAGCGTTGCTTGCGAATCACCTCTTCTTCCGCGCAAGGCTTTCCAGTTTCACAGGTTGGGTTGGTTAAATAGAGCTTGCGGAACGACAGGCCGATAAATAGCGCGGCTAATCCCAGAAAAATTGGGCGCAATGGTTCAAAGGCGGTGAGCGTTGCTACCCAAGCACCGCCAATGCCAAAGCTTAACAACAGCAACGGTGCGACACAGCACAGGCTTGCGCCGATTCCGGCGAGTACGCTCGCAATCAGGGTTTGTTTTGGATTCATGACAATCGCCAAAGTGATTGAGATAGCTTACTATAAGCTCCGTACCTGAGTACGGAGTCAAGCGTTATGTCACACGAAAATTTCACGATCAGCCGGTTAGCGAAAACGACAGCGGTGAATGTCGAGACCATCCGTTACTATCAGCGGCGCGGCCTATTGGCGGAGCCCGTAAAGCCGCATAAAGGAATTCGACGTTACACCGAACGGGACGCCCAGCGCGTGCGTTTCATCAAGCAAGGCCAGAAACTCGGCTTTTCGCTCGACGAGCTGAAAGAATTAATGAGCCTCGAAGAGGAACAGCAGTGCCAGGAAGCCCGGAATATCGCGCTGAAAAAGCTCTCATCGATTCGGGAGCGTATCGAAGGATTGAGAAATATGGAAAAAGCCTTGTCCGATTTGGTCGGATGCTGTTCACACAACGCGGACGAGGTGTCTTGCCCTATCATCATGGGTGACCGTAAGGATTCCTTCGTAAATGAGTAACATCAAACCAGAATCAAACCAGATGCACTGAATTAAGTATCCCTGTGTATAGGTCATAAAGTCTAACATACCGAAATCGTACAAGAAAAAACCCATTTTCAGGCAATCTTGGGTGGTTTTTTATGTCGGTATGCACAGCAAAATTCTCAACCGATTAGGTTGATCGTGTCTTAGTGCTCTTCGCTATACCTTTGTAATTATGCACAGTTGGCTGAAAAGAAGACGTTCATATAGACTATATTCAATACGTTCCCGCTCTTGATGTGACTTGAACCACTATCTGTGCTGGATGCAGATCAGGTAGTGCGTTTTGCCTTGCTGCATCAATCGCGTCACATCAATTGGTCGTTTTCTGAAACACACATGCTGGTACAAAGATGAAACTTACGATTGGCAATCTAGCGAAACAAGCCGAAGTGACTGTTGAAACCATCCGCTATTACCAGCGTATCGGTATGTTGGATGAACCCGGTAAACCCTTTAGCGGTTATCGGCACTATCCACCTCATGCCATCGCCAGAATCCGGTTTATCAAACGCGCTCAACAAGCGGGCTTTACCTTAAAAGAAATTGCAGAACTGTTATCGCTTGATGACACTCATTGCGCCGATGTGCGAAAAATTGCCGAACAGAAATGTCAGCAAATCGATGCACAAATAAAGGATTTAATGACTCTTCGTAATGTATTGGATGCCTTGGTAAAACGCTGCCAGAGCGATTCTTCCGCGGAACATTGTTCCCTCATCGATGCACTTTCAAATAACTCGGACTCAAAATCCTGAGTATTCAAAAATAATGTCAATTCTGCTTGACCCTGTTCTATAGAACAGGGTTTAGACTCCTATCCGTGGTTTATTAAAACCTGACATTCTCTGCATTCATCATGCCCTTGCTGAATGCTGATTATCAGACGCTTAGTTTTTATTTAGGAAAATTCTTATGTCTACAGAACATGAAACACCACCCCAAGAAGACTCATCCTGGTTAGGGATCGGCGCCGGGCTGGCCGCCATTGGCGCATCGGTCTGCTGTGTCGGCCCCTTACTGCTTTTATCCTTAGGGATTGGCGGTGCGTGGATGAGCACCTTTACTTCAATGGAAACGGTCAGGCCTTATTTTATTATTCTAACCCTGATCTTCATCGGTTTGGGGTATCGCAAGCTCTATTTGATATCGGATAGCTGTAAAGAGGGTGAGGCCTGTGCATTACCAGAAGTTAAACACAAACAGCGAATTATCTTCTGGAGCAGCTCTGCGTCGATCTTGCTGCTGTTGGCCTTTCCCTGGTATGCCCCGTTTTTTATGGATTAAGGAGAATGATGATGACTATTAAAACCCTATATTTGACTTTGAGCTTGTTGGCCACGCCTTTATTACTTCAGACAGCCCATGCCGAGGCAACTGTTCCCGTTCCGGTACAAAAGCAAAACAGCAGCCAATCCGTCACATTGGATATGCAGAACATGACCTGTGCGATGTGTAAAATCACGATTAAAAAAGCTCTACAGAGTGTCGATGGTGTGCAAAAGGTAAGTGTTGATGGGGATACTAAAACGGCAGACGTCACGTTTGATCCGCAAAAAACCAGTATAGAAGCCTTGATTAAAGCGACTACAAATGCCGGTTATCCGGCGACTGTTCACCAGCCAAAGTAATTCAAGGAATCGTTATGTGGACTAAAAAACTGAAAATTGATGGTATGACCTGCCCAAGCTGTGCCGATGCCATCGAGAAAAAATTGAATGCGCTTGAGGGTGTTGAAATCAAAGTTTCTTACCCGGAAGGCTGTGCCATGCTGACGGTTACCGGTGAAACCCGTCTTGAATCACTGCTTGAGCAAATTGCGAAAAAAGGTTATCAGGTTAAAGAGATTGATGACAAAAGGGCCAAATCAGATGAATGTTCAGTTTCACCACGTTGTTGTTAAATCGAAGACCATCATGGATATTGAAACTGTGTTTAAGTTAGTGGGCTTTCTGTTATGGCCGTTTTTACTTGCGTTTTTATGCTATCTTTTTGATATAAAAGGCTTCTTGTGCTGTGCTAGAAAAGGAAATCCTCATGTGGATTAAAAAACTGAAAATTGACGGCATGACTTGTTCAAGCTGTGCCGAGGGCATCGAGAAAGAATTGAATGCGCTTGAAGGTGTTGCGATTAAAGTTTCTTACCCGAAAGGCATTGGCGACTTGACGGTTACCGGTGAAACCCGTCTTGAAGTACTGCTTGAGCACATTGCGCAAAAAGGTTATCAGGTTAAAGAAATTGACGACAAAACGGCCGACGCCGATAAAAAAACAGTTCCTGTAAACCATGACAAGCCGCTTCATGTTGCGATTATCGGCAGCGGCTCGGGCGCTTTCGCCTGCGCCCTGAAAGTGGTGGAAAACGGCGCCAAAGTGACGATGATCGAACGCAATCCGATCATTGGCGGCACTTGCGTCAATATCGGCTGCGTCCCTTCAAAAATCATGATCCGCGCGGCGCATATCGCCCATTTACAAAAAAATCACGCTTTTGCCGGCATTAAAAAACAACAGCCGCTGATAAACCGCAAGCAACTGGTTGCCCAGCAGCAAGCGAGGGTCGATGAACTCAGAGCGGCTAAATATGAAACTATTTTAGCAACCCATCCGGAGATCAATCTGATCAAAGGACAGGCGCGGTTTAAAAACGCCAACACGCTCATTGTCGATCGGGAACACGGCGATTTCACCGAAATTAGCGCAGACCGCTTTCTAATCGCCACCGGATCGTCTCCAGGTATACCGCCCTTTCCTGGACTGGCGGGCACGCCTTACTGGACCTCTACCGAAGCATTGGCGGCGGAAAAACTGCCGGAGCATTTAATCGTCATTGGTTCAGGGATAGTCGCCCTGGAACTGGCGCAAGCCTTTTTACGGCTGGGGTCGAAAGTAACGTTGCTGGCTCGCCATACGCTCATGTATCGGGAAGACCCCGCAATAGGCTCGGTATTGCAAGCCGTCATGGAAAACGAAGGTATGACTATCCTAACCAATACTCAGCCAGAAGCCGTGAGCTATAAAAAGAGTCTGTTCGGTTCTGGAAAATTTACCCTGAAAACCCGGTCAGGCCAAATTCTTATCGGAGACCAATTACTGATTGCCACCGGTAGGCCGCCTAATACGGAAAGTCTAGGTCTGGAAAAAGCGGGGGTTAAGGTCAATAAGGATGGCACTATCAGTATTGACGATCACATGCGCACCCATGTCGAGCATATCTATGCCGCCGGCGACTGCACTGACCAGCCGCAATTCGTCTATGTCGCGGCAGCGGCCGGAACCCGCGCAGCCATCAATATGACCGGCGGCGATGCCGCTATCGATCTGTCGGCGATGCCGTCCGTGATGTTTACCGAACCGCAAATGGCCACCGTTGGACTGACTGAAGCCGAAGCGCACCTGAACAATATCGAGTCCGACAGCCGCCTGTTGCCATTGGAGAATGTGCCTCGCGCCCTGGCTAATTTTGAAACCCGAGGCTTTGTCAAACTGGTCATAGAAGAAGGCAGCCGCCGCTTGATCGGCGCGCAAATCCTGGCGCCGGAAGCGGGTGAGATGATCCAGACGGCCGTGTTAGCCATCCATAACCGGATGACGATAGAAGACCTGGCCGGACAATTGTTTCCGTATTTGACGATGGTCGAAGGCATCAAACTGTGCGCGCAAACTTTTAGCAAAGACGTGAAAGAGCTCTCTTGCTGTGCGGGCTAAAAATGAATGCCTGTCTTAAGGATGACAAGCTGATCAGACTCTCAACCCTGGCTGAGCAAACCGGTATCAGCGTTCATTGCATTAGAACCTATATAGATCGAGGTTTGATTCAGGTTAATGACAGAACAGCGGGGGGAATGTTCTTGTTTTATGAGCCGGTGATTGAACGGTTACGGTTTATTCGAACGGCCCGCGATGTGGGTGTCCCGCTAGAGCAGATCGACCGTTTATTGGCAGCCCGTAATAATAGGGATGATGACGCCACGGAAACAAGTCTGGCTGAATTGACTCAACATATTGAAACGTGTCGAGATCGATTAAATTGTTTTGAGCAAAGCCTGAAGCAGCATTTAGGCATCGTGCTTTAAGTGAATTACTGAGGAGCATTAAAATGAATGAAAAATTAAGTCAATATGGCGGTTTGTCCGGTGCCGCGATTGCCGCGGCGTGTTGTCTAGGCCTCCCGGTTGTGCTCAGTGCCGTGGCTGCGGTTGGACTTGGATTCCTGCTACACGATGCCTTTTTGTTGCCGATGTTTGTAGGGTTCGCCGGTTTAAATTTATGGACGCTTTATCGTTCCGCCAGGAAACATGAATCGCTATCGGAGGAAGCGATGCTCGCGTTCTGGGTCGGCAGCATCGGCGCATCGGTCAGCACCCTCGGCTTAGGGCTTACCGTTACCGGGATATTGCCGGTTGCCGTGATACTGGTCTATATCGGGCTTGCGCTTTTTATCGTCGCCAATATCTGGGATTTTATGATTGGACGCAAAAGTCCTGCCTGTGCGGATGACGAATGCAAGACAGAAAACCGGTAACAAACAATGGAAACCCCCATTTGCCCGGCTTGTGGATGCTCATTAGTCAGATTAGGCATCACAAAGGAAAAAGCTGTTCAACATAACTATGCAGGGAAGCAATACTGGTTCTGTTGTAAGGGATGTCTGGAGTTATTCATAACCAACCCTGAATCATGTTTGACCGAAACATCCGGTTTGACGGTGTGTCCCGTTTGTTTAGCTGAAAAACCGGTTAATGCCACAGTGACAATGGATTTTAATGGAAAACCGGTTGGGTTTTGTCGCTGTCCTCATTGCTTTGATGTATTCCATAAAGATCCGCAATATTTCATTGCGCGTTTAGCGTGGCCAACAAATTATGCCGGTGTTTTTAGTGAAAACATTGGCTGTTGTAGTAAATGAATCGAAACAAAGAGAAGGCGGAGCAATGAAAACAAATTTAAAAATAGGCCACTTATCCGAGTGCGATAACCAGTCTTGTGCTACCTCTTTAACGCAACAATATTCCGATCAATCCCTTTCACCAGGAAGGCGTTTAACCGGTTGGTGTTTTGCGTTTTTAGCATTACTCGCCTGTCCCTGTCATCTCCCTTTTTGGATCATGCTGTTTTCCGGGACAGCATTGGGTAGTTTCTTTTCAGCAGATACGGTAACCGCCGTCATGGTTTTTTCGGCGATATTCCTGATTTCGTTAACCGCAGCACTGTTGGCGTTTAATAAAATCAAGCTGTAGAGACGCACACATCGCGCCTCTACAGCTTAATGCCTACATGGATTGAAGCCTAAGTGCCACGAAAGTTCACCAATATCCCAACCAACATGGTGATGGGTTTCCTCGGCGCCGGTAAAACCACGGCCGTTCTTAACTTGCTTAAACAAAAACCGGCTGACGAAAAATGGGCGGTATTGGTCAATGAGTTTGGACAAGTCGGCATTGACGGCGCCATTTTCGAGGCTTCGGGTGCGATAGTCAGGGAAGTACCGGGAGGCTGTCTGTGTTGTGCGGTGGGACTGCCTTTTCAGGTTGCCGTTAATCGCTTATTAACGGAAGTCGAACCGGATCGTTTGCTTATAGAGCCAACGGGTTTAGGCCACCCAAAGCGAGTGCTTGACATGCTCGCTGGCGGATATTTTCGGACCGTGCTGGATGTGCGCGCCAGTATTTGCTTGGTCGACCCGAGAAAATTAAGCGATAGCCGCTACACGTCGCATGAAAACTTTATCGATCAAATCGCCTTATCCGATGTGTTGGTCGCCAATAAAATGGATTTGGCCGACAAAAATGCGATTGAGTCGTTCGAGCGCTGGGCCGAGGGCAGCCGTCCCTGTAAAACCATGATTGCTCAAACCGTTCAAGGACAACTGGATGTTGCCTGGCTGAATTTAACAAGAAACCTGGAAAGGCGCGCTTCTTTTCCTGATGCTCATCAAGCTTGGATACGTCAAACATCTGAAGTCACTCCAACGAATAAGGATCAACTTATATCTAATGCAGCGGATGGTTACCAGAGTTTCGGCACTGTATTTCCAGAACGCAGTTGCTTTGATTATGTACGCACAACACGGTTATTAAACAACCTTGAGGCGGAACGAATAAAAGCGGTTTTTGCGACCGATAAAGGCTGGTTCATTTTTAATGCAGTTGATGGAGTAATGACTATCGTTCCGTGCAAACCTTCTGCAAACAGCCGGATTGAAATAGTTGCTACACAAAATAACTGGCAGGCTATTCCCCTTGCATTAAAGCGCTGCATTGTGAACAGATGTTTGGACTCGGATTAAGCATCCTCTTTTCTTAATTTTTTGCTTGACTCTGGTCTTGGGTACGGCATTTATGATTCCAACCGAACTTTGGCTTTTTCAAAGTGGTCACCCGGTTATTTTTCCTTTTACGAAAAATAATCGACCTTATTTATTTTTTATAAATTAAGGTGAATAAAATGACTGATTTTATGTTCTTTGTTTTTACTAAAATTTTACGTATTGACCTGAAAGACCCGAGCGACATACCTTGGGGCACGCAATTATTCTTCTACCCGGTTATTGGTTTTCTTATTGCCGCTGTCGTACTTAAGTTCATGGGCTTTCGTTTTAATCTTTTTGAAGAAGATTTTGGGCTTTTGGATGAAGGAGAAAAAGAAGAAAAAAGAAAACAACTGGAATCTATACCCGATGAAAAGGATGACACAGTATGATAAATGAATGGCTAAATATTGCCTTGCAAAAAAATATTCTAACGCGTGCGATCAAAGTTGCGTTGGTGGTTGGTTCAATTCTAATGTTGATCAATCATGGCGATGTAATACTGAGCAATGGATTACAGATAAAGGAGTTTATCAAAATTACTCTGACCTATTTAGTACCCTATTGCGTTTCAACCTATTCAAGCACTGAAGCGGTTTGCGCTGCTGAAAACAAGCCCAGTATTAATCAATTAATGTGGGAATTTATTAAAAAGAAAGGGCTTGAATTGGCTCATTATTCAATGGCTATTTTTAAGCGACGCATAAGTGAGACGCCTTTTAATTTCTTGAAAGGAAAAACGCCATGATGCAAGTGAAATCCACGTTTATGGAGCGCTGGCGGTATTGCCGGGATTGGGCTTCCTTATACGGCGGTGCTCCCGGTGCGTTTATGGCGGGTCTTGGCAGCGCGGGCGTCAGTAATCTGCATACACTGGATACCCTGCGCCCGTTGCTCATCGCCATCGCCGCCAATTGTCTTGTATTCGCGTATCGCAAGCTGAGCGATGCTTCCACCCAGGTCTGCCAGATATGTTCGATTTGTACTGAGGTACGAAGCCTGTGTGCCTATAAGAATCTCTTCTGGATCATTGCGGCCCTCGCCCTGGCGTCAATCGATTTTTCGTACTTTTTCTATCTGCTTTTGGGTGCCGCCGCGGGATTCCTTTCCGGGCTGTTCGGCATCGGCGGCGGCATCATCATCGTCCCTTTCCTGGTCTGGCTTTTTTCGGCGCAAGGGTTTGCGTCGGAATCGGTCATGCTGATGGCCGTGGCGACTTCTTTGTCCACGATCATCTTCACTGCGGCCGCCTCTCTTAAGGCCCATCACCGCCTTGGTGCAGTCGATTGGCCGGTTGTGAAGCAACTGGTACCCGGTGTTCTGGTCGGTTCTCTAATGGGTTCGGTCGTTGCCGACAGCCTGCCGACCGATTTGTTTAAAACATTGTTCGCTTTTTTTCCGCTATGGGTAGCCTTTCAGATGCTTAAGTCCTACTCGCCATCGCTCGATCCTGACCAGCCGCCAGACGAGCGAAAACTGGCCGGAGCCGGCGGCATCATTGGTGCGCTGTGTACCTTACTGGGCGCCGGCGTTGGAGTCATCACCGTCCCGTTCCTGGTCAAACGCCAGTTTCCCTTACGCCAAGCCGTGGCCATTTCCAGCGCTTGTGGCTTGCCCATCGCCATTATCGGTTCTCTTGGTTACATCGCCCTGGGCTGGGACAACGCCGGTCTTCCCAACTGGAGCTTGGGTTATCTCTATGTACCGGCATTTCTCTGCATCGTGACCAGCAGCCGGATGTTCGCCCCAATGGGGGCGCAACTCGCGCATAAGCTGCCGACCGAGCAACTGAAACGGATATTTGCGCTGTTCTTGTTCGCGATCGGGATTCGGCTACTTTGGCAGGCTATCGTCTAATCCCTTTTGTACTTATGAGAAACAACCAGCAATCCCCTCGTTATTCCGCTCCTGCGATTGCGCTGGGCAATAATTCATCGGCAAAAAGCTTTGCGTATTTCACGCCTTGGCTTTTTGTATTCACCCTTATCTGGATTGCTGGTTACACGATTATATTTCCAGACCCCATCGGGCTTGCCGCTAGTAATTGGCCGCTGATTATCGTCGGTGTGTTTGGTGCATTCATCGGCAACGCTACCGCGATTGGGGGCGGCATTGTTTTTATCCCTGTACTCATGTTCGCTTACCAAGTGGACCCCGTCAGCGCCTTGAAACTCGCGTTCGTCACGCAAGCCGTCGGCATGACCAGCGGCGCATCCGGTTGGCTGCGGCGCGGCGAAGTACCGTTGCAGCTTTTGAAGTGGACCGTGCCTGCGCTTATTATCGGGACAATGATGTCCACATTCTTGATCCATCCCCAGCCGATGTTGATCAAAGGGCTGTTTGGTCCCATTGCGTTCATAGCGGGCTTGCTGACGCTCATCACGCTGGATCGAAAAGGCGGACTAACAGAACTTCCAGCACATGCCCGCACCTCAATCATCCTGGTTTCTTTTATCGGCGGCATGATTACCGGTTGGGTTGCGATCGGCGAGGGCGAAATCATCGCCGCCTTTTGTATGCTCGCCTATGGCCTTAACGCTAACCGGGCAATCGGACTAGGCGTGGTATTGTTGTCGTTAAATTCCCTGCTACTGGCTTTTATTCATGCCTTCTATTACGGCGGTGTACCTTGGGATATGGCGGCATTCACGATGCTCGGCGTACTCTGGGGTGGACGGCTGGGACCCTTTCTTGCGCAATGGATTTCCCCGCGTGCCACAAAGAAGGGTTTCGCCTTTATCGCGTTGCTCGATGGCTTGATGATTACCCTACAGGCGAGCTATGTGATGTATTTTCGCTAAAGAATTTAAACACTCCTTTCAGAGTGCTTATTGCTTTTTCACGGGACCCATTGGTTTATTTTTTGGGAGGTTTTCTCAGCTCATCGCTGTCTTGGTTAAGAATGGTCTGCCCCGCCGCCTTCACCGACCCATCTCCGTTGACGTAAGCGTAAAGCGTCGTGGTCGTGATTCCAAGCCTTTTTGCGACATCACCCGCATTTGCTTTCGGGTCTGCCAGTGCCGTCATCGCCATCATCAGCGTTGGTTTATCCATCTTGCGGGGGCGTCCGCCTTTGCGGCCTCTTGCCCTTGCCGCCGCAAGTCCGGCATGGGTGCGTTCGGCAATCAGTTCCCGCTCGAACTCCGCCAATGCTGCAAAAATTCCAAAGAACAGCCGCCCGTTTGAGGTGGTGGTATCGATTTGTGCGCCAGCGCCAGCCAATACTTTCAACCCGACGTTGCGGGAACGCAGATCATCTACCGTGGTGACCAAATGCTTCAAATCTCGACCCAGCCTATCCAGTTTCCATACCACCAAGGTATTACCCGGTTGGAGCGCCTTGAGGCAAGCATTCAGTCCCGGCCTGTCATCCTTACGGCCTGATGCCAAGTCTTCGTAAATTCGGTTTGAGTCAACGCCAGAGGCAATCATTGCGTCGCGCTGTGGTGCTAGCGTCTGACTACCATCGTTTTTGGAAACACGGACATAACCTACCAGCATGATGAATTCCGATGCACAAGAAAATATAATGGCAAGGGTACAATATTGCGTAGATTTTCTCAATGAGTTTTCTTGTAGATTATTCGCCTTGTTTTGGCATTGTTTTACTTACAAGATAAACGGACGTTTTTCTTGTACTCAATCACTTTCCGGTTTTTAAAATTGCAGCCTAGCGATACAGCCTATCCCCGTTTCAAAAGCCGACTAGCGCAATCGGAATTGGAACGTTTCTACTCGGTGACTGATATTGAACGGGCATATTGCGATAGTGCCACTCGTTCAAGCACCACGCGCTTGGGATTTGCCCTGCTATTAAAAACCTATCAACGGCTGGGCTATTTTGTAATCTCCGAGCAAGTACCGAATGCCATTGCCGAACATGTCGCCTCCAGCATGGGTGAACCCTATGATCGGGAGAATTTGCGGCAGTACGATGTCTCCCAGGCCAGACGCAAACACTTGTCGGAGGTGCGGGAGTTTTTGGCGGTCAAGCCATTCGGTGACGATGGCAAGGCGCTGATGCGACAAACTTTTGCCGAAGCGGCGCTGACCAAGGAAGATGTCATTGATATTATCAATATCGGCATCGAAACGTTGGTACGTCATCGTTACGAGTTGCCGGCATTCGATACCTTGCTGCGGGAAGCTCGCGTCGAGCGGATTGCAACGAATCAGGCGCTGCACACGCAAATTCACGATGCACTTGGGGATGCTGGCCGGATTTTTCTCGACAAGCTCTTCGTCGTTGGTGATGATCCGCGTCGCGTGAGTCCTTGGAACGACATTAAGCAAGATGCCGCCAAGCCTACGATAGACGGCATGCGGGAGTTGGTCGAACGCTATGACAGACTGACCAAGTTGGCTTACTACGCAGACCTGTTAAAAACCATGCCGGTCATCAAAATCAAACAATGGGCTCTGGAAGGCAATAGTCTCGATGCTGCCAGTATGATGGATATGGTGGCCGCTAAACGCTATGCCGTTGCCTTATCCTTGATTAGGCAACGGCTGGCGATTGTGACCGATGATCTCTGCAATATCTTTTGCAGACAGATGAAGCGAACTTTGCACAGCGCCGAAGAAGCGCTTGAAAAATATCTGGCCGACAATCAAGAAAAAACCGATGAGATTTTGCGCCGATTTGCGATGCTGGAAACACTCTTGAACTCCGGCCAATCGGCAGACGAACAATTGAAAGGCGTTCGCCAAGCTGTGACGGCTCGCCCCGATTTGTGCGAATTCTCGCGCTTGCATGCGGAATACGGCGGGAAGAACGAGTTCCGTTTTGTCTGGCAGTTCTTCAAGCCACGGCGGGCGGAAATGCTACGGATTTTGAGCAAGTTAAAGCTAGAATCCACCAGTCAGGATGCCAGTTTTGAGCGGTCATTGGCTTTTATGTTGGAGAACAGCCATCGGCAGAGCGAGTGGCTAGCGCTCAAGGGCAAAGGTAAGATAATATTAACTGAGGTCGATCTGGACTGGATTCCCGAAAAATGGTGGAAGTTAGTGACTGGCGAGGTCAAGCGCGACGCAGTTCCGACCCGAATCAACCGCCGCCAGTTCGAGGCATGCGTCTGTTTGCAAATGGTTAGGGAACTGAAATCTGGCGACCTTTGCGTGATCGGCAGCGATGCGTATTCAGATCACCGGAATGAACTGGTGCCGATGGCCGAATGCGAACGTACACGCGCGGATTATGGCGAGAAAGTAGGTTTACCAGTCGAGAGCGCGGCATTTATCAAGCATATTCGCACCCTACTGACAGAGGCGGCACAGCAAGCTGATAAAACTTATCAGGACAATCCTTATTTTAAGATCGTTGATGGCAGGCCGAAGCTGGGCCGGCAAGAGAAAAAAGAGACGCCACCCGGATTCAAGCAGTTGGATGACGCATTAAGGCGCAAACTCGATGGCATGGGCCTTTCGTTGCTGGACGTGCTTGCCGATACCATGAAATGGATTGGGTGGGGCAAGCATTTTGGCCCGTTGAGTGGTCACCAAGGTAAGTTGCAGGAGGAAGACCAGCGCAAGATTCTGACGGTGTTCGCCTATGGCACCGGATTGGGGCCGACACAAATTGCCAAAAACATTGCCGATGTCAGTGCGCGTCAAGTGTCGTTCGTCAATCAACGCCAAGTCACGACTGAGAAACTGGAAGCCGCTATTTGTACGACGATCAATGCGTACAATCAATTTCAACTGCCACGTTATTGGGGTGACACAAAACGTGCGGCGGCAGACGGTACGCAATGGAATCTGTATGAAAACAATCTGCTGTCAGAAAGTCATATCCGTTACGGCGGTTATGGTGGCATTGCTTACTACCATGTCAGTGACACGTATATTGCGCTGTTTTCGCATTTCATTCCCTGCGGTGTCTGGGAAGCCGTGTATATCCTGGATGGGCTGACAAAGAACAAGTCGGATATTCAGCCCGACACCTTGCATGGCGATACCCAGGCGCAAAGCGCACCGGTTTATGGCTTGGCTTTTTTGCTGGGCATCAAACTGATGCCGCGTATTCGTAACTGGAAAGATTTGAAATGGTTTCGTCCGACAGCCGACGAAGTGTATAAACACATTGATGACCTGTTTACCAAGGATGCCATAGATTGGGATTTGATTGCCTGTCATTTGCCGGACATGCTGCAAGTGGCGCAATCGATTCGTGCCGGGCGTATTCAACCATCGACCATCTTGCGCAAGCTCGGTACCGCCAGTCGGAAAAACAAACTGTATTTTGCCTTTCGCGAGTTGGGCCGGGTCGTCCGCACCATATTTCTGCTGGAATATATCAGCGACGATGCGCTACGCCAAGTCATCCAGGCAGCGCAAAACAAGTGCGAAGGTTTCAACAACTTTGCGCAGTGGGCGTATTTCGGATCGGACACCATTGAGGAAAATGTGCGCGAGGATCAGTTGAAGATAATCAAGTACAATCATCTGATTGCCAACCTGATGATTTTTCACAACTGCCATACAATGACGCAGGCATTCAAGGAACTGGAAGCAGAGGGGATGAAGTTGACGCCAGAATTGGCTGCGGCGTTTAGTCCATATCGGACGCATCACGCCAATCGTTTCGGCACTTACGAGCTTCGGGAACGGAATTTGGAGCCGATTGACTACGGTGTGACGTTCCAAATGTAATGAAATCCGGGATGTTACTCATTTACGAAAGAATCCTTACGGTCTCCCATCATGGCCCTACTGAACGCTTCAAACCCTTAGCGTACCCAATATGTACTCGATGCAACTCACTAATTTCAAAAAAACAAAAGATGAGTAACCTTTTACAAATCATTACCCAATATAAAGCCGAT